>JGI12627J18819_10000341_pt1 | contig 15253 bp, 14 predicted proteins | sample TexAe_OM1H0_M2_FD_18819 | JGI IMG/M metagenome (IMG submission 18819)
ACCGGATCGTCGGTGCCGGCGACGAACAGCGCCGGCACCGAGATGGTGGCGGCCGGTGGGTCGGCCAACAGCTCCCAGTTGCGGTCCATGTTCCGGTACCAGTTCAGCCCGCCGGTGAAACCGGTGCGGCTGAACTCGGCGACGTAGTGGTCGAGTTCGTCGGCGCTGATCCAGCTCGGTAGGCCGTCGGGTTCGGGCAGCCGCTCGATGAAGCCCTCCGACCCGGGGGCGATCATCCGCACCGCGTCAGCGGGGTCACCAGACGCGCGCAGGCCGCCGATCATCCGTCGCAGGGTCTTGGCCGGGTCGGCAGCCAGTTCGGCGTCGGCGACCCCGGGCTCTTGGAAATAGAGCATGTAGAAGAAGTTGTCGCCGAACAGCATGCGAAACGCCTGCGTCGGCGGAATCTGGGCACGCGGCACCGGCGGAACGCTCAAACCGACCACGGCCGCCACCCGGTCCGGGTGCAGCTGCGCCGAGCCCCACACCACCGGGGCACCCCAGTCGTGACCGATGAGCACCGCCCGCTCTGCGCCGACGTTGTCGAGCAAGCCGATCACGTCGGCGGACAGGTCGGCGACGTTGTAGGCAGCGACGTCGTCGGGCCGGCTGGAGCCGCCGTAGCCGCGCTGATCGGGGGCCAGCACGTGGTAACCGGCCGCGGCCAGCACGGGGATCTGGTGACGCCATGAATAGGCGAGTTCTGGAAAACCGTGAGCCAGCACCACCACCGGTGCGCCGGGCTCACCCGCTTCGACGGTGCGGAGCCGCACGCCATTGGTTTCGATGATTCGGTCGGTTACCGGAAGGCTGTCAGGCACCGTCTCACCAAAGCACACGCTCGGTCCGCCCGAAAGGTGCTCGGGAACCGCAATTCGTTGTTTAGACGGCGAAGATTCAAGGCTCGACCCGCTGCGCCCGGCTGCGGCTGAGCTGGTGATCCGTACGGGCGGTAACCTGGACTATTCCAGCTGCGTGTATTGGGAAGGACCTGGCCGGCGACGGCCGATGATTGATGAACCGGAAAAACGTGATCCGCACGCTCACGGCAATCGCTGTCGTGCTGCTGCTTGGTTGGTCATTCTTTTACTTCAGCGATGACACGCGCGGCTTCAAGCCGGTCGATACCTCGGTGGCGATGGCCCAGATCAAGGGCGGCAACGTCAAGAGCGCGCAGATCGACGATCGCGAACAACAGGTGCGGTTGACGCTGAAAAAGGCCGGCAGCGGCACCGACGGGTCCGACAAGATCATCACGAAGTACCCGACCGGTTACGCGGTTCCCCTGTTCGACGCGTTGACCAGTAAAGACGCCCAAGTCAGCACCGTCGTCAACGAGGGCAGCATCCTGGGCTCACTGCTGATCTACGTGCTGCCGTTGCTGCTGTTGGTCGGCCTGTTCATGATGTTTTCCCGCATGCAGGGCGGCGCCCGGATGGGCTTCGGCTTCGGCAAATCGCGGGCCAAGCAGCTGTCCAAAGACATGCCCAAGACCACGTTCGCCGACGTCGCTGGCGCCGACGAGGCGGTCGAGGAGCTCTACGAGATCAAGGACTTCCTGCAGAACCCGTCGCGGTATCAGGCGCTTGGCGCCAAGATCCCGAAGGGCGTGCTGCTGTACGGGCCGCCGGGAACCGGTAAGACCCTGTTGGCCCGCGCTGTCGCGGGTGAGGCCGGCGTGCCGTTCTTCACGATCTCCGGGTCAGACTTCGTCGAGATGTTCGTCGGCGTCGGCGCATCCCGGGTGCGTGACCTGTTCGAGCAGGCCAAGCAGAACAGCCCGTGCATCATCTTCGTCGACGAGATCGACGCCGTCGGCCGCCAGCGCGGCGCCGGACTGGGCGGCGGTCACGACGAGCGCGAGCAGACACTCAACCAGTTGCTGGTCGAGATGGACGGCTTCGGTGATCGCACCGGCGTGATCCTGATCGCGGCCACCAACCGGCCCGACATTCTCGACCCGGCCTGCTTCGGCCAGGACGCTTCGACCGCCAGATTCCGGTGTCCAGCCCCGACCTGGCCGGCCGGCGCGCGGTGCTGCGGGTGCACTCCAAGGGCAAACCCTTCGGCCCCGACGTCGAATTCGACGGGCTGGCCAAGCGGACCGTCGGCATGACCGGCGCCGATCTGGCCAACGTCATCAACGAGGCGGCGCTGCTGACTGCCCGCGAGAACGGCACCGTGATCACCGGCGCCGCCTTGGAAGAGGCGGTGGACCGCGTGGTCGGCGGCCCGCGCCGCAAGAGCCGGATCATCAGCGAGCAAGAGAAAAAGATCACCGCCTATCACGAAGCCGGGCACACGCTGGCCGGCTGGGCGATGCCGGGTCTCGACCCGGTCTACAAGGTGACGATCCTGGCGCGGGGTAGCACCGGCGGCCACGCGCTGGCGGTACCCGAAGACGACAAGGGAATGCACACCCGTTCCGAGCTGATCTCCAGGCTGGTGATGGCCCTGGGGGGGCGCGCCGCCGAGGAATTGGTGTTCCACGAGCCCACCACGGGTGCGGTGTCCGACATCGAGCAGGCCACCAAAATCGCGCGTGCCATGGTCACCGAATTCGGAATGAGCTCCAAACTGGGCGCGGTCAAGTACGGCACCGAACACGGTGACCCCTTCCTCGGCCGGACCATGGGCAACCAGGCCGACTACTCCCACGAGGTCGCCCGCGACATCGACGATGAGGTGCGCAAGCTCATCGAGACCGCACACACCGAGGCCTGGGAGATTCTCACCGAATACCGCGACGTGCTGGACATTGTGGCCGGCGAGCTGCTGGAGAAAGAAACCCTGCACCGTGCCGAGTTGAAGACGATCTTTGCCGACGTCGAAAAGCGGCCAAGGCTAACCCTTTTCGACGACTTCGGTGGCCGCATCCCGTCGGACAAGCCGCCGATCAAAACGCCTGGCGAGCTGGCCATCGAGCGCGGCGAGCCGTGGCCGAAACCCGCGCCCGAACCGGCCTTCAAGGCGGCCATCGCGGCGGCGAGCCGGGATGCCGCGCAGGCGGAGGCCGATCGAGCAACCAACGGCGCCCACGGTTCTCACGGTGAGGGCCGTGGCGTTGCCGGTGTACCGAACCACGCCACGCAACCCGACTACGGCGCGCCGGCAGGCTGGCACGCTCCGGGATGGCCGCCGCCGGAACAGGCGCAACAACCGCCGGGCTACTGGTACCCGCCGCCATCGCCACCGCCGCCACCAGCGCACTGGACGCCGCCACCACACAACTACGGGGGTCAGCCCTATCCTCCATATCCGCCGTATCCGCCACCGGGTGCACCCGCACCGGAGGCAGGCCAGGCCGTCGATCCGCCCGGCGGCGACCCGAGCCCGTCCAACCCGTCGACGCACGGCTGAAACGTACGGAGGCTAGATGGCGCAGCAGAATTCCCGAACCGCGACCCTGAGCACCGCGCCGGCCTTCGACCAGCCGCGTGTCGAGGCCGCGGTCCGTGAGCTGCTGTCCGCGATCGGAGAGGACCCGGATCGGCACGGTCTGCTGGAGACCCCGGCGCGCGTCGCGCGGAGTTACCGGGAGATGTTCGCAGGGCTGTACACCGATCCGGACACCGTGCTGGACACCACGTTTGACGAGCAGCATGACGAGTTGGTGCTGATCAAGGAGATCCCGCTGTACTCCACCTGCGAACACCATCTGGTGGCGTTCCACGGTGTCGCGCATGTGGGATACATCCCCGGTCACGACGGCCGGGTCACCGGATTGTCGAAAATCGCGCGCCTGGTCGACCTGTACGCTAAGCGGCCGCAACTGCAGGAGCGGCTCACGGCCCAGATCGCCGACGCCCTGATGCGCAAACTCGATCCGCGCGGGGTCATCGTCATCATCGAGGCCGAGCACCTGTGTATGTCCATGCGAGGTGTCCGCAAGCCCGGAGCTGTTACCACCACGTCGGCAGTGCGTGGACAGTTCAAGTCCGACAGTGCATCTCGAGCCGAGGCGCTCGAACTGATCCTGCGCAAGTGAGCACGACGCGCGTCCAGGTCATGGGGGTGGTGAACGTCACCGACGACTCGTTCTCGGATGGCGGGCACTACTTGGACGCCGACCGCGCTGTCGAGCATGGTTTGGCGTTGGCCGCCGACGGCGCGGCGATCATCGACGTCGGGGGAGAGTCGACGCGGCCCGGTGCGGTCCGCATAGATCCGCGGGTGGAAACCGCTCGCGTCGTTCCTGTCGTCAAAGAGCTTGCATCGCAGGGTATTACGGTCAGCATCGACACGATGCACGCCGGCGTGGCGCGGGCGGCGCTGGAAAGTGGCGCCCAGATGGTCAACGACGTGTCGGGCGGACGCGCCGATACGGGTATGGCCCCTCTGCTCGCCGAGGCCGATGTGCCTTGGGTGCTGATGCACTGGCGATCGGTGTCGTCTGATCGTCCGCACAAAGCTCCGCGCTACCACGACGTGGTGGCCGAAGTACGCGCCGAGCTGCTCGCCGGTGTCGACGACGCGGTTGCCGCGGGCGTGGATCCGGCGAAGCTGATCATCGACCCCGGTCTGGGATTTGCCAAGACCGGCCAACACAATTGGGCGTTGCTGCATGCCTTGCCGGAGCTGGTGGCGACCGGTGTCCCGGTTCTGGTCGGGGCGTCACGGAAACGGTTCCTCGGCAGCTTGTTGGCCGGCCCCGACGGGGCGGTGCGGCCACCTGATGGGCGCGAGACGGCGACGGCGGTGATTTCGGCATTGGCCGCAGTGCACGGCGCCTGGGGTGTGCGGGTGCACGACGTGCGGGCGTCGGTCGACGCGCTGCGGGTCGTCGACGCATGGACGCAGGGCGAGGCGGCCGAATCCGATGGCTGACCGAATTGAGTTGCGTGGCTTGACGGTTCGCGGTCGGCACGGGGTCTTCGACCATGAGCGCGCGGCCGGCCAGGATTTCGTTGTCGATATCACGGTCTGGATCGACCTGGTGGACGCCGCGGCAAGCGACGACCTGGCAGACACCTACGATTACGGTGTCCTGGCGCAGCGTGCGGCCGCTATCATCGCCGGGCCCGCGCGCAATCTGATCGAAGCGGTGGCCGGGGAGATCGCCGAGGATGTGATGAAGGATCAGCGGGTGCACGCCGTCGAGGTGACCGTGCACAAGCCGCAGGCTCCGATTCCGCAGAAGTTCGCCGACGTCGCGGTGGTGGCACGCCGCTCGCGGCGCGGCGGACGGGGCTCGATAGTTCCGGCGGGAGGGGCCGTGTGACGCGCGCCGGCGACGATGCAGAGCGTAGCGATGAGAAGGAGCGGCGCCGATGACCCGGGTGGTGTTGTCGATTGGTTCCAACATCGGCGACCGGCTGGCCCGACTGCAGTCGGTGCTCGACGCGTTGGGCGACGCGGCGCAGGCGGTCTCGCCGGTTTATGAGACCGCCGCCTGGGGTGGCGTCGAACAGGGCCCGTTCCTCAACGCCGTGCTGATCGCCGATGACGTGAGGCTCGACGGGCACGCCTGGTTGCGCCGCGCCCAGGAGATGGAGCAGGCGGCGGACCGGGTTCGCGGACAGCGTTGGGGCCCGCGCACTCTCGATGTGGATTTGATCACCTGCCACCAGCCGTCGCCGGCCGGAGACACCGAAGTGACCTCGCTGGACGATGGTCTGACCCTGCCGCATCCGCTGGCTCACCTGCGGGCCTTCGTGATGATCCCGTGGCTGGCCATCGACCCGGCTGCGGAGCTGACGGTGGCCGGTGGAAAGCAGTCCGTCGCAAAGCTACTCGCCCAGCTGGATCGAGCAGACCGCGCGGGTGTGCAACTGACCGGGCTCAGACTCGAACTGCGCGACGAGAGCTCGGAATCCGGCTCGGCATCGGGGACTTGATGGGCCCGACCCGCAAACGTGACCTGACGGCCGCGGTGATCGGCACTGCGGTAGTCGGTTACCTGCTGGTCGTATTGCTCTACCGGTGGTTTCCACCGATCACGGTATGGACGGGTCTTTCGCTGCTCGCGGTCGGCGTCGGCGAGGCCGGGTGGGCCCGTTATGTCCGGGCCAAGATCAGCGACGGCGAGATCGGCGACGGACCGGGCTGGCTCCATCCGCTGTCGGTGGCCCGCAGCCTGGTCATCGCCAAAGCATCGGCCTGGGTGGGCGCGTTGGCGCTGGGTTGGTGGGTGGGGGTTCTGGTGTACCTGCTGCCGCGGCGATCGTGGCTGAGGGTGGCCGGCCAAGACACCGCCGGGACAGCGGTGGCGGCCTTCAGCGCGCTGGTTTTGGTGGTTGCCGCGCTGTGGCTGCAACATTGCTGCAAGTCGCCGCCGGATCCGACCGAGCACGGCGAGGGCGCGGAAAATTAGCCCGGCTCGATGAGGCCGCGACGCGCGATTAGTCCAGGTGAGAATCGCCGGAGCCTGGCGACACGCGTTGTGACCTCGGGCCGGTACAGTCGGGCCATGACCGATCTGTCCCGCGGCGCCCGGGTGCGGCGCGGCGGCCGCAGACCGGGATGGGTACTGCTGACGGCGTTGCTGGTGCTCGCAATCGGCGCCAGTTCTGCGCTGGTTTTCACCAACCGGGTCGAGCTCCTCAAGCTCGCCGTGATCCTGGCTCTGTGGGCCGCTGTCGTCGCTGCGTTCGTGTCGGTGATCTACCGCCGGCAGAGCGACGTCGATCAGGCCCGGGCGCGCGACCTGAAGCTGGTTTACGACCTGCAACTGGACCGGGAAATCTCGGCCCGCCGCGAGTATGAGCTCACCGTGGAGTCGCAGCTGCGTCGCGAGCTGGCCAGCGAATTGCGCACCCATGCCGCAGACGAGGTCTCGGCCTTGCGGGCCGAGTTGGCCGCGCTGCGCACCAATCTGGAGATCCTGTTCGACGCCGAACTCAGCGAGCGCCCCGCACTGGAGACCGAGCGTAAAGCCGTGCGCGCCCACAGCGACTGGGAGCGCGAACACGAAAGCGCACGCGACCGGGTGAATCGCGTCACCTCGGTGCGGGCCGAAGAGCCTCCTCGACGCGCGGACGACAGCACGATCATCGACGTTCCCGAAGAACCGCTGGCTCCAGCGCCGCGGCAGCCGGTCGCGGATAACTACCAGGCATCGGCGTACACCTACCAGCCCGTAGGCGCCTACGAGACGCCCGGTGCGAACCGGGCCGCCGAGGCATATGAGGCGCCCGACGCGGATACACATCGGCGCCGAGGTGAGCAAGCCGCTCGAGCCCAGCAGGACGAGTCGACGCCGCCCACCGGTTTTGCCGCACCGGCGTCATCACCCCCGAGCGGCGCGGAGCGCCAGCCTGAGGGCCGCTGGACGCCGCGGGAGCCAACGCCGGAGGCCAACGGCTGGGTTGCGCCGACGAGCGCGGGAGAGCGCTACGAGCCCCAAGCGCCACGCCGTTCACATCGTCGGCAGGAGGCACCGCCGCAGCCCGAGCCGCGGTTTGCACCACCACCTATGCCGCCGCCAACGCTGCCCGACTCGCCGCAGGAGCCGCAGCGGCCCGAGTGGTCGGCACCGACTGAGGCGCCTCGGCATCAGGAAATGCCCGTTAACTGGCAGCCGGTGAGCTCCGAAGGACAATGGCTGCCCCCCGGAACTCCGGGCAGCCATTGGATTTCCGAATTGGGCGACAATGCGGGCGCTGGGCCGTGGCAATACGACAACGCGCCGTCCCGCGGTTCGCACGCCGTCAGCGAACCCACGCCGGCTGAGCGGCGGGGCCGCCATTCCACCGCCGGCGAGCAAGCAGGGCAAATCAGCGAATCCGTAGCCGAGCGCGAGCCGGGTCGTCGGGCAAGGTCCCGGCATTCTGCTGATCATCCCGACTCCGGCACCGGCGAACCCGCGACGCCGGCGCCAGCGATGTCGCCGCCCCCGCCGCCGATGCCACCCTCGCCACCGTCATCACCGGACCGGGAGCCGGTGATGTCGCCGCCGCCTTCGCCCTCAGCCCGGCATCGCACCACCGATCCGTTGGACGCCGACGCCACGCCGTCCGGCGGCCAGTCGGTCGCCGAGTTGCTGGCGCGGCTGCAGACCAGCCCGTCCGGGGGCGGCCGGCGTCGTCGCCGCGAGGACTGAGGCGAACGCCACAGGCCATTCACGTCGTTGCCGCGGTAGAGTCTTAGCGACCGTCCGGTACCCGCAACGCGGGACTGGAACGAACCAAGAGACTTGTGAGGGTCGTCTGCGATGGTGCAGTTCGACGGATTGCGCCCCGCCCGGCTCAAGGTGGGGATCATCTCCGCCGGTCGGGTGGGCACGGCTTTGGGCGTCGCGCTGGAACGCGTCGACCACGTCGTGGTGGCATGCAGCGCCGTTTCCCGGGCGTCGCGGCAGCGTGCCGAGCGCTGGTTGCCCGACACCCCGGTGTCGCCGGTACCCGACGTTGCCGGCAGTGCCGAGCTTCTGCTGCTGGCCGTACCGGACACCGAGCTGGCCGCTCTGGTCTCGGGGTTGGCCGCCACCTCGGTGGTGCGGCCGGGCACCATCGTCGCGCACACCTCGGGTGTCAACGGCGTTGGCGTGCTGGCACCGCTGAGCGAGCAGGACTGCATACCCCTTGCCATTCATCCGGCGATGACGTTCACCGGCTCCGACGAGGACATCTCGCGGCTGCCGGACACCTGCTTCGGGATCACCGCGGCCGACGAGGTCGGTTACGCGATCGCACAGTCGCTGGTGCTGGAGATCGGCGGTGAGCCGTTCCGGGTCCGCGAGGACGCGCGGACGCTGTATCACGCCGCGTTGGCCCATGCCGGCAACCACATCGTCACCGTGCTCGCCGACGCCCTGGACGCACTTCGGGCCGCGTTGTCGGGGACCGAACTCCTCGGTCAACAGCTGGTCGACGATCAACCCGGCGGCATCGCCGAACGCATACTTGGCCCCCTGGCCCGCGCGGCGCTGGAGAACACCCTGCGACGTGGGCAGGCAGCGCTCACCGGCCCGGTCGCGCGCGGCGATGCGGGCGCGGTTGCCGGTCACCTGAATGCGCTGGCGGCTGTTGATGCGCGGCTGGCTCAGGCCTACCGGGTGAACGCGTTGCGCACCGCGGAACGCGCGCATGCCCCCGAGGAGGTTCTCCAGGTCCTTGAGGTGTCGGCGCCGTGACGGTCAACAGGACGCCGAAGTTCAATGCCGGCGAACTCAACGTGTATCCAAGCCTCAGGGATGTCGGCGACGTCAGCCGCGCGCTGCGTCATACCGGCCGACGGGTGATGTTGGTGCCGACGATGGGCGCTCTGCACGACGGACACCTCTCCCTCGTGCGGGCGGCCAAACGGGTGCCCGGCTCGGTAGTTGTGGTGTCGATCTTCGTCAACCCGCTGCAATTCGGAGCCGATGAGGATCTCGACGCCTACCCGCGGATCGTCGACGCCGACTTGGCGCTGTTGCGCGGCGAAGGGGTTGAAATAGCTTTCACCCCAAGCGCTGCGGCGATGTATCCCGACGGCCCGCGAACCGCCGTGCATCCGGGTCCGCTGGGATCCGAACTCGAGGGTGCTGCGCGGCCCACCCATTTCGCCGGCATGCTGACCGTGGTGCTCAAGCTGCTGCAGATTGTGCACCCGGACCGAGTTTTCTTCGGAGAGAAGGACTATCAGCAGCTGGTGCTGGTGCGGCAGATGGTCGCCGACCTCAACGTCGATACCCGGGTCGTCGGCGTGCCGATCGTGCGCGAATTAGACGGCCTGGCGATGTCGTCGCGCAACCGCTATCTCGATCCTGCGCAACGCGAACTGGCCGGTCTGCTGTCGGCGGCGCTGCTGGCCGGCACGCATGCCGCATCGGGCGGTGCGGAGGCGGCGCTGCGCGCAGCCCGCGCCGTGCTCTCGGAGGTACCCGCGATCGACGTCGATTACCTCGAAGTGCGCGATCCCGAACTCGGACCCGCGCCGCTGCACGGCCCTGCCCGTCTGCTCGTCGCGGCCCGGCTGGGCACCACCAGACTCCTCGACAATGTTGCGATCGAAATCAGTACCACCGTCGGCGCCGACGGGCGGGAGCCCGCGGTTACGGCTGGAAATTCTGAAACACCCTGGAGGAACTGATGTTACGAACAATGCTCAAATCGAAGATCCACCGGGCAACTGTTACGCAGGCAGACCTGCACTACGTCGGCTCGGTGACGATCGACGCCGACTTGATGGATGCTGCCGACCTGCTCGAGGGCGAACAGGTGACCATCGTCGACATCGACAACGGAGCCCGGCTGGTCACCTACGCGATCACCGGAGAGCGCGGTAGCGGCGTGATCGGGATCAACGGGGCCGCGGCGCATCTCGTCCACCCCGGTGACTTGGTGATCCTGATCGCCTACGCCTCGATGGAGGACGCCGAGGCGCGCGGCTATCAGCCGAGGATCGTTTTCGTCGACGCTGACAACCGGGCCATCGATCTCGGCCACGATCCGGCGTACGTGCCTGCCGATGCTGGCGAGCTGGTCTCGCCGCGATGAGCCTCGCCCCGATGAAGGTAGCCTAACCGTGCTGTTGGCAATCGACGTCCGCAACACCCACACCGCCGTCGGACTGCTCTCCGGTTCGGGGGAGCACGCGAAGGTGGTGCAGCAGTGGCGGATTCGCACCGAATCCGAAGTCACCGCCGATGAGCTGGCACTGACAATCGACGGGCTGATAGGTGACGATGCCGATCAGCTCACCGGCGCGGCCGCGCTGTCAACTGTCCCGTCGGTGCTGCACGAGGTGCGGGTGATGCTCGGCCAGTACTGGCCGTCGGTGCCGCATGTGCTGATCGAACCGGGGGTCCGCACCGGCATCCCGCTGCTGGTCGACAATCCGAAAGAAGTCGGCGCCGATCGAATCATCAACTGCCTCGCGGCTTTTCAGAAGTACGGAACCGCGGCCATCGTGATCGACTTCGGCTCATCGATCTGCGTGGACGTGGTGTCCGCCAAAGGCGAGTTCCTCGGCGGCGCTATCGCCCCGGGAATACAGGTCTCCTCTGACGCGGCTGCTGCTCGCTCTGCCGCGTTGCGCCGGGTCGAACTGGCCCGGCCGCGTTCGGTGGTCGGCAAGAACACCGTCGAATGCATGCAGGCCGGCGCTGTTTTCGGTTTCGCCGGGCTGGTCGATGGTCTGGTTCAACGAATCCGCGACGACGTGGACGGTTTCGCAGGCGACAACGTCACCGTGGTGGCCACCGGCCACACCGCGCCGCTGCTGCTGGCGGAACTGGATTCCGTCGATCACTACGACCAGCATCTGACCCTGCACGGCCTGCGACTGGTGTTCGAACGCAATCGCGACAGTCAGCGCGGGCGCCTCAAGACGGCGCGCTGAGGAGGCAATAACGCTGACGCGCCGATGACTTAAGCTGGCACGTCGTGAACGCCGGCGACGAAGACCGTCCTCAAGACTTTCCCGAGGACATCCCCGAGCAGTTCCGGATCCGCCGGGACAAGCGGGCTCGCCTAGGGGCGCAGGGCCGCGACCCCTACCCGGTCGAAGTCGGGCGCACCCACACGCTGGCGCAGATCCGTGCCGCCTACCCAGACCTCGCTCCCGACTCGACCACCGGTGACATCGTCAGTGTTGCCGGTCGGGTGGTGTTCGCCCGCAACTCGGGCAAGCTGTGTTTTGCGACACTTCAAGAGGGCGACGGCACTCAACTGCAAGTGATGCTCAGCCTCGCCAGCGTCGGCGCCGAAGCGCTTGACGAATGGAAAGCCGACGTCGATATCGGCGACATCGTCTCTGTGCACGGCGAGGTGATCAGCTCAAAGCGCGGCGAGCTGTCCGTTCTCGGCGACAGCTGGCAGATGGCGTCGAAGGCGCTGCGCCCGCTGCCGGTGGCCCACAAAGAAATGAGCGAAGAATCGCGGGTGCGCCAGCGCTACGTCGACCTGATCGTCCGTCCGCAGGCACGCACGGTCGCCCGGCAACGGATCACCGTCATTCGCGCGATACGGACCGCTCTGGAGCAACGTGGGTTTCTCGAAGTCGAAACGCCGATGTTGCAGACTTTGGCGGGCGGCGCGGCGGCCCGGCCGTTCGTCACGCACTCCAATGCTCTCGACATCGATCTGTACCTTCGGATCGCACCGGAACTGTTCCTCAAGCGATGCGTCGTCGGTGGCTTCGACAAGGTCTTCGAACTTAATCGGGTGTTCCGAAACGAGGGAGCCGATTCCACACATTCCCCCGAATTCTCCATGTTGGAGACCTACCAGGCGTATGGAACGTATGACGATTCGGCGGTCACCACGCGCGAGCTTATTCAGCAGGTGGCGGACGAGGCGATCGGTACTCGACAACTGTCGTTGCCCGACGGCAGTGTCTATGACATCGATGGAGAATGGACGTCGATACAAATGTATCCGTCGCTATCTGAGGCACTCGGCGAAGAGATCACACCAAACACCACGGTTGACCGCTTGCGCGCTATCGCCGAGTCGCTCGGTGTCGAGGTGCCCGTCGGCCGCGGGTATGGACACGGCAAGCTGGTCGAACAATTATGGGAACACGCTGTGGGCGCCGGCTTGAGCGCGCCCACCTTCGTTCGGGATTTCCCAGTAGAGACAACGCCTTTGACGCGCCAGCACCGCAGTATTCCGGGCGTAACCGAGAAGTGGGACCTCTATATCCGTGGCGTAGAGCTGGCCACCGGATATTCCGAATTAATCGACCCCGTGGTGCAACGTGAGAGGTTCGCTGAACAAGCGCGAGCCGCCGCGGCCGGTGACGACGAGGCGATGTTGCTAGACGAGGATTTTCTCGCTGCCTTGGAGCACGCCATGCCGCCTTGTACGGGAACCGGAATGGGCATCGATCGGTTGTTGATGGCTTTGACCGGCCTGTCAATAAGAGAGACAGTATTGTTCCCGATTGTTCGTCCGCATAGCAGCTGAAACGCCTCTTGTAGTGTTGTATTGAATACCGCGCCTTCTTATGGCAGATTGTTGCCCAAGGGGGCGGTCCAACAACTTGCACACTAAGTGCTCTGGAAGAAGCGTGAGGCTCAGCCAATGGCGAAAAAAGTCACCGTCACCTTGGTCGATGATTTCGACGGTGAGGGCGCCGCCGATGAAACGGTCGAATTCGGCCTCGACGGGGTAACCTATGAGATCGATCTTTCCTCCAAAAATGCCACGAAACTGCGCCACGATCTGAAGCAGTGGGTTGAAGCCGGCCGTCGGGTCGGCGGTCGTCGACGTGGACGTGCCAGCTCCGGTCGCGGCCGCGGAGCCATCGACCGCGAGCAGAGCGCGGCTATCCGGGAATGGGCGCGCCGCAACGGCCACAACGTCTCGACGCGGGGCCGGATCCCGGCCGACGTCATCGACGCATTCCACGCTGCTACCTGACCAGCGAGCCAACACAGCGCCGATACAGCAGAGCCGGACCAGCCCCAAACGAGGGCCGGTCCGGCTTTCGCTGATGGCGAACCGATCGCCCGTCAAGCGCGGAAACGTTTTGCCGTTTGACGGCGTTGCTCCCATTACGGCTGTCAAGTAACCGGGCACATGCGTGTGGCGTAATGGCCGCAAGGTAGGAAGCCCGGCGAGCCGCCCATTACAGTAGATGACAGGTACGCGATGTCATCGATGTACCGATGGTGAGGGAGAGCAGGTAACAACCGATGTTCGAACGTTTTACCGACCGTGCCCGCAGGGTCGTCGTCCTGGCGCAAGAAGAGGCCCGGATGCTCAACCACAACTACATCGGCACTGAGCACATCCTGTTGGGTCTTATTCACGAAGGCGAAGGCGTAGCCGCAAAGTCGCTGGAGTCGCTGGGCATCTCGCTGGAGGGCGTCCGCAGCCAGGTCGAGGAGATCATCGGCCAGGGCCAGCAGGCCCCGTCGGGGCACATCCCGTTTACTCCGCGCGCCAAGAAGGTGCTCGAGCTGTCTCTGCGTGAGGCGCTGCAGCTGGGCCACAACTACATCGGCACCGAGCACATTCTGCTCGGTTTGATCCGTGAGGGCGAAGGCGTTGCAGCCCAGGTGTTGGTGAAGCTGGGCGCTGAGCTGACCCGGGTGCGCCAGCAGGTGATCCAGCTGCTGTCCGGCTACCAGGGCAAGGAGACGGCCGAGGCCGGCACCGGAGGCCGCGGCGGCGAGTCCGGCAGCCCGTCCACGTCCCTGGTGCTCGACCAGTTCGGCCGCAACCTGACCGCAGCCGCGATGGAAGGCAAGCTCGACCCCGTCATCGGCCGCGAGAAGGAAATCGAGCGGGTGATGCAGGTGCTGAGCCGGCGCACCAAGAACAACCCGGTGCTGATCGGCGAGCCCGGCGTCGGCAAGACCGCTGTGGTGGAGGGCCTCGCGCAGGCCATCGTGCACGGCGAGGTCCCCGAGACGCTGAAGGACAAGCAGCTCTACACGCTGGACCTGGGATCGCTGGTGGCGGGCAGCCGCTACCGCGGTGACTTCGAGGAGCGCCTGAAGAAGGTGCTCAAGGAGATCAACACCCGCGGCGACATCATCCTGTTTATCGACGAGCTGCACACGTTGGTGGGCGCCGGTGCCGCCGAAGGCGCCATTGATGCGGCGTCGATCCTCAAGCCGAAGCTGGCCCGTGGCGAACTGCAAACCATCGGCGCCACCACGCTCGACGAGTACCGCAAGTACATCGAGAAGGACGCCGCGCTGGAGCGCCGCTTCCAGCCGGTGCAGGTCGGGGAGCCCACGGTGGACCACACCATCGAGATCCTCAAGGGCCTGCGGGACCGCTACGAGGCCCACCATCGGGTGTCCATCACCGATTCGGCAATCGTGGCCGCGGCGACTCTGGCCGACCGCTACATCAATGACCGGTTCCTGCCGGACAAGGCCATCGACCTGATCGACGAGGCAGGTGCTCGGATGCGGATCCGGCGGATGACCGCACCCCCAGACTTGCGTGAGTTCGACGAGAAGATCGCCGAGGCCCGCCGTGAGAAGGAGTCCGCGATCGACGCGCAGGACTTCGAGAAGGCCGCCAGCCTCCGTGACCGCGAAAAGCAACTGGTGGGCCAGCGGAGTGAGCGCGAAAAGCAGTGGCGTTCAGGCGATCTCGATGTGGTCGCCGAGGTGGATGACAACGAGATAGCCGAGGTGCTCGGCAACTGGACCGGTATCCCGGTGTTCAAGCTCACCGAGGCCGAGACGACTCGGCTGCTGCGCATGGAAGACGAGATCCACAAGCGGATCATCGGCCAGGAGGACGCCGTCAAGGCCGTCTCCAAGGCCATCCGTCGTACCCGCGCCGGGCTGAAGGACCCCAAGCGCCCGTCCGGCTCGTTCATCTTCGCCGGCCCGTCCGGTGTGGGTAAGACCGAGCTGTCC
>JGI12627J18819_10000342_pt1 | contig 15238 bp, 12 predicted proteins | sample TexAe_OM1H0_M2_FD_18819 | JGI IMG/M metagenome (IMG submission 18819)
CCATCGCATTATGCGGCATCAATTTGTAGAACGCGCCGGCGCCGGTGTGAACGCCGAGCAGAATTTGGCGATCGTTGAAGGCGGCGAAGCCGAAGATGAAGGCCGCGACGCTGAACGCAGCGATCAGGCTGATGACGAGACCGTTGCGCGCGAAACTGCCGGCGAAGGCGCGGGGCCAGGCATAGGCAGCGTAGGATTCGGCGCGCGCCACCGCCAGGGTCTGCGGCACATTGACGTTGAATTCATGCGGCGGGGAGAACTGGCAGTCGGTGTAGCAGGCGCCGCAGCCGTGGCAGAGGTTGGCGAGATAATTGAGGTCGCCGTCGGAAAACGCGCGGCGCATTTCCATCGCCGGAAACACCGCGCAGAGCCCTTCGCAATAGCGGCAGGAATTGCAGACCGTCATCAGGCGGTCGGCCTCGTCCAGAATTCTCGTTCCGTGCATGGTGCGTTGCTCTATTCGTTGTTGCCTGATGCGATAAGGGGACGGCGCTGCTCGAGAAAATTCCGGTTAGCGCGAGATCTAGTTCTTCGCATTCTTCGCTGCTTCCCGTCCCGCCACCCGTCCGAACACGCTGCCGATGGTCATGCCGATGCCGGCAGCGTAACCCTTGCCGAGAACGTTGCCTGCCATAATCTCGCCGGCCGCGAACATGTTGGCGGAAGGCTTGCCGTCCTTCATCACTATGCGCGACTGCTTGTTCACGCGGGTGCCGAGATAGGTGAAGGTGATGCCGGGCCGCACCGGATAGGCGAGATAGGGCGGCGCGTCGATCTTGCGCGCCCAATGCGTCTTCGCCGGTGTGATGCCTTCGGTGCGGCAGTCGTCGAGAATGGTGTGGTCGAAGGTTCCGGGCTGCACTGCGGCGTTGAAATCGATCACGGTCTTTTCAAGGGAGGCCGGATCGAGCTCAAGCTTGGCGGCAAGTTCGGCGATCGTCGGTGCGCCGATCGGCGGGAACAAGGACGGCATGAAGCTGGTGACGACGCTCGAATCGAAAATGATGTAGGCGATCTGGTCGGGCTGCGCTGCTACCAGCCGGCCCCAGATCGCGTAACGCTTCGGCCAGATGTCCTCGCCCTCGTCGTAGAAACGCTCGGCGTGCTTGTTGACCACGATGCCGAACACAACGGAGTCATGTCTGGTGATGATGCCGCCGTCGAATTTCGGCGCCCGGCCGTCGATCGCGACTGCATGGCACTGAGTGGGGTCGCCTATCTCCTGCACACCCTTCGCCAGCAGCATTTTGAGGATCGAGCCGCGGTTATAGGGAGTGCCGCGGATCAGGAAATTGTCGGCGGCTGCGCCCCAATACTCCTTCAGCCATTCGATGTTGGCCTCGAAGCCGCCGGCCGCCGCCACCAGCACCGAGGCGCGGATGTCGGTGGCGCCACCGATCGGCTGCTTCAGGGTTGCCCCGAGAAACATCCCGTCTTCGATCTGCAGATCGGTGACCTCGGCATCGTAGGCGATCTCGACGCCAAGTTTCNCGGCCGTGAGGTAGAGGGCGTTCAGCATCGCGCGNCCGCCGCCAAGGAAGAATGAATTGGTGCGGCCGAGGCTGAGCGTGCCGCCCAGCGAAGGCTGCCAGCGCACGCCCTGTTCGACGATCCANTTCAGGATGTCCTTGGACTCGTGGATCATGAAGCGNGCCAGCTCCTCATCNGTCTGGCCGCCGGTCACCAGCAGCAGGTCCTGCCAGAACTCCTCCTCGGTGTAGGGACCAGTAAGGATTTCGGTCGCCGCGTCATGGGCGCAGCGCATGTTGCGAGTGTGACGGGTGTTGCCGCCGCGGTAGAATTTCGGCGCGGCTTCCAACACGAGAACGGACGCACCCGCGCGCCGGGCGCTGATGGCTGCGCACAGCGCGGCGTTGCCGCCGCCGATCACGAGGACTTCGTAAGGTCTCGTCAAATCAGCCATGCTTCTTCCCCAAGAATGACCGCGCGCGATCATGTTGTTTTGAGCTCCGCCACGGCGCGCCGCCGTCTGTAGCCGGCCATCACGACCAGAATGGGCGCCAGTTGCTGTCAGGGTCACGAGCGGGAGCAACGCCACTGCGAAGCTGCCCGTCACTTCCTTAATCACGCCGAGGAGCGCTGTCGCTCCTGGCGGTGCCGATGTGAGCCCAGGTGTTGATGGCCGCGAGACCGACCGCGGCCATGCGGGCCGAAAGCCAATCGCCCGCAAGCGCCCAGAACGGGCCCTTGAAGGCGTAGTTCCCGACCAGCGCCAGGCTGAGCAGGATAATGGTTACGGTGAGTGACTGCGTGAGCATTGCCGACGCGAGACAGATCGAGGTTAGGATCAGCGGCAGGGCTAATGCGCTCACCAGATTTGTCGGCGCGAAGGGCCCCAGACGATCCAGGCCTGCCTTTATCGTAACGCTTCCTCACCAATGAACTGCTTTGCGCGTTCTTATTGTTCCGCACTTTAAGCGCCGAACCTGTCACCGAGCTGTCATGTCCGCCACCCTCAGCGTGAATTTCGCCCAATTGACGAGCGCACAGTAGGGCCGTCTCTACGGCCTTAGTTCCGGCGGCCGATGACCTGCTCACAGAGCAATTGCGTCCCAAAGGCGCGAGTGCCCAGCGCATGGCTGACCGTATTGGCGTGCCATCCCTCGGTCAATCGAGACGGAGACGACGCAGCGGATCGAAGCGCCGAGTTGGCCGCTACCGACAGTGTTCATTACTTCACGAAGCAGATCGGCTTCACTAATGTTGTCGGCAGCGTGAGCGTCCTTGGTGCGCCCGATAATGTCGCGCTTGGGCGGCTGAGAGACGTAGTATGCAGCGGCTTCGTCGATATCCTGGGCCGTCATCGGTCGTGCGGAGGTCAGCCCGGCTCGTCTGCATGAGCAGGCGTCACTGCACCAGTTTCGTACCAGAAACGACCCGGCCGCGGCGCAACGAACGCGATCAGCTTCAAACACAAAGTCAGCAGATTCAACGAAGCTAGTCGTTATCCCGCCGCTCGTAACGGTCTGGTTGTAGGTTCGAGTCCTGCCGGGCACACCACGCTTCGCCCTTCGGGCTACGCGTGGCGCAGCCACGCAGAGACCCACGGGCGAAGCGTGTCCGGCGTAGCTGGAGCGCAGCGGGCGGACGGTTCACAGATCACGCGCGGCAAATATCTCGTCACGCTCGGCGGCTGCAACGACTGCCATACGCCGGGATACTTCTTCGGGACTCCCGCATGTCACGCTTTCACGGCGGCTCGGATGTGGGCTTCGAGATTCCGGGTCAGGTGTCTTTGTGGGCCCAATCATCACACCCGACAAAAAGACCGGCATCGGTAGTTGGACCCAGAGCAGATCGTGAAGGCGATACAGGTTGGTGAACGGCGGGACGGCCGCATCCTGGCGCCGATTATGCCTTGGTCGCTCTTGCGACACTCACAGCGGATGACGCCATGGCGATCGCGGCTTTTCTCCAAAGCTTGAACCCGGTCAGAACCCGGTCAGCAACCAGATTCCCAAACCGTTCAAACCCGGGGAAAAGGTTTCGACCTTCATGTTCCGGATTGTGCCACCGGGCGAAACCGCAGCGGCTGCGGCCAAGAAAGTCTGGGTCTGATCCAAACGATACTCCACATTCGTTTGGCGTAGGCGCACGTCGCGGGTTCGTGCGCCAATGTCTGAGAATGACGCCGCACCAGCATCGCATTTCTTGACCTTCGTTTCGCGATCAGCCGAGCGTTTCGTCCAGCCAGTCGTAGATCCGGGCATAGGCCAGGCGTCTCGCTGCTACTTGACAATGGGCGCCAGCCTTCGATCACGGTGAAACGCATCAGCGTCTTGCGGCAGGTGAGATGATGGTGGCCGCGCGGTCGGCGGTGCCATTCTCCGTCGCCCGGACAATGCTGACGACATTTGAAACAACAGCCGGCAACTATGAATTTGCAGTTGAGGATATTGGCCCCGGCTAGATATCGCCCGACCCAATGCCCGAGGGGTGCCCCCTGCAACCGCCGACCGCACCAGCTTCGAGCCAGAGCTTCTGCGGTGAATCGAGAAACCTCGTTACGACATCGATCTGGTCGGATGTCATCAACGGCGGCACATGCCCGCACCCGTCGAACTGAAAGACGTCGGCGTTCCGGTTGCGCTTTCTCATCTCCAGCATGAGTTCGCGCGAGAGCAGGTCAGAGCTCGCACCGCGAAGCACCAGGATCGGCACGCCGATGGCTTCCCAGTATCTCCAAAGATTTAGCGAAGGATAGAACCACGGCGTCTTGAACGCCTTCGCGATCGTCGGATCGCAAAGCATGTCGTAGCGTTCGCGCTCGTCGCTCCAGCGCAGGCTATGGGTCGCTAGATGCCTCCAATGCTCGTCGGAGAGATGGCCATAGGGCGCCAGCACCCTGCGGTGATATGCTTCGCCCTCTTCGATCGTTGCAAACGAGTCCGGCATGTTCGCGATGTACTGGCCGATCCGCTGCAGTCCGGAAAGGGTAACAAACGGCCCGATGTCGTTGACCACGAGCTTCTTGATGATGCTACCGGAGAATCCCGCCATCACCATGCCGATCAGACCGCCGAGCGAAGTGCCGACCCAATCGGCTTGCTTGATGCCGAGCCGGGCGATCAATGCGTTCATATCGGAGCAGTATTGCGGCAAGGAATAGTTGTCGGGGTCGGTAATCCGCCCGCTCCTTCCCCGGCCCGGCAGATCGGGACAGACGACCCGCCGGCCCGCAGCCGCGAGCCGCGCCGCCAGATGATCGAAGTCACGCCCCTGTCGGGTCAATCCATGAAGGCAGATCACCGGACGTGCGTCATCGATCGGCCCCCATTCCACATAGGATAGCTCGTGAAATCCCGACGGCGACAGGCCAAGCAGCGAATCGCTGCGATCCGGCTGCCGACCGTCGCCGGACTTTCCACCGATCTTTCGAAGTAGCTTTCCTGCGTCATCGAACATGAACAACCCCCCACCCCCGCAGCCATGCGGGCTTCTAGTTGCTGCTCGACGCCTGAGAGCGGGCGAATTCCTGCGCTTCGGCCTGCGTCTCGAAAATGTGCGGAGCCACATGCCGCTCCGAGAGCGCTTCGCCGAGCTTGAGACGCATGAACGCGCTCGTGGTGTAGCGTGAGGCCGATTCGTAGTAACGATTTTCGAGATAAGCGATCATCGAGAAGTACGTGTCGCTGACCAGTGGATCGAGATAAAAGCCGTCGTAATTGGCGACCAGTGCCACCGGCCTGCCTACGCTGCGGCAGGTTCGCTCGACTTCGCGACGGACCAGATCGACATCCTCCACTGTGCGCACTTCGAACCCCTCGAAATTGACGAACAGCGTGTTGCGCTCGGCATCGTAACTAATGCGGTCGGCAAGGCTGCGGCCAAGCAGCAAATGGTCGAGCCCCATCGGCTGATCGCGAAAGATTCGTCCGTCCATCGGCTTGGGATTTCGGATCAGCGGTTTGAAATTCATCTGGCCCAAGATATCGCGCTCGATATCGATGCCGGGTGCGATCTCGATCAGTTCGAGGCCGGCCGGTGTGCGCTGAAGGACGCAACGCTCGGTCGCGTAGAACACGGCCTGCCCGATCTCGGCGGCATGATCGCCGCTGAAGGTGACCTGCTCCACCTCTTCGATGAACTTGCGCGAGTTGCCTTCGCGCAGGATGTGCACCGCACCGTCCTCGACGGCGATCTTGAGACCTCCGTTGGTGAATGTCCCCGCGAAGACGATCTTCTTTGCGCTCTGGGAGATGTTGATGAACCCGCCGGCACCCGCCAGGCGCGAGGAGAAGCGGCTGACATTGACGTTCCCGGCGGCATCCGCCTGAGCCATGCCAAGACAGGCGAGATCAAGACCTCCGCCGTCGTAGAAATCGAACTGCTGGTTCTGATGAATGATGGCGTCCGGGTTGAGCGCGGTGCCGAAGTTCAATCCACCCTGTGGCATGCCCCCGATGATGCCCGGCTCTGCCGTGAGCGTCAGATATTTCAGCATATGCTCCTCGGCCGCGACGGCGGCGACCCCCTCGGGCATGCCGATGCCGAGATTGACCACACCGCCGGGAGGCAGTTCGAATGCGCAACGCCGCGCGATGATCTTTCGCTCGTCAAGAGCGAGCGGCGCGACCCTGTCCATCGGCACACGCTGCCGGCCGGAAAATGCATGGCTATAAGAGGTGCCGTAAGTCTGCGGGTGGTTCTCCGGATCCGCAACCACGACGCAATCGACCAGGATCCCCGGAATCTGAACCTCGCGCGGGTTCAGCGAATTGCTGGCCGCGATCCGTTCCACCTGCACGATCACGAAGCCGCGCGAGTTCTTGGCAGCCATCGCCATTGCAAGATTATCGAGCGTGAGCGCTTCGCGCTCCATCGTGATGTTGCCGGCCGGATCTGCCGTCGTACCGCGCAGGATGGCGACATTGATGGGAAAGGCCTTGTAGCGCAGCCATTCCTCGCCACCGATCTCGAGCAGCTCGACAAGGTCTTCCGTCGTCTTTTCGTTGAGCTTGCCGCCCTCGAGCCGAGGGTCGACGAAGGTCCGCAGGCCAATCCTGGAGATTGTGCCCGGACCGCGCGCGGCTATGCTGCGGTAGAGGTGGGAGATGCAGCCGAGCGGCAGGTTGTAGGCTTCGATGCGGTTCGCCAGCGCGAGTTCCGCGAGCTTCGGCACCAGTGCCCAATGTCCGCCGACTACCCGCCTGACCAAGCCGTCATGGGCAAGCCGGTTGAGGCCGCGCTCTTTCGAATCGCCCGGTGCGGCGGCAAACACCAGTGTCAGATCCGAGGGGCGGCGTGCCTGCCGGTATCGCTTCTCGAGCGCCATCAACAGTTCATCCGGCGTGCCGACGCCGACGAAGCCGGAAGTACACACCGTGTCGCGGTCGCGAATGATGGCAACGGCCTCATCGGCGGAGACGACCTTGTTCTTCACCGCCTTCAGTCCCTCGCCTGCAGCCACTGCGCGATGCTTTTGCTCAGGCGGCCCTGTGACTTGCTCGACACGAACAAGCCGACATGGCCGCCCGGCAGCGGAATTTCCGTGTAGTCAGTGGTGCCGATCAACGGACCGAGTGCCTTCGAACAGGTTGGCGGGATGATGTGGTCATCGAGCGCATAGACGTTCAGCGTCGGCGCCGTGATCGCGCGGAGGTCCACTTTCTTTCCGGACAGCGAGAATGCGCCCTTCACCAGCTGATTTTGCTGGTAGAGATCCTTCAGCCATTGCTTGGCAGCTTCGCCGGGATGGTGCGGCCGGTCGGCCAGCCATTTCTCCATCCGCAAGAAGTTCAGCCACTTCGCCTCGTCATCGGCAACGTCGAGGAGATCGAGGTTGTACTTGGTCAGCGAGCGCATCGGTGTCATCATCGAAAACACCGAGCTCATGAACTCTCCGGGCAGCACGCCGCAAGTATCGACCAGACTGTCGACATCCTCGCCAGCCAGGCTTCGCGTCCAGATGTTGAGAAATCCATGATGCGCTGCCGGATCGGCGCTGTCGGCATGGAAGTCGATTGGGGTGATCGTCAGGACGAGATTCTTCACCTTGTCCGGATGCAATGCGGAGTAGCAGGTGGTGAATACGCCACCCTCACAAATGCCGAGCAGAGTCACCCGGTCATGGCCCGTCTCGCGGCAGATGCGCTCCACCGCCGCGTGAATGTAGTCATCAACGTAGTCGTCGATCGTGAGCCAGCGCTCGGTGCGCCCCGGCCTCCCCCACTCGATCAGCCACAGGTCCAGCCCCTCGGCAAGCAGGCTGCGGATCAACGAGCGGTCCGGCTGCAGGTCGGCCATGGTGTAGCGGCCGATTAGGCCGTAGGCGACCAGGATCGGCACCTTCACCGATTGTGGCGCAAGCGGTTCGTAACGGAACAACTCGACCTTGTCCCGGCGCATGACGAGATTTTTGGGTGTCGCGCCGACATCGACATCCTCGTCCTTGATCTTGACGAGCATCTCGGCGGCCTTGCTCATCTTCGCCGCGCCGTCAGCGAAATCGCGCGCTATCCGCTCCGCCAGGCTCTCGTCACTCATCACCGCGCTCCCCCACGGGTGCGGATGCAGTCGGCTCGTGCGCTGCCGCAGACCCATGCGATAATTCACGGGCGAGAGCACGTACCTCGCGGCGCAGCTCGGTCAATTGCCGGGTGATTTCGTCGATATCGCGTTGCGTCGGCAGCGCGAACAGGGCCGAAACCGTCTCACTCAGCTCGGTCTGGGATTTGCGGAACTCGATACCAGCTTGCAGCAATTCGCGCTGGGCGGCGAGATACTCCTCCGAGCGCTGGTTGTGGATCAGCTCCTCATTGGCGAGTGAGCTCCAGGCAGCGAAATTATTGCGCCAGCCTTTGGCTTCCTGCTTGCTTTCGCGACCCGACGAGGTCTCGTAGTAACGCTCGAACGCACGCATCCACGGCTTCGAGGCAACGGCGCTATAGGCCACCAGCTTCTGACGCATCCGGCTCCACGCCACGAAAGCACTCATCAGCTTGCGATCGATGTCCCAGACGTCGGCAAGCCGCGGTCCCTGCGCGAGCTTCTCGATCGCATCACCCAATTCGTCGCCAAAGCCGGCTCTCTTCTCGGCCGCCCGCGTCAGCATGAACGGCAGCATCGATTTCGACCACGCATCGCCGACGTCAACGGAAAAATCCGCAACCTTCCGCCAGTTCTCGCTCCACTGGGCGATGGCGTCGGAGATCGCGTCGACGCCCCCGGTCGCTTTCGTCATGGCCAAATCCCCACGATTTCGACCTCGTCACGGCGATACATCAGGCCGCTGCCCGGTTGCCGAACGCTTCCGTGTAAATCGCAAGCGCGTCCTCGAATCGCACCTCGCGCGGATTGTTAACGAGCAAGCGGGATTGTTTCATCGCGTCTTGGGCCAGCTTGTTCAGATCGCCGGCGCCGATTCCGACATCAGCCAACGACGGCGGCACCTTGCAGTCGCGGCAGATCGCAGCCATGGCGTCGACGAACAGCCGCGCCTTCTGGCCAACCGACAGGCCTTCGGTGCGCGGATCGACGATGGGCGCAAGCTCGGCATAGAGCGCCTCGGCCTCCGGCAGGTTGAAACGCAGCACCTGCGTCAGCACCAGGGCATTGGATAGCCCGTGCGGCACATGGAAGATCGCCCCGATCGGATAGGCGAGCGCGTGGACGGCAGCGACCGGCGCGTTGGCGAAGGCCATGCCGGCCAGCATCGAGCCCAGCAACATCTGCGAGCGCGCTTCGAGGTCCCGTCCGTTCTCGCACACGCGGCGAACGTTGGCCGACAGCAAGGCCAGCGCCTGGCGCGCCAATTGATCGGACATCGGATTCTTCTTGTGCTTGCTGGTATAAGCCTCGATCGCATGCACCATGGCGTCGATGCCGGTAGCCGCCGTGACGGGCGCCGGGAGACCAATCGTCAGCTCGGCGTCGAGGACGGCCCAGTCCGGGATCAGCACCGGAGAAACCACGCCTTTCTTCTCCGTCGTTGGCGTCGTGACGATCGCAATCGGCGTCACTTCCGAGCCGGTGCCGGCCGTGGTCGGCGCCAGCAGCAATGGCAACCGCTGTCCCTTGGCGAGGCCAACGCCATAGATATCGTCGAGACGATCCGGCGTCTTCGCGAGGTAAGCCACGAGCTTGGCGGTGTCGAGCGCGCTGCCGCCCCCGATCGACAGCACGAGTTCGATCTTGCCTGTCCGGCAGGCGTCGACCGCGGCCTCTACGACATGAGACGGCGGATCGGCGACGACGTCCTCAAAGACGCTGACCTCGATCCCGGCCGCAGCCAGCGAGGCCTCGGCATCCCTGGTCAGCCCGGCCCCGCGCACGCCCTTATCAGTCACCAACATGACGCTGCGTGCGCCGTAGCGAGCGACCAATTCGCTGATCTTGCGGGACGCTCCCTGCTCAAACAGGATATTCGACGGCGCCTGAAAGGTGAAACTTCCGACCATCTTCAGCTCCTCATTCTCATTGTCGCGCCATGCGCGCTCCACGTCCTACGCGGGCTCGATCGCCGGCTCGCGGTTGCGCAGCTCGTCGACCAGGACACGGGTGTTCTCCGAATAATCGATGGGAACATCGACCAGATGGACCCCGCCCTCCTTGAAGGCGGCTTCCAGGGTCGGCACCAACGCATCCACCGACTTCACGCGCGATCCTTTGGCGCCATAGGCTTCCGCGTAGCGCACGAAATCGGGATTGCCGAAGGTAAGCCCAAAATCCGCGAAACTGTCGACCGCCTGCTTCCATCGGATCATGCCGTAGGCGCCGTCATTGAGGATCAGCACGACCAGATTAAGCTTGAGCCGAACCGCGGTTTCCAGCTCCTGGCTGTTCATCATGAAGCCGCCGTCGCCGCAGATCGCCATCACCCGCCGCTCCGGATGGAGCATCGCGGCCATCATGGCCGACGGCAGCCCGGCGCCCATGGTGGCGAGCGCGTTGTCAAGCAGCAGCGTATTGGCGACGTAGGTGCGGTAGTTGCGCGCGAACCAGATCTTGTACATGCCGTTGTCGAGCGCGACGATGCCGTTCTCCGGGATCACCGCCCTGATGTCGTGCACCAGCCGCTGCGGCGTGACCGGGAAGCGGCTCTCGTTGGCGCGATCGGCGATGCGGCCCAGAATGCTCTCGCGCAGCGGCAGCAGCGCTTTTGCATGGGGCAGCTTCCCCTCGACCCGGTCGGCTAGCAGCTCAAGGCTCGGCCCGACGTCGCCGACGACCTCGGCATGCGGGAAATAGACCTGTTCCACGGTCGCGGGCGTGTAGCTGACATGGATCACCTTGGGTCCCGTCGGTCCCATGATGAACGGCGGCTTTTCGACCGTGTCGTGCCCGATCGCAATGATCAGGTCGGCGCGATCGATAGCCTCGTGCACGTAGTCGCGCTCGGAGAGCGCGGCCGTTCCCATGTAAAGGCTGGTGCCACCCGGCACCGTGCCCTTGCCCATTTGCGTGGTGAAAAACGGAATGCCAGTACGGCGAACGAAGCCGGCGATCCCGAACGTCGATCGCGGGCGACTCGCTGCGGCACCGAGCATGATCAGGGGGCGCTTCGCCGCCAGGATGATCTCGGCCGCGCGGTCGAGCGCTACGCGATGGGCGACGGGGATTTCGATCGGGTGAACCGGCACCATCGGCACCGGCTCGACTTCGTCGCCGGCGATGTCTTCCGGCAGTTCGAGGTGGACAGGCCCGGGCCGTTCCTCCATCGCGACGCGAAAGGCATCGCGGACCAGCGTCGGAATGCTCGCCGCGCTGACGATCTGGCGCGACGCTTTCGTCAGCGGCTTCATCGACGCGATCACGTCGACGATCTGGAAGCGCGCCTGCCGGCTGCTCATAATGGCCTTCTGCCCGGTGAGTAGGATCATCGGCATCGCTCCGAGATGCGCGTAGGCCGCCCCTGTCGAGAAATTGAGCGCGCCGGGACCGAGCGTTGCAATGCAAACGCCTGGACGACCCGTGAGCCGTCCATGCGTGGCCGCCATGAAGGCCGCCGCCTGCTCATGCCGGGTCAGAACCAGCTGGATCTTCGAATTGCGGAGCGATTCCACGACATCGAGGTTTTCCTCACCCGGCACGCCAAAGACGCGATCGACGCCCTCGTGCTCCAGTGCTGCGACCAGTAGATCCGAACCCTTGACCATCTGAAAAACTCCCTGCTACCCAGATGCCGACTATGCAGCCAAGCGCTTGATGACGGCTCCGGCGAAATCCGATGTCGAAACCTTGCCGCCGAGATCGGCCGTGCGCACACCGTCGACCTGAAGCGTTTGCGCGATCGCGCGCTGCAAGCGGCCTGCAAGCTCCGAGGCGTTGACGTGCTTCAGCATCAAGCCGGCGGCCAGCAACAGCGCCAGCGGATTGGCGATTCCCTTGCCGGCGATGTCGGGCGCAGAACCGTGGACCGCTTCGAAAATAGCGGCGCCCTCGCCGATATTGGCGCCCGGCGCCATGCCAAGCCCACCCACCAGGCCGGACATCTGGTCGGAAAGGATATCCCCGAACAGGTTGGTGGTGACGATGACATCGAACTGCCAGGGATTCATCACGAGCTGCATGGCGCATGCATCGACGATGCGGTCGTCCATGGCGACCCGGCCCTCATATTCCTTCGCGATCTCGCGGCCGGCCTGCAGGAACAGGCCTGTCAGCGCCTTCAGGACGTTTGCCTTGTGCACGACCGTGACCTTCTTGCGGCCATGCGCGAGCGCGTAATCGAACGCGAACCGGACAATGCGGCGAGCCTCTGCATGGGTGTTCACTCCCGAGGAGATGGCGACCGCATGAGGATCGTCGCCGACGGCGATGAAATGCTCGAAGGCAACGTAAAGGCCTTCGATGTTCTCGCGGACTAGCACCAAATCGATATCTTCGTAACGGCCGCCTGGGACCATGGTCTTGACCGGCCGCAGGTTGGCGTAGAGCCCGAACTCCTCGCGGAGGCGGACGTTGACCGAGCGGAAGCCGCCGCCCACCGGCGTCGTCAGCGGGCCCTTGAGCGCCAGCTTGGTGCGCCGGATGCTCTCAATTAGCGAAGCCGGCAGCGGGTCTCCGCCGCTGCTGACGCCGGCCATGCCACCTTGCTGAACATCCCATTCGAATGGCGAGCCCAGCGCATCGAGAATGCGCGTCACGGCCTCGGTGATCTCCGGACCTATTCCGTCGCCCGGCACGAGTGTCGCCGGAATCTTGCTTGGCATATTCTGAAAATCCCTGCAGGTTCGATAACCGAAATCTCAGTGTGGCTGCGTCTCAGGTGGCAAACCGGCGCGGCATGCAAGGCAACATGCCGGCGCGCAGATCGACTTGGCGCGTGGCAGACTTTCCCACCTTGGATCTGATGTTGCCCATCATGCGCTGCTCCGGCGCGAGCCTGGAAACGCTTCAGCCGCTGCTGCCGATTCCAAGATCCGCTTTTGACTGCGCCCGAGCAGCAAGACGGTGATCGCCCCTGCGGCCGTCAGAGCGGCGAGCGGCAGCAGCGACAACGGGAAGCTTCCCGTCTTGTCCTTGATCAGACCAAGCACTGACGTCGCTCCGCCAGTACCGAGATGCGAAATCGTATTGATCGCCGCTATGCCGCTCGCGGCTGTCGCCGGCGAAAGTATCTCCGTCGACAATGCCCAGAACGGACCCTTGACCGCATAGTTGCCGATCAACACCAGCGTCAGCAGCACCAGGGTCACCGTAAGCGAAGACGTAGAGTTCGTTGCGAACAGGCACAGTGACGTCAGAGCAAGCGGCAATGCGGTGTTGAAATAGCGCTCGCCATTCTTGTCCGCCCGCACGCCCCAAAAGATCATGAAGGCGGACGCAATTCCGAACGGAATCATGTTCAGCGCGCCGGTCTGCAGATTGGTCAGACCAAACGACTTGAGGATCTGCGGCTGCCAAAGCGACAGCGCATTGCTGGTGGCCGAACTGCCGGCATAAATCAGCGCAAGCGCCCAGATGTAGGGATTTGCCAGCACCTTCCAGAGCGAGAGATGCCCAACGGCCGTCGACCGCGACTGGCGCTCATATTCGAGGCGGCCTTGAAGCCACTCGCATTGTTCGCGCGACAGCCATTTGGCCTCGGCGGGACGGCTCGGCAGGACAACAAAGATGGCAACGCCGAGCAGTATCGCCGGCAGCGCTTCGATGATGAAGAGCCACTGCCAGCCGTGCAAGCCGCAAATCCCGTCAAGCTCGAGCAGGGCCGCAGATAGAGGCGAGCCCACGAAGCTCGAGACGGGAATGGCGACCATGAAGGTAGCAACCACGCGTGCGCGGTAGCGGGACGGAAACCAGTAGGTCAGGTACAGGATAACGCCGGGGAAAAAACCAGCTTCGGCGGCACCGAGAAGAAAGCGGCTGAGATAGAAGGTATAGGGTCCGACGATGAAGGCCGTTCCAATGCCGACCAGCCCCCAGGTGATCATAATGCGCGCGATCCAGAGCCGGGCGCCCACTTTTTCCAGTGCAAGGTTGCTTGGCACCTCGAACAGCACGTAGGCAACGAAGAACAGCCCTCCCCCGATGCCGAAGACCGCCTGGGTAAGACCTACATCCCTGTTCATGGTGAGCGCGGCGAATCCGGCATTCACGCGGTCAACATAGGCGATGAAATAGCAGAGCATGAGAAACGGGAGCAGCCGCCACATGACCTTGCGCATGGTTTCGGCCTCGACGGGCGACGCCGGCTCGACTTGCGCTGAAGGTGCATTGGCCATAATCCATCCCTCGTCGTTGCAAGCCCAGGCACGAGCTGACTTGCGAGCGTTTCCCTGTTCGTTATTGGGAAGCAGGATAGGTCGGCCAACCTGTCAACAAGCTGTCATTCGTTCTGCGGGCGGCAGTCATCGCGCCTGAGCGGGCTCTCCTTGAAGTGGATCCAGTCCGCTCCTTCTCAGGGCCGATGTCACTTCGGCTCCTGCGAGATAGGCGATCAACGCCTTGGCCGCTTCGACCGACTTGGCACCGCTTGCCACTGCCGCCGAAAAGATCGTGATCTTCTGGACTTCGTCTGGGATTGGACCCACGACTTCCACGCCTGCAACCGGAAGCAATTCGCTGATCTGCTGGAATCCGAGTTCGGCGTCGCCCCGAGCGACAACTCCGGCGACTGGCTCGGCCGGGATCATGCGGGCCTTCCCCTTCATCTGCTCTTCGATCCCGAGACGCTTGAAAAGCTGGGTTTCCACATAGACCCCGCTCGCGCTGTCGGAATACGCGACCGATTTCACAGCCAGCAATGTCCGGCGCAGGGCGTCCGGTGTGCCGATATCCGGCTTGAGGCTACCGGCGCGAACCGCAATGCCGATTGGCGACCGCACAAGATCGACGCGCGTCGACCCGATTGCCTTGCCCTGCGCGATCAAGTCGACGAGAGCTTCTTTTACCATGATGAGCACGTCAGCCTCTTCGCCGCGCGCCAGCCGCACGGGAATGGCGTTTGGCGTGGTGCCCATCGACGGCCCGTAAGCCGTGCTGACAGTGAGTCCCGTCTTCCGTTCGAATACCGGCACGACTTGCTTGTAAGCGGCGGTCATGCCGCCGGAAATCATGACCTTGACCTCGGAGGCCGGACTCGCAGCCACAGGCAAGATCGCCATGAGCGCAGCTATGGCGGGGGTGAACAGCCTTCTCCACGGCGTCATCGCCTGTCTCTTCCATCGGACCTGATTTCAAGTTTCCCGGGCATGTCCACGTCTTCCGTCACTGTGCCGCAACCCGCGGTGCAGGCTTGCGCTGCCGATATACGATCATCGTGGCAATCAGGCTT
>JGI12627J18819_10000343_pt1 | contig 15229 bp, 6 predicted proteins | sample TexAe_OM1H0_M2_FD_18819 | JGI IMG/M metagenome (IMG submission 18819)
CAGGGCAAGCCGTATTTCCGGGCGAACGCCGGAATCGCATGTCCGGGCTGACTGCTCATGATGACAAACGAGGAGAGCGAAAGGGCGACGGTCAGGAACGACCGTAAGAAGAGCATTGCGGAAGTCGACTGCCTGCATTTCACATCAGGGAGTTGCATACGATCTCCTGTTTGGGCGTGCTTCGCCATCGTTGACGTGATTTGAGGTATTTGCTTATGCACAGTAGTGCCAGAACGTGACTGACAGGAAGTGCATAGTTCGCGACTAGGGTGTTCTAAAGCGACTTTGGACGTAAAAATTTTGCTACAGACCCCTGTGAATTCGCGGATAGTACATCGCCCAACGATGAATTGCAAATTATTTGTAAAAATTATTGGTGACATTCATTTACATTCGTACTATTTTTCCGTGGCGTTGTCGGGGCGAGCACTCATCCTGCAGATCGCGCACCTGGCGCCAGCGGGCAAAATGGGCTGCAAAAGGGGTTCAGCGTAGGGGAGCATGTCTAAACCATGAGCACGGTATCGCGACTGAGATCGATNGGCCCTGGCGTTCTAACTTCCCGGCTGCGCGATTATGCCGAACTCACGAAACTGCGGGTGACCACCCTCATCGTGATGACCGCCTGGTGCGGATACTTCTTCGCATCCCGGAAAGCAGGGCTGCCTTCGCTGAGCTTAGGACTTGTGCATGCCTTGCTGGGAATTGGGCTGGTTTCGAGCGGAACCGCTGCTCTCAACGAAGTAATGGAGCGGGATGTTGACGCGCAGATGAGACGCACCGCTTCCCGCCCTTTGCCGACCGGAAGAATGAGCCTGCTGGAGGCGTTGCTTGCGGGGACGTTTCTCACGGTGGGCGGATCGTTGTATCTGGCGGCTTTCACGAATCCGTTAACCGGGTGTCTGACGTTTTTGACGTCGGTTGTGTATCTCGCAGTGTATACGCCACTAAAACGGGTTTCCTCGGTCTGTACCTTTGTCGGTGCATTTCCTGGAGCGATGCCTGGGGTTCTGGGATGGACTGCAGTGCGCGGGCGAGTCGAGTGGGGAACGCTAGTATTGTTCGCGATTCTGTTCTTGTGGCAATTTCCGCACTTCTTTTCGATCGCATGGCTGTACCGAGAAGATTACGCTCAAGGCGGGGTTCGGATGCTGCCAGTGGTCGAACCACAAGGGAGATCCACTCGGTTGCGCATAGTTCTTTATTCCGTGCTCCTCGTGCCTGTGAGCCTACTGCCAACTTTTGCCGGCATGTCGGGAAGAGCGTATTTTGCAGGCGCTGTGGTGCTGGGTTGTGGATTGCTCTGGATGGGAGCACGGCTGGCAACCCTGAGAATGCCTTTGACGAGTGCGGCTTCCAAGGCACGGGCGCGTCAACTGCTACAAGCGACGATCGTGTATCTGCCAGTGCTGTTTGTTTTGATGATGACCAATTCGCGGCAATAGGATCAGCGGATGGACGATAGAATCGCGATGACGCTGAGGTCGTCCGGAAAAACCTGAACCAATTCGGCGAGCACCAGGATCCCAGCACTAAAACCACTCACATCCAAAAACGTGACTCAGGATCGAGCTGTCGTTGCCCTGAGTCATTCCGCCGGGAAGCGATCCAGAGGCGCGCTACCTAAGTCTGTTACAACTTGATTCGTCAGGTGGGCAGGACCAGCGGTCCCTTGGCCCTTCCGGTTGCACCCCGGAAACGCAGGCGCATGCGATCCATGTAAAGGTAAACCACCGGTGTGGTGAAGAGCGTGAGCATCTGGCTGACGATCAATCCGCCGACGATGGTGATGCCGAGAGGGCGATGGAGCTCGGAACCGGTTCCAGTGCCGACCGCAAGCGGTAGTCCTGCGAGCAGCGCGGCCATGGTAGTCATCATGATGGGACGGAATCGCATGATGCAGGCCTGATAGATGGCGTTCTCGGGAGACTTGTCTTCCTTTCTTTCCGCATCGAGAGCGAAGTCGATCATCATGATGGCGTTTTTCTTCACAATACCAATCAGCAACAAAACACCGATCAGGGCGATGACATTCAGATCATTGTGCGTGAGCAAGAGAGCGAGAAGGGCTCCCACACCGGCCGAGGGCAAGGTGGAAAGAATCGTGATGGGATGGATGTAGCTTTCATACAACATTCCGAGCACGATGTAGACGGCGGCGAGAGCAGCGATGATGAGGATCGGCTCACTGGAGAGCGAGCTTTGGAAGGCCGCGGCGGTGCCTTGGAAGCTGGCGTGAATCGTGGCCGGAAGGTTGACATCACGGTTTGCCCTTTCGATCAGCTGGGTTGCTTCTCCAAGCGAAACACCTTCCCCGAGATTGAACGAAATCGTGACCGAGGGAAATTGCGCCTGGTGATTCACAGCCAGCGGAGTATTGGAAGGTTCGAAGTGAGTGAAGGTGGACAGCGGAACCATGGTTCCCGATTTTGACGGAACGTAAATACTCTGCAGCGCGTCCGGGGTCTGCTGATACCGAGGATCTACTTCCATCACGACGTGGTACTGATTCAGCTGCTCGTAGATGGTGGAGACCTGGCTTTGGCCAAAGGCCTGGTATAAGGCGGCATCGATGGCGGATGGCTGAATCCCGAGGCGCGCGGCCGTGTCCCGATCGATGACTACCTTGGCCTCGAGACCTCGATTTTGCTGGTCCGTGTTCACGTCCTTCAACTGAGGCAATTGACGGAGTTTGGCCAATACCTTGGGGGCCCACAGATTCAGATCCTCAAGGCTCTCGGACTGCAGCGTGTACTGATACTGCGCGTTCCCCATGCGGCCGCCGATCTGCAAGTCCTGGGCGGATTGAAGGTATAACGTTGCTCCAGGCACGTGGGCAAGTTTTCCGCGCAGACGTGAAATGACCTGGTCGGCACTAATCTTTCGCTCTCCGAGCGGCTTCAACATAATGAACATGCGCCCGGTGTTCGCGGTGCCGCCGCCACCGACAAACGCGGTCACCGTATCAACCGCGGGATCTTTCATGATGATGGCGACGTAGTCGTTCATCTTCTGGCGGATGGCTTGAAAGGAGATGTCCTGTTCAGCCTGAATGGAACCGCCAAGCCGGCCAGTGTCTTGCTGAGGGAAGAATCCCTTGGGAACGAGGATGTAGAGATACACGCTCAGGCAGGCGGTGGCAACCGTAACTACCAAAATAAAGAACTGGTGCCGCAGAACCCACCGCAAGGCCACGCCATAAGATTTCAGAAGCCCATCGAACGCGCCTTCACTGAGGCGATATAAACGGCCGTGCTGTTCGTCGTTAATAGGACGCAAAAGTTTCGCGCACATCATGGGCGTCGTGGTCAACGAAACCACCAAGGAGACGCCGATCGCAGCACTGAGTGTGACCGCGAACTCGCGGAAAAGCCTGCCGACAATACCTCCCATCATGAGAATGGGGATAAACACGGCGACGAGCGAAGTGCTCATGGAGAGGACCGTGAACCCAATCTCTCGCGCGCCGAGAAATGCGGCCGGCACAGGCTTGACACCCTGCTCCAGATGCCGGTTGATGTTTTCCAGTACCACAATGGCGTCGTCGACGACGAAGCCGGTGGAAATGGCGAGCGCCATCAAGGAGAGGTTGTCGAGGCTGTAATCCATCAGATACATGATCGCGAACGTACCCACAAGCGAGAGGGGTACGGCGATGCTTGGAATGATGGTGGAACGAGGATTCCGGAGGAACACAAACACGACCAGGACCACCAGGATCACAGAGATGACGAGAGTGATCTCGATATCACGGACGGAGGCGCGCACGGTCAAGGTGCGATCCATGACGATATCCAGGTTAATGGCGGGAGAAATGGAGGCATGCAGTTGTGGAAGCAGGGCTCGAACATTGTCTACGGTGGAGATGATGTTGGCGCCGGGCTGGCGAAAGATGACCAACAGGACCGCGCGTCTGCCGTTCGAGATACCTGCGTTGCGGATGTCCTCGACCGAGTCCTGCACGTCGCCGACGTCACCGAGCCGCACCACACCGTTCTGGTTCGACGCCACGATCAGCGAACGATACTGATCAGCTTTCAAAAGCTGATCATTGGCGTCAATCGTCCAAGCGTCGATTGCGCTGGTAAATTCGCCTTTGGGCTTGTTGGCATTCGCGGCAGAAAGCGCCGTGGCGACCTGTTGCGTGCTCACTCCGAGCTTGTTGAGAAGCATGGGATTGAGCTCAGCGCGAACTGCCGGGTTGGCACCGCCGCCAACGAAGACCTGTCCTACGCCTGCCACCTGCGCGAGCTTCTGGGCGAGGATGGAATTGGCGGCGTCATAGATCTCCGGCAAACGAACTGTGTCGGAGGTCATGGACAGAATCAAAATCGGGGCGTCGGCCGGATTGACTTTCCGATAGCCGGGATTGCTGGGCAAGTTTGCGGGAAGCTGTCCGCGAGCGGCGTTGATAGCAGCCTGGACATCTCGCGCGGCAGCGTCGATATTCCGGCTGAGATCGAATTGCAAGACGATGTTGGTGGAACCCAGCTGACTGGTGGAGGTCATCTGGTTCACGCCGGAGATTCTGCCGAACTGCCGCTCCAAGGGAGTAGCAACCGCGGAGGCCATAGTCTCGGGGCTGGCGCCGGGGAGGCTGGCGTTGATGGAGATGACGGGAAACTCGACCTGAGGAAGAGGAGCGACCGGGAGAAACTGGAATGCAAGCACCCCAGACAAGAGCAGGGCCACGGTGAGGAGTGAAGTTCCTATCGGTCGGCGGATGAATGGAGCCGAGATATTCATAATTAATCCGTCGCGACGACTTCCTCGATAGGATTGCCGATTCTGAAACGCGAGAAGCGCCGACCGAGACGGTCGAAGGCCAGGTAGACGACCGGCGTGGTGTAAAGGGTCAGCAGTTGGCTAAGAATCAAGCCACCGACAATCGAAATGCCCAGCGGATTGCGTAACTCGGCGCCGGTGCCAGAAGTGAGGGCAAGCGGCAAGCCACCCAGCAGAGCGGCCATGGTAGTCATCATGATTGGGCGAAAACGCAGGAGAGAGGCCTGATAGATGGCTTCTTCAGGCGGCTTCCCTTCCTGACGCTCTGCTTCCAGGGCGAAGTCGATCATCATAATGGCATTCTTCTTCACGATACCGATCAGCAGGATGATGCCGATCAGGGCGATCACGTTGAAATCATTGCGAGTGAGGATGAGCGCCAAGATGGCGCCGACCCCAGCGGATGGAAGAGTCGAAAGAATCGTGATCGGATGGATGTAGCTCTCGTACAGCACACCCAGGACAATGTAGACCGTGACCAGTGCGGCAAGAATCAAATACGGCTCGCTCGAAAGCGATTTCTGGAACGCAGCGGCAGTTCCCTGAAAACTGGTGTGGATGCTGGCCGGCAAGTTGATATCGTGCTCGGCCAGATCGATCGCCTTCGTGGCTTGCCCGAGGGAAACTCCCGGAGCCAGGTTGAAAGAGATGGTCACCACCGGGAATTGGCCCTGGTGATTGATGGCGAGAAGCGCGCTGGTCGAATGAAAATGAGTAAAGGCTGAAAGCGGGACCTGAGCGCCGGTGGACGAGTGGACGTAGATGTTCTTGAGGTCGTCGGGATCCTGCTGAAAGCTGGGATCGGCTTCCAGCACAACGTGGTACTGATTCAGCTGGGTAAAAATGGTGGAGACCTGACGCTGCCCGAATGCGTCGTAGAGCGTATCGTCGATCGCCTGGGGCAGGATGCCAAGCCGGGATGCGGTATCGCGATCGATGACCAGGTCGGCTTTCAAGCCGCTCGTGAGCTGGTCATTGGCGACGTCGCGCAACTCCGGAAGCGCCTGCAATTTTTGCATGAGGCGGGGAACCCAAGTGTTCAGGTCGTTGGCATCCGCGGCTTCAAGGGAATACTGGAATTGGGTACGACTGACACGATCCTCGACGGTGAGATCCTGGACCGGCTGCATGTAAAGGGTGATGCCTTCGACCTTGGCCAACTCAGGCTGCAAACGGCGGATGATTTCGGAGGCGGTCTCCTTACGCTGACTGCGCGGCTTGAGATTGATCTGGATGCGGCCGCTGTTGGGAGTTGTATTGACGCCGTCGATGCCGATGAAGGAAGACAGGCTGTCAACCGCTGGATCTTTGAGAATGACCTGGGCAAGGGCCTGCTGGCGCTGAGCCATCGCGGTGAAAGAGACGGTTTGCGGCGCGTCCGAGATGCCCAGGATTACGCCGGTGTCCTGGACCGGGAAGAAGCCTTTCGGCACCACGATGAAGAGCAGGATGGTGAAGACCAGCGTTCCGAAGGTGACGATCAGGGTCGCGGTTTGATGCTTGAGGACCCATTGCAGAGTGGACCCGTAACGTTCAATCACCCGCTCATAGATCCGTTCGGAGGCTTCGTAAAAGCGGCTGTGGTGCGAAGCGCCCTTCGTCTTTAGAAGTTTCGCGCACATCATGGGCGTCAGAGTCAGGGACACGACAGCGGAGACGAGAATGGTCACGGCCAGGGTTACGGCAAATTCGCGAAACAGACGGCCGACCACGTCTCCCATGAACAAGAGCGGAATGAGAACTGCGATCAGGGATACAGTGAGGGAGACGATGGTAAAGCCAATCTGGCCGGAGCCCTTCAGAGCTGCCTCGAGCGGGGTGTCGCCTGCTTCCAAGTAGCGGTCGATGTTCTCGATCATGACGATGGCGTCGTCAACCACAAATCCGGTCGAGATCGTCAGGGCCATGAGCGTGAGATTGTTGAGGCTGTAACCCAGGAGATACATCACCCCGAAAGTGCCAATTAGAGACAACGGGACGGCGACGCTGGGAATGACGGTGGCGGACAGATTTCTCAGGAACAGGAAGATGACCATGACCACGAGGCCGATGGTGAGCAGCATTTCGAACTGAACGTCGTTGACCGAGGCGCGGATGGTTTGAGTTCGATCGGTGAGGATGGCGAGTCTCACCGAGGATGGCAGGGAGGATTGCAGCCGCGGCAACAACTTCTTGATTCGATCGGCAACGCTGATGATGTTGGCGCCAGGCTGGCGCTGAATGTTTACGATGACGGCTGGGGTAAGGTTCATCCACGCAGCCTGGCGGGCGTTTTCGGAGCCATCGATCACGTGAGCAACATCGGATAAGCGAACGGGAGCGCCATTCTTCGAGGCGACGATGACGTTCTTGTACTCGTCACTGCTGAAAAGCTGATCGTTGGCGTTGATGGTGTAAGACTGCCGCTGACCGTCCAGAACGCCCTTGGCCTGGTCAACATTGGCTTGTCCTAAGACGGTTCGCAGGTCTTCCAAGCTGAGGCCATAAGAGGCGAGCGCGGTGGGATTGGCTTGAATGCGCACGGCGGGCTTCTGGCCGCCGCTGATGGAAACGAGTCCGACGCCGGGGAGCTGGGATATTTTCTGAGCGAGCGTGGTGTCGGCGAGGTCTTCGACTTTCGTAAGGGGTAGAGTGTCGGAAGTCAGAGCCAGAGTGAGAATGGGAGCATCTGCAGGATTCACCTTGCTGTAAATGGGCGGATTGGGGAGGTCCTTCGGAAGATAGGTTGTGGCCGCATTGATGGCGGCCTGCACCTGCTGCTCGGCCACGTCGATATTCTGATCCAGGTTAAATTGCAGGATGACAAGAGAGCTTCCAAAGGAACTGGTCGAGGTCATCTGACTCAAACCGGGAACCTGGCCGAATTGACGCTCGAGCGGAGCAGTTACGGAGGATGCCATCACCTCGGGGTCGGCGCCCGGATAAAAAGTAACGACCTGGATGGTGGGGTAATCGACTTCCGGTAATGCGGAAACGGGCAACTGGCTATAGGCGACCAGGCCGACCAGCAGGATGGCGATCATCAGCAGCGTGGTGGCAACCGGTCGAAGAATAAACAGTCGGGAAGGACTCATTGCCCCACAGTTCCTGAGGTCTGCGCATTCCTACCGGCAGGCGACGCACCGGCGGGGTGCGGTTCGACGTGGCTACCCGCCTGGAGTTTGTCTTGTCCATCGGTGACGACCTGGTCTCCTGGGGCCACGCCCGATGTGATCACGCTCTGGTCCCCCTGAGTCAAACTGACTTTCACGGGACGAACTTCCACGGTCTTGTCGGGCTTGACCACATAAGTGAAGCTGCTGCCCTGGGGACCGCGTTGCAGGGCAGCCGCAGGGACAACGGTCGCACCTTTGCGAGTTTCGAGGAGCAAGCGGGCATTCACAAACTGATTCGGGATGAGGGCGTTGTCGACGTTCTCGAACATCGCCTTCAGCTTTCCTGTGCCAGTGGTCTGATCAATTTGGTTGTCAATGGTCAGAAGTTTGCCGCTGGCAATCTTGGTTGAATCGTCCCGACTGTATGCGTCGACGGTGAGGGTTCCGTTTTTCATGTGTTGCGCGACGGTCGGAAGAGCATCCTCTGGGAGCGTAAAAACGACGGCAATGGGTTGAAGCTGGGTCACGACGAGCAAGGGATTGGTGTCGGTCGCGTGGACCATGTTGCCGATGTCCACGAGGCGAAGTCCGATACGTCCGTTTACCGGAGATGTGATGCGGGTGTAGACGAGCTGCAGCTTGGCATTATCGATGGCGGCCTGATCCGACTTGATGGTGCCTTCGAGTTGGCCCACGAGCGCTTGTTGACCGTTGTACTGCTGCTGGGAAATCACGCCTTCTTTGAAGAGTCCCTGAAAGCGGTCGTAATCAAGCTGGGCGTTTTTCAGCTGAGCCTGGTCGCGGGCGAGAGCAGCCTCGGCCTGCTCAAGGGCGACCTGATACGGGCGCGGATCGATCACGATCAGCAAGTCCCCTTGCTTCACAAACTGGCCTTCGCGGAAAGCGATCTGTACGATCTGTCCGTCGACGCGGCTCTTCAGGCTGACCGTGTTCCAAGCCTGAACACTGCCCAACCCGGACAGGTAGACCGGAAAATCCCGGCGCTCAGCGGTAGCCACGGCGACCTGGACCACCTGAGGGCCAGTGTTGGCATGCGCCGACTTGGTGTTGGCGCTTGCGCAACCCCAAAACGATGTAAGGAGCAAGAGGGTTAGTGCTAAGAGAAGACGCAGCGGATGATAACGAACGTTAGTTCTCATAAGTTTCTTAATAATAGAACGCCTGACAACCCGAGTTTCCCATGGCTTCTGAGCCACGACCACTGGCAGGCAAGAACGAAACAAAGCGGATAGGGTCGAGCCTCGTGCCTATTTGTCAGACGTTCCTAGTCTAAAGTAGGGTGCGGCAAATTGCGCACCTTTACAAACTTTTACATCCTTGATTCCGCAGGAGATATGACTGTAGTCGCGATGGAGCGGGGACGCCGAAACGCACGATCATCCACACAAGATCGCGGGCATGGAACCGTCGCGCATGAGAGGACATGGACTTTCGCGTGGTCAGGTCTGAGCTTGGTCTCAAGAATTTAGTAGGAGAGCCGATGGGGATTGAAGAGGCGCGTTGTGCCCGCGGTTACGGAAGTTAGGGTGGTTCGGGCGGACATTCGAAAGCTGGTGAGGAGAGTGGGAACACCGACTGAGTGAATCATGCAGTGCGACGCGAACCCACTCTGACGAACCGGACAGAGTGTTCCGAAGAGCCTCCGAGGGAGTGAAGCGAAATGCAGTTTTCAACTCGGGCAAGCATGGCAACGAATGAAGGGGTTCGGCGTTGTTCTCGAACATTGTTCAGCGTTCCAATTCGCTTGCGTCATCTCATTCCAGGCGGAATCTCCACGACGCGTGGGATCACGCTGGATATCAGCGAAGGTGGCCTGGGAGCATTGGTGCAAGGAGATCTGCGGCTCGGAGAAACCGTCGAAATCGATCTCCAATTGCCCGGGAACAGCCTTAGTACCGTAGCGATCGTACGGCACACATCAAAGGTGCGGTCGGGCTTCGAGTTTCTGGGCATAACGCCGGAGGAACGATTGCAGATTGCAAAGACCTGCGGCCGGCATCTGCTGAACCAAGCCGGCAGCGTAAATGATTTTTGATGGTAAAAGCTTTTTCACCACAGAGACACAGAAGCACGAGAAGGCCGCAAAATAAAAACCAGGGTCAAAATGTTAACCACGAAGGGCACTAAGGTTGCACGAAGGACTTGCCAAGAGGGCTTCGTGATTCTTTGTGTCTTTTGTGGTTGCTTTTGGTTTTGTTCAAGCCGCCAAGCGGCGACCGGGAAATTCGGAGCGTTGCACGTGCGCGACCGGCTTCTCATGCAGGAGAAGTTCAGTAGCCTGGACGCGACCGTCTTTGTGGAACCATCGCTGCACGATGTTGTCGTACAGGAAATTGCCCAGGGCAAGCAAGCTCATGCCTTGATGGTGAGCCATCCAGCAAAGAGCCATTTTGGGGCGACGGCGGCCGAAGCGACGGCGGACGGAAGTATAATCCGCGGCCTCATAGAAACCATAGGCGCTCAACCAGCCCAGATCTGCCATCCGGTGGAGATTCAGCAGGCTCGCCTGCGGATCGATATTCAGGGCCAGGAAGGTGGAATAAGGCGCGATGACCAGGGCCTTGAAATCGGGCTTGCGCAGGGCAAGATGGGGGAGTCCGAACGCATAGTATTTGTAATGATCGGAGTCATTGAGTTCGGCGTAAGACGATTCCGAAATACCCCATGGCACACCCAAGCTTTCCGCATAGGCTCGCTGTGATTGAACAACTGCCGACTGCGAGCGCTCCAATAAAGTGTTGGGATGAGACCGCATCCAAAGCGAGGGCATGAGGTACTCGAACATGGTGCCGGTCCATGACAAAAGGACAGGATGTCCCTGATCGAGCGTGTGCGCTCTGCCGAGGAGGAACCAGCTCTCCTGGGGAATATCTTCTTTGGCGATAGCAACGAAGAAGGCAGTTCGCGACTCGGTCGCGAGCAGGTCATAGCAGGCAGAACTGCGTTCACCGGCATCGAGGTCCAATCCGATGGAAAGCAGCTTCCGATGCGGATCCAAGAGCAGGCTGAAATCCATTTCGTCGGCAAACTCGCCAGCCTTTCTGGCGGCACGGCGGAGGTCCTCGATTAAAGCCTGAACGTTCGCCTGCGCACGGGGCAGCGCATCCGCCAAAGACTCATAGAGAGGTTTCGCCGACTGCGATGCCTGCTCCATGTCGCGCCGGAGCCGGTGGCCGAGGGCCTCGATGAACTCGGGCAATTGCTCCAAAGCAAGATTGTCCATCAAGCGAAGGTTTAGCGCGGGATCGTCGCGAAGTTCCGCAAAAACCGGCAAGGACCAGGGACAGAATGCACGCAGAGTGTGAATGAAGATTTCTACGCGCTGTCTTGCCTGGTCGACAAACCAGGTGAGTTCCGGCTGGGATTGGGCGAGTGTACTCTGCGCCTCGTCCAACGCCGCCAGTGGAAGCCGTGTCAGCGCATCCGGCCAGTAGCCAGTTTTTCGAAGCCGCTCACAAGCCGCAATACGCTTTCGGGAGACTGCGCCGGCATCACACAGAACGCGAAGACAATCGATGAGACCATCCAACAGCGAGGGTTGGACAACGGGCTGTCGTAGACGGTCGAGACATCCGTGTCGAAGAGTCCACAAGGAGGCCAACAGGTTGCCACTATCCACCGAGGAAACGAAAACAGGAGTGAGCGGCTGCAGCGTGCGGGTGTCGTACCAATTCACAAAGTGTCCAGCGTGGCGACGCAACTTCCGCATGGACGTGAGTGTCTGGAGTGTTTTGCTCGCGAATTCAGGAAGCGTCAGGTAGCCAAATTCGCAAGCCACTTGCCGGGCATTGAGCAGCAAGCCGAGGTTCGTTGGGGACAATCGCGCCGCGACATTTGGAGGTTCTTCCTGAACATTGTCAGGTATGAACCAGTTATGCTCAGGCGTGCTGAACTCCTCGAAGTAGCGCCAGGTACGAAGAGCCGCCTGTCGTAAAAACAACCTGTCTTTCACGGACACTTCGTTGGCCGGAGCAACCGAGGGCTGGTTTAGCCAAGAAGCCATGGGTTTACAGCATGCCCACAGCAGCAGAATGGGTATAGCCGAAGGCAGGGCGGCAGGGCGATCCGCCCACACCAAAACGCCGATTCCCAATGCCAACAGCGGCACCCAGTTCAGGTAAGCATCGACCGGCGTCTTGCGGCTCGTGCTTTGATGCTCGGCCTCGGCAGCGGTTTCCCACTCGAGCAGACCACGGCGGGTGATCGTGCGCCGCACAAATGCACGAATGACGGCATCCAACGAAACCAGAGTCTGGTGGGCGAGGAAGGTTAGCTGCAGAAGCACGTTGGCGACAGACGCGACAAGCGCGGCCGGAGCCCGGCGCGCCACAGTTGCTTCGCGGGTGATGGCGGCGCGGACCAACGAGAAGACGAACTCGCAAAATGAAGGAAGCAGAAGGATACAAAGCGTGGCAAAAGTCCATGCAGCAGGCGAGCCGCCCAGGAGCCAACCGTAGACCAGGAGCAAGAATGTGGCAGGCTCGACCAGGCTGCGACGCAAGTTATCAAGAATTTTCCAGCGCGAGACAAGCGAAATAGGATTGGCGACACGCGCTCCCGACTCGTCGGGCACGCGAGAGAAGAGCCAGTTCGCGATCTGCCAATCGCCACGCAGCCAGCGGTGCTTTCGCCGATTGTACGCGCTGTAGTGCGAAGGATAGTCTTCAATAATCTCAACGTCGCTCGCAAGACCTGCCCGCGCGTAGGCGCCTTCAATCAGATCGTGACTCAACAAAGCATTCCGCGGAAAGCGGCGTTCAAGAACCTGATGTACGGTTGCGACCTCGTAAATTCCTTTTCCTGTGAATGTTCCTTCGCCATAGAGGTCCTGGTAAACGTCGGAAACAGCGCGAGTATAGATATCGAGNCCGGTCTCGCCCGCGTACAAAGCAGCGAGACGGGACCGAGAAGTACTTTGAACGCTGACACCCAACCGAGGCTGAAGGATTCCATAACCGGAACTCACGATGTTCTTGGCAGGATCAATGATGGCCTGATTGAGAGGATGCGCCATGGCGCCCAGCATGCGACGGGCGCTGCCTCGTGGCAGTTCCGTGTCAGCATCGAGGGTAATGACGTAACGCACGTCGGAAAGCACGGCAAGATCGCCCACCTTGACGGGAAAACTGTCGTATTGACCACGGAGGAGGCGATTGAGATCCATGAGTTTGCCGCGCTTGCGTTCCCATCCCATCCAGACTCTTTCGTGCGGGTTGTAAATCCGATGGCGATGAAACAGGAAAAAGGATCCAGACTCATCGGGCGCATATTTCTCATTCAAACCACGAACGAGTTTGGCGCAGAGATCGACGAGCGGGCTGTCTTCCCGGGGCAACTCGCGGGAATCCGGCAAATCCGTGAGCAGGGCAAAATGAACATTTGGATCGTGATTGCCCAGGAAGCGAACTTCCAGGTCTTCGGCCAGTGTGTGGACCTGGGTTTCGTTCAGAAGCAAGGTGGGGATGGCAACCAGGGTGACGCAGTCGTTCGGAATGCCATCGACGAAATCAAGCTTGGGCAGGATCGAGGGAGTCAAGACCGAAGTGACGAAGTAATTCATCAGCTGAACCGCGCTCTGCGAGCAAGGCAGCAACAGCACCAGAAATGAAATCAAAAGAAGAACGGGAGAAAACGAAGGCGGGGTCAACAGGAGCGCGGTTACAGAAAAGATCAGGAAAGTCAGGAGTTCGATACCGGGGAAGAAAAATTCGTCGGCATGATCGCGCATCCAGCTTTGAACCTTACTTCCGGGGATGTGCCGGAATCCGATTTTCTGCTGGAGAAGTTTCTTTCCACGATCGATCAAGTAGAAGCCAACATGAGATTCGCACAAGGCGACCCGGGGATCGTCGTAGTGGGTCTCTTGTGCCTGGCGAGCGAGGGCGACTGCAGCGCGAGCCACTTCGACTTCGCTGGCTTCGGAGGTTGCGGACATTTTCGCCAGACGTATCCGGTACAGCTCGCGGCTGTCAAACTCCATGCGCGGATAGGTACCCGACGGATCCTCGCGCAGAATGCGATCGAACACGATCAGAGGTTCAAGCAGGGTCTTCCATGAGCCGTGGCTAATCGACAACAGACTGCGAACGATCGCACCTACCTCGGGGAGGTCGCAGGAAGGAGATGCGATCAAAGCAGGAGCTATGCGAGCGATGCGCTCAAGCAGAATCAACTTCAAGGCGGGGACCAGCGCCCAGAGCTCATACAGATTGAGAGCGGATTCGGTCTGGATCGCTTCGATGAAAGCTAAAAAACTCGGCTCTGTAAATTGATAGGAAACGGCCTCAAGATAGGCCTCCGCGATGCGCACCACCCGGGGCACAATTTCGCCATTGCGTGCACGGACGTGGGGGAGCTTTCGAGCTTTCGCCGACGGCAATGCCCGAACCTCGGAATGAAGCAGCCGGATGTGATCGGAGAGCCATCGGTAGTCGTCGGAAATTGGTACTTTCGGTGTTGCAGAGGCGGAAGCAAGAATGGGAGTTACCGACGCGCGGAGGGCTCTGGCGCGATCGGCGAATACGGAAGACGAAGGAATACCGGGTAACCAATGAACTGTGGCCTTCAACTCAGCGGCCTTTTTCTGAATCTCCGCAAATGCGTCGGTGGCGTTCTGGGATGAGGCCGGCGGTTGTGGTTCGGCACGAACGATTTCTAAAGGCACATTCTCAGCCATATGGGGTCCCTAGCGATAACTTGCTGCCTGCAGCTCAAACATTTCGGAGTAAATGCCTCCGAGACGGCAGAGTTGTTCGTGATTGCCGTCTTCGACAACCTTGCCGGCATCGAGCACAATGATGCGGTCTGCCATGCGGACGGTAGAAAAGCGGTGAGAGATGAAGAGGGCCAACTTTCCTGCCGTTAATTCCGCAAAGCGACGAAATACCTCGTATTCACTGCGGGCATCGAGGGCGGCGGTGGGTTCGTCCAGGATCAAAACCTGCGCGTCCCGCAGATAGGCTCTCGCGAGAGCCACTTTCTGCCATTCCCCGCCGGAGAGGTCGACGCCTCCATCAAAGCGGCGTCCGAGCATCTGATCATACTCAGCCGGAAGCCGGCGGATCACTTCGTCGGCCATAGCCTTCTGCGCGGCGCTTTTCAAAAGCGTGGAATCTTCGGCGGCATCAATCTTCCCGACCGCAATGTTCTCGCGCGCCGTCATCTCATAGCGCATAAAGTCCTGAAAAATAACGCCGATCTCGCGATAAAGATCTTCGAGGTCGTATTCCCGGAGATCCACGCCATCGAGCAAAACCTGCCCCTCTGCTGGATCGTACAGGCGGGTCATAAGCTTGACAATCGTGGTTTTACCCTGGCCGTTTTCCCCA
>JGI12627J18819_10000344_pt1 | contig 15217 bp, 11 predicted proteins | sample TexAe_OM1H0_M2_FD_18819 | JGI IMG/M metagenome (IMG submission 18819)
TCCATTTCCTGCGTCTGAACCCTCGTGAGATACCCTACTGCAGCGGCTCTAACTCGTCATAAAAATATATTATCCGTTGACAAATATAAATTATCTCGTAAGGTGAAAGAGTACAAAACGCGAGTGCTGGATGGTTCCAGACGGCTCTGAGCGGGCACTTAAACCATTGCCAACATAATGAAAGGTTGAATGATTTATGCGGTTTGGCGCGTTTCGCAGCGGAGAGCGTGAGGGTTTGGGCGTCGGTACGGATTCGAACGGACACCTTCGCGGACTGTTTCAAGGAGACGCAGGATATCCGGGCACGCTCGACAGCCTGGTTCGCAAAGGTTGCGCCGCACTCAATGACGCTGCTGCTGCGCTTGAAAAGGGTGAGGAGATCGATTCGAGCAATGTGGCTTTTCTTCCGCCTCTGTCGGCACCCGGAAAGATCATCTGCGTGGGACTGAACTATGTCGACCACTCGATTGAGAGCGGGTTTACTCCGCCGGATTATCCGACGATTTTTACGCGTTTCACTTCAAGCCTTGTCGGCGCTGGCGCTCCGATTGTGCGGCCCAAAGTTTCCATTCAGCTCGATTACGAAGGAGAGATGGTCGCGGTAATAGGCAAGGGCGGACGGCATATTTCAGAAGACGACGCGCTGGAACATGTGATGGGCTATTCGATTTTCAACGATGCGTCGGTGCGTGATTATCAAAAGAAAGCTCCGCAGTGGACCATGGGAAAGAACTTTGATGGCACAGGAGCATTTGGGCCGCACCTGGTGACCGCGGACGAGCTGCCGCGCGGCGGGAAGGGTCTTCGCATTCAGACGCGGCTGAACGGCAAGGTGGTTCAGGACGCTTCGACCGACGATATGGTGTTCAGCGTGGCGAAGCTCATCTCGATTTTGAGCGAGGCAATTACGCTTTCGCCCGGTGACATTCTTGTGAGCGGCACGCCGGCGGGCGTGGGAATGGCACGCACTCCTCCGTTGTTTATGAAGCAGGGCGATGTGTGCGAAGTCGAGATCGAAAAAATTGGTTTGCTTCGCAATGAAGTGAAGGACGAGTAGGCGGCGGCGCGGGATTTCGTGAAAGGCAGCCAGCCGCTTAGCCCGGGAATACAGATGTCGGTGAGCGATTCAGTGTCCAGCGCACGGTCCGGAAGCGAAGTCCGGCTCCGTCGCAACACGCTTTCGCTGAGTCATATTGTGGCGACTACGCTTGCCGGCATCGCACCCGCAATGAGCTTCTTCTTCGGGTTTGCGGTGATTGTGCAGGGCGCGGGGCTTGCAGCTCCGCTGACGATTGTTACCGCGATGGTCGTGATTCTGTTCCTGACAAATACAATTGCGGAGTTCTCGCGCTTTATTCCGTCGGCGGGCTCGTTTGTGACTTTTACCGGTAAAGCGTTCTCACCTTCGATCGGCGCTGCCGTCTCGGTGTTTCTCACCTTCGGATACATTGTTGCCGCATCGACGGTGGTGTCGATTGCGGGAGTTTGGATCTCGGAGACGCTGAAGACCGTCGTTGGACTGCCGATTCACTGGGCTGTTCTTACGATGCTGATCTCGGCGGCAACCGGATGGCTGGTGATGCGAGGTATCGGACTGTCGACCTTCTGGTCGGGCGTGTTCTTTTATTTCGAAGCGGGGCTTCTGGTTCTGGGTAGCATTCTGATGATGGCGGCGCACCCACAATCTCTGAGCCTGGCTCCGTTCAAATACTCAAGCCTGACGCGTGGGCTTGCCGGCCTGGGAGCGGGGTTTCCTCTGGCCGTGTATTTGTTTATCGGCTGGGAGAATTCGGCAACGCTTGCGGAAGAGACAAAAACGCCGCGCCGCAATATTCCTCGCGCGCTGATTACGGGCACGCTGGCCATCGGCATCTTTTATGTATTCCTCGCCTACGCAACGGCGGCGGGATTCAAGATGGACGCGCATGCGCTGGGCGTGTCGCGGCTTCCCTTCATAGATGGACTGAAGGCCTCGACTCCGGCGTTATTATTCATCGCGTATATGGCGGGTGTGACCAGCATTCTGGGCTCGCTGATCGGGCTGGTGAATTCGCAGGCGCGCATCCTATTTAATTCCGGGCGCGAAGGACTGCTGCCGGAGTTTCTGGGCAAGATCCATCCCCGGCATCAAACACCGCATAGCGCCATGTGGGTGTTTCTCATGATCGCAGTCGCGCTGGTGCTTGGGTTCAGTCTGCTCGGAGGAATCGCTCCGCTGGATTATTTCGGCTTTGCGGGCACGCTGGGCTCGATCCCTATCATTCTTACCTACATGCTCACGAACCTTGCGCTGCCGGTGTATGTGCTTCGGCACCATCGCAGCGAACTCGATATATTTCGACATTTTGTACTACCGATTGCCGGCACGCTAGTCATGCTTTTTCCGCTGTGGGGCCTGATTCAACCGGGTCAGGCGCGCCCGTTCAATCTGTTTCCGTGGATTGCGTTGAGTGTTCTGGTCCTCTCAATTATTTATGGAATTGTGATCGCACGATTGTCGCCTGGCTTGGCGGGACGCATCGGCGCCTACGTGGCAGATGAATATCAATAGCCATCAAAGCTCAAGGAGAAACCTGTTATGAAGCCAATTCTTTTTCGCGGCGCGAGCGTTTGGGACGGCAGCGGCGCTCCCGCATTTCCGGCCGATGTGCTTGTAGAAAACGGCAGAATCAAGGCGATTGCACGCACGGCGTCAAGACTTTCGACGGAAGGAGCAACCGTAATTGAGGCACGCGGCAGAACACTGATGCCCGGCCTCGTAGAAGGACATGCGCATATTTCCTTTGGCGGAGCTGTGAATGATTCCGACCTCGGCAATATTCCGCCGGAGGAGCATGTTCTGCTGACGGTGCGCAATGCGAAGACGCTCCTCGATCATGGCTTTACCAGTGCATACAGCGCAGCCACGTCGAAGCTGCGGCTGGACGTGGTTATTCGGAATGCAGTGAATGCTGGCCAATTCCCGGGTCCGCGCATTCGTGCGGCGAGTCCGGAGATTACGGTGACGGGAGGTCTGGGCGACGAGCGCAAAGCGCACATGTACTACGAGAGCTTTGGACTGATTGCCGACGGCAAAGAGGAGCTGACGAAGGCAGTGCGCTTGTGTTGCCGGGAAGGCGTGGACAACATCAAGGTGAACATCTCCGGAGATGATCTTAGCCCGGCAGCGCACGGCGGACTGACGGTGATGCGCGAGGAGGAGGTGCAGACGGCGGTGAACGTGGCGCGCGACTTCGGCAAAAAGGTGAACTGCCATGCGCGGGCTGCGGAGTCGGTGAAGCGCGCGGTCCGTTGCGGCGTGGACGTGATCTACCACTGCGAGTCGGCGGATGAGGAAGCGATCGACATGCTCGAATCCGTAAAGGACCGCATCTTTGTGGGCCCGGCGATCGGGATCATCTACAGCACGCTTTATGAAGGCGAGCAGTTCGGCTTTTATCGCGACTCAGAGGTGGGGCGGAAGATGCAGCGCACCATCGACAACACGGCTGCGGTTTACACGGAGCTTCGCAAGCGCGGCGTGCGCATTCTGATTGGAGGAGACTACGGATTTGCGCAGTCGCCGCAGGGAGACAATGCGCGCGACCTGAAGCACTTTGTAGATCTGCTGGGATTTTCTCCGAGCGAGGCGCTGCAGTGCGGCACGCGCATTGGCGGGCAGGTGATGGGCCTGGGCAACGAGCTGGGCCAGATCAAAGAGGGCTACATCGCCGACTTATTGTTGGTGGACGGCGATCCGCTGGAGGACCTCGATCTGGTAGTACATGAGAAAAACCTGCACGTGATTATGAAGGAAGGCTCGCTCTACAAGGACCACTCAGAGACCGCCGTGATTGAGAACGTGCCGGCGACCGTGTCGTGAAATTTGAGAGGGACAGGTGGCGAGCTAGCCCTATTACCCCTAGTTTTGGCTGCTCCCTTTTTCCGGACTCTAGCGAGATCGAGCGCGAGGCGAAGCGCGCCCAGCTGCTGCGCGTCCGCTCCGAGGGCGCCGGTGGTGAGCTTCGGCTGACCGCGCATTTTCAGCCCATTCAGCGTCTCCTCCGTTGCGTTGCAAAGTCCGGGCTGCATGGCTTTCGTCCTGATAGGCGTTCTTGTCGTACCGACCCTCTTGAAAAGGCTTTAAGTCTTTGCTTCAGCGGCACGCACCATCTCGACGAGAACAGTGGACTGGATTTGTAAACACTAACCAACTATAGAGGACTAATCGACCTCTCCGGCGATTGGTTCAGTGGACGGCTAAAAATAGAGAAGGCCGATAGAAGACCGCTTCGTCTTGTTCTGGCACTACGCATCTTTTTTACTTATTCGCCGATGCCCGCTTGGCGGATCTCTTAGCAACAGGCTTCTTTGTTCGGGCTTTGCCCGCCGACTGAATAGAATGCGCGTTGACAATTGCTCGAATCAGCCCCGGAAAACGTTGCTCGATCTCCGCGCACCGTGATGTGTTGTGCATTTCCACGCCGCGTCGCTCGCCACGGATTAGCCCCGCCTCTCTCAGCGCCCTGAAGTGTTGAGAGAGCGTGGATTTCGGGATTGTCTTGTCGCTGACTGTCAGAAACGTCGAGCAGTTCTGCGAGCACTCCTGCGCCACGATATCTGCGTAGATCGCCACCCGCACAGGGTCGGACAAGGCGTGCAGGATTCCCTCAACCGTAACCTCGTCGATCGATGGATGGAATAGGGGCAGCATAACTTTAAGAGTAGTCATGCAGGGAAAATGGTTCAATAGTTCATTGATTCAGAACTAATGAATCCTTCTTTAGACGACCTCATCTATCTACTCACCGGAACCAAGCGAGAGGCGGCCCTGTGAGGCAGCCATGAAGGCTTTGGATCAATTCCGTTAGAAAAGAGATAAAGATATGAGCAAGCTCACAGGCAAAGTCGCAATCGTCACCGGCGCATCCAAGGGTATCGGAGCCGCCATCGCCAAATCGCTCGCCGCGGAAGGCGCCTCCGTCATTGTCAACTACGCCTCGAGTAAGGCCGGTGCTGATGCCGTGGTTAGCGCCATCATCTCCGCGGGTGGCAAGGCCGTTGCTGTCGGTGGAGACGTCTCCAAGGCCGCGGAGGCACAGGGCCTGATCGACGCCGCCATCAAGAACTTCGGCCGCCTGGACATCCTGGTCAACAACTCCGGGGTCTACGAGTTCTCGCCCCTCGAGGCGGTAACTGAAAAGCAGTTTCACAAGATATTCGACATCAACGTCCTGGGCGTCTTACTTACCACGCAGGCCGCGACAAAACACCTTGGCGAAGGCTCCAGCATCATCAACATCGGCTCCGGCGTCAGCCGCATCACCCCACCCAATAGCACGGTCTATACGGCGACGAAGGGTGCGCTCGACGCCATCACCGGTGTGCTCGCAAAGGAGCTTGGCCCAAAGAAGATCCGCGTCAACTCTGTAAATCCCGGCCTCGTTGAAACCGAGGGTACGCACAGCGCAGGTGTCATCGGCTCCGACTTCGAGAAAGCGCTCATTCAGCAGACGCCGCTCGCTCGCGCTGGCCAGCCCGATGACATCGCAAGCGTCGTCACCTTCCTCGCCTCCGAGGATGCGAAGTGGCTCACCGGCGAACTCATCATCGCAGGCGGAGGCCTTCGCTAATCCCTCGTTTCCGTGGCCCACCGCTGACAGCGATGCAGCAGTGGGCTCCCACGTCAATCCCACTACATGCTAAGGAGAACAGTCATGGGAAAGCTCGAAGGAAAGGTCGCCGTCATCACCGCAGCAACTTCTGGCATGGCGCTGGCGACGGCCAAGCTCTTCGTCGAAGAGGGTGCGTACGTCTTCATCACCGGACGCCGCAAGGACAAGCTCGATGAGGCCGTGAAGCTCATCGGTCGAAACGTCACCGGCGTACAGGGTGACGCCGCCAATCTCGCCGACCTCGACCGCCTCTACGAGACCGTCAAGCGCGAGAAGGGCAGGATCGACATCCTGTTCGCGAGCGCCGGTCAGGGCGAGCTCGCGAAGCTCGAAGAGGTCACCGAGGAACACTTCGACAAAACTTTCGATCTCAACGTGCGCGGTACCCTCTTCACAGTGCAGAAGGCGCTCCCGCTCTTCAACGACAACGGCTCCATCTTTATGAACGGATCGATCGCCAGCATCAAAGGGTTCCCAGCCTTCGGCGTCTACAGCGCAAGCAAGGCTGCGCTGCGCTCCTTCGCACGTACCTGGCTGGTCGAACTCAAGGAGCGCAGAATCCGCGTGAACATCCTCAGCCCCGGCACCATCGACACGCCCATTCTCGATCCTCTCGGCCCGGATGCAAAGGAGTTCTTTAAATCACAGATCCCACGCGGCGAAATGGGACGCCCGGAAGAGATCGCGACCGTCGCTCTCTTCCTGGCTTCAAGCGATTCCAGCTTCGTTAACGGAGTCGAGCTCTTTGTCGATGGCGGCACCGCCCAGATCTAATCAGAATCTCTGTACTCTCGGAGTGCATCGATCGGACTCGTCGACAGGAGGTTCTGCAGGCTTCCGGAACGAGTCCTTTCTGCTTCGGATTGGCCTTACCAATACGATGGCTGGGGCATTCCTCACTGGAGTCCCGCGAAGGCCGTTCACGAAGACAAGGTACCTCAAAGCATTAACAAATGAAGCGAAACTTTTTCCGCACAGCCGAATCTACTAAATGCGCAGACAGGCGAGGCAGTTTCACTCGTACAACTTTAAAGTACACTGGGGGGTAGCTGCGAGTAGGTTCGTTCGCTATGACCGGCGAGACGACCAACGCGATCCGATCCGACGCCCGGCGCTATGCGGTCGTGGCGCAGGTCAGTAACGCTCTATTGCGCTGTCGCGAGCCCGACGAGTTTGCGAGAACGCTGGCCGAAACGCTCGGCGAATTTCTGGATGTGCGGCAACTGGACCTGGTCGTTTTTCAGGAGGATTCCACCGAAATCCTATGCCATGAACTCGGCAAAGGGTCCGGGTCTGCTGCGGTGGTTCCTGCCGATGAGCTGCGGCGATGGCATCTCCAGGAGAGCGATGAGCCGTTAGCTATCGCTGATTGGAATCTCGACAAGCACTTTCCGAATATCAGGCATGCGGTGTCAAACGGCGCGGTAGCCGGGTCGATCCTTCGTCTGCCGCTCACCACGCCCCATCGCCGGGTAGGCACACTGGGGCTCAGTAGTTCGGCCGGCGTGCAATATGGTCCGGAGGAACTCGAATTCATGAGGGTAATTGCGCGTGTGATTGCCTTCGCAGTGGACGACGCGTTTCATCTGGCACGTGCGCGGGTAGCACAGGCGGAGGCGCAACGCAGGAGCGAGCGCCTCCAGGTCCTGTTGGATCTCACTAAGCGGATTACTTCGAATTTGGAACTCCAGGAGATGTTACGCACCATTGTGCGCAATATTCGTGCCGCTTTGCAGAGCGAATTTGCAGGAATAGCGCTCCACGACGCCGCTTCCGGTATGGTGAGAATCTGCGCCATCGATTTTCCTGAGGGCGAAGGAGTCGTTCAAGAAGGACAGGTTTTCACTCCAAGTGGAGTTGGCAAGCGAGTACTGGAAACTCTGGAGCCGGCTACCGTCGATTTAAGTGATTCGGAGACGGATTTTCCTTCCGAGATTGCCAGGTTCATGGCGACGAGAGGTGTGAAGAGCCACTGCCTGATTCCTCTTGTCAATCATGGCCGTGCTCTCGGCGTACTGGTGCTGGGAAGCCGAAGCGAGCCACCCCTGGCACCAGAGGACATCGACTTTGTTCAGCAGATTTCGGCCAACATTGCAATTGCCATTGAGAATGCCTTGGCTTACCGGGAAATCTCCGAATTGAAAGACAAGCTTGCGCAGGAAAAGCTCTATCTGGAACAGGAGATTCGCAGCGAACTCAATTTCGAGCAGATTATTGGGAACGGCCCCGGTCTCAGGCGGGCCCTGGAAATGGTTGAGAAGGTCGCTCCCAGCGATTCCACGGTTCTGTTGCTGGGCGAGACTGGTACGGGCAAGGAACTGATCGCGCGAGCTATTCACGAGCGCAGCCGCCGCAGAGAACGTACTTTTGTGAAGCTCAATTGCGCTGCCATACCAACTGGCCTGCTCGAGAGCGAGTTGTTCGGACATGAAAAGGGCGCATTCACGGGCGCAATCAGCCAGAAAATTGGACGCATGGAGCTTGCCGATCAGGGCACGCTGTTCCTTGATGAAGTCGGTGATATTCCGATGGAGATTCAGCCGAAGCTGCTGCGGGCCCTCCAGGAGCGCGAGTTTGAGCGCCTGGGCAGCACGCGGACTAGGAGAGTCAATGTTCGCCTGATCGCTGCAACCAATCGCGACCTCGAGGCGATGATTGCAGACCGCGAGTTCCGCAGCGATCTGTATTACCGGCTCAATGTATTTCCCATCCGCATTCCACCATTGCGGGAGCGCAGGGAAGATATCCCGTTGCTAGTGAGTTTCTTCGTTCAAAAATTCGCAAAACAAATGCAGAAGAACATCGACATCATTCCTGCGCCGCTTATGAAAGGGCTCGCAAATTGGGCCTGGCCGGGGAATATCCGCGAATTGGAGAATTTCATAGAACGCGCGGTCATTCTCACGCGGGGCAGGTCACTCGAAGCGCCACTGAGTGAATTGCGAGCACCCGCGAGGGAGAATGGACTGCATTCTGCGCCGCAATCGGGGCAGCAAGACCTGGTTGGCTTGGCGAAGAAGAGGATTAGCTCTTTAAATGACAGAAATAACGGCAATCATGAACGCACGCAGGCGCAGAAACATGCCATCATCCTGGCACTCACCGAAACCAGAGGGCGTGTTGGCGGCCCAGATGGTGCAGCATCACGGCTTGGCACCCGTCGCACAACCCTGATCTATCGAATGAAGCAGTTCGGCATCGATCCGCGGCACTACGCGTAAGCTGATGCAGTTTGTGTCGCCACGCTTCGTTCTGCACCGCGTGAATCGACGTCCATTGTGCGCCGGAATCTGCTGAAGACTGAATCGTGCGTTTTGAATCGAGATGTCACTTCGGTCAACACAACTCCTCAATGATGCCGTTCGCGATGCCGGCGGAAGCTCCGAATCAGCAAACCCAGCAATCCGCAGCGACTCCAGAGTTCTCCCGCAGGGGGGCGTGACTGTAATTGATCTGTCGAATCTGTCTTTGACACCGTGAATTCCTGACACCTGGAACTTACCTCGAACCAGCTGAAGATGCAGTCGCTTGCTGCTGGAAGATTTTGGCAACGCTGTTGCAAGCACCCGTTAAAGCTTCTGCCACCGGCCAAATGCGAGGAGCATATGATGAAAATCTCGATAGTGGACGGCCAGAAGAGACGCTACGTCGTGCTAGAGGGAGGGCTGATCCAGCCGTGGGTTGGAGAATTGAGGACCGTATGTCAGCAGGCGCGCGCTGATCGCGCAATTCGTGAGCTGATCATCGACCTGCGAAACCTCACGATGATCAGCGCAGAGGGGGAAGAAGTATTGCTCCAGCTTATGCGCGAGGGCTTCAGAATACGTTCTCATGACGTCTTCACGAAGCAGGTTTTGAGGCAACTCACAAGCAGGTTGGAGCCGCGCACTCAGAGACAGCGGAAGTAATTTCCGTTGGGTACCTTCAACAACTATCGGGCCGGTGGTTCCATCCGGTCAACGCCGGTCGGCGCAATTTCTTGAGTTGGCCGGCGGTGGAAATTTCAGAAATGTGGACTGATGATCTGTTAGCAATGTTCGGAGCGATTTTCCACATGTCTGTCGAAGATCGTCCTTTTTTGACACTTTCGACAACGAAAACGACGAATTCAACTTGATCATTCAGGTAACGTCGGAAAGCTGGGAGTCAGTTGCGCCGCGTGAGCAAGACCAACGGATTCATGAGAATACGGGACGATATGACAAATGGAAGCGTCTTGAGAAATTGCAAATCGGGACAAGTCACTCCGATGGCAAGCCACATGCAAAACACATCGCTTACTGCTGATCGCTAACTTCTGGGATGGATGGATCTCACTATGCAAGAACAGGAAGTACGGAGTTCGTCATTTCGGCTCGATGTGGAATTGCACCAGTTGCTGACCACACCGGCAAGTGATGCGGTGAGGCTTCCGCCACTCGGAGAGCCCCAGAGGTTTCCTGATCCAGTATTTCCACAACATCCCGAACTGCTGGGGCCTCCGCCAGAAGAGGACGACTGGCGCCCACCGGAAAAACGCCACTACACAACTGGCCAGATTTATCGCGCGATGCGCGGATGGCTTTTCCCCTACATGCGCTCACGGGTCACATCGGGCGATTTTCATCCGCTGATCGCGTATCTGTTCACTGAGTTCAAGTGCAACCTGGACTGTCATTATTGCTGGGCTTTCGACAACAAGGTCAAAGGTATGACCGAAGATACGGCGAAGCGCTCGGTGGATTGGCTGTACGGGACGGGCTGCCGGGTGCTGGCCTACATGGGTGGAGAGCCGCTTTTGCGCCCGGACTTCATCCATCGGATCACCAATTACGCGGCGAAAAAAGGGTTTTGGATTTATCTGCCGACCAATGCGCGGCTGCTACGCATGGATGTGATCGATAAACTGGCCGACGCGGGATTGGCGACCTTCAACATCGCTGTCGATGCTGTGGATATAAAGCCTGGACTGCCCAAGGCACTGGCTCCGATCCGTAAACAGTTTGATTATCTGGTTCGGAAGCAGTACGGCTATGGATATTCCGTCTTTCTTAACATTAATATCTGCCGGAATAACCTCGATGATGTGCGGCTATTGACTGAGATAGCGCATGATTGTGGCATTGCAACCGATTACCACATCAACGAATCTCCGCTGATCGCCCAGGACGAGCATTTTAAGCATGCGGAAAACAATGTTACTTACATCACCAAACAGGACTGGCCGGCGGTGGAAGATACCATTCACTGGTTGACGGAAAAGCAGGATTCGGGCTACAAAATGGTCAATTCGAACACGCGGCTCTGGCAGATGGTGAGTTTCATGAAGGGGAATCATTTCCCGTGGAACTGCCGGGCGGGCCAGAACTCGATGATCATTCGTGTCGATGGGACACTGGCTCCNTGCTTCCCCATGTACACCGCAAACTACGACTGGGGCGTCGTAGGCAGCCACAAGTTCGACACCAAACAGCTTGACCATCAGAAGGAGAGCTGTCAGACTCACTGCTTCTCGACACTCAATCACATCTTAGGCTGGTGCTACAACGACCAGCGCGTGATCAAGTATTTCTTCAAACAACTGGCGCACGGCTTCCAGGGCGTGCAGGGCCAGATGTAAGGCGAGTCCGATCCTAGGGGCTCGAAACTCAATCCGTGATCGATGCTACTCAGAGGAGAACTCTATGCCGACAACGCTTCGTGAGGTCGTTCAGACCGATTTCGAGATGGAAATTCAGGCCCGCATCGACGCGGAGCGGGCACGGCTGCGTGCGGAAGCAGGATTGGCGCGAATGCGGGAGTTTAAGCGACCCGTGGAGCGGAAGTTCACAGCGCAGGAGCGAGACCGCGTGACCATCCTGTTCGGCGGCCTGACATGGAAACACGAAGAGATGATCAAGGCCGTGTTCCATGGAAGTGGGTATCACTGCGAGAACATCCCTACGCCGGAAGTTGCGGATTTCCAGGCAGGCAAGGAGTTCGGCAACAACGGTCAATGCAACCCGACGTATTTCACGGTCGGCAATCTGGTGCGGTATCTGCAAAAGCTCGAACGGGAAGGGCTGAGCCGCAAGGAGATCATCGACAACTATGTCTTCTTCACGGCCGGCTCGTGTGGCCCGTGTCGCTTCGGCATGTACGAGGCTGAATACCGCTTCGCGCTGCAGAACGCCGGGTTCGATGGCTTCCGTGTGCTGCTGTTCCAGCAGACTGACGGCATAAAGGCTGCGAGCGGAGAGCCGGGACTCAAGTTCAGTGTAGATTTCGGCATGGGCATGCTGAACGCGCTGAACCTGGGCGACGTGATCAATGAGCTGGTGTATCAGGTCCGGCCCTTTGAGTTGAAAAAGGGCGAGACGGATCAGGTGATCCATGATTCGGTCAAGACGCTTACGGACACGTTGCGGGATCGCAAGCGGTGGCACATCAAGGATGCGGCGCCTAAATGGGCGCTGCCTTTCCTGGACAAGCATGAAAAGCTGACGGGCATCAGCTGCACTTTAGGGAAAGTCGCGCACAATCTGTATGGCAAGGACTATGTGGACGCGCTGCACGCCTGCCGGGATTCAATCAATGCCATCGAGGTTGACCGCCTGCGGGTAAAGCCGGTGATCAAAATTACTGGCGAATTCTGGGCTCAGACCACCGAGGGCGACGGTAACTTCAATATGTTTGCTTTCCTCGAAAAGGAGGGCGCGCAGGTACTCGTCGAGCCGATCGCCACCTGGATTGCCTACATGATGTACGTGGCGAAGGAAGGCGCGAAGGCACGCGCCGACGCTCAGGCGCCATATCGCGATCCGAAGTGGTACGAGGTGAAAAAGCGGGCGGCGAATGAATTCGCGCTATTCAAGAAGACGGCAGGTCTGAACGCCGGTAGTGCGATGTGGACATACTTCTATCACCGCACCATTGGGCACATGGGGGACACAGTCCATCGTCTGGTTCCGCAGAAGGAGCTGGCACGGCTCGCCCACCCCTTCTACCACCAACTGGCGCGCGGCGGCGAAGGCCACATGGAGGTGGGCAAGAACGTTTACTACACCGTCAATCATCTGTGCCACATGGTGCTGGCACTCAAGCCCTTCGGCTGCATGCCTTCAACGCAGTCGGACGCGGTGCAGTCCCGCGTTGTCAGCAAATACAAGGACATGATTTTCCTGCCCATCGAAACGTCGGGTGAGGGCGAAGTGAACGCCCACAGCCGCGTACAGATGGCACTGGCCGAGGCGCGCGCGAAGGCCCGGGCGGAATTCGATAGCGTGCTCGAGAAGACAGGGAAGTCGCTGACTGACCTGCGGGGGTATGTCGACCAGCATGCGGAGCTTAGGCGGGCGCTGTATAAGGTACCGCATCGCGAAGGGGTCGCCGGAACGGCTGCGCAGTTTGCCTGGCACGTGAGCGACTTGATGCAGAAGGACGCCACATATCGTCGTCGTACTCGCGTTGCTGTTCCGGCTGCGCACGTGGCGTAATCAGCAATCGCCCTGTAGGTACAACCAGTCAGGAGAGCAGGACAGATGCAGCAGCTCCTTGTAGGTCTCGACGTAGGCTCGACAACCGTGAAGGCGGTGGTCGTCGATGCCGCCACCGACGCGATGCTCTGGCAGGATTACCAGCGGCACGAGACGCGCCAGCCGGAGAAGGTTCTTGAGTTCCTCCAGCGGATGGAGAAGGAATCCGGCATTAGCCAGCAGAACACGCGCGTCTTCGTCACCGGGTCCGGTGGCGGCCCGGTGGCCGAGATGATCGGTGCGAAATTCGTGCAGGAAGTCCATGCGGTTGCGCTCGCCGTCGAGAAGCTGCACCCCGAGGTGTACTCGGTCATCGAACTCGGCGGGCAGGACGCGAAGATCATCGTCTTCAAGGATGACGAGGAGACCGGCCGCAAGAAAAAGATTCCATCGATGAACGATAAGTGCGCGGGCGGTACGGGCGCAGTCATCGATAAGATTAACGCCAAGCTGAAGATTCCCACGGCGGAGTTGGCTAATCAGGGCTACCACGGAGTCAAGCTGCACAAAGTCGCTGGGAAGTGCGGCGTTTTCGCTGAAACCGACATCAACGGTCTGCAGAAGACGGGTACTCCGTCCCATGAGCTGATGGCCTCTCTCTTTGAGGCGATCGTCCTGCAGAACCTCAGCGTCCTCACCCGCGGCAACACGTTGCGCCCGCACGTGTTGCTGCTTGGAGGACCGAACTCGTTTATCCGTGGCATGCGCGAAGCCTGGCAGGCGAACATTCCGCGCATGTGGAAAGATCGCAAAGTCCAGATCCCGGACGGTGCAACACCCGAAGATCTGATTAAGGTTCCACAGAACGCTCAATACTTCGCCGCGCTCGGCTCGGTTGAGTTCGGAAAAGATGAAGAGCCCGAAGTGGGCCGTTATCTCGGCGCAGAAAAGCTCAATTGGTACATCGATTATGGTCGTGCGGAAGAGAAGGCCGCGTCCGGGGGCAAAGGCCTCGTCACGAGCAGCGATGAGCTAGAGGAGTTTCGCCACACCTATCGACGCAAGAAATTTGTTCCCGCGCAATTTACCCCGACTCAGATCGTCTCCGGATTTGTCGGCGTCGATGGTGGCTCGACATCGACGAAAGCCGTGGTGCTCGGGAAAGACGGCGAGGTGCTCTGCAAGGCGTACCAGCTGTCGAATGGTAATCCGATTCAGGACACTATCGAGATGTTCGAAAACCTGCGTGAGCAGGTGGAGAGTAAAGGTGCGGTTCTCGAAGTTCTTGGCGTAGGTACCACAGGCTATGCGAAGGACATCCTGAGAGACGTGCTCAATGCCGACGTCGCGCTGGTCGAGACGGTCGCGCACACCGAGTCGGCACTGAAGTTCTACGACGATCCGCACGTCATTGTCGACGTCGGCGGCCAGGACATCAAGCTGATCGTGCTGAAGGATGGCCGCGTGAAGGATTTCAAGCTCAACACGCAGTGCTCGGCCGGGAACGGATACTTCCTGCAATCCACGGCTGAAGGTTTCGGCATGAAGGTCGAGGAATTTGCCGACATTGCCTTTTCGGCAAAGTCAATGCCGTCGTTTGGTTATGGCTGCGCGGTGTTCATGCAGTCCGATATCGTCAACTTCCAGCGTCAGGGCTGGCGTTCGGAGGAGATCCTCGCGGGCCTCGCCGACGTGCTGCCGAAAAACGTGTTCCTGTACGTGGCCAGCATCCCGAACCTCGCCGCCCTCGGCTCGCGCTTCGTGCTGCAAGGTGGAACGCAGAACAATCTGGCAGTCGTTAAGTCGGAGGTTGATTTCATCCGCTCCAGCTTCCGCGCCAACGGCAAAGAGCCGGAGATCATCGTGCATGAGCACTGCGGTGAATCGGGCGCCATTGGAGCCGCGCAGGAGGCGCTCCGACTCTGGAAGAATGGGAAGCAGACGACCTTCATCGGTCTCGATGCGGTGCGGAACATTCGCTATCGCACTACACGCAACGAAGACACACGCTGCTACTTCTGCAAGAACAACTGCCTGCGCACGTTCATCGACGTGGATGTTAACGGCGCGGCGACCACCGAGGCCGTTGCGGTGGCACCTATCGCCGCCGATCGCGCTGCCACTCCGGAA
>JGI12627J18819_10000345_pt1 | contig 15212 bp, 12 predicted proteins | sample TexAe_OM1H0_M2_FD_18819 | JGI IMG/M metagenome (IMG submission 18819)
GCAGGATTGCCAACCAAAACAGCGCAGCAACGATCACCACTTTGGTTATTTTGTCGTGCGCGTACTTCACATGCATGAAGAAGAGGACGACCAAGGTGGCCTTAATCGTGGCAATGGTCAGCGCGACCACCGCATTGAGCGGCCCGGGCAGATTCACCCCAGCCACGAGCACCGTGACAAGAGTGCCGATCAGCAATGTGATCCAGATGCCGATGTAGAGCTTCAACGAAGAAACATGTTCAGACATTGTGTTCTCACTTGCTGCGGTCGATCAGATACAGCAACGGGAAAAGATAAATCCAGATGATGTCGACGAAGTGCCAGTAAAGTCCGGCGACTTCCACCGGTGTGTAGTAGTCAGGCCCATAGCGACGGCGCATGGCGTTGTAGGTGATGAACGCAAATAAACCCACGCCGATGATCATGTGCAGCGCATGCAAGCCGGTCATGACGAAGTAGAGCGAGAAGAAAATCTGGGCGTGCTGCTGGTGAATGGGAATGTTCGGGTGCCCGGGAACGTGTCCCGGGAAATGGAAGGCCGGACCTGGGACGTGGTGCTCGACGAACTTGTCGTGGTATTCGACGCCCTTAATTCCAAGGAAGACGAGGCCGAGCAGCATGGTCAGGATCAGGCAAACGATGATGGTCTTCTGCTGGCCGAGCTGCGCGGCGCGGACCGCGAGCGCGACGGTCAAACTGGAGCAGATCAGCACGGCGGTGTTGGTTCCACCCAGCACGACGCTGAGGCTCTGGCTACCGGCGCCGAAGTCCCCGAAGTACCAGTAGCGGTAAACCAGGTAGGCGCAGAACATGCCCCCGAAGAACATGATTTCGGTGGCGAGGAACACCCACATGCCGAGGCTGGCCGCGTCTTTCTGCTGCTCCTCGGTAGCGAAATGATGCAGGAGGGCCGGGTTCTGATGGGTCTCCTGGTCGGCTGTCGCGATCGGGCTATTGTGCAACCGGGACCTCCTCTTTGATTTCGTCGTAGTTGTAGGCTTCCCAGGTGACGACAGGCTGTTGTTCGAAATTGTAAGTGGATGGAGGCGAAGGGATCATCCACTCCAGACCAGCCGCATTCCAGGGATTGTCCGGAGCAGGCTTGCCGTAGCGCATCGACCAGAGGAAATAAATCATGGGGAGCACGTAACCGACGGCGAGGATGGTCGCGCCGGCGGTGGAGAGCACATTCAAGATCTGAAATTCCGGCGAATGGGAGTAGTCCCAGTAGCGGCGCGGCATTCCCATGTAGCCAAGGATGAATTGCGGGAAGAAGGTCAGGTTGAAACCTACGAAGACGAGCAGGGCGGCGAGGCGGCCCCAACCTTCGGGATACATGCGTCCGGAAATCTTCGGCCACCAGAAATGCATGCCGCCGAGGTAGGCCATGACCATGCCGCCGACCATGATGTAGTGGAAGTGAGCGACCACGAAGTACGTGTCGGTCACGTGCACATCAATGCCGAGCGAGGCCAGGAAGAGGCCGGTCAGTCCCCCCATGGTAAACAGGCCGATGAAGCCGAAAGCGTAGAGCATGGGCGTCTGATACGTGATGGACCCTTTGTACATGGTCGAGGTCCAATTGAAGACCTTGATGGCTGAGGGCACGGCGACGAAGTAGCTCAGCAGCGAGAAAATCATCGCGGCATAAAGCGAAATGCCAGCCACGAACATGTGGTGGGCCCAGACGAGGAATCCGACCACGGCGATGCCGAGCAGCGCGAGCGCCATGGCGTTGTATCCGAACACGCGCTTGCGCGAGAAGCAGCAAACAATCTCGCTGACGATGCCCATCCCCGGAAGGATCATGATGTACACCGCGGGATGGGAGTAGAACCAGAACAGGTGCTGGAAGAGCAGCGGATCCCCGCCCAGTGCGGGATTGAAGATACCGAGATGGAACAACCGTTCGCAAACCACCAGAAGGAGAGTGATGGCAAGCACGGGCGTGCCCAGGAGTTGAATGATGCTGGTGGCGTAGTGCGCCCAGACAAACAGCGGCAAGCGCGACCAGGTCATGCCGGGAGCGCGCATGCGGTGCGTGGTCACGACGAAGTTGAGTCCGGTCAGGATGGAGGAGAATCCAGCTACAAAAACGGCAAGCCCGGCGGTAACGACGTGGGTGTTCAGAAATTCCGTGCTCAGCGGCGTGTAGAATGTCCAGCCGGTATCGACACCACCGTTCAATATGGTGTAAAGCATCAGGGCGCCGCCGATAATGTACAAATACCAGCTCAGCAAGTTGACGCGCGGAAAGGCCAGGTCCCTGGCCCCAATCATGATGGGGAGCAGAAAATTGCCGAGCACCGCGGGAACCGACGGGATCAGGAAGAAGAAGACCATCACCTGGCCGTGCATGGTGAAGAGCTTGTTATAAGTATCGGCCTGTACCAGGTCGCCGGCGGGGGTGAGCAATTCGAGACGGATCAAGAGCGCGAACAGTCCGCCAATGAAGAAGAAGAAGGTGATGCTGACGAGATAAAGAAGCGCGATCCGTTTGTGGTCCACGGTGAGGAGCCACGACTTGATGCCGTACTCCTTATTGAGGTAGGTCTCGCGTTCCCCGGATTGCAATACAGCGGTTGCCATGCTTGTCACCTGATCACGAATACGGTTACGGGGTAGCGGTGGCCATATGGCGGCCGCCCGTCTGTCCGGTGGCCGGTTGGCTCAGTGATTTCACGTAAGCCACCAGCGCGTTGAGTTGCTCATCGCTGATCTGCCCCTGGAATGTCGGCATNATNGGCTTGAACCCGCTGACGATTTTGGCGGCAGGCTGCAGGATCGATTCACGGACGTAGTTTTCATCCGCGACTACAGTGCGGCCGTCCTCGAGCAGCACGGGTTTGCCAAAAATGCCGACCAGGTTCGGACCGCGTCCCTGCGTGTCGGAACGGTGGCAGGTGATGCAGCCGAGTTCCGTAAACAGCTTTTCACCCGTCACGGCGAGAGGCTGACTTCCGCCGCCTCCCATCCAGGCTTCATAATCTTTGGGCTCCATCACGACCACGGACCCGACCATCCCGGAGTGCATGGTGCCGCAATATTCGGCGCAGAAGAGGTGGTACGTGCCTGGCTTGGTGGCGTGGAACCATGCGGTGGTGTAGCGGCCGGGAAGAACGTCCTGCTTGATGCGGAACGCGGGGACGTAGAAGCTGTGGATGACATCCTGCGAGGTCATGATCATCTTGACGTCTCGTCCAATGGGGACGTGGAGTTCATTGATCTCGCGCTGACCTTCGATGTGCTCGAACTTCCACATCCACTGCTTGGCGACGGTGTAGACCTCGGTGGCATCCTTGGGCGGCTTGCGTTCCTTGAAATAGAGGAGAGCGCCCCAGCCGAAAAAGACCATGAAAATGCAGAAGGGGATGAAGGTCCAGGTAATCTCGAGCGCGTGTGAGCCCTGGATCTGTTCGGCATGATGGCCGGGCCGCTTACGGAAGCGAACCGCGAAGACCAGGACCATGGCGAAGATGGAAATGGACATCATCGCCGACACGACCAGCAGGAAAATGTACAGGGCGTCGACGTTATTCGCCATGGTGGAGGCCCTTTCGGGCCAAAGAGGCATCGTTTGAAACATAGTTACCGGGTCCGTCCTACTCCGGGAGTGTCGTGAGCCGGGCTCCGACGAATCATGACAAAGATAAAAGTACCGATGAAGAGGATGGTCGCCACGCCGGCAAGGCGAAGCACGCGCAGGATGACAGCGCTGTATTTCCCCTGCTCGGGATCATAGTGATAGCAATACAAGAGCAACGCATCCACCACGTTGCCGATTTTTCCGGCGCCCGCTTCGACGAGGCCGAGCCGCAAGTCTTTCGGCGGATACTCGATCCCGTAGTAGTACTGGGCGATTTTGCCTTCGGGCGTAAGGATGAGAATGGCGGCAGTGTGCGCGAACTGTTTGCTTTTCGGATCGTACTGGTAGTCGAAACCGGCAGCCTTGGTGAGCGCGTCAATCGCATCCTGATGTCCCACGAGGAAGTGCCAGCCCTGTTCGGCGCCAGCACGCTTGTAACGCCGGAGGAACTCGGATTTCTTTTTTGCGGCGGTTTCCGGCGTGTCGTTGGGGTCGAAGCTCACGGTGATGACGTCGAATTCCTTGCCCACGTCGAACTTCATCATGCGCAGGGAATTTTCCAGGCCGCTGAGGACCTCTCCGCAAAGCATGGGGCAGGTGTAGTAGACGAGGTTGAGGATGAGGGGTTTTTTGCCGAAGTAGTCCCCGAGGCGGACAGAGCGGCCCAGGTCGTCGGTGAAGAGCAGGCCGGCGGGAATCGGTTGATTCAGGTTTTGCCGGATGCCGACGTTTTTCAATCCGGGCGGACGGACGTTGGCGGGCGGCGACATGATGCCGTTGGTCATGCCCTGTCCGAAGGCGGATGCGGCCAGCGCCAGGATTGCGGCCAGGATTTGGTTACTGCGCACAGCGGGTCCTTTCGTTGGTTCGTTGCTTTCGCCCCTCCGGGGCTTGGCATTCTAAACCGAGGTTACCCAGCGCTTACGCGCTGGGGTAATGAATGTCGCCCTTGCGGGCTGTTCCCGTGGCATCGCATGGCTCCCGAACGCTCCTGAATCACTTTGGGGGAGCCGTTGCGCCTTTGCCTGAACTCGCGCTGGGGCCTGTTTTCGAGCTACTTCCACCGGCACCACTCTTCGCGGTGCCTCCCTGTTTGGCTGCATTGGCCGCCCGGGCCGATTCTGGAATCACCGGCAGGCCGCGCTGGGCCACCAGATCGATCGCTTGCTCGATCGGAATGCGTACGATGCCGGCATTCTGGTCAACCCAGCCGTAACTCTCGAGGGTGTTGTCTTCGTTTTCGAGTTCCTGGATGAACTGCGTCCTTTCGCTGTATTCGAGAACGGGCTTGGGGAACGTCTTGTCCACCTGCTGCTGAATCTCCCGCTGCGTCATGACGTTCGGATTTAGGCCGGTGGTGACCGCCATGGGATTCGTGGGCGGCTGATGAGTCCGGTCGTAGGCGTCGAGGTAGCGATACATCCCGACCAGGATGAAATAGATTGCGATGCCGACGATGGCGAGCCCGGTGAGGAAATAGAAGACACCGAGCGGGCTGAGATCCTCGCGCTCAAAGCTCCCGGTCGGATGTTCCGCGTGATTCAGGTTCTCTTCACTCATGCTTGGGCTCCAGAACCTGCTTCGCATACACGTCGTAGGCGGGCAGGAGCGGCATCGAACTGAGGTTGTGGCAGAAATACGCGAGCCAAAGGCCTCCCATCGCGAACGGGATCAGCAGATCGGCCCAGGTGACGTGGAAGCTGGTGGAAAAGTTCGGCTCAATCAGCCAGAACAGATCGATGTAGCGCACGCAGATGAGCCAGACTGCCAGCCAGACCAGGCGCGTGATATCGCGCTTGAGCGGTCGCGAGAGCAGCAGGAAAAACGGGAGGAAGAATTGGAAGACCACCAGGAAAAGTCCCACTTCGCCCCATCCTCCGTGCAGACGGCGAATGTACCAGGTAATCTCCTCGGGCAGGTTTCCAGCCCAGATAATCAGCCATTGCGAGAACGAGAAGTAGGCCCAGACCATCACGAAGGTGAGCATGAACTTGCCATGGTCATGGACGAAGTCGGGGCGCAAGAGCTCCGACATGGGCTTGTATTTAAACAGAATGCGCTCGATGACCACGGCGAAGCAGAGGGCCGAGATCAGCTCACCGGCAACAAAGAGCAGGCCGTAGATGGTCGAGATCCAGCTGGGATCGAGCGACATGACCCAGTCGATGCCGGCAAACGAAATCGTGAATGCGTAGAGGATAATCCCCGGTCCCGCCACTGCCTTGAATCGTGCGCTGTTGTCGCGCACTGGCGGCGTGTCCTGTTGTTTCGACCAGCGCGTCAGCAGGTAAGAAAGAAGATTCCAGATCGCAAAGTAAATAACGGCGCGCCAGATGAATCCAGACCAGTGGAGATAGCCGATTTCTACGAATTTGTTATGGGCGAGGTGCTCGCGGATCGTGGGGTTCTCAACGGACTCCAGCGGCATGGCCCAGGGATAGAGTCGCGGTACGCCGAGCCAAGCGATTGGGGTGAAGAAGAGTGTCAGCAGCGGCACGGTTCGCATGGCGGCGCCGAGGATGCGACGGATGACCATGCCCCATCCGCCACCGGTTAAATGGCGCACCATCAGGATCACCATGGAGCCGAGGCAAATGCCAAGCCAGTCCATGAACGACACCAGGTAGCCCCGGAAAAAGACCTTGGGATTCATGAACCCGAGTGCAATCGCGATGACGGAGGCCACGACGCCGATATAGAGCGAACGACGGCCGATGAGCCTGACGACCGGAGGCGCCGAGAGGTCGAGATGCGTCGCGTGGGCGCTCATTTCGACTCCTCGGGACCGGCAGTCGGAGGCTTGACGCGGGGTAACGTTGCGCCGGTACCAGGGGTCAGGAATTCGGGCGCAGGAGACGGGACGGGATGTCCGGCTGCATCGGCAACGGTGGCATGCTGGCTCAACTGCAAGGCGCGGATGTAGGCGACAATGCACCAGCGGTCACGCGGCGGAATTTGCGACGCGTAGTCGGGCATGATGCCGAAACCTTCGGTCATGACATTGAAGATGTAGCCCACGGGAGCCTTCTCGAGGCGCTCGATGTGGAAAGACGGCGGCTTGCGCGAGAATCCGCGGCTGGGGATGTAACCGTTGCCGTCACCCAGACGCGAATGGCACGGCGAGCAATAAATGTTGAAGCGAATGCGCCCGCGCTCGAGATCCGCTTTGGTAATCGCAAAGGGCATGTAGTCGCCGGGATTGTTGCCTAGCTTCCCGGTATAGAAATACGTGTCGTCGTGAAGTTCGCCGCGTGCGACTGTGCCTTCGACCAGCGGCCGAGCGGACCGGTGATCGTCGAAGAAATCGCTCCTGGCGAGCGGGTTGTAGCGGGGCTGCACATGCATGTCGAGGCGGCAGCCGAGCGATACCACGAGCAGGGCGAGCGGAGCCAGTTTTCGAAGATGCGGCATTAGCTCGGCACCTCCGAAATCGAACGCGGCCTGAATCCCTCGAGGAAGCGGCGCGTTTCCGCCGGGTTGTACTTGGGATCGGTCGAGAACACGATGAGGAAAAACCGGTCCTTGGTGGCCATCGCAAACCGCGGCACGTTGAATACCGGATGGTAGGGCATGGGCAGACCGTTCAGAGCCAGCATGCCGAAGACGGCGGCAATTCCGCCGAAAAGGATCGTCATCTCAAACGTCACCACGATGAACGCCGGCCAGGAATGAGGCGGACGGCCCCCAACGTTGATGGGGTAGCTGATCACAGCGATCCAGTACTGCATCAGATAACCGGAGATGCCGCCGATCAGGCCGCCGATCAAGGTCACAAGCGGAACCCGATTCTTGTGGAAGCCGATCGCCTCGGCCAACTCTTCGACGGGAAACGGGCTATAGGCGTCGATCTTTCGATACCCTGCTTCGTGCGTCTTGCGGGCGGCGGCAACCAGGTCGCTTGCCGAATCGAACTCTGCCATGATGCCGTAGATAGGCGTGGTTTTCATTCGGCCTTCACCTCCGCCTCCGGCAACAAGGTGCGCATTTCAAAAATAGAAATCATGGGCAGGATGCGCACGAACAGGAACATTGCCGCCAGGAACATGCCAATCGTGCCGATGTAGGTCATCCAGTCCCAGCGCGTGGGGTAGTACATGCCCCAGGAGGAATTCAGGAAGTCTCGGTGCAGGCTCATCACGATGATGACGAAACGCTCCAGCCACATGCCCGACAAAATGATGGACGAGACGAGGAACAAGCCGAGTGGACTGGTGCGCAATTTGCGAACCCACAGAACTTGCGGAACGAAAATGTTGCAGGCCAGCAGCAGGTAATAAAAGAAGGCATAGGGACCGTGCAGCCGGTTCCACAGCAGGAATGCGTCATAGCGATTGCCGCTGTACCATCCCATGAAAGCTTCCATGCCGTAGCCGTAAGCCACGATCCATCCCGTAGCCAGCATGACTTTGGCGGAGTTCTCCAAGTGACGATCGGTAATGAAATCTTCGAGGCCGTAGACCTTGCGGATGGGGATGGCCAGCATCAGGACCATGGCGAAGCCGGAGTAGATGGCGCCGGCGACAAAGTAGGGCGGGAAGATGGTAGTGTGCCAACCGGGCACGATCGCGATGGCGAAGTCAAAGCTGACCACCGTGTGTACAGAGAGCACCAGCGGTGTCGCCAGACCCGCGAGCAGGAGATACATCGTCTCGTAACGATGCCAGTGGCGGGCAGAACCGCGCCAACCCATAGCCAGTATGCCGTAGATCATCTGCGCCCAGCGGTTTTCGGAGCGGTCGCGCAGCGTGGCTAAGTCAGGAATCAGTCCAACGAACCAGAACAGCAGCGAGATGGTGAAATAGGTTGAGACCGCGAACACGTCCCACATCAGCGGACTGCGGAACTGCGGCCAGTAGTTCATCGTGTTCGGGTAAGGGAACATCCAGTAATCGAGCCACGGACGGCCGGTGTGCACCCCGGGAAAGATTCCCGCGCAGGCCACTGCGAACAGCGTCATCGCTTCAGCAAAGCGGTTGATTGAATTTCGCCACGACTGGCGCAAGAGAAGAAGGATGGCGGAGATCAGCGTGCCGGCGTGACCGATACCGATCCACCAGACGAAATTGACAATGGCAAAGCCCCAGCCGATGGGAATGTTAATGCCCCAGATGCCCACGCCTTTCAGGAAGAGGTATCCGAGGGCATAGAGCAGCATCATCGTCAGCAGGAACGCCACTCCGAAGCCGACGAACCATCCGTTCGAGGTCGGGCGCGTCAATACGATCGAGCTGATCTTGTCGGTGACCGTGCCGAAGGTATAGCCGGGCTCGATGACCGGCGCTTTTTGGTTCGCGACTGTGACGTCGTCTCGATCTGCCATGACTTAACTGCGCTCCGCCAGCGGTTCCAGCTCGGGGTTGGGGTTGCGAACTTCCGCCAAATAGGTGGTGCGGGGCCGTGTGTTCAGATCCGCCAGCAAGCCGTAGTTGCGATTGTGCGCTTTCAATTTCGAGACCTGACTGTTGGGGTCGTTGATATTGCCGAAGAGGATAGCGCCTGCCGGGCAGGATTGCTGGCAGGCAGTCTGCAACTCGCCAGCGTGCTCGCCCTCATTGATCTTGCGATTTTCGCGCTCAGCATCAATGCGGCGCTCATTGATGCGCTGGACGCAGTAGGTGCACTTCTCCATGACGCCGCGGCTGCGCACGCTGACATCGGGATTCCGCATCATCTTGTACTGTTGGGTATCCCAGTCCTGGAAGAGCAGGAAGTTGAAGCGGCGCACCTTGTAGGGGCAATTGTTCGAGCAGTAGCGCGTGCCCACGCAGCGGTTGTAGACCATGTCGTTCAGGCCTTCGGTGCTGTGCAGCGTGGCACCGACAGGGCAGACCAATTCACAGGGTGCGTTCTCGCACTGCATGCAGGGAACGGGCTGGAAAAAGGCCTTGGGGTGATCGCGATCACCCTGGTAATAGGCATCGACGCGCAGCCAGTGCATGTGGCGCCCTTTGACGCACTGCTCCTTGCCGACCACGGCAATGTTGTTTTCCGACTGGCAGGCGATGATGCAGTTGTTGCAACCCACGCAGGAGTTGAGATCGATCGCCATGCCCCAGGCGTATTCCTGCTTGGAGTAGTCGACGTTGGGGTAGAGCGTCAACTCGCGCGGCGGTTGCTCTTCCTGCGCAAACTTCGGCTCCTTGCGATATTCCTCGAGGCTGGCTTCGCGAACGAGCGGGCGAGTGCGCTCGTTGGGCGTGTCCATGGTCTGATAGCCCTGGGTGGAGGCAAGCTTGTAGGTCGTGCCGGATTTTGTGAGCTTGGCGCCGGTGGCGATCCAGGGATTGGCGGTGGTGCGCAGCGGGTAGACGTCGAAGCCGGCGCCGGTTCCCGCGCGGCCGGCGCGGGTGCGGCCATAGCCGAGATAGATGGTGATGGAGTTGTCGGGATGTCCGGCCTGGACCCAGACCGGGCCGGAAGCCTTCCGGCCTGCAAGTTCGATAGTAACCAAGTCCTCGGTCTGGAGCTGTTCGCGCTCGGCCATCTTGGGGCCGACGAGGACGGCGTTGTCCCAGGTTAGCTTGGTCATCGGCTTGGGAAGTTCCTGCAGCCAGCCGTTATTGGAGAATTGACCGTCGTAGATGGACGGATCGCGGCGGAAGTTGACCTCGAGGGATTTCGGATCGGCTGCAGGCGAAGATGGCACATTCGGCGTTTTCGCGGACAGGGACTTTGGAGCGAACGACGTTCCCTCGATCCAGCCATCGTGCAGTGATTGGCGCCAGAAGGTGTCAAAGTCGCCGCCGGGATGTTGCTTCTGCCAGTAGGCTCGAACTAGATCGTAGCCGGATGCGTCGGAGACTCCGGAGAGTGCCGAGACGAGTTCATGAGCGCTTTTGCCGGAGTAAAGTGGCGCAATCAGGGGCTGAATGATGCTGACGGTTCCGTCGTATGCGCGGGCATCGCCCCAGGCTTCGAGTGAGTGCGCTTCGTTGATGTGCCAGTGGCAGAATTCGGAGGTTTCGTTCTGGTAGAGACCGTGGTGGATGCGCAAGTTGATACTGGAATTCTTGAGCGCATCGCCGAAGCCGAGGTCCACCGGCGCATCGTAGACCGGATTGCCGCCCATGATGACGAGCAGGTCGACTTTGCCGGCGCGCATGTCGGCGACGAGGTCGCGCAAGGATTCGGTTTGATTGATGGGGTTGGCGTCGACTGGATCGGTGTAGAGGACGGTCTTGCCGACATTGCCCAGTTGCGCATTCAACGCATGCGCCCACGCATGGACGGCAGCCGGTTGATGCTCGCCGGGGATGACGAGGCCGGCTCCCTTATGGGCGACAAGATCAGCGGCAACTTTGGCTACAACCTTCTGGGTCTCCTCAGGCAGCGTCTTTATGAGCGTAGCCAGAAGCATGCCGCCCTGCATTTGCGCCGCCGCTACCAAGCTGAGCCAATGCGCAATACCTTCAACCTCCCCCGCCCGTACCGGCAGCCGATGATCCGCCTTCGCCCCCGTCGAGGTTGGCGTGCACTCGATCGCATAAAACCGATTCATGTTGCCATCCGGATTCCGCCGGCTCGCAAAATCCCGGATGTAGCGCGTGTTCCCCGGGAATCCCGCATACAGGAAATCCGCATCGAGCGAGACGATGACATCGGCTTTCGAGAAGTCGTAGCGCGTCTCGACCGGCTGCCCGAAGGCGAGCTTGGCGCCTTCGAGCACATTGTCGCGATTGACCGGCTCGTATACGTGCCACTTCGCCTGCGGGTACATCTTCAGAAATGCGCGCAGTTGGTCGGCGAGCGTGAGCGAAGAAATTGTCTGGGTGAGAATGCGGATGCCCGCGCCACCAATGTTCTTCTGCGCGTTGAGCGGGCCCTTGAGCGCGCTGGCAAAGGCAGACCAGGGGTCCACGTCGCCGAGATAGGTGATGGTCTGCGAGCGGTCCGGGTCGTACATGCCGAGAATTGCGGCCTGCGTGAAGATGTCGGTGCCGCCGAGGCTGGCGGGATGCTTGTCGTTGCCCTCAATCTTAGTGGGACGTCCGAGATGGCTTTCGACCAGTACCGGGCTGGCGTATCCACTCAGTGTTACAGCGGTCGCGTAAAAGCGAGGGCGGCCGGGGATGACTTCTTCCGGCTGTCTGACGTAAGGAACGATGGGTTCGAGCGGCAGCTTGGTGCAGCCGGTCATGCCGGCGAGCGCAAGCGATGCGCCCATCAATTGCAAGAAGCCGCGGCGCGAGACCGAATCGACCCATTCGGATGCGCCCTTGGGGAATTCGCGGTGCAGCATTTCCTGAAACTCGGGCGTGCCGGCGAGTTCCTCGAGGCTCCGCCAGTACTCGGGGCCGGTCGTCCGCTGGAATTGCGCCTCGACGGATGCCCGCGAGAGGACGGCCGAGGACCCTTCAGCAAGCTCAGGGCGTACTGCCCGTCGCTCCAGTTGCACCAGTTCGTGCTTCTTGCTCGGACAGATGTCTTCGCGCGTCTTGTGTTGTGCGTCGTCCATCATGGTTTCGGGCGGCTCAATTTGCCGCCGGGATCTCCCAATGTCTAGCGATGACACGTGCTGCAGCTGGTAATGTCGCTCACGCTGCGCAACTTGTACTTGGCGACCAGCGCGGTGCCGAGCGAGAGCTGGTCGGTGTAGCTGTGACCGTCGAGTTCCACGGGAAGGTCGAGCGAGGGCTGCTGGTAGCGCATATTGAACACCTGGTCGCGCGGACGCAGGTATTTCTCCGGAGCGCGATGGCAGTCGAGACACCACTCCATCTGCAACGAGGCGTACTGGTACATGAGCGGCATCTGGTCTACGGGACCATGGCAGGTATTACAGCCCACGCCCTTGTTGATGTGAATGCTGTGATTGAAATACACAAAGTCGGGGAGCTGGTTGACGCGCGTCCACTGCAGCGATTCGCCGGAACGGTAGCTGGCGCGGACCGGCTCAAGCAGTTTGGCGTTGGTCCAGATCTGCGAGTGGCAGTTCATGCAGGTGCGGGTGGGCGGGATGCCGGCGAAACTCGATTGCTCGACGGAAGTGTGACAGTAGCGGCAATCGATGCCCAATCCCGTTACATGATGCTGGTGACTGAATGGCACCGGCTGTGGTTTTACGACTCCGGCATAGGTAATGTACGGAGATCTTTGCAGCTGCATCAACGCATAACCCAGCCCGGCAACGATGAACACCGCACCGTAGATCGATGCCCGGGAGAGTGTGTTGGTGCTGCGACGAAAAATCTGCATTGGAGGATCGCTTCAACCAAGCGGGAGGCCGCGTGGACATCCCGGAGAATGGGTTCGCCAGGTTATGGATTACAGGATGATGTGATCGCGCTCACGAAAACTTGAGATTATAGCAGTTGCACAGGATTTGTTGTTGCCGGCGGTGGTTGCGACAAGAAAATTTTGTAGAGAACGCATTGCCGCGAAAGGAAGCATCTTTTTGCCCTGCCAGGGACCACTCTCTGCACCGCAATTCAAGGTTCGGTGTCAATCTGACGTGGATGGGCTGTGGCCGACGACCGACGACCGAGCACTTACCGCAGATTCATCACCATCAACTTCGGCTCAGTCATTTCCTCGATAGCGTAGCGCAGGCCTTCGCGGCCGATTCCGGAATCTTTGACGCCGCCGTAGGGCATGTGATCGATACGGAACGTAGGCACATCGCCCGCGAGCAGGCCCCCCACTTCGAGCTCTTCGAAAGCCTGGAACATACGCTTGGCGTCGCGCGTGAACAAGCCCGCCTGCAATCCATAAGCGGAGCTGTTGATCTGCCGCAGAGCCTCATCAAACTCCGCATAAGGCTCGACGGTCACGACAGGACCGAAGATTTCCTGGCAGTTGACCTTCATCTCAGGCTTAGTACCGGTGAGCACAGTCGGCTCGACGATCGAACCCTTCCGGTTGCCACCGCACAGAACCCGAGCGCCACCGCGCATCGCCTCATGAATCCAGTCCGCAGCACGCTGGGCGTCGGTTTCGCGGATGAGGGGACCGACATCGGTGGATTCATCGAGAGGGTCGCCGGTCTGCAGGCTTTTCACGCCCGCGAGAAACAGGTCCGTGAATTTTCCATAGACGGACTGCTGCACCAGAATCCGTTGTACAGAAATGCAGGTTTGACCGGCATAGCCGAAGGCACCGGCCACGCAGCGTTCGGCGGCGTACTCAATATCGGCGTCGTTGTGGATGATGACGCCGGCGTTTCCGCCCAGTTCGAGAATGACCTTCTTTTTGCCGGAATTCTTCTTGATCTGCCAACCCACGGCGGCGCTGCCGGTGAAGCTGATCATCTTGATGCGATCGTCGGTGACAAGCTGGCTGGCATCATCGTTGGAGAGCGGGACGACATTCAGTCCGCCGTCAGGCCAGCCGGCTTGCTGCACGAGTTCCGCCATGAGCAAGGACGAGAGCGGCGTCTGCGGAGCTGGCTTGAGCACCATGGGGCAGCCGGCCGCGATGGCGGGCGCCACTTTGTGCGCGACCAGGTTGAGAGGGAAATTGAACGGCGTGATTCCGGCAATGGGCCCGAGCGGAAAGCGCTTGACGATGCCCCAGCGTCCGGCGGTGTACTCCTGCCAGTCCAGGGGAAGATATTCGCCATAAATGCGGGTGCTTTCTTCCGCGGCCACTGAAAAGGTAAAGATGGCACGCTCGACTTCGGTGCGCGCGGCCTTAATGGGTTTGCCCGCTTCCTGACACAGGGTGCGGGAGAATTCTTCCTTGCGCTTCGCAATGCCTTCGGCAACGCGGCGAAGAACGCGCTGACGTTCGAAGGCGGGCAGGCGGCGCGTGGTTCCGAATGCCTTCACGGCTGCCGCGATGGCGGCTTCAGCATGCGGCCGCCGTCCCTGGAACACTCGACCCACGATCGCGCCATCGTAGGGAGCTTTGATATCGATTATGTCGCCATCCTCCACCCACTTGCCATCAACCAGGAACCCGTGAGTCGCTACCTCTGCGATGGTCATCTGTGCCATGGCGCTCTGATGGACCTCCCCGGGGAAACTGCGAAATCAGATTATAGGCTCACCCCGGTGTGGATGGCTCGACCCTGGAAGATAAAATCGCTGTCATGTCTGACCATGAACCAGGAAACATTGTTGAGTTGGGAGAAGCGGTACGGCTGCGGAAGATTTCGCCCGTAGAACTGACGCGCGCGTGCCTGCAGCGGATCAAGGCAAGCAACCCGTCGCTGAATGCGTTTATCACGGTCATGGCGGAGTCAGCCCTCGGGCAAGCGCGGACGGCAGAAAAAGAAATCCTGGCAGGAAACTGGCGCGGCCCGCTGCACGGGATCCCGATCGGATTGAAAGATCTGATCGACACGGCAGGCGTTCGGACAACCGCAGCCAGTGAATTATATAAGCATCGCATTCCGATACAAAGTGCGGACGTGGTTCTCCGGCTGGAAGAGGCCGGGGCGGTGCTCCTCGGCAAGCACAACCTGCACGAATTCGCATACGGTGGCAGCTCGATGATCAGTGCCTTTGGCGAGGTGCATAATCCCCGAACTACGGCGCACATCGCAGGCGGCTCTTCGGGGGGATCGGCGGCGGCGGTGGCCGCAGGACTAGGCTACGGAGCGATTGGAACCGATACGGCGGGCTCGATTCGCGAACCTGCGGCACTGTGCGGAGTGGTCGGGCTGAAGCCGACTTACGGGCGGGTA
>JGI12627J18819_10000349_pt1 | contig 15127 bp, 7 predicted proteins | sample TexAe_OM1H0_M2_FD_18819 | JGI IMG/M metagenome (IMG submission 18819)
TCCATCCGGGAATATCCTGAACGTTGCCCTCCGCCGTTTGGTAGGGTTTCGGGACGATTGCCTCGTTGTTGTAGGTCATCTGAGAATCCCTCCTGTGAGCTTTTATCGTTCAGCAGAAAACAACTCTTCGACCCTTCATCGCTCCCGCTAAGGAAACGAAGGGGCCTTCGGCTCGTTAGCAACTCTACGCGGCCGCTTCTCGATAGAAACGATTGTCTCGGCGGGCGTGGTGATTCTAGACGCCGCGATCGTGGCGATCGCTCGTTTGAACCAGTTGAGCACTCTTGCACTCGTTGTTCTCTTCAGCGGTGGGGCATGGGTCCTGTTCTCTCTTGTTAACGCCTTGGTGCAGAACCTCGCTCCAGATTGGTTGCGAGCGCGAGTGTTGGCGGTTTTCACGCTTGTCTACATGGGAAGTTTTGCCTTGGGAAGTGCTCTCTGGGGCGGGGTCGCCCAGCATCGCAGTGTTCGGTTGGCTCTATTCTATTCTGGAGTTGGGACAATTGGGAGCGCCATGCTTGCCCTGTTCCGCTTCCGGATTCCCNNGCAGATCTCAGTCCTTGGAATCACTGGCGTATGCCGCTCATCGTCAAAGAGGTTAGTGGTGAGCTTCTTGCTGGCCCAGTATTGGTCACGATCTAATACAACGTCATTGCGGAGCAGGAGTCAACACTCTTGTGAAAGCGATGCGTCAGTACTCCCGCGTTCGGCGTCGTGATGGCGCGTGCAATGGAGGATCTATCGCGATATCGAGGTGGCTAATCGCTTTGTGAAAATATTCTTGGTTCATTCTTGGGCAGAACATTTACGTCAACACGAGCGACAGACCAAAGCGAATTGTGAGTTGGAAGAACAGGTCTACAGTTACGTCGAAGCCGAACCGGAAAGCGCGATTTTCGAGTGCTGCAAGTTAGCCAACCGCAAGATTCGGTCTTCGCTTAGACGGGTTCGTCACACACGCCAATCTCTGCAATATGGGGCATCTCCTTGCTGCTCTCCAACAGTAGCCGGACCCTCTGCGATGAAACGCGCGGAATACGGTGAATTGTCGTCGGTTCAGGTGTTTCGCCGCCCGTTAGGGTGATCCATCCCGCGCTGGTCCAGCGCTGAAAACGATAGCTCCGAATGCGGCTCTGCGGGTAGTCATTCCGTCTGCCGACGGGCTCCACCAGCGAGACAACGTTGAAGCTCTCCTGCTTTCTCAGATTTACTTCCAGCCAGCCCGAACCTTGCCACTCTTCCAAGTACCAGCTCGATCGGAAGTCACCATCATTCGCTTCATCCGGCCCCACGGTATCTGGGTAAGAGCTAGCGTGAATGGGTTTACCCTTCGCCAGGTTTCGCGTTGTGATCACAACGTGCTCGTTGAGTTTTGCCATGGGGCCGGGATGCTTCCACGCTTTGCCGATCTCTTCCAGCCGGCTCACTACGTTCGGCGCTAGGCGCCCTTCACGGGTTGGGGGTGCATTCAGAATCAAGTTACAGTGTCTGCGATTCAGCGGCTCAAGCCACTCGTCCACCACGGTCGTCACCGACTTGAGAGGTCCCTTCGCGTCCCGCTGTTTCCAGAACCAACCGTCCGTAAGGGTCACACAAGAAAGCGCAGGCACGTCGCTGTCTTCCGGGACCTTCTGTCCGGCATTCTGCTCAAACGCCTTCACATCTGAATAGTAGAGTCCGCCTGAAGGATATTGACTGGCGTTGAGGTCGCAGAGTAGGCAGTTCGGCTGGAGGTTCTTGATATGTTCATAGATCGCCTGGAACGGTACCTCTTCATAAGTGATTCGACTCCACGGTGCGTCCCACCCATCGGTGATGAGAATGTCGATTTCTCCATAACTGGTGAGCAACTCCGTGAGCTGATCCTTGATGAGCTTTATCTTGGGCGGAGTGATGTTGAAGTGGCGGATATCGTCGCGCAACGACAGGATTGAATAGTAGAGTCCTACCCGCAGGCCGGCCTTGCGAAACGAATTCACGTAGGCGCGTACAACATCGATCGAATGCGATGCCTGCCCCACACTCGCTGCCTCTGTCCGTGTCGGCCAAATACAGAAGCCATCATGATGCCGCGTTGTGAGACAGCCCCAGGCCATGTTGGCCGATTGCCCCGCAGCGGCCCATTGATCCGTATCGAGAGCGGTTGGATGAAACAGGTCGGCGGGCGATGTTGGATCACCCCATTCACGATCCTGAAATGTCGCCATATTGAATGTAGGAACATGCCGAAACGTAGATCCACAAATCGCTGTTGTAGATCGAGGAGCGGCCGTCCGCGACGCGCTGTTAGGCGATGCGCTCCGTTCTGCTCTGCTGCAACGATGTGATTTTCGGCCAGCATCGTAGCTGTCGCAGATTGGGCGACCAAGCGAAAAAACTCTCTTCTTGTTGCCATCTCCGATGTTCGAACCCCGTTTGATGTGCTCACATAGCTGAGGAGCCTGCTCGTCGAGACGTGAACGCACTAAGTCTCTTTTTGCAGCCTCAGTCCATTATTTCCGGATTGGACCGTGTACATCTGTGCTCCACGGCGCAAATGCCGCAGTTCACCGTTCAAAGTTCTTGGCGTGTCAGCATTCAGCAGCTCAAGTTCTCCGCTGATTTTCGGCAGATACCCGAAAAGCGTGCAGATAACAGTCTCGGCAAAGGCTCCGCCGCCCGTACACTCTCGCATGCAGCCCTGACGCTGAGCAATGCGTACCGGGGCGTCGCGGTCTCGCCTCTTTACTCCGTAGAATTCGCGCGCTTGTGCGTACACGCCCTCACAGACTGCGGCCTGAGTCCGGCGTAGAAAAGGAATCGCAATGTTCCAATAGCCCAGGCGGCACAAGGCATCAACCGTCACGGCAGGCCATGCGTCGTAGGCGCCCATCGGCCCGTGGTCGGGTCGATCAGAGTTCGTCGCTGCCGGGTCGAGTTGGGATTGCGCGCGCATCCACTTTTCCATCAGCAGTTCGCGTTGAACAAAGTCAACCATTTCGCGGCAAACGTTGGGCGGCAAGTCTGCCCCCAGGAAACGACCGATAGCGGAGAAGTCGTAGCAGTGGCGCATCTCCACTCGTGTTCCATCGCGTTGCAGGCTCGCCCACACGCCCTTTCCCGGTTCGTAGAGCGTCATTACTGCATTACACAAGGCGTCTGCCTCGAGGCGCAACCGGCGTGCATCGGCGGTCTCGCCGCTCTCCTCGAGGATCTGGGCAAGCTCTCTCATCATCCATACATTCGCGGAGTTGAACGAGGGAACCTTGTTGATATAGGTGGGCACACATTCCAGGAGATTGAGCGCACCACCATAATCGGCAAGCTGGTCGTCAATATTCAGCCGCAGTTTCTTCCAATTTGTCGCTAGAACGTGCATGCGTTGCAGCACCGTCTGGTCGGCGATCTTCTCCCGGAGGAACTCGTTGTCCTGCGTGACAACGAGATATGACCAGGTCAGCCGGAAAATGGAGAGATCATTCGCCGCATATCCGCGCAGATCCCATCCGGCGGAAACCTCTAGATGCTTGGGCGAAGGAGGTCGTTCAGCTTTTAAAACGATAACCGCGCTCTCGTGCGGGTCCTGCTCGAGAAATAGCTTGATTTGCTCCTTCATCTGCTCGGGTTCGAGCAACGCGAAAAGAGTAGAGAACAGCGAGGTGTCCCAGTAGAAGACCACTCCTTTGGGACGTTCACCGCTGGTGATAAAGGTTCTGTTGCTCCAAAGATTGGTTCGCAACAGCACCAGTAACGTGAGCACGCTGCGGTAGTAGATCTCGCGGATCGCTGCATCGTCTGTTACCAACAGCGGGGCATTACCTGAGAAGAAGTTGTTACCCGGCGTGAAGGCGCTGTTCCATCTGTTCTCCCATTCGGCTTTGGTGCGGTCCCACTGTGTCTCGAACCACTCGCTTGTAAGGCCAGAGCGTCCGGGCTTGCCCGGTTCCTCCACATGCATCAGGAAACGAATTTCACGGCTTTCACTCGGGGCGATATTCACTCGCCACTCAGCAAACTGGCTGTTCGCTTTGCTTTGGGCGAAATCAAAGAACCGATACACAGAGTCCATTTTCCATTTGTCCGATATCGCTCGAATCTCTCCTCGGCCAATGATCTCCCGGTTCACCGGCTTCCAGCCAATATCTGCAGTCAGTGCTACATCAAAAGTCTTGGAGGTCGCGCTCTTATTAGTGAACTTCACCCGCCACAGGACTACTGTGTCTTCTATGACCAATCTGTTTGTGGTCACCACATCGAGATCGCCTACTTGTGCGCGGCGTACTGCCTGATAGGCAAACCATCGGCAGCTTGTACTGTCGTAGGAGCGGCCATCAATCGTCATGCCACAAAGCGGCAGGGAATAATAGATGGGCCAGCGCGGTCCGGATTCGTCGCCATAGAGTTGACCCCCCGGCAGAAAGTTCACGCCAACAAGATCCGGCGCGCAGGCGGCCATCTCATGGAAGTTATGCAGCGAAGGCATCTGGGCAAGCAGGCCGCAATCCAGCCAGCCTGTGCCTAATTCGTCCAGCGTGGGTAGCCCTGAAGCATCTGACAGCGTTGCTGCGCTATCCGCAGCAAGTCCAAAAGCTATGCCCGGAAGTAGTTGCGCTGAGAGCGCCGCCACACCGGTTTCGCAGAATACTCGCCGGCTAATGTTCTTGTGCAGCATCAAGGGGTGTCGCTCCTGGCTTTTTGCATCGTTTCACAAATCTCCGTTCGTCGGCTTGACCGGTGCCAAAGATTGGTATCTCTGGCTCCTAAGGAAGATTCCATCGGATATTCCCAGAATCGAATTGCATCAAGCGGAGTAGTAAACGCTCGAAAGGTCTTGCCCTCTCCGAGTCACTGACTTGTACCCGCCCGATCAACCGGTTGAACCATTCGGCAGCTTCGTAACTCTCCCCAAAGACGGGGCGCACCCAAACCGATGCTGCGGCTGTGCCAGACAGTCCGGCGGAACTTTGTCGAGTTATTTTCATAGGCATGAAGATATCGGCTTTCTTTCGCAAAGGTCGAGAACGGCTGCTTCCATCCTGACCCTTCCTAAGGATTAGTATTCCTGGCGTCGACCCGATTTGTCCCATCGTCCAGGCCGTGCCGAGAGCAGCCAAGAATGTCCGCCAAGACGCACTCGGCCGGCCACGCCCCTCGGTAATCTAGAGGACCCAATTCTCGGGTGACATAGTTGGCAGCCATGACCTATTTTCCCCAGCCCCATCCGGGCAATCGGGAGCGTCGCCTTAAGCTAAGCGGTTCCATCGTTGTTGCGATTCGTTCAGAGGGTACGCAGCCTGTCCGTGCCAAACTGCATGAACTCTCTGTTACTGGGGGTCTGTTGGGCGTGTCCAAGGCTTTTGAGCATGGTGACTTTGTGGAAGTGGCATTTCAGACGAGCATGGGCACCGTTCACGGTAGGGCCGAGCTTCTGGCGGCAAGACGCGAATCAACCTCCGGTTGCTTGCAACCCTTTCGGTTCGTTGCCCTAGAGGACGACGACCACACCAGACTGCGCATGGCTCTAGACTCACTTCTGGACCGGACTGTGGTCAGCCTCCGATCCAGCAAGCCAACCTCGCTTTAGTTGGATAACGAGCCTTGTTCTGACACGCGAGCAGCTCCGCGCGGGCCAAGACTCAAGACGACGAACGCCTTCACTGAATGGACGTCCGGAGCTGGATAAAAGGTAAGTCGTACCTTCGTACATCACGATCACAGTCGAGTTGCAGCAGTTGTAGGCCAAAGACTTGACCACCACGCTTGAGAGGTTGAGCAGCGTGATTGCTCCGAAGCTGGCGCGAGAACAACCCATGCTCCACATCGATGTGAAACCTTCGCTGGATAAAATCAAATCACAGGGTTTGTTTTGTTTCCAGGAACGAGACGCCGCGTAGCACAGTGGCCCTCATGGGTCTTTCGAGCCCACCTTCATGACCAAAAGAGCGTCGAAAACACATTGATGAATTAAGGATCCTGAAATTCTCTGACTCCTCGGCTTTGGGCGTGTGGAGAATGTCTTGACGGGCGAAATCGAGATAAGGCGAAGCCAAAGCCTGGAGCAGAGATTGATGTTGTTGTGGAAGCGGACTCGGACGCGCAGATTACGCGGCATTTGACTCTGCATGATGTGTCATGCCAGTCGAACGTTCTCTTTGTCGCACAAATCACACGTTCAACTTCCAATAGCCGCTGAGCGGAGCCTTCTGGACTTTCTGTTCGCCGAGCAGCAGAGTTAGCGCTGTGCTGATTATGTCCGGGCGTTTTCGAAGCTGTTCCGCCAAATCCTTCTCACCAACCACCACATCTCCAGTTGGGTACCGATTATGGACTTTGCGTGCATACCTGGAGATTCTGTCTGCAACTGCTCGAATCTCTTCTTGCTTTTTTCGTTGCGCACGTTCGGAGCGTGCCTCACCTGTCTCAAGGCATCGTCGACATGTGAGTGCAATCCCTACAAAGCCAGCCACTGCCGCAGCCGATCTCCAGTGTGAGGCAATCCTAAAGAGCGTACGTGTCAAAGAGTTCATCATTTCCGAATCATTGTAGAAATTCGCCTCTAGAGTAAGCGTTGGCATGCGTACGATGAAGATCACAGAAGTGTTACGCCTTCAGCAGAACACAAACGCACGCTTGCCAGCAGGCCAACGTCCCTGATTCTTGCTGGATAGACGGTACTGACCTCCGAATTCGTGGATCCGTTGTCGCATACCACGGATCCCGATGCCGGTCCGATGGGGTCGAGACTCCGCAATGCCGTCCTCAAGAGTTGCCGGGGTACGTATAATGCGGGACCAATGAAAACTTGTTCCCTCCAGTTGCCTCTGCTGCAGGCAGATCTGCGTACTGCACTGCGTTGGCTGGCGTGCGCGTTGCTGTGCTCGTGGATGGTCGCTGGCACAGCAGGCTCGGCGCTGGCCGCAGAACAAGCGCTCGTCATCGACCACGCAACAGTCGTCAATGTGAATGACGGTTCCCTACTTCGCAACATGGCGGTTGTGATCACAGGCGATCGCATCTCGGCTGTGACTGCCAGTGCAAAGGCNAAGCCGCTGAAGGGTGCACAGGTGGTCGATGGTAGCGGCAAGTTTGTGATACCGGGCCTGTGGGACATGCATGTCCACACAATTTTCGGAGACTGGTTGCCCAAGGACGAGAAGATCATCCTGCCCCTGTTTGTGGCCAACGGAATAACAGGGGTCCGCGACATGGGCGGAGACCTTGAAGAGTTGAAGGTCTGGCGTGCTCAAATCGCGGCAGGAAAACTGCTGGGGCCGCGCATGGTGATTTCCGGGCCGATGCTGGATGGCCCAGTGCCACGATTCCCGAGTTCGGCGCCCGTGAAAGATGCGGCGGACGGCAAACGGGTCGTCGATGAACTGCAGAAGTCGGGNGCAGACTTCATCAAGATCCAGTCGCTGATTCCGCGCGACGGATATTTCGCTGCCGCCGACGAAGCGAAAAAGCTGGGGATCCCGTTCGTCGGCCACGTGCCTGATGCGGTGCGGGCAAGCGAAGCTTCGAATGCCGGACAAGCCAGTATCGAGCACTTCACGGGCATATTCGAAGCGTGCTCGCCTATGGAAGACCAGTTTCTGAAAGGGCCGAAGGGGCCGGGGAAGTTTGTTGAGACCTACGACCAGGCCCGCGCAAAGACTCTGATTGAGCTGCTTACGAAGAACCAGACCTGGCAGGTTCCGACGCTAGTATGGGAGCACGGCCAGTGGCTGATTGATGAAAGCGATTTCGCGAAAGACCCGCTCACCAAATATGCTCCCGCAGCCTGGAAGGACCGCACGTGGCCGATGTTCACGAAAGACATTTTGAAGGACATGGATACCGATCCCCTGCCTGTGCGGGAACGGTTCACGCAAATGGAGCTGGAGATGGTGAATCAGATGCACAAAGCGGGCGTGCCGTTTCTGGCGGGAACCGACACGGCGGCAGGGGTGCATGTCTTTCCTGGATTCAGCCTTCATGAAGAACTCACCTATTTTGTGAAGGCGGGACTCACGCCGTTAGAAGCGCTGCAGACGGCGACGCGCAACCCCGCAGTGTTTCTTGGAAAGACCTCCGATTTCGGGTCGGTAGAGAGCGGGAAACTGGCGGACTTGGTCGTGCTCGACGCCAACCCTCTGGACGACATTCGGAACACCCAAAAGATCCGCGCCGTGGTGCTCGCCGGCAAGTATTTTTCGCGCGAGCAACTCGATGCCATGCTGCGCAGCGAGGAAGAAGCTGCCGCGAGTTCGAAGTGAGCTACGGCTTCGATCGAATTATTTTTCAAACATAGAGAACAGAGACCCTGAAATGAGAAGAGTTCAACTGGCAGTTGCATTCTTGGCGGTCGTTCTGTCTGCGTTCCTAGCGGTCGCGGCAGATTCAAGACCGGCCCTGGTCTACGTGGATGGGACGCAAGCTCCCATCGGATTGCTGCATGCTCACTTCGTATTTCCATCCATGCCGGGGCCGAGGACTATCGGTTATCCGAAGTGGATTCCGGGCGAGCATGCGCCAACCGGTCCAATCAGCCAAGTAATCCGGCTGACGTTCTCCGCGGCGGGTAAGCAGCTGGTGTGGAAACGGGACGAAAACGAGCCCTTCGCGTTTCACGTGGAGCTTCCGCAAGGAGAGCACGAACTCGAGGCCGACCTGGATTTCGCCTGCGAAATCGGAGCGAGCGGATTTACTGCGGCGATCTGCTCGTCGTATGACCAGCTTGTGCTGAACTGGAACCTCATCATGCTGTACGATCCGGCGTCGCCGATTGATGCGAGCCCGGTGAAGGCGAGTCTAAGGCTGCCCCAAGGTTGGGGATATGCCTGTCCGCTGCCGATCGAGAGCGAGAACTCCGGTGAGATCCATTTCGCCGCGACCACCGTGAAGACGCTAGTGGATTCGCCCCTGATTGCGGGCGCACATTTCCGAAGGATTCCGTTGGGTGGAGATCGTCCGGTGAATCTGGACTTGATCGCCGAGACTGCGCACGCCCTGGCGATAGCTCCAGAGCAGAAAACTCACTTTGCGAATCTGGTAGCAGAAGCGACGCACATTTTTGGCGGCTCGCGTTACGACCACTACGAAATGGAGCTTTCGCTCGGGAATGAAATCGATTACTACACGGTGGAGCATTTCCAGGCGAGCGACAATCGCATGCTGGATCGTGGGCTGACGGATGCGCGCATTCTGCTGACCTCCGCGAGCCTGGTGCCTCACGAATATGTCCACTCGTGGAACGGCAAGTGGCGGCCGCCAGTTGACCTCGACAACGCCAGCTACATGACTCCAGTCAACGGTTCCCTGCTCTGGGTGTACGAGGGACTGACGGATTACCTGGGAAACATCCTGGCGGCGCGTGCTGGTTTCTGGACAGAAGACCAGTTCCGGCAGTCGCTTGCGATCGACGCCGCCCAGATGGCGACTCATCCGGGCAGAACCTGGCGCTCGTTGCAAGACACGACGACAGGGGCGCAGTTGCTCTACAACGCGCCGCTGGCGTGGTCGGCAGCGCGGCGGGCCACGGACTTTTATCCGGAGAGCGGGCTGATCTGGCTGGACGCGGACACGCTGGTTCGCGAGCAAAGCAAGGGACAAAAATCGCTGGACGATTTTTGCCGGACGTTCTTTGCGCCCCGGGATGGCAAGCGCCCCGCGCCGTACACGTTTGATGACGTCGTGGCCGGCATGAATGCGGTCGCCCCGTACGACTGGAGGACATTCTTCCGCGAGCGGCTGGATTCAACCAGCCCGCAACCTCCGTTTGCTGGACTCGAGCGCAGTGGATGGAAACTCTCTTACACGGGAGAGAAAACGGAACTCATCAAAGACCTGCAAGACACGCGCAAGATCGATCTGCTGTGGCCGTTGTGGGAGAAGTCCGCCTTCACCGACCAGCGCTACTCAATCGGGATCCTTGTGTCGGACGACGGGACGGTACTGGATTCTTCGCCGGGGATGGCGGCCTTCAACGCGGAGATTGTGCCAGGAATGCGGATCGCGCAGGTGAATGGTGGGAAATTCTCGATCGCTGCGCTGGAGGATGTGATCAAGGCATCGAAAACTGGACAGACGATTGAGCTGACTATGGTCAACGGAACTTTTCAGTCGAAGGCCAAGTTGGACTATCACGAAGGAGCACGTTACCCGATGCTGGAAAGGATTCGTTCGCGGCCGGACACTTTGAGTCAGATTCTGGCGCCGCAAGCGGGGCGTTGACCGCGGACATTGGTCTTTTCGTTCTTGACAGAAACCGGGCGGGCGGTTCAATGTGTTGCCCTCTTTCCTTGAGGGGTTAGTCACGTCTGACATTTTGAGTTGTGCAGCCGCCACCCTCGGGTTGGCGGCAGCATTCGTGTCGTCGGGCAGAGTTCCGCCGAAGGCATGGCTATTCACTCGGCCTAAGCGGTTTGGTCGGGTCTGTGGTTCTCATACACAGGAGATCTCATGTTCCGCAATTCGCGTCGACTTGCCTTCTTCGTATTTTTCGTCGCAGCCAGCTTATGCTTCACTCTGCCAGCGTGGTCACAGACTGCAACCGGCAGCATCCTGGGCACGGTGACCGACGGCACAGGCGCCGCGGTACCGAACGTTGCCATCACCATCAAATCGCTGGCCACCGGAACCGCGCGCAGCATGACCACCAGCGAGACTGGTACGTACTCGGCGGTCGCACTGGTGCCCGGCGACTATCAGCTCATCTATACGGCCTCAGGATTCGTGAACGGGGAGAGGACGATTACCGTGACGGTGGGCGGAACTGCAAACGGGAACTTCACGCTGGCGGTAGGGTCAACGAGCACTAGGGTTGAGGTCACGGGCGAAGCCTTACAGCCTGTCAATACGGTCCAGGCGGTGGTGGAAGATGTGCAGACCGCGAAAGAGATCGAGACCATTCCGCTGAACGGGCGGAACTTCCTCGATCTGGCGCAGCTGAATGCGGGCGTGCAGATCCAGGACGGCGGCAATCTCGATCCCACCAAGCAGGGTTTCGCCGGCATTTCGATCCAAGGTCGCTCCGGGCGCTCGACGCGCATTCAGGTCGATGGGATCGACGTCACCGATGACACAGTGGGAACGACGACCATCAATCTTTCTGAAGAGTCGATCCAGGAATTCCAGGTGGCGCAATCCACGCTCGATCCGGCGAACAGCGTATCGACGTCGGGAGCAGTGAATGTGATTACGCGCGCAGGATCGAACAATGTGCATGGCAGCGCGTTCTACCAGTACCGGAACACTTCGATGTCGGCGCCGATCAATGGTATCAGCCCGCCGTTCGACCGCAGCCAGGTTGGGCTCCGCGTGGGCGGGCCGTTCAAAAAGGACCGTCTGTTCTGGTTTGCGAACTATGAGCACACGCTGCAGCATGGAACGACGTTCGCGGCGGCGGGAGATCCGTTTACTGCTTTTTCGGGAGCGTTCCCCTCTCCGTACCACGAAACCCAGGCGACGGGCCGTCTGGATTTCAACGTGTCGCCTTCGTGGCGGGCGTTCTACTCCATCCACTTCAACCAGATGAACCTGATCACGGGGTTCGGCGGGATCCTGTTTTCGCCGTTCGCCAACCGCAACTACAACTCGACCAATTCGTTCGGACTCGATGGCGTGAGCGGCCGCTTTACGCACAGCTTCCGTGTAGGACTCTTGAACTATCGTAACTACATCGTCGATGCGCGCTCACAGGTGGCCGGGATCCCGAATCCGTTTCCGAATGGCCAGGACGCGGGCATTGCGATCGGCAACGATCCAACCTGCACACTGGGAATCAATTTGCTATGCACCGGACCAAACTGGCTGGCTCCGCAGACCACCCTGCAGCATACGCAGGAGGTACGCTACGATGGGTCAACGCCATTTCGCTCGCACACCGTCCGGTATGGATTTGAATTCGAGAACATTCCAGAAGCGGGATTCGCGAGCTTCAGCGGTGGCGGCCCGATTCTGAACAGCACCGCTTCGTCAACCCCTGCAAACGTGTTTCCAGGTGGTGCTTCCAATCCATTGAACTACCCGCTGCAAGCACTGGAACTCGGCAATGGCCTGGGCTATTCGTCGGAGAAGAGTGGGCTTGCCTTCCCACACGGCGCGTTCCCCGGGAAGCGCTTCGGACTGTACGTCGCGGACTTCTGGAAGGTAAAATCGAACCTGACCTTCACGGCGGCGTTGCGCTATAACCGGATCACGGGGCGAACCGACAGCGATGCGCGCGCTTTGCCAATTCTCGAGCCGCTAATTCCAGGCTCCAGCCATCCGCCACATCAGCCTAACCTGAATTTTTCGCCGCAACTGGGAGTTTCGTGGGACCCGTTCAAAAACGGGAAAACGGCGATCCGCGCGGGTGCCGGATTGTTCTACGACAACTTCCTCATCGAGAACCTCATCTTCGATCGGCCACTTCGTATTCCGGGCGGGTTGGCGAATGCCACGCCTGTGTTCACCCAAGGCCTGATCCCAGGAACCAATGACGACGTGTCCTCCATCATTGGGCAGCCTCTCGGGAATGTGGTCGATCAGGCGGTGCAATTTCAAAAGGACTTTCAAGCTTACAACGCACAATTAGCACAGAGCTTCAATCCGAACGGAACACCTGGATTCCAGGACCCGAACGTTTTTAACTTCAACACTCTTTATGGAGTTCTGACACCCAATGTGAAGTTGCCCCGCTCGGTGTCGTTTAACATCGGCGTGCAACGCCAACTCACCAACACCCTGTTCTTCAGCGTCGACTACATCCGAAACGTGAATACGCACTCGCTTCTGAATCGAGACATCAATGAAGTCGGAGCGGTGAGCACGTTCGACAAGAACGCTGCCCAGGCCGCGATTACAACTACGCTGCAGACATGCAACGTCAGCTCAATTGACCAGGCGATCACCAGCGGCCAGTGCCCCGCGTCGGATGGCAGTGTGCACACCGCCACCATCGCCGACTTCGCCGGCAATGGTCTGGGGAGTCCGGCCAGCGGCTTGTACGTGCAATCGATCGGCCCGAACAACGGCTTCGCTTTCCCGGGGAAGAACGTAAATTTCGGACAGATCATGCTCAGCGATACGGGCGGGCGCTCCGTCTACAACGCTCTTCAGTTCCGCCTCAAGCAAACAGTTAGCCGGCCATTTCGTGGCGTGACTTCGGTTTCCTGGCTCGCGAATTACAATCTGTCGCGCAACAACTCCACCGCGCCTGATCAGGATGTGGTCTACGGGCAAAACGCGCACGACAACATCAATCCGCTGCACTATTTTGGTCCGAACTCTCTCGATCGCACCCACATGTTCAGCTTCGCCACAACATTCAACATCGTCGGCGGCCTGCAATTCACCGCGCTGACACGCATCAATAGCGCCCTGGCCAGCACGCTCTCGCTGCCCTACGGCTGCTCCTGTCCGGCCGAGATCTTCTTGAGTGATCTCAGAGGAGACGGAACAGGCGGCGACGTGTTGCCCGGCACCAACGTGGGCGCTTTCGGCCGGAGTGTGAAGGTGGGAAGCCTGAATGGCAAGATCAACAACTTCAATGGCACTTACGCTGGGCAATTTACACCCGCAGGTCAGGCCGTGGTTGGCTCGGGCCTGATCACCGCCTCGCAGATGCAGCAACTCGGTGGCGTTATCTCGCCTATTCAGAACGCGCCGTCTCATCAGGTGGGGCTGGATAATTTCGTGTCCAACGATATCCGGCTCAGCTACCTGTTCCGGCTTTCGCACTTGTGGCATGGATTCGGAGAGGGTGCAACACTGCAACCTACTTTGGACCTTTACAACGTCGCGAACAAGGCGAATTTCGATCCTCCGGCAGGATTCTCGACCGCGCCCCTGCGGGGCGTGCTCGACGCAAGCGTCGGATCAGCGAACGGAACCCTGCCCTCACAGCGCATCAATCGCTACGGGTTGGGATCGGGTGTGTTCTCGCAAGGCGTTCCGCGCGCGCTGGAGGTGGGAATGCGGCTGACGTTCTGAACCTGGTATTCCTCACATCGCCTTTTTGCGAGGCTGTTGTCGAAACGGATGGGCCACTTTGAACCGCCGTGGTGCGCAAAAATTCCATCCGGCCTGGACACGCCTCATCCCTTCTTCTTCTGATTCGAAGAGGTTTCCCTTTCGCTTGAGCCTTCAGAGATTGTTGGCCGTCAGAAAACGACCTGGTCGTTGGTCTCCAGCCAATGGTAGAGATGGATCTGGTAGATGTATGACACAACCAGCTCTTCCCCAAGTTGGTGGACATGGAGAGTTTGGAGAAATTAATTTCCCAGCTAACTTGCCACCTTTTCCGCTTCGCGGAACGCAAAGGCATAGTCGTGCGCAAACTGATCGAAAGTGATTGGCTTGCGCCCCAGGAAGCGCTCCACGTCGTCCGTCGTCCGCTTCGCTTTTCCTAATCGATAGAAATGCCGCAAATCAAGCATCGCCTCAGCGAACCATTCGGGGGTGCCAGCGGACACAATGGCCTTCTTGCATAGCGCGGAGCCGGAGCGGAGCCTTGCCAAGCGAAGCGGAGGCGGAACGCAACCAACCCGCCGCCTAACATGGGTCTTTGATCAGTTGCAGTCAGAACACGTTACTACACAATTGACAGCACACTGCGCGTCACTTCTCACATGCGCTCATTTCCACCGTATGCAGTGACTTGTAAACGTGAGGTCGATGCCGTTGCGCTTCGCGGAAATCAAGCAATGATCTCATCGAAGCCGACTTATGGCCCTGAATGAAGCCTTCATCACCCTTGATTCGCTCGCATCCTGCGTGAGTCGTGGTCCGAGGTCGGAAAGGCATTCACGGAAGAAAACACTTCGCCAAGAGGAGCTTGTCGGTACTGAACCCCGTCGAGGTATCAGCAAAAGGGCAATCCTACCTCAACGCTAAATCTCCACAACCACACAGACTGCAACTCTGAGTGTCGGCCCCGCAAAAAGCCGCCCGGGTTCGTACCGTACCACAGCAACGGAAACTTGCTTCGAGTGCGCAGATTGCACTAACGTTAGTTCTCGAATTTAGCGACTTATGTGCCTCACCAGTCCCGTTCTGCCCCAAATCAGAGATTGGATCACGGCAGGTGACAGCGGTACCGATGCGGGTACGCCCGTAGCCGCGCTTCTACCACCTGGACTCGGCGTCAGCAGGAACGCGTGCAGGTTGCCATTGAGTACGCCGCTGC
>JGI12627J18819_10000350_pt1 | contig 15119 bp, 9 predicted proteins | sample TexAe_OM1H0_M2_FD_18819 | JGI IMG/M metagenome (IMG submission 18819)
AGCGTAGCCTATGGCGTCGTGATCTTTCTGATTTCGGCGGTGTTCGTGGGCGGCTTGTTCGCCTTCAACTGGGACTACATTCTGTTCCCTGCTTTCGCAGGCTTCATGGTGATCGGCCCGATTCTCGCGGTCGGCCTCTATGAGAAAAGCCGGCGGCTCGAAGCGGGCCTGCCGTTCGGGTGGCGCAATCTGGTTTTCGTGCGACCGCGCTCCGGCGGCCAGATCCTGTTCACGGGCGTATTGCTCTGCCTTCTCATGATGGTGTGGATGCGCGCGGCGGTGCTGATCTACGCGTTGTTCTTCGGTCTGCGCCCGTTCCCCGGCCTGGATCACATCGCGCCCATGCTGTTCACCACCGGGGTCGGCTGGGCGATGCTCGCGGTGGGAACGGCGGTCGGCGGACTTTTCGCATCGTTCTCCTTTGCGATCAGCGCCTTTTCTATCCCGATGCTGCTGAACGAGCGCATCGACGCATTGACCGCCATGGGAAGCAGCATGGCGCTGGTGTGGAACAACCTCCGCGTCATGCTGATCTGGGCGGCGATCGTGCTCGGCCTTTTTCTGGTAAGCCTCGCTACGGGCATGCTCGGCCTGGTCGTGATCTATCCCTTGCTGGGGCATGCGACCTGGCACGCTTATCGCGCCGTGCAGTCGGCACCCGAATAGATGGGAGTCTGCCATGAGCTGCTGCGCACCGGGCGTTGAGGTCCATCTCCACCAGGGCGTCATGTCCAGCGAGGAGTTGTTGCTCGCGAGCCGCACGGTGCAGGACGGTGTCCGCCAGACCGATCTCTCGGTGCCCGACATGCATTGTGGCGGTTGCCTGCAGAAGATCGAAACGGCGCTGAAGAAGATTGCTTGCGTTCGCCAGGCGCGCGCCAACCTCTCGACCCGGCGGGTCACGGTATTGTGGAGCGGAGACACGCCTCCTCCGCTGCTGGCGACGCTGGAGGCTATCGGCTATGGGGCACATCTCCACGATTTCGCTGCCGACGGCAAGGATCCGGCGCTCTCGCATCTATTGCGCGCGCTCGCGGTGGCGGCTTTCGCATCCAGCAACATCATGCTGCTATCGGTCTCGGTCTGGTCGGGCGCCGATCCACAGACGCGCGACATGTTCCACTGGATCTCCGCCGTGATTGCGCTGCCGACGCTTGCCTATTCGGGGCAGTCTTTCTTCGCCTCGGCATGGCGCAGCCTGCGCCATGGCCGAACCAACATGGACGTGCCGATTTCGATCGGCGTCCTGCTCACATTCGGCCTCAGCCTCTACGAGACCCTCCACCACGGACCCTACGCCTATTTTGATGCGGCGGTCTCATTGTTGTTCTTCCTGCTGATCGGCCGGACGCTCGACCATGTGATGCGCGAGCGGGCGCGGCAAACGGTGCGCGGGCTCGAAAAGCTTTCGCCACGCGGCACATTGGTCCAACACCCTGACGGAACAAGAACCTACATCCCCGTTGGCGAGATCGAGCCGGGCATGACCCTGCTGCTGGCTCCGGGCGAACGGGTGCCGGTCGACGCGCGTGTCGCGAGAGGAAGCTCGACGATCGATCGATCGCTGGTGTCGGGCGAAAGCACGCCGGAGCCTGCTGTCGACGGCACGGAATTGCAGGCAGGCACGCTCAATCTGACCGGGCCGCTCACAATTGTCGCGACGGCCGCGGCAAAAGATTCGTTTCTTGCCGAGATGATGCGGATGATGGAAGCCGCCGAGGCCGGCCGCTCGTCGTACCGCCGCATCGCCGATCGCGCCGCCCGGCTTTATGCCCCCGTCGTCCACACCACAGCCTTGCTGGCGTTCATAGGCTGGATGATCGCCACCGGCGATGCACACCGCGCCATCACCATCGCAATCGCGGTTCTCATTATCACCTGTCCCTGCGCGCTCGGTCTCGCCGTGCCCATGGCTCACGTCATGGCCGCGCGGCGGCTGTTCGATAGCGGCATCATGCTCCGCGACGGCAGCGCGCTCGAGCGCCTCGCCGAGGTTGACACCGTCATTTTCGACAAGACCGGAACTCTGACGACAGGGCGTCCTCACCTCGTCGCCGCCGGCGATGCCGACGATCATGCGCTTGATATCACCGCCAGTATCGCACGGCATTCGCAGCATCCCTATTCCCGGACGCTGGCGCTACTGAGCCAAGGGCGAACCGTTTTCGATGACATCTCCGAGCAACCCGGTCTCGGGCTCGAAGCCAGGGCCGGCGCGGTCACCTATCGCTTAGGCCAGCCGGATTGGGCTATCGCCGACGCGTCGTCCGTCCGCGACACGACGGAGACCGTCGTCTTGTCCGCCAGTGGCCGTCGCATCACGGGCTTTGTCATCGATGACACATTGCGCCGTGGCGCGTCCGAGGCGTTCGCCGAATTGTCGCAGTTGGGCCTGCGCGTGGCCATCGTGTCAGGCGACAACGCAAAGCGCGTCCATGCGATTGCAGCAGGCCTTGGGGTTACCTACCTCGCGGGCGCGCGGCCGGCCGAGAAGCTTCACTATGTCAGCGAGATCCGAGGCTCGGGCAGCAGGGTGCTGATGGTCGGCGATGGGCTGAACGATGCCCCGGCGCTCACCGCGGCCGATGTCTCGATGGCGCCGGCCACCGCGGCGGACATCGGACGCAATGCCGCCGATCTCGTCTTCCTCCGCGAAAGCCTCAACGCTGTTCCTCAGGCCATCGAGATTTCACGCCGCGCCAAAGCGCTGGTCAGGCAAAATTTCGCGCTGGCCATCGCCTACAACATCGTGGCGATCCCGGTCGCAGTCCTGGGCGGCGTCACGCCGCTGGTTGCGGCGATCGCCATGTCGCTATCCTCGATTCTGGTCGTGGCAAATGCGCTGCGCCTCGGCTATCCGGCGCGAACCAGGGGGACGACTACCGGCTTCGCCGGGCAGCATGGCCCATCGGTGCCCCTCACCCTCGGATCGCACCAATGATCGATTTCTTTTTCCTGGTGCCCATCGCGATCGGCCTCGGGCTGGCGGGACTTGCATCCTTCATGTGGACGCTCAAGAACGGTCAATATGACGATCTCGAGGGTGCTGCACAGCGGATTCTCTTCGAAGGTCATGATGGGCCCGATTGCGACGGTCTCCCGACGCCAGCTAGCGCGGCAGCAGATTTGTCTTCGCCAGATCGACCACCTGGTCGCCGCGACCGTTCATCACAGCACGCAGGAGCCAGAGGCTGAACCCTTTGACCTCCTGGGGCGTGATTGTCGGCGGCATCGACAGCTCCTCCTTGGCAGTCACGACATCGAGGAGCGCCGGCCCGTTGTGGCTCAACATCTCCTTCATCGCCGACGGCAGCTCGCCGGGATCCTCCACCCTGCGTGCAACAATGCCCATCGCGCGCGCCATGGCGGCGAAGTCGGGATTCTGGAGGTCGACATTGGTATCGACAAAGCCTGCAGCCTTCATTTCGAGCGCGACAAAGCCGAGCACGCCATTGTTGAAGATCACGACCTTGACCGGAAGCTTCATCTGCGTGAGCGTGATCAGGTCGCCCATCAGCATCGAGAAGCCGCCATCACCCGACAGCGAGATCACCTGGCGGCCGGGTTGCGCCGCCTGCGCTCCGATCGCCTGCGGCATGGCGTTCGCCATCGAGCCGTGCACGAGAGAGCCAATCAACCTACGGCGTCCGTTCATCGTGAGATAGCGGGCGGCCCAGACCGTGGGCGTGCCGACATCGAAGGTGAAGACCGCATCATCGGCCGCCTGCTCGCTGACCACCCTTGCGAGATATTGCGGATGGATCGGCTTGCGCCCCGGCGTGCCCTTGGCCAGTGCGTCAAGGCCTTCACGCGCGCTTTTGTAATGCGAGATCGCAGCGTCGAGATGCCGCCGTTCGTTCTTTGTCTTAAGCAACGGCAACAGCTCCTTGATCGTCGAGCGGACGTCGCCGACGAGACCAAGGTCGAGCTTACAGCGCCGACCCAGATTTTCCGGCCTGATGTCGACCTGCGCGATCTTGCAGTCCGTTGGAAAGAATTGCTTGTAGGGAAAGTCGGTCCCCAGCATCAATAGCGCATCGCAGGCGTGCATGGCCGCGTAGCCTGACGAGAAACCGATGAAGCCGGTCATGCCGACGTCGTACGGGTTGTCGTATTCGACATGATCCTTGCCGCCGAGCGCATGCACGATCGGGCTCTTCAGGGCTTCGGCGAGCTGCATCAGCTCCGCATGTGCGCCCGCGCAACCCCGCCCGCAGAACAGCGTGATCCGCCGCGCATCATTGAGCATGGACGCGAGCTGCCCGAGCTCTTCCGCCTCGGGCGCGATCGTGGGCGCTGCGAGCGCAAGACTGCGCGAGGCGGACGGTGCGCGCTGGGGCGCCTTGCGTAGTGCAATGTCCCCGGGAATGGCGACGACGGCAACTCCACGCTGGCCGACGGCGGCGCGAATGGCGTTCTCGAGGACGTACGGCATCTGGCTCACGTCCGAGACGAGCTCGCAATAATGGCTGCATTCCCGAAAGAGGTTCTGCGGGTGGGTCTCCTGGAAATAGCCGCCGCCGATCTCGCTTGACGGAATCTGGGCCGCGATCGCAAGCACCGGCAGCCGGCTGCGGTGCGCGTCGAAAAGCCCGTTGATGAGATGCAGATTGCCCGGCCCGCAGGAGCCCGCACAGACTGCCAGACTGCCGGTCATCTGAGCTTCGCCGGCCGCAGCGAAAGCTGCGACCTCCTCATGCCGCACATGCACCCATTCGATCGTACCCCGACTGCGCAACGCCTCGGTGAGGCCGTTCAGGCTGTCGCCCACGATCCCGTAAATCCGCTTGACGCCAGCCTGCTCCAACGTTGCCACGAAGAGGTCTGCCACATTTTCGATCGCCATCGGACTCTCCCAGGGTTGTCGATTCCGGCCGTTCACTTGAAGCACCGGCCGCAAGCGTGGATGAAGGCACGTAACGCGGATCGCAGCAAGCTGTCGTGTTGGGTATTGTGAAACGCCTTTAGCAGTTGCTTGCCGCCGAAGCCGGCGCCTTCGGATGCGCAAGAGGCTGCCAAGCCTGGCGGAATTGTGCGATCCGGAACCGTTCTTACAGACACGTTTTGGCCGTAACGATTTGTTGAGCGAGGCAGCCTGATGCCGGTCGCGGCCATCGCCGGTCGGCGGGGCGTCTCATGGAAAGATCGACCGCTGGCGACATGGACATGTGCTAGGTTGGCGCGTTAGACCAGAGTTGTAGCCTTACTACTTGGAGAAGCCCAGTGGCCGCTCTCGATCCCAGCGCCGGCAAGCCGGTCGCCCCGGAGTCCCTCGCCAATATCCCGCGGCTGGTGACGGCCTATTTCGCCGCCAAGCCGGACCCGGCCAATGCCGCCGAGCGCGTTTCCTTCGGCACCTCGGGGCATCGCGGTTCCTCGTTGCGAAATTCCTTCAACGAAGACCATATCTTGGCGACGACCCAGGCCATCTGCGACTATCGCCGTGAGGCCGGCCTTTCGGGGCCGCTTTTCATCGGGATCGACACCCACGCACTTGCCGAGCCGGCCCTGGTCAGCGCGCTCGAGGTATTCGCCGCCAACGGCGTCGACACCATGGTCGATGATCGCGGCGGCTTTACGCCGACGCCTGCGATCTCGCATGCGATCCTGACCTACAACAAGGGACGAGCGGCTGCGCTGGCAGACGGGGTCGTGATCACACCGTCGCATAATCCGCCCGATGACGGCGGCTACAAATACAACCCACCGCACGGCGGGCCAGCGGACACCGACGTCACAGCAAAGATCGAGAAGACAGCCAACCGCTATCTCGAGGCCGGGCTGAAGGGCGTTTCCCGCATCGCCTACGCGCGCGCAAAGGCTTCGGAGTTCGTTCATGTGCACGACTATATCGGCCCTTACGTGTCCGACCTCTCCAATGTCGTGGACATGGCCCTCATCAAATCGTCAGGCATCGACATCGGAATCGATCCGTTGGGCGGCGCGGCCGTGCACTTCTGGCCCGTGATCGTCGAGCGCTACGGCATCAAGGCACAGATCGTCAATGATGCGGTCGATCCGACGTTTCGCTTCATGACTGCGGACTGGGACGGCAAGATCCGCATGGATTGTTCGTCGCCCTATGCGATGGCGAGCCTGATTGCGATGCGCGACCGCTTCGATGTCGCCTTCGCCAACGATACGGATGCCGACCGGCATGGCATCGTAACGCGATCCGGCGGCCTGATGAACCCGAACCACTACCTCGCAACCGCAATAGCCTATCTGTTCGCCCATCGCCCGGAATGGGCACCACAGGCGGCGATCGGCAAGACGGTGGTCTCGAGCTCTATCATCGACCGCGTCGCCGCAAAGCTCGGTCGGAAGCTGGTCGAGACGCCGGTCGGCTTCAAATGGTTCGTCGAAGGCTTGGGGACGGGGTCGTTCGGGTTTGCCGGCGAAGAGAGCGCCGGCGCCTCGTTCCTGAGGCGGGACGGTTCGGTCTGGACCACGGACAAGGATGGGATCATCTTGGGCCTCCTCGCTGCGGAAATCATGTCCAAGACGGGACGTGACCCGAGCCAGCTTTTCACCGAGCTCACCGCCGAATTGGGCGTTCCCTTCTACGAGCGAATCGACGTGCCGGCGACGCCGCAACAGAAGAATGCATTGAAATCGGCGAGCCCCGAACGGCTGAAAATCAAGGAGCTGGCCGGCGATGCCGTTCGCGCTACCCGCACCACGGCTCCAGGGAACGGCCAGCCGTTCGGCGGCATCAAGGTCGAGACCGAGATGGGCTGGTTCGCCGCGCGGCCGTCCGGCACCGAAGACGTCTACAAGATCTATGCCGAGAGCTTCCGCGACGAAGCTCACCTGAAGAAAATACAGAGCGACGCGCAAAGCGCGTTGGCGACGCTATTTTGAGGCACGCGATGCGCGACGCCTGCGGGAAAGGGCTGGCTAACTGTTCAGGATTGCCTCGCCGTCCAGATGCGGTGGAAAGAAGAAGAAGTTGTTGATGTAGCTCTTGCCGTCCTTGCGGCCACCGTCGGGCAGCAGCGAAGAGGTATCCTGCATGACCTCGATGCGAAACTCGTCAACAGGAACCGCGCCGCCCGTCGCGACAAAATATCCCCGGTAGCAACGCGCATCGAAGAACTCGAACAACAGCTGCGTTGCCTGTGCGCGATGCCGGTCCTCCGCTTCCACCAGAAAAACCGGTTGACTGTTTTCAAGCAGCTCGACCGCACCGTTCAGCACATTGAGCTCGTGCCCTTCCACGTCGATTTTGACAAAGGCAACGTCCTCATGAACGATCGCGTCCAGCCTCGCCATGGGCACGCGCGCCGACGCGACCTTCTGGCCTGGTGCCATGAGCCTCGGCTCGAGCGAAGCGAGGCCATGGACCAGCTGGTCATTGTCCTTTGGAATGAAGAGCTCCGCTTCCCCGATCTGGTCCGACAGCGCGATCTCATGAACGCTCACATTTGGCGCCGACGTCCGTCGCAAGATCTCGGCCATCTTGCGGGATGGCTCAAAGGCGTGAACCTTCCTGGAGAGGCGCGCCAGCTTGCGGGTATAGAGGCCGCAATTGGCACCGACATCGACCGTCACTGCCCGCTCTGGGACGATCCGGTCCAGGAAATCGAGCTCATGCTCCGAGGACCTGGGTCGATGTGTCAGATGCCAACGCACCCAGAGCGACGGGAATGTATCCTTCAACAGCTCCTTGGCTCGTTGCCTGGTATTCATGGGCGTGATCTTTCTTCTTCCACCGCGCAGGCCCGAAAGGACACCGCGGCCTGGTCTCTATGCCGCGAGCTAGAAGCCGCTGCCCGAGAGAAATTCGCTGCGGATGGTGCGCAGGATGATTGTGACGTCCAGCCGCAGCGACCATTTCGCGATATAGTCAAGATCGTAGTCGATCCGCGAGATAGCGCGGCCGGCTTCGACCGTGCTGCCTCTGCAGCCGTTGATCTGGGCAAGCCCAGTGATTCCAGGGCGGGCCGAATGCCGCTGGAAATAGTAAGGCACAAGGTCCTCATACAGGAAATTCGCCGCCAGCATGCCCGGCACATGCGGTCTTGGACCGACCAGCGACATGTCGCCCTTGAGAACATTAATGAGCTGCGGGATCTCGTCGAGGCTGGTCTTCCGAAGGATCCTGCCGATCCACGTTACCCGTTTGTCGCCCGCGACCGTCTGCTTGACACCGGTTGCATCGCTGACGTCGACGCGCATCGAGCGGAATTTGTAGATCTTGAACCGCCGGTTGCGATAGCCATAGCGGTACTGGAAGAACAGCACCGGTCCCGGCGAGGTCAGCTTGATCGCGACGGCGATGGCGAGCAAGAGTGACGCAAGGAACATCAACGCGCCGCCCGCCATCACGATATCGAAGAGCCGCTTCCTGATCGATGCGGCCGGTTCGATGCGCGTGGCACGGCGCGAAGAGCGGTTGCGATACCGGTAAGGTCCGCACTCGACCGGTCTAACCGAGATGAACCGTCGCTCCAGAACAAGCGGCGCCATATTGTCCTGCTGTAAACGCGCCGCGAGGGTCACCGCCATTGCTCTCGCCTCTTGCCGAATGTTGGTCACACCAAAAGCAGAACGGGCGGGCGGCGTGCCGGCAACAACGATTCCGTTGCCGAACTCTCAGCAGCACGCGACCATCAAACAAGCACGCAACCCGTCGATCTCGTTTTGCTGAACTTTTCCGAAGTTCGTGAACGAATTTGGGCGGCGCAGCAAATGTGATCATCGCGCCAGATGCGGAACCGGCTCGCTCAACTTTTGCATTGCAGAAAATCGTCTGCCCCCAAAAGCGTTTAGGCCGAGCTGCACGCGACTTGCGCTGCGTTCAATTCGATGCAGCCATGCGTGATCGAAAATTTAGGAACCTTTAGCGCAGAAACGTACGCCGCTTTGGATGCCATCTTTGTTTATAAAAATTAACTACGGCCACATCTTTGCTTTTGAACGAACTCATTGATGGAAAGAGATTGCTGCTCCGCATTTTGACGACTTGCCGGCGTCACTCCTGGAACGTCACGGATCGCCAATGATAGCGCCGCGGCAAAGACCCGATATGCCGTCAATGATTCGGCAGCCCGTCTCGCTGGCCAACAGGCCGCATGTCGTGGACTTTCTCGCACACCGTCGGATCGAATCCCGTGGAATGCCTGATCGCAAGCAAACTGCGGAACCGAATCGTCCTCGCGAACGCGTTGGTCTGGATCCTGATCCTCTTTGTGCTTGGTATGCTCATGTTTTAGGCCTGCATAATGCCGCATGGTGCGACTTTGATTTGACCGCGCCCTGGTTCCATGATCGCTATCGTGGACCATGCTCCTTCATTCCAAGACAAGCTCGCCGCCGATCACCGCTTCGACACCAACGGACACTCGCATATACGCCGTTGGCGATGTCCACGGTCGTGCGGACCTTCTCGCTGAGATCATGGATCACATCGACGAGGATCTTGATCGCAGGGCTGTTGCTTATGCGGTTGAGATCTATCTTGGCGACTATGTCGACCGCGGCGCCGACTCGAAGGGCGCCATCGATCTGCTTGCAGCGCGCCTGGTGAGGAACAATGCAATTTGCCTGCGCGGCAATCACGAGGAACTATTGGAACGCTTTCTGAGCGACCCGCGTGTGCTCGAGAGCTGGCTCAAGCTTGGAGGACTTCAGACGCTTGCCTCCTATGGAATTCATCCGCGTCAGGATCGCACAGAGACGGCGGAAGCACTGCAAGCGCGATTTCGCCAAGCCTTTCCACGCGCCCACACGCTATTTCTGAGATGTCTGAAGCCGTGGATCTGCTGCGGCGATTACCTGTTCGTGCATGCGGGCATTCGCCCACGTGTCCCTCTCGATCGGCAATCGATGCATGACCTGCTCTGGATCCGCAGCGAGTTCCTCAACTCGGCACATCATCACGGCAAGTGCATTGTTCATGGGCACACACCAGTTCCGCATCCCGATCTTCGCCACAACCGCATCAACATCGATACCGGCGCGTGGCAATCGGGAACGCTGACTTGTGTTGTTTTCGAGGGCACATCGATTCAATTTCTCTGAGCCGGTTTGCTCTTGTAGGTGGCCGGCACTGACGCCCACATTCTTTTGCCGTCTTTTCTCAACAATCATCCGCGCCCACACGGTTAGTTGAGGATTGAGCTATGCAATCACGATCAGCGCGTATCATCGGCCTCTCCTGGTGGCTTGCTTTTGTCGCACTTGTGACGTCAAGCACCGGTTCACACTTTGCGGCTTCCGCGCAACAACAGGCCGTTGAGGCGCCGACGGCTGCCACCTACGTTCTCGGCGCGAACGATCGGGTGCGCGTAAAGGTGTACGGGGAACCTGATATCACAGGGGAATACGAGATTGACAGCACCGGCCAGATCTCGGTGCCGTTAGCCGGGCACGTCAGGGCGGAGGGCCTCACGACGCGGCAGCTCGAGGGCGCGATCGCCTCTGCACTCGCTAAAGGCATCGTGCGTGATCCACGCGTCAACGTCGAAGTGGCGCTCTACCGCCCTTACTACATTTTGGGCGAGGTCAAGAAGAGCGGCGAGTATCCCTATCGCATCGGCTTGACGGTCCTCGATGCCATCGCAAGCGCCGGTGGTTTCACCTATCGCGCCAACGAGAACAAGGTCTATCTGCGACATGCGGGCGCGAGCGCCGAACAGGTGTATCCACTGGACGCACCGGTTCCAGTCTTTCCGGGCGACAATATTCGAATCCCCGAACGCTACTTCTGACGCTTCAGTGGCACGCTTTGCACCTTGCCCCTGCGCATCAGCTTGCTCAGCGCCGTGATGCCGGTGGCATTAACCTATGCTAATTCTCCGCTGCTTCCTTTCACGCCAAAGCCTGATGCGCGTGATGCATTTACACATGTGGCAGCGTCGCGCTGTTTCTATGAGCGCTCGAACGCGACACGGATGCTGATAACGGTTACTGCGTAACACTCATCGCATTGACGAGCGCACATTGTCGTGATGCAACGCGCGGAGCATACGCGATCTTCGTGTGAAATGTTCATCGCAATGAACGCAGCACTGACGCGTTAACGATATCACTCATCAAATCACGGTTCCAAGCATTCGCACGCCGCGTTGATCTTCTTCGCGTCATCTCTCGCCACAGTGTCGTCTCTTTGGAATGCAAATTCTTTTGCAGCGCGGAAACCTTTTTCCATTCACTCACGTTGCAGTGAGAGAGAAGCTCTTCCCGATCTGATCCCAGAATGCTCTGCAACGCTGTTGGGTCTGTGGACCGCAAACGAACGTCACGATGTTTTTTTGGGTAGTGAGCGAGCGTCGACGCAGTTGAGTAACGGCGCTCGTCGCCTCCCATAAAGGACAAGTGGTGAAATGTGTGCGTTTGCTCCCTCACGCCTGAATGCGAACGAAGGAGGTTTTCGTCAGGCAAGATCACTGCGCCCAAGATCACCGGGTCAATCTGGTCTGAAGTTTGCAACGCTATTCGCCACGGCGATTGTGCTTGGCTTTGCATCACCGGCAGGAGCACAGGTGATTCCGACAACAACGGAGGCAACCGCTCCGCCGTGGAACGCACAACGGATATTCGACCCGACGCCCTTGCCGGAGCTGACCGCTGCCGACAATCGCGAGCCGGTCGCTCCAGAGGACATGCCGGTGAAGCAGAGACAGCAGCCTGGATATGAGCCCGTCGAAATCCGCGACGGCTCATGGATGTTCCTGCCCTCCTTCCTCGTGGGCGGATTCTACGACAGCAATGTCTTCTCCTCGAACTTCTTGAAGAGGTCGGACGTCGCCGCCACGATCGAGCCTACCCTGCGCGCCTATACGCTGTGGGAGCGGCACGGCATCGATGTGACGCTCGATGCNCAGGAAATTGCCTACAACGGCGATCCCGGGCTGAACCAGACCAACGCCAGCCTCAAGGGCAATGCCTGGTACGACATCTCGCACGACACCACGCTACTCGCCAATTTCCAGATCGCGCATCTCAATGTCGCGGTGGGTTCCTTGAGTTCGCCGGCCGGCGCCGTCCAGCCGACGCCGTACGATTTCTTTTCCGGCGACGCCAGCATTCGCAAGGAGTTCAATCGGCTGGTCACGTCGGTCGGTTTCCGCACCGACTCATATAATTATGGGTCGACGCGGGCCGCCGACGGCACCCTGATCGACCAGAGCAGCCTGAACGGCCAAATCTATTCGCTGCACAGCCGCGCCGACTACGCGACTTCGTCGGTGTTCGGCGTGTTCGTAGCCGCCGAGGGCAATGACCGCAATGTCAAGGGATTGCCGGGTCAGCCGCTGGATTCGCAAGGCTACCGCGCGCTCTCAGGCGTCACCTTCGGGTTGACTAATCTTATCACCGGCGAAATCGGCGCCGGCTATATGCAGCAACAGTTCGTCGATCCGACCATCGGCGCCATCGCGGGACCGTCCTACCGCGCCAGCCTGAGCTGGCGGCCAACGCGGCTGCTCGACGTCAATTTCAAGGCCGAACAGCTCGTCACGCAAACCTCGCAGACCAGCTCGACGGGCGTGCTAGCCAACGCGCTGCAGCTCGGCGCCGACTATGAGCTCCTTCGCAACGTCGTCTTCTCGGTGGCCGGGGCTTACGAGGTAGACCGCTTCTTCGGAATGGTCCGCAAGGACGACGTGATCATTACGGATGCCCGCGTCAAATACATGCTCAGCCGCTACGGCTCGATCGGCGCCTATTACACCTACACGAACCGCAACAGCGACGTTCCCACCTACAGCTACGACAAACATCAGGTTGGACTAAATGTTACAGCGCAGTTCTGACCCTCCGTTTACGCCGGACGAAGCGGCGACTCCGGCGCCTGCGAAATGGTCGCAGCCAACTGTGGACCTCCGCGAGATGGCACGGATTCTGCGCCGGCGCTGGCAGCTGGTCGCGCTTCCGCCGGCAGGACTCGCTGGCCTCGCATTCTTCTACCTTCTTTTCCTCTCGACCACGCTCTACACGGCGACGTCGACGGTCTTCGTCGATCCGCGGCGCGCCACCGCGATCGAATCGAACCAATCGCAGGTCGAGACATCGAACTATGGCACCGACGACGCCTCGATCGACAGCGAGGCGCTGCTGATTCAATCGATCGCGATCCTGCAGCGTGTGGTGGAAAAGCTGAAGCTGACCGAGGACGAGGAGTTCAATCCACCACCCAAACTGCTTGACCACATCAAGCAGCTGTTCAGGAGCAGCGGTTCCATGGGTGGCCCCAGCGCGCAGGACGCCGCCGTTGCCCGGGCGGTTGATATTTTGCAGCGGCGGATGAAGGTCGCCCGGCAGGGCACGACCTTCCTGGTCGACATCAATGTGAACTCCGTATCGCCGCGCAAGGCGGCCGAGCTCGCCAATACAATCGCGGATTCCTATTTCGACGAACAGGTCCGCGCCAAGAATGACGCAACCAAGATCGCGTCAAACTGGCTGAACGGGCAGCTCGACGAGCTGAAGTCGCGCGTCGTGGCCTCGGAAAAAGCGGTCGAGGACTATCGCGCTGCCAACAATCTCACGGTGTCGCAGGGTGTGACGGTCAATGACCAGCAGCTCACGGACCTCAACAATCAGCTCATCGCCGCCCGCGCCCAGACGGCGGAATCGCGAGCAAAGTACGAGCAGGCTCAGCAATTGTCCAAGAAAGGTGGCGATGCCGGCGGCATCAATGCGGCGATCTCCTCGGACGTNATCGCGCGCCTGCGCACGCAATATGCAGACATCGCCAAGAACGAAGCTGAGCTGTTTAGCAAATACGGGCCGCGCCACCCCTCGGTTGCCAATGTCCGCGCGCAGCTCAGGGACACCCAGCGCCTCATCGACGATGAAATCAAGCGCATCCTGCAGAGCACGCAGCATGATTATGACGTCGCTCGCTCGCGCGAAGCGTCGCTGCAGCAGAGCTTCGATCAGCTCCAGGGCGTTGCTAATTCATCGAGCCAGGCGCAGGTGCGCCTGCGCGAACTGCAGCGCGAGGCGGAAGCCAACCGGACTCTCTATGAGTCCTACCTCGCCCGCTACAAGGAGAGCACCGCGCAGCAGAGCCTGCAGCTGCCGGATTCGCGCGTCGTCACCAAGGCCTCGATCCCGATCGCGCCGTCCTCGCCCAAATCGATGCTGGTTCTCGGCCTTGCGGCGATACTGGGTCTCGGCATCGGATGTGTAATCGCCTTCCTTGCCGATTACATGGACGGACGGGTCAAGACGTTGGAGCAGGCCGAGGAGATCGCCGGCGTGCCTGCGCTCGCCGCGGTGCCTCTGATCAGCGCGGGTGAGCTCGCCGGACGAGCAAAACTTGGGCGCAACGAGCTTGGCCGCTACGATCCAAGAGCCCCGATCCTGTTGCCGGCTCCATTGCAGCCGCCCCTGATGCGCTACGCGATCGCGGCGCCCGGCACCTTCTTCGCCGAAGCAATCCGCGCCATCCGGCTTGCCATTCAGCGCACGCTGCGCGTTCAGCCAATCAAAGTCGTGCTCGTCACCTCGGCGCTCGAAAATGAAGGAAAAACAACGCTCGCCGCCAATCTCGCGCAGTCGCTGGCATCGCTCGGAATTCGTACGCTGCTGATCGACGGCGACCTTCGCAGTCCGCAACTGACGCGGTCGCTTTGCCCGCACGCCGAGACCGGCCTGCTCGAGGTCGCAATGGGCCAGGTCGCTCCGGAACGCGCGATATTGACGGATTCCAGCACAGGGCTGTCGATCCTGCCGTCGACCACCATCAGCCGATCCGAGTTCGTCACAGAGCTGATGTTTTCGGATCGAATGGTCGACGTCCTGGACTATTGCCGCCACCACTACGAGCTTGTTGTCATCGACTCCCCGCCCCTGGTCCCGCTCGTCGATGGCCGCGCGCTGGCGGAGCTCGCCGATCGGATCGTGCTGGCGCTCGCCTGGGACCAGACGCCCGGCGAGGTGCTCTCCCACACCATGGAGCTCTTGTCGCCGGTCCACGACCGGATTCTCGGCACGGTGCTGACGCGCGTCGATCTGAGCCGGCTGCGCTTCTACGACTACTACCAGAGCTCGGCCTATCTCAAACCCTACGCCACCGCCGGTCTGAGAGCAGAGGCCGCGCAATAATGGCGGTGAGTTCTCCAGCCGAGTCTCCGACTGCCGCCGTGCGATTGCCAAGGACAGTG
>JGI12627J18819_10000351_pt1 | contig 15107 bp, 9 predicted proteins | sample TexAe_OM1H0_M2_FD_18819 | JGI IMG/M metagenome (IMG submission 18819)
GGTGAGGTGCTGGTAGCGCTCGTAGGTGCCGCGTATCGATCCGACCGCATAGGGCCGCGGGTCAACCAGTTCTGCAGCTCCGCATTGCCGCGCTGCCACGACGCCGGCGCCATACGGCATCTCCCCGTGAGTGAGCGTGGGCCCATCCTCGACTACCAGGACACGCTTTCCGCGCACAAGCTCCGGATCTTTGACCGCAACCCGGCATGCCATCTCGCACACGTTCGCGCCCGGATTGTTTAGCCGGATATTCTGGCGGACGGTCTCGATGTCGTGCTGCTGGGCGGTGTCGGCCTTGTTGATCACCAGCACATCGGCACGGCGCAGATTAACCTCGCCGGGGTAATAGGACAGCTCGTGTCCGGGGCGGTGGGGATCGACCACGACGATCTCGAGGTCCGACTTGTAGAAAGGCGTGTCGTTGTTGCCGCCGTCCCACAGAATCACGTCGGCTTCCTTCTCGGCGGCGCGCAGAATCTTCTCGTAATCCACACCGGCGTAGACCACGGTGCCTTCGCAGATGTGCGGTTCGTATTCCTCACGCTCTTCGATGGTGCACTGTTGCACATCCAGATCTTCGAGCGTGGCGAAGCGCTGCACTGCCTGCGCCGCAAGGTCGCCATAGGGCATGGGATGCCGGATCACGACGGGCTTGCGTCCGTGTTTGCGAAGTTCGGTGGCAACCAGCCTTGAGACCGGGCTCTTGCCGCACCCGGTGCGCACGGCGCATACGGAGATCACCGGTACGCGGGAAGCGAGTTGCGAGTGTTCGGGCCCGAGTAGCCAAAAGTCTGCTCCGGCAGCGCCGGTTCGAGATGCGAGATGCATCAGGTTCTGATGAGAAATGTCGCTATAGGAGAACACAACAACGTCGACGGAGAAGTCTTCGATCAGGCTTTCGAGATCTTTCTCGTCGAATATCGGAATCCCCTCCGGATACAAGCGTCCCGCGAGGACAGCCGGGTAGCGCCTTCCCGCGATGTCCGGGATTTGAGTAGCGGTAAAAGCAACCACCTCGTAATCGAGGTTTTGCCGAAAGAAAACATTAAAATTGTGGAAGTCTCGGCCCGCAGCTCCGAGAATGAGAACCGTTTTCATGATCGACCTCACCGCGCGGAATTACTCTGCATCTTCTCGTTTCGCAAGAATTCCTGCAGTGCCGGTAATCACGGGAGGGTGTGACTTTTGGCGGCTTGGGACTGCCAAAACTTCGACGCAATCTATTGAAAATACAAGATTTAATGTCGANNCTAGAGCCTAGAGCCTAGAGCCGAGTGTGCCGAAAGGGTGACGCCGCCAATGAAGAGCCGGACTAAGCTTGGCACTGTGTCGTTGATTCCCGAACCACGAGCTCAGGTTCCAGCGCGATTTCCCTAGGTTCATCGCGGCCGTTCTCGATGCGTTCCAGCAGGGTCTGGGCTGCGATCGTACCCATGCGGGTAAGCGGTTGGCGCACCGTGGTAAGGCTGGGAGTGTTGTAAGCGGCTCCCTGAATGTCGTCGAAGCCCACTACGGAGATGTCTTGCGGCACGCGCAGGCCTGCTTCCTGGAAGGCCCGGATGGCACCGAGCGCCGAGAGATCGTTGTAGGCGAACAAGGCGGTAAACGGAGCGCCACGCTCGAGCAGTTGCTTGGCGAACGGGTAGCCGAGTTGCGGAGTGGCGNCGTCGATATCGATCTGCACCGTAAGCTCAGGTTGGATGTCAATTTTCAAGTCCTTTGCGACGGCGCAGATTGCCTTCCAGCGGTCTTCCGAATCGGAACTGAAGCTCGCGCCCTTCATAAAGGCGATGCGTTTGTGGCCCAAGGCTACCAGGTGCTCAAGCGCCACATAAGCAGCGTGTTGATGGTCCAGCACAATGTTGGTTACGCCCGGAAAGCTCTTGTGGCCCGCCACCGCCACGGTGGGAAGCGAGGGCGCTTCCCTGAGTTGCATGTCAACCGTGATGAATCCTTCCACCCCGCGCTCCAGAAGAATCTGCGCATAGCGGTCGAGAAGGTCGGGATCGTGCCGGTGTACCACCGTAAGAAAGAAGAAATTCTTGCTGCGCAGGTATTGCTCGATGCCGCTGATAATCATCGATCCATAAGCGTCGCCGATTTCCTCGACGATTACGCCGATAGTGTAGGTGCGTTTCTTGCGCAGAGACTGCGCGAAAAAGTTCGGACGATAATTTAGCTCGCGAGCGGCCGCAAGAATGCGGTTTTTGGTGCGCTGTGGAATCGATCGCGACGAAGGCGCATCATTCAGCACGGATGAAACAGTGCCCGGAGTCAGCCCTACGTGATCCGCCACTTTCTTGAGAGTTACGGCCGTCGAGTGCTTGGGACGCGGTTTTCGATCGTTCGCCATAGGGACGTGCGAGTATCACCTGAGCGGACAGCGAGGACAAAATTGTATCCGGGAAAACGCTCTCGCGCCACATCGGTGGTCATCGCATTGAGAGGCAGAAAATCGATTTTGTATTGGTGAGCTTACCTCGCAACTCAGGAGAAGAAGCTCCGCCAACCTGGCTGCGTCGGTTACCGGGCTGGGGAGCAGCACTTACCGTCGGAGCCGGCAATGCGATTTTTTCGGTGATCCCCTTGCCCTCGACAACCGTGTAGATGTAATCAGCGGGAATGTTCTGCAGAGATTCCACTGCGCCGTTCGGCCAGCGAATGGTGACCTCGTCCATTTTGTCATTCTTCTCCAGACCGAAATGCTGGCGTAGATCGTTCTGAGAGATGTAGCTGGACCCACCCTTGACTTCGCTGATCTGGGTCATCTGGCCGGTGCGAACGGTCACGCGGGCGCCGATCGCGAGCCGATTGCTTTTCGTGCCCAGCAACTTGAAAAGCACGCGATGGTTGCCGTTCTGGCAATGATTTAGAAGCAGGGACGGAGGTTCGCCGACGTTTAGCGTGACGATATCGATGCAGCCGTCATTGTTGATGTCGCCGAAGGCTGCCCCGCGACGGGACCGAAGTGGGATGTCGCTGAATCCAGCCCGTGAGGCGACCTCCTCGAATGTTCCATTGCGTTTGTTGCGGAAGAGGAGGATGGGTTGGCGAAAGTGGGCGGCATTCGGAATCGTATCCACTTGCGGGTACACATGCCCGTTCGCCGCGAAGATGTCGAGCCATCCGTCGTTATCCATGTCGAAGAAGCTGGTTCCCCACCCCACGTAGGGATGGCTGGGCTGCGCGATCTGCGCGGTCGAGCTGACGTCCGCGAACCCGTCGTCGCCATTGTTGCGGTACAACGTGTCGGACTGGTCCACGAATTCCGTCACGAAGACGCTGAGGCGTCCCGAGTGGTTATAATCCCCAAGATCCACGCCCATCGAACCGAGTTCCTGACCATCGCCGCTGAGATCAGCGCCGAGCAAGAGCCCGACCTCTTCGAAGGTCCCATCGCGCTTGTTGCGATACATGTAGTTGGGGCCTGCGTCATTGGCGACGTATAGATCGGGCCAGCCATCATTGTCGAGATCGCCCCACACCACACCCATCCCGTAATAGTGCCGGGGATCGTCCACACCGGCCTTCTTCGAGACGTCCTCGAAGGTGCCGTCTCCACGGTTGTGAAACAGAAAATCGCTTTCGCCCTGCATGCCCCAAGGCCCGCACTGGACGAGCACTCCGCGAAACTGGCAGAATTTTTCGTCGCTGCCTAGTTCGGGCAGCTTGTTCATGTCCACATGGACATAGCGTGAGACAAACAGATCGACGCGGCCATCTCGATCATAGTCTCCCCACGCGGCTCCCAGGCTCAGTCCACCGCCGCCGACTCCGGCCTTTTCCGTGACATCTTCAAATTTGCAATTGCCCAGATTGTGGTAGAGCACGTTGCCCCCGTAACCGGTCACGTACAGATCAGGAAGACCATCGTTGTCGTAATCTGCGACCGCCACTCCCATTCCCCAGCCCTTATGCGTGAGCCCGGCTTGCTGGGTGATGTCGCTGAACTTGAGGTTTGCGTCCTGATGGTAGAGCGTGATCATCGGGTCGCCACCCTGTTTGCGGTAACGATCCACGTTTGAGCCGTTTACGGCGACGATGTCGAGTTTGCCGTCGTTGTCGCAGTCAATCAGACCGATCCCTCCGCTTACCGACTCGATGATGTAACGCTTATCCGGGGAAGAAATATGAGCGACGGTGAGCCCGGCTTGTGGGCCGATGTCCTCGAAGTGGGGCAAAGCCAGCGAGCCAGTGGTTGTTTGCGCGGCAGGCGGGGGCGGTGCGCTGGCTGCCGGGGGATTTTGCGCGAATGCAAGAACGGCCGACAGGAACCCAAGGAGGAGAAAGCGCATGGAATGGAAATTGTCTTGATTGTAGCCCATCCGGGGCAAGTCTCGTCGGGAGGAGGATGGGGGCGGCGCTCGTCCGTTCGATCTGACATTCCGTCCGCAATTTTTCGAGACCCTCGTGCCAAGTCCTTCCCTGATCGGATGTACATGTCCTTCCTCTCGTTGGCGCATGGTCCTTCGTGTCGCCTCCTCCACCTCCGTAACTTGCTGCAATGATTACCGGCTACTAGCCTTTAGGCGATGGACCTGCGCGCCTTACTGTTTAGCTCCGATGGGGCTAGCACGGCCACCCTATGCCAAGTCTTGACGGACTTGGAAATCGAGGCGGAAATCTGCTCAGAAGTGCTGGTGGGAGTTCAGCGGATCGCGCATGAGAACTACGATGCCATCCTTGTCGATTGGGACCTCGAGGCGGACGCTACTCTTCTGTTGAAGACGGCGCGCGAGCAGAAGGCAGTCGGTTTGAATCTCGCCTTGGTTCCGGATGATGCCTCGATTGCCCGTGCTCTCCAACATGGCGCGAACTCGGTAATCAAGAAACCGCTTGATGCTGAGCTGGCGCGCGAAACGCTCTCCACTGCGCGTGCGCTGATTCTGTCGCGACGCACGGAACTGCGCGACAAGGAAGCGCGCCACGCAGCCGTACAGGCCGAGATGGAATCGGCAATCGCCGAGGAGTCGCCGGCTCCGAAAACCGGTTTTCTGTCGCAGAGAATGGCTCACAGTGCGTTGGAAGCCGAACAGAAGCTGAACCAGTCGGACACTTCGGGCGAGTTGCGATGGCAAGCCGCGCGTGGACCGGCGTCGCTGCAAGAAGACCATGCACCGGAAGCGAAGGACATTCAGCCCGTTGGCAAACAAAGGTGGGATGAGGTCAAGAGCATTTTTAGCCAGCCTTCTCAGGAAAGTGAACAACCAGAGACTGCGGCCCCAGTAGCAGCGCGGCAAAGCCACGATTCAACTGGAATCTTCTCTTCTTTGCCAGACGAGCCTGTGGATCCGACCCAAGCCGAGAGTTCGTCGCCGCCCCGATACCTGGTATTCGCGATGGTTGCTTGTGTGATCGTGGCAGGCGTGCTTTACGTCTGGGCGCCCGGGGACTCCTACTTGGGACGGATCAATTCTGCTTTCCACTCGCTATTAGCGAAGTCGAAGCAGAAAATTGTTCAGGCGGAGGTTTCAGCCAACTCGGGCCCGGCATCCGCTGCCGAAAAGCCAGTCGCGCCAACTCCCGTGAAAGCGGCCGAGGATACGCTAGAGACAGGGCCGATCGAGTCAACCGACGTTGACCCCAGCAAAATTCAGATCATCGAAACCAAGGTAATTCCGAAACCGGGTGCACAACAGCCGGCAACCAGCCAGCCGCCGGCGGATTCGGACCAGGCCAAAGAGCTTTTGCAACAGACTACAACCCCGCAAGTGCCCGAGCTGACAGCAGAAGCGACCCAGCCGATTACGCAACCACAGTTGCCCGCGCCAACCCCGCCAAAATATATCGCCCGTGTACCTGAAGACGTTGTTCCTGCACCCGAGGGCCGAGTTGGTGTGGTGATTCCGGACAGCCTCAGGAACGCGCCCGCTCCTTCCCCGGCCAGTTCGCTGGAGCCGCTTATAGTGCCCGAAGAGACTGCGCTCGGCTGGGTGATCCACAGGGTAGAGCCGGAATATCCTGCACAGGCGTTACAGCAGCGGATTGACGGTTTAGTGGTGCTGCAGGCGTGGGTTGCGAAAGATGGCAGCGTGCGCGACCTGAAGCTGGTGAGAGGATATTTCGTTCTCGGCCGGGCGGCCATCGATGCTGTCAAACAGTGGCGATTCAAGCCCTATACGCAAAACGGCAAGCCGACGGAATTTCGGACAACGATCACGCTCACCTTCAGGTTTCCCAACTAGCAGACGCTTACCGCATGTCGGGCAAGGATCTGCTAAGTGCCACATTTTGAATAGTGTGCGCGCAGCTTGCCAGGATTGCTTCGGAGAACGTCGTAAAGCTTGCTGGTGGGGGCCGGAATCGTGCCGCTTGAGTTACCGGCGTGCGATTTCGAGCAGCCTTGAGGACTGAATCTACATCAATAAGGATATAATGCGGAATATCCCTCTGGAAGTGACGTTCCTTCCTTCGCTGGTGATCACAAGCCGATGTCAATGAAAGCCAAAGCAGCAATTCTTGTCTCGTCGTTTGCGGTACTCCTGTTCATGGTCGTGGGTGGATTGGGTGGTGTGCGCGCATCCTCCACCGACGGCGCCTACCGGCAACTGCAGGTTTACAGCGAAGTTCTCTCGCGCGTGAACAGCGAGTACGTGGAAGATCCGAACATCCCCAAGGTGACCGACGGTGCCTTGCATGGGTTGCTGGAGGCGCTCGATCCCAACTCCAGTTATCTCTCCCCGAAGGAATATCAGGACTACAAGTCGAAGAAAACCGACGCGAAGGCTGATATCGGCGCCGCGATCTCGAAGCGATTTGGGTATGCTGCGGTAATTTCAGTCGTGCCCGGCGGTCCCGCGGATAAGGCCGGGATTCAGGGGTCTGACATTTTCGAGGCGATCGAGGGGCACAGTACCCGCGAGATGTCGCTGGCTGAGATTCGCGCGTTGCTCAGTGGGCAGCCCGGATCGAGCGTGAACGTTTCCGTGGTGCGCGCGCGGCGCGCTGAGCCTCAAAAGCTCACGATCACGCGCGACGTGGTCGCGATTCCTACCGTGTCCGAAAAGATGATGGATGACGGCGTTGGCTACATCAAGGCCGACACGTTTTCCAAGGGTAAGGCGCAGGAAATCGCCACCCGCATCAAGTCGCTGCAAAAGCAGGGCGCGAAAAAATTCGTTCTCGACTTGCGCAACAACGGAGAAGGCGAGGAGTCCGAAGGCATCGCCACCGCAAATCTTTTCCTGAACCATGGGACGATTACTTATCTCCAAGGGCAGAAGTATCCTCGGGAGGCATTTGCGGCTGATCCGGCGAAAGCGATTACGAACCTGCCGGTGGTCGTGCTGGTAAACCGTGGAACCGCCGGCCCAGCAGAAATCGTGGCTGCGGCGATCCTCGAGAATGCTCGCGGGGACGTTGTCGGCGACAAGACATTCGGCGATGGTTCGGTGCAAAAACTGATCGATCTACCGGATGGTTCGGCGTTGATTCTCTCCGTGGCCAAGTACTACTCACCGAGCGGTAAGGCGATTCAGGACACAGCGATCACACCCAACGTGCTGGTGGCTGACACGGATGAAGATGCTCCGCTGCCGGACGAGGATGGTGATTCCGTAGCTCCGGTGGACGAAAACAAGACGAAAGCTCCCCAGCCCGACGAACAGCTGCGCAAGGCAATGGAAGTTATCAAGAAGCGTGGGTAACAGCAGTTGGTCGTGAATCGTAGATCGTTCGCTACAGCGCGCTCTCAGCGCGCTGTTTGCATTTTGGAAGAAGTCTCTACCACAGAGGCACACAGCGAAAACCGCTGTTTCTAAAGAATGGTTGCACATTTCGCCTGAGATTTTGAGAGTTTGTCGTTCCGAAGTCAGGATGTCCCTGGGCTTCTGCAGTTCGCAACCGATGTCTCGCTGGCACTTCAGCAGCGTGAATGCCACCAGCCAACGACCACCAGCCGTACGCCAACTGGTATCCTGAATGCGTCCTCCATGAATGCTATTTACCAGGAACTTCCGCCGGTTGAGGTTGCCGGGCGCAGGGTTGTCGGTCGTGTGCTGATTGCTTTTCTCGTACTGGTTTCGGCTCTGGTGGGAGCCACTGCGGGGCTATTGCTTGTCTATTCGACTGACTTGCCGCAGGTCAACGACCTCGAACACTATCGTCCGAGTTCGATCACGGAACTCTACGACAATCAGGGCCACATTATTGGATCGTTTGCTTTGCAACGGCGCGTGGTCGCCTCCTACGAAGACTATCCGCCAGTTCTCCGGGAGGCGCTGATTTCTACCGAGGACAAGGACTTCTTCGAGCATTCCGGTATCAACATCTGGCGTATTGTAGGGGCGGCGTATCGCGACATCGAATCGGGCGGCAGGGTGCAGGGCGCGTCCACGCTCACGATGCAACTGGCGCGCAATCTGTTTCTCTCTCCCGATCGCTCGTTTCACCGGAAAATCCAGGAAGTCTTGCTTGCGATTCAGATTGAGCGGCGATTCACGAAGCCGCAGATCTTCACGCTCTATGCCAATCAGATTTTTCTGGGGCACGGGGCCTACGGGTTCGAGTCTGCGTCGGAATACTACTTCAGTAAGCCGGCGAAAAAGCTGACGCTGGACGAAGCCTCCCTGCTCGCCGGCCTGCCCAAGGCGCCGCAGTATTATTCGCCGATTCTCCATCCCGATCGCGCCCTGAAGCGCCGCAATCTCGTGATCAACGCGATGCTGGAAGATGGCAAAATCACAGCGCAGCAGGCGACCGAGGCGAAAGCCAAACCGATCGAACTCAACGTGCAGCATGATCCGAATTCGCTTGCGCCGTACTACGTGGAAGAGATTCGGCGATACCTCGAGAACAAGTATGGCAGCGACCAGGTCCATGAAGGCGGTTTGCGGGTTTACACCTCACTCGACATGAGTCTGCAGAGGGCCGCCAATCAGTCTGTGCTCGACGGAGTGGCTGCGTATGAGCGCCGCCACGGATGGAAGGGGCATCTCGAAAACGCTCTCGCCAATCACATCGCCCTGGATCATTTCGAACATCCTGATTGGGAGGATGAGCCGGAGGTCAACGGCTACATGCACGCCCTCGTCACGTCGGTGGCGCCCGGCTCGGCGAATATCAAGTTTGGCCGCTATCGCGCCACGATCACCCAACAGGACACCGCCTGGACGCGGAAGAAGATCCAGGACATCCTGAGGCGCGGCGATATCTGCTACATAAAGGTTCTCAGCATGGCCGCGGACGGGACGGTCCGCGTCAGCCTGGAGCAGGATTCTGGTGCGCAAGGCGCCCTGGTGGCGATGGATAACGCGACCGGCGAGATCAAATCCATGGTCGGTGGGCGGGACTTCAATGAGTCGAAGTTTAACCGCGCCACGCAGGCATTGCGACAGGTCGGCTCCTCGTTCAAGCCCTACGTGTACACCGCAGTCATTGATCAGGGAGGCAGTCCCGACGACACGATTCTGGATGCCCCCATCACGTTTGAGACGGGTGCGACGTCCTACACGCCGCACAACTATGACGAGAAGTTCGAAGGCACCATCACGCTGCGGCGGGCGCTGGCGCAGTCGCGAAATATTCCCACCCTGCGGCTGGCGGATCGCATTGGCATCAAAACGGTGATCGATTACGCGCACCGCTTCGGAATTACGGAGAACCTTCCGCCCTATCTGCCGGTGGCACTGGGCTCAGCGGAAATTACCCTACTCGAACAGACGAACGCGTACAGCGTGTTCCCCAACGATGGTGTTCGTCTGACGCCTCGCTATATCAGCAAAGTGACCGATTATGAGGGTCGTGTGCTGGAGGAGGATTTTCCCGACGTAAAAGACGCAATCTCCGCGCGCACCGCCCGCATCATGACTTCGATGCTGCAGGAAGTTGTGCAGCACGGAACGGCGGCTGCGGCGGCAAGTATGAAGCTGCCTCTCGCAGGTAAGACCGGCACGACGAATGACTTTACCGACGCGTGGTTCATCGGGTTCTCGCCCTCGGTCACGTGTGGAGTCTGGATCGGGTATGACGAAAAGAGGACGCTGGGACCCAAGGAGACTGGGGCCCGAGCGGCTCTGCCGATCTGGATGAACTTCATGAAAGTCGCGCTGGCTGGGAAGGATCCGGGCACGTTTCAGGCCCCTCCGATTTCGCCTTCGAATACTTCGGCTTTGAAGATCGACACTCCGGATACGGCTCCAGCAGGAGATGAGGTTCACTGAGCTCCCTTGTCTGCCGTTCTCTGTAGCTTTGAATTCGTTTCCGCTTTGCCAAGGTAATCAGACCACGCCCTGCCCATTCGCTCGCGCACCTTGGACTGCGGTGCGGGCGCCTCTCGGAAGGTTGTGCTAAGTTGGGTCTATATCCGCGTGAAACCTGCGCCAGTCGCGGGTTCTCAGGCGATTCGCGTGGCTCGCCGCGCAATTTGCATCCTGAAGGAGTAAGCCAGGCATGCCGGCCCAATTCATTAAGAAACTGATCGAAAATCTCTGTCCCCACCGTTTTTCATGGCCCCACAGCGGCGCGCGCGGTCAGGATTACCAGGTATGTTTGATTTGCGGAACCGCCTACGAGTACGACTGGGTCAGCATGCGCCGCACCGGGCGCGTGATCACGCCGAGGGATGTGCAGGCAGATTCAGTGTCACAAAAACCAGCGCTATAGACGGGGGAGCAGTTGCCCTCGTCTTCCTTTCCTTCCATGGCCACTTTTGATCTAGTCGGCTGCCGGCCAGCGCTTTTCCGCAGTGCGATGCTGGGTGACCAGCTGTTCGCCCAGGTTCCGGATCACCGAGTTCAATCCGTTCGCCAGTGTCGTTCTGAGCCGTTCCACCGATTCCTGCTCCAGTTCCTGCATGGATTCCGCAAACACGCGCAGTGTTTCAGTAACACGTGTGTTCAGCGATTGCATGGTGGAGGTCGCGATCTCGTTCTGAATGACTTTCAGCTGCGCGCAGGCTGCTTCGACCTGGGATCCTAATTCGCGGGAACTGCGGGTTTCCAGTTCAATCATGGTTTCGTCGATCGCACTTTCCATCTGCTTGCGGACGTCGCCCATGGTGTTGCTGGCCATTTGCCCCAGCCGCTTGTCGAGCCCGGCCTCGAGGTTGTGCGCCGATTCGTCGAGCTTCGCGACGCGGTCGTCAAGTTGGGCGACTTCCCGATCGAGGCGCGCTTTGTCTGCGGCCATCGATGCCTGTGCCTGTTCGAATTCCTGGCGGTACACATCGTGCTCTTCGCCCAGATCGTGCTGCATGACCTTGAACAGGTCTTCACTCAGCTGCTTGAGGCGAGTTCCCGCGTCGACCACGTGCTGGTGGAATTCGCCCATGCCTCGATTCAGATTCTCGCGCTGGTTCTCGGCGATGGTGGCCGAGAGCGCCCGTGCCCGCTCTTCAACCATCTGGAGTTCGCGCGTGACGCGCTTCAGAAAATCATCGTGTGTTTCGGCGGTTTTTTGCGCGATCGCTGCCTTGGCGGAGTCCAACAATTGGTTTGCCTGAGCGCGCGTTTGCTCCAGCACTCGCGGTCCCAGGTTGTTGTGCAGGCGCTGCTCCATCTGATCTTCGAGTTCCGGGGGAATCTGCGAGAGCGAAACTTCGAATTTGCTGCGCCCCATCCGGCCGAGCTTCTCCTTCAACTCCGCCACATCCCCCAACAGGGGATGCATGAGCTCTGAAATCATGGTGCGGAGATGCTCATCCGAAACCTGCTTCTGGATCTTGTCGAACATCGCTTTCAGCGATGGCGAGACCGAGTTGGGCGTTTGATCGATGGTCTGGACCGTCTTCGCCGCGAGCTTTGCTGGAACTTTACCGTTGGTCGGAGCAGCGGGAGCGGGCAGTTGCGCCCAATCCGGCGGACACGAGCTCAAGCCCCAGAAATTCTCGGGACGATCGAGACGCGCCGCCAGTTGCCAGGCGGAACGATCGGAGGCAAGCGGCTGGCAATTGATGACCTTCGCTGTGGTCTCGCGCCCTTCCTTGCTGTGGAAATGCAGGAGTACCCCGGCGTCCAGCTTCACTGGCGACTTCATGGCGCAGCCGTGCGCGTTGACGACAAGCGTCTCGCAAACTTCCGAGAAGCGCGTGCCGGGCTCAAGGCTGGTCACCAGAATTGGAACGTTGATCGGCACCCTGGAACTGCGCCGAAGTCCTGCGGAGGAATTCACATTCTGCATAGTCACTGGCCTTCGTGCGAGAGATGTGAGGACGCTCCGCCTCAAAGCGGCGCTTCCTACTTGGATTACGTTACCCCTAAGTCGGCGGGATTCCTTCGTCTCGGGAGTGCTGTCCTCGACCGCCGAAAGGCCCATGCGGTCACGGACTTTGGTAACTACGGCACTACGGGCAAGTCTTCCGAGCGGGTCTCCCCCGAAGGCTTTGCCATACAAGCCAAGCTCTCCCCCTCGCTAGCGCCTGAAGCTATTGACACAATGCACCCATCGGCGCAAGCTAGCGCGATATTCAGGAAGGTTCCCATGGATCGCAAACGTCTTCTGCTCATTGGAATTGCCGCGCTGCTCGTAGGCAGTTTTTCCAGTTCGGTTGTTTATAGAGCCCTGCAGGCGCGCATCGCGCGTCCCGCGCCGGGAATCGTAGTGCTCGTCGCTGCCCACGATCTTGTGCCGGGCGATCCGCTTTCGGAGAGCGATGTGAAAGTGGTCAGGTATCCGGGCGGATTTCTGCCTGATGGCGTTCTGCATTCCACTTCGGACGCCGTGAAGCGAAGCGCTCTGCTTCCCGTCGGGAAGGGACAATTTCTAACAGCCAACACTCTGGGGATCGACCGAGAAAAACAGTCTCTGGAGCACTGGATTCCAGCCGGTATGCGCGCGGCAGCGGTGAGCGTGGACGATGTGACGTCGGTTGCCGGCTTTGTACATCCCGGGAGCCTGGTAGACGTGCTCGTGACAGGCCAGACGATTGAAACTCATCGGCTGCAAAGTGCGACGGTGTTGCAACGCGTGCGAGTGCTAGCCATGGGTACGCAGATGGAAGGGGAGCCGACGAAAGATGTGCGGCAGGCCCGCGTGGTAACCTTGCTGGTCACGCCTGAAGACGCGGAACGGCTGGGTTTCGCAGCGCAACAAGGAAGGATTCAGCTGATCATCCGAAATCCTCTCGACGGCGGCGCGGAAAAACGAAGCCCCGTGAACAGCCTGGAAGGGATCCAACCGGCCCGGAAACAGATTCCGGTAAAGTACATCCCCGCGCCCACTCCCGCGGAACACGAAATCGAGTTGTGGCGTGGCGGCCAGAGCGAGCGCGTTAAGGTCAAGGATTAGGTCTAGCATCCTGCCGCAAGGCTATAATCGCCTATCGATGAAAGCGTTCTTCCGTTTTGTCCTGCTCGCGCTGGTGTTGTTGCTGGTAGCGATGGCCTCCGCGCTGCTGGCCATGCGCTTCGCCATTCACGGCAGCGAAGTGACCGTGCCGAAAGTGGTGGGATTGACTCCAGCGGAAGCCGAGCGCGCGATGGCAGGTCTCGGACTGACCCTTGTTGTCGAGCGTCAGTACTATAGCGCCGATGTTGCGGAGGGCAAGCTGATCTCGCAGGTGCCGTCCGCCGGCATGAAAGTCCGGCGAGGCTGGCAAGTGCGTGCTGCGCAAAGTTTGGGACCACAGCGGGTCGCGATTCCCGATGTGCTCGGTCAAAGCGAGCGCGCTGCCGACCTGAACATTCGCCGGCGTGGGCTCGACATCGGAGCGGTAGCGTATCTGCAGATGCCCGGTGTTCCCGCCGACCAGGTACTGGCGCAAAGTCCACCGCCGAATGCGAGCGGGGTCTCTGTTCCGCGCATTGATCTGCTCATCACTGCAATGCCTCCACCTCCATCCTTTGTCATGCCGAGTTTTCTGGGGCAGCCGCTGGGAAGCGTGAATCTCGCACTGCTCGACGCGGGATTTCACGTGGGTAATGTAAGCGCGATGCTATCCGCGCCCGACACAAATCAGGGCGTGATCAACCTCTCGGCACAATCGCTGGCGCCTCCACAACCCTCGCCTGCCAGCATTATCGTCTCGCAGAATCCGGCGCCGGGTCAGAAAGTGAATGCGGGAGCAACGGTGAATTTTGAAGTGCGGTGAGCAGTCCGCTTAGCTCAGTTCATTCACCGATCCTCACCTGATCCGCTCCAATACTGCTACGAAGAATCCATCGCAGGCGTGGACTCCCGGAATGGTGCGCAGATACGGCCCGTGGATCAATGACTCGAGATCCGGATCTACGAATTCTCCTGCCGACCGTAATGACTCCAGTTGTGAGCGCACCTCCAGCAATCGGAAAGACGCATTGTCGTGCATTGCCTGTTCGACCACACTTTCGCCCTCCTCATGTTCAAGTGAGCAGGTGGAATAAACCAGCGTCCCGGATGGAGCCACGTGCTTCATTGCGGATTGCAGAATCTGTGACTGCCGGACTGCCAAATCCGAAAGATCTTCCGGCATGAGCCGCCATTTGATTTCCGGGTTGCGCGCAATTGTGCCCGTGCCCGAGCACGGCGGATCCACTAGCACGCGATCAAAGGGTCCGCCGTCAGGCAGGTCTCGGATATCGGCATTTGTCACCTGAATATTCCTGGCGAGGACGCGTTTGCGCAACATTTCTGCGCGATGGCGGTGCAACTCGATAGCAACGATCTCTGCGCCAGGATTGCGGTCTGCGATCGCCCACGTCTTGCCGCCAGGTGCCGCGCAGCAGTCCAGTATGCGCTTACCACGGCCCACCAATGTCGCGACTAGTTGCGACGCCGCATCCTGAATGACAACGCGTCCTTCCGCGAACGCTTTCGTCTTGGTAACGTCCCCGGCGACAATGCGGCGCGCATGCCGGAGAAAACTTCCGGCTGAGATTTCGATGCCTTCACTCCGGAGTTCTTCTTCCGCAGAAACCGCACGCAGACGAATCGTGCTGACGGGAATGGTTTGGTCGTACATGCAGATGTGCCGCGCCATATCCACTCCGTATTGTGAGACCCATCGCCGCACGAGCCAGGATGGATGCGCCGAGACGGTTGCCACTGCATCCGCATCGCTCGCTGACACGATGAGTTCCTGGCGCGCTCCGAGGGAAAGTGAACTGTCCATCAGTTTCCTGAGCACTGCGTTGACAAAAGGCGCTGCGGAGCGTTTGCGGACGCGTTTTACGAGTTCGACGCTCTCGTGAATG
>JGI12627J18819_10000352_pt1 | contig 15102 bp, 7 predicted proteins | sample TexAe_OM1H0_M2_FD_18819 | JGI IMG/M metagenome (IMG submission 18819)
TTCGGGCACAACGAGTGGCAAGAGTGGGCACCCGGCATGAAGAGTGTTGAGGAAGCCACGGCCATCCGCCACAAAATTCTTTATGCATTCGAAGTGGCGGAGCGCCTTTCGGATCCCGTGCAGCGCCGAAGTTGGCTCACATTCGTAATTGTTGGTGCGGGGCCGACTGGCGTGGAACTCTCTGGAGCGATTGCAGAGATCGCCCGCCAAACATTAAAAAATGACTTTCGTTCCATCCATCCCGAGGAAGCGCAGATCATCCTGCTGGATGGTGCGCCTCGAGTATTGATGCCTTTCCCTGACGATCTGGCCGAAAAGGCAAGCCGTTCGCTTGCCAAGCTTGGAGTCGAGGTGAGGTGCGGGGCAATGGTCAAACACGTGGACAAAGAGGGTTTGACGATTGATTCCGGCGGGCGAACTGATTCAATCGCCGCGAAAACTGTCGTCTGGGCTGGCGGCATCACACCGTCGCCGCTGGGCAAAATCCTGGCTAGCCACACAAAAGTTGAGACCGACAAAGGAGGAAGAGTCAAAGTAAAACCTGACCTGACGATTCCAAGCTATCCGGACATTTACGTAATAGGTGATCTGGCTTCGTCGTTGGATGAAAAAGGAAAGCCTTTGCCTGGAGTGGCCCAGGTCGCCATGCAGGGAGGAGCCTATGCAGGTAAGGCGATCCTGCGAAAAGTAAAGGGGCAGCGGGAGCTTCCACCTTTTCGTTATTTCGACAAGGGATCGCTGGCGGTGATTGGACGCGCAGCGGCGGTGGCTGATGTTTTCGGCCTTCACATTTCGGGGTTCTTAGCCTGGCTGGTTTGGGCTTTTATCCATGTGACCTATCTGGTTTCGTTCCAGAGTCGCATTCTCGTCTTCATTCAATGGGCGATACAGGATCTGACATTCAGTCGCGGTGCACGGTTGATCACCGGAAGAGCTCCAACCGACTTCAACTTCAACAGCGAGGTCTCGCAAATGCGCCGTACGCCCGAGACGAAACCTGAGCCGGTGACTGCGCCGCATTGATTATTTCGGGCTTTTCGGCGTGCATCGAGGCAAACTCCTCGAGGCGGCGAGCGTGCGAGATCGGTGATACCCAGCGGCCGTGAACCCTTCCTTGAGGTGCAACTTTACGCGGCCGCTGCATTGCACATCCGATACAATCTATTCCGATATCGCCAGACCGGCGCTACTCATTCCCAGTAGTTGGGTACGCGAGACGTGAACGACTGCAGCTGACTGCGTTGCCGCGCCGAACTGCAAATCTCTGCCGGGGAGATGAGATCGGCCAGCGGCGATGTCGATTAGCTCTAACAGAGAGTGAGTTCAGTGAGAAAGATCGTTTTTCGCCATGTACGCTCATAATGGCCGATTGCGGCCGCTGCGAAGCGAAAGGTGTCACACTTCATTTCGCCAAATTTCTGACAGGGACGCGGGACAATGAGCACGCAAGATGTGCCAACCGTATTCATTGTCGATGACGATAGAGATGTGCGGGAGTCTCTCCAGGAGCTGCTGGAGTCTGTCGGCCTGCATTCCAAGTCTTTCGGAACAGCACAGGAGTTTTTGTCGAGTCCGCGTAGTGACGGTCCCAGTTGCCTAATTCTTGATGTGAGACTTCCCGGAATTAGCGGCTTGGACCTTCAGCACGAACTGAAAAGAGGGAAAGTAAGTATTCCAATTATCTTTCTCACTGCACATGCGGACGTTCCGATGTCGGTCAGGGCCATGAAGTCTGGCGCGGTTGAGTTTCTCACCAAACCATTCAGACAACAGGATTTGCTCGATGCGGTTCAGCGATCGCTCACTCGGGATCGCATCGTCCGCCAAAAGGAGCGAGACACTGCTGAGCTGCGACAGCGATACAACACATTGAGCGTCCGGGAGCGCGAGGTGATGAACCTCGTCGTTTCCGGGATGCTTAACAAGCAAATTGCGGCAGAGCTCGATGCCAGTGAAGCCACTGTCAAAATGCATCGGAGCCAGGTGATGAAAAAGATGCAGGCCCAATCCTTGCCTGAGCTCGTCAGAATGGCGGACAGGCTCAAGTCCATCACATAGCCGACGTTGCGCAATCGATGCTTTCCTCACCCGATTATCGATAGTAGGGGTCTAATCTCCTAAAGTCTGGTTCAGTCAGCCTAAAGTTTGATTGCTCCGAGTGAGCAAGGACGCTAACCTTGCCGCATGCCGGTGGACCGAACGTCCAAACTAATAGCGATCATTGATGACGACGAGGCCATGCAAGATTCACTGCGCGACCTAATGGAAGCGGCTGGGCTGGTCGCACGGTGCTTTGGATCCGCGGAAGAGTTCCTCGAATCCGATTTGCATACTCGGGCGGGGTGCCTAATTGTTGATATCCGTATGCCGAACATGTCAGGTCTGCAGTTGCAGGCCAAGCTGAAAGAAGAGGAATGCAATATTCCGATCATTTTCATCACGGCTCATGGGGATGCCAGGATGAGAATTCGAGCGATGAGAGAGGGTGCAGTCGAGTTCCTTGCGAAACCGTTCGACCATCACCTGTTGCTCAAACGGGTCCGTACTGCACTTGATATGTGAGCAACCTCGGTTATTGCAGTCGCGTGGAAAGCCTTAAGTGTAGAGGTTTCTGTGGGAAATTATGCAATAGTCACGAATCCTGGGCCGGACCAGGGCGAGCGCACGTTCGAGCGGATCATCGGCAGTAGCGCCGCCCTCGAATCTGTTCTCGACCAGGTGGAGCAGGTTGCCCCCACAGACTCGACTGTCATCATCGAGGGGGAAACCGGTACCGGCAAGGAGCTCATCGCACATGCCATTCACAATGCCAGTCAGCGTTGCGGGCGTGCCTTTATTAAGCTGAACTGCGCGGCCATTCCGCTGGATCTTCTGGAGAGCGAGTTGTTCGGTCACGAGAAGGGCGCCTTTACTGGAGCCATTGCGCAGAAGATCGGGCGCTTCGAAATGGCCGATAAGGGAACCTTGTTCCTGGACGAAGTCGGCGACATCCCTCCTGCCTTGCAACCCAAGCTGCTGCGCGTGCTGCAAGAGCAGGAATTCGAGCGTTTAGGGAGCGGTCGCACCCACAAAGTGGACGTCCGGCTGGTGGCGGCGACCAATCGGGATCTGGTCAAGATGGTAGCTCGTGGCCAGTTTCGCAGTGATCTCTACTATCGTCTGAACGTCTTCCCCATCGTGCTGCCCGCGCTCCGAGAGCGCCGGGAAGACATTCCTGCGCTTGTCACGCATTTCGTGAAACTGTTTAGCCGCCGCATGGGAAAGCAAGTCGACAGCATTGCTCAAGAAACCATGGCTGCCTTCCAGTGGTATTCGTGGCCAGGGAACATCCGCGAGTTGCAGAACCTGGTGGAACGCGCGGTGATCCTTTCCCGCGACGGCGTGCTGCAGAACCCTCTGCAGAAGAGGCGAGCGACCCCTAACGTGCTCCTACGCGCCCAGGCTCTACCATCGTCGATGACGTTGGAGGACTCAGATCGCGCTGTGATTCTCGAAACACTCGAGCAAGTGGGCTGGGTCGTCGGTGGACCACGCGGCGCGGCAGCCAAACTGGGACTGAAGCGAACCACGCTGCTGGCCAAGATGAGAAGGATGGGAATCTCGCGACCGATCTCTCTAGAGGGAACAGACGTGTTCGGCATTGCATCCGATGGCATAGCACGGGAAGAGGCCCAGGGTCAAAGTCTAGCGGACGGCGGAGATCGTGAAACATGATCGACAAGACTCTGGCAGCGTTCCTCGATGCTCGCCGGTGGACGACATCGGGCTGATGGTTGTGGTTGCGCAAGCAACCGACGCGACTCATGCGACGGTGGAGTTCCGCCGGCACAGGCGCGATATCACATTGATGGACTTTCGACCCCCGGATGCCGGCGGCATGGATGGCCTGATCTCCATCCGCAGTGAATTTCCTGAGGGCCCGCATCTTCATGCTGACCACATCAGACAATACAGAGATTCAACGCACCAGCAGAGGCCGAAGATTTGCATCACAATCGCAGGGATTCCATTCTGCCGGGAAAGACAAAGCAGACCACTGGACTCTCAATGAGAGTGACATTGTTTTCTTATGCAAGTGAAGCCCTCTGAAATCGCAGCGGTGATTCGGATCGAAGCAGTCTCTGAAACTTGTTCGGTTCTGCGAATCCTGAGCGCTATCGTTTTTCTCAGCGCGGTCGCCTTAGTGGCCTGCCACTCAGAAAGACCCCAGGAAACACCAACCATCTCCTTCATCTACATTCCTCCTGCAGCCCAGGGTGGTCGAGAAAGACTGGATACCATCTCCGGCCGAGTCTCTGGCGCTCGACCAGGACAGCGAATCGTGATTTATGCACAGAGTGGCCCCTGGTGGGTACAGCCTTGGCCAGAGCATCCGTTTATCGCGATCGAGTCGGATTCAACATGGAGCACCCGGACGCACTTGGGATACGAGTACGCTGCATTGCTCGTGAATGCGGACTATCATCCGGCGCCAACGATCGACCTAGCTCCTACAATCGGTGGTTCTGTGGTGGCATTGAAAATAGTCCATGGGGTTGGATCTCTGCCGGACCTCCCCATCGTGCCACTACGCTTCAGCGGATATGACTGGAAGGTTCGGACTGTCTCAGCGGCTCGCGGCGGGCTCAATAATCTCTACGCCGCGGATAACGCCTGGACCGACAAGAGTGGCGCCTTGCACCTCAGGATCAGCAACAAGCCGGCAGGCTGGACTTGCGCGCAAGTGGTTCTTGCTCGCAGTCTCGGCTACGGCACTTACAATTTCGTTGTTCGCGACACTGCTCGTTTAGATCCTGCCGTGGTTCTCAGCTTGCACACCTTTGATGACTCGGCGGGTGATAAACATTTCCGAGAATGGGATATTGAGATTGGGCGCTGGGGGCGCGCCGCTGGTAGAGAGAACGCGCAATTTGGCATTCAACCTTTCTACGTTCCTGGCAACCTCGCCCGGTTCACAGAGCCGACCGGCACACTTACCTACTCGATGCTTTGGGAGCCAGGGCGTGCAGTGTTCAAAGCATTCCGGGGAAGCTCGATTCAATCGGGTGATGCGCGTCCGTTCTACGAGCACACTTTCACCGCAGGAGTTCCATCGCCCGGTCAAGAACTGCTGCAAGCCATGTTTTACATCGTTGCCAGCACGCAGAACCCGGTGCAAAAAAACACGGAAGTCGTCATCGATCGGTTCGAGTATCTTCCTTGACCCGTCTCTCTGAATTCCGGTTGATGCTTGGCGCGGCTGCTGCCGCGATGCTGATTTTCTGTGCTACCCCTTCAAACGCTGTCGATCCGCATCGGATGATTTCGCAATATGCGCGCGATCGCTGGACAATCGAAAACGAGTTTCCAGGGGGGGCAGTATCGTCGATTGCGCAAACACCGGACGGTTATCTTTGGATTGGCAGCGAAAAGGGTCTGGTCCGCTTCGACGGGCTTAGCTTCCGTCTTTTTCAGCAGGCGAGCCCTGAACCTTTGCCCATCGGCTCCGTCCAGCAATTGATGACTGACAATAGCGGCAATCTCTGGCTTCTCCTGGCCAACACCAAGCTGTTGCGATCTCATGACGGAAAATTCGAGCTCGGACGCGAGAAAGCGGAAATTGGAGTGACAGCGATCGGAAAGCACGCGAACGGCGCTCCTCTCTTCGCATCGCTTGCGTATGGCGCACTCACCTATCAAGACGGGAAGTTCTTGTCGGTTCTCCGTTCATCGGATCGCAACTCGACGCCGACTGCCCCATCTTATGACGACCTCTCAACCCGGCTGAGTTGGGCTACCAGCGTCGCTGCTCATAGTCTGGCCCAGCCTGACTCGGCTGTGACTTCCATTGTCGAGACCAGTGACGGCCGGGTGTGGCTCGGTACACGCGACAAAGGTCTGTTTTATCTGGACCAAGGCGGGATTTCGCCGGTACGTCTGCCGGGTGTGACTCGCAACGTTCGGGCGCTACTTCCGCTGGAAAATGGAGATCTCTGGATCGGAACGGAAAGAGGTATTTTTCGCTGGAACGGAAAAGAAGTNAATCAAATTGGCATTAACCCTGCTTTGCGCCAAGCTGAAGTTCTNGCGATGATTCGCGACCGCGACGCGAACGTTTGGGTAGGGACCACTGCCGGGCTCGCCAGGGTCAACAACGAGGGGGTTTCCTTCGATGACGTCGGCCCGGACCACGCGAAACCAGTAACGGCTCTTTTTGAAGATCGAGAAGGAAATCTGTGGATAGGACGTTCGCATGGCATCGAGAGACTACGCGAAACCGCGTTCGTCACGTATCCGTTTAGAACGTCGCAAGAGGAGAGCGGTGGACCTGTTTTCGTCGATGCTACCGGGCGCGTGTGGTTCGCGTCGTTCAAGGGTGGTCTGCAGTGGCTCAGACAGGGACAGGGAAAGGGCGGAATCATTTCACACGGCGGTTTGAACCACGACGTGGTCTATTCCATCACAGGAGATGAGAACGAGCTGTGGGTTGCGAGACAGCGAGGCGGACTGACGCGCTTACGGTACGGCGCTGGTCGAATCACGGCAAGAACCTACACGGTTTCCGATGGGCTGCCCGAAAACAGCGTGTATGCGGTATATCGAAGTCGTGACCGCTCGGTCTGGGCTGCCACGCTTAACGCCGGTATCAGTCAATTTGTGGACGGTCATTTTAAAACCTATTCCACTGCGAATGGCTTGCCATCGAATACCATTACTTCGATCGACGATGGTCCCGATGGCACAATGTGGCTAGGCACGCCAAACGGTCTCGTCACGTACTCCAGAGACAAGTGGAGCACTCTTACATCTCGCGACGGACTGCCCAACGACAACATCACCTGCTTGCTTACAGATCCGACGGGCACTCTGTGGATTGGAACCGTCTCGGGCCTTGCTCTGCTGCGATCGGGCCACATCAGAAAGCCTGATTCTATGCCTTCGTCTTTGCGAGAAGAGATCCTCGGAATTGCTGAGGACAAGCTCGGAAATCTTTGGATTGCGACCTCGAATCACACATTATCCGTCAACCGAGCACGCCTGCTGTCAGCTGCACTTACTGAATCTGACGTTCGAGAGTACGGAACCGAGGATGGTCTAATCGGGACACAAGGTGTGAAGCGATTTCGATCGGTATTTGCGGATGCACACGGGAAAATCTGGTTTTCCACCGATCGAGGTCTGGCTGTAGTCGACCCCGTCCGAGCACATCGTGAGTCCGCCCCCGTCATTGTAGAAATCGAGAGTCTATCCGCAGACGGCAACCCGCTCGACCTGGAGCCGCCGATTCGTGTTCCTCCGGATACACATCGCCTGACCTTCAGGTTCTCAGGGCTCAGTCTATCTGATTCGAAACGGATCCAGTTTAAATACAAACTGAAAGGATTTGACAGAGACTGGAGCGAACCAGTCTTCAGTCCTGTGGCCATTTACACACACGTTGATTCGGGCTCCTATACGTTTCAGGTCATGGCCAGCAATAGCGCCGGCATTTGGAACGATCACGCCGCGGAGCTTTCCTTCGGCATTGCGCCCACGTTATACCAAAAAAGAACGTTTCGAATCCTTCTTGCGATTTCTCTATTGCTTGGCATCTGGGCACTTCATCGATGGCGCGTTCATCAGCTCAAGGGCCAGGAAAAACATCTGCGGGACGTTGTGGAAACAATTCCGGCGATGACTTTCACTGCGTCGTCTCACGGCTCCTGCACATTTGTGAATAAGCGCTGGACCGAATACACCGGGCTTTCTGTCGAGGAAACCTTAGGCAGAGGGTGGCAGCGTGTGATCCATCCCGAAGATTTTGTGCGCCATTCCGAGAATTGGCGGATCTCCGTTGCAACGGGGCAGCTTTTCGAGGACGAGGCGCGGTACCTGCGCGCCACAGACGGGGAATATCGCTGGTTTCTGGTGCGCGGTGTTCCACTGCGGGACCCGCATGGAAAGATTGTTAAATGGTACGGAACCCTCACAGACATTGAAGATCGCAAACGTGCAGAGCAAGAGCGCGAGAAATTGCATCAGCTCGAGGCGGGTCTTGCCCACATCAACCGTGTGAGCATGTTGGGGGAAATGGCCGCTTCTCTGGCGCACGAGATCAAACAGCCGATCGCTGCCGCAATCAACAACGCCAATAGCTGCATCGAATGGCTTGCCCACGAACCGCCGAACCTGGATCGGGCGCGAGCGGCAGCAACCCGAATCGACAAATGTGGAAATCGTGCCGCTGAGATTATCGATCGGATACGTTCGTTCTACAGGAAGTCTCCTCCCCGAAGCGAGTTGGTCGACGTGAATAGAATCATCCACGAAATTCTCACGCTGCTGAACGGCGAGGCTATGCGATCATCCGTGGCCATGCGTACGGAACTTGCCGCTGAGCTGCCCGAAGTCATGGCGGACCGCGTGCAGTTACAGCAGGTGTTCATGAACCTCATGCTCAACGCCATCGAAGCGATGAAGGATTCGGGCGGAGAACTCACTGTAAAGTCACAACGGGAGCAAAACCGGCAACTATTGTTCTCGGTCAGCGATACAGGCCCGGGACTGCCAGCTGGGAATGCTGACCAGATCTTTTCTGCTTTCTTTACCACCAAGTCACAGGGCAGCGGCATGGGGTTAGCCATCAGCCGTTCTATTGTGGAGTGTCACGGTGGCCGGTTGTGGGCGACCGCCAATGACGGACGAGGTGCAACTTTTCATTTCACGTTGCCAACCCATGTGACGGAGTCAGAATTGGTCATCTAAAGATTTTTTTCGGACCTTCATCATGAGACCGGACACGACATATCTTTCGGCGTTTCCTTATTCGCCGTCAGTAGTGCCGTGTTGCTCATCGGAGTAAGATTCAATCCCATGGCTGACGAGTCTCGACGCACCATCAGGAAGCAGGAATCGGTCGATTTGCCGAACCGAATCGAAACGAGACGCCATTGTTGGTCCATGCCCTGCCGGATGGTGACGCTCAATGCATGGAGGCAGGCATTCCTCCTGGCCCCATTTCTGGTGCTGGCGGGTTGTGGCCGGTCGCCAAACGCATCAACGCCGAGCATTGCGATCACGAGAATTCCATCTGGCGACGGAAACAAGTACGAAACAGTTGCTGCCATTGAGGGCACCGCGGCCGGTGTCCGCCCGGACCAGCAGATCGTGGTCTATACCAGAAGCGAGGAGTTGTGGTGGGTGCAGCCCCTCCCGGACCGCCCGTTCACGCAAATCGAGAATGGTTCACGTTGGCAGAACCAGGTCCATCTCGGTACTGAGTACGCCGCATTGCTCGTCGAGCCTGGTTATCACCCGCCGGAGACGGCGGAATCGTTGCCGTCAAAAGGGGACGGTGTCGACGCAATCGCGGTCGTACAGGACAAGGGTGCACCGGCAAGTTCGACACAACCGAAGCTGCTGCATTTCAGCGGTTATGACTGGACCGTACGGACGGCAGCCAGTAATCGCGCCGGCACAAGAAATTCATTTGATCCGGCGAACGCGTGGACGGACGAACGCGGCGCATTGCATTTGCGCATCGCCAGGCGCAATGACAAGTGGACGTGTGCGGAGGTTAAGCTCACACGCAGCCTGGGATACGGAACCTACACGTTCGTCGTGCGCGATACCTCGCAATTGGAGCCCTCCGCCGTTCTAACGCTGCTGACGTGGGATGGGATCGGCGGTGAACAAAATCGGCGTGAGCTTGACGTCGAAATCAGCCGCTGGGGCTACCTCGAGAACGAGAATGCACATTATGTCGTCCAGCCCTACTTCATTCCAGCAAATATAGTTCGATTTCGAGTGCCAGGCGGCGTGCTTATACACTCTTTCCAGTGGAAGCCCGGTCGTGTGACATTCTCAACTGTGTCCGGATCGCCGGCGCACGTGATCCAACAACATACTTTTACCTCGGGAGTGCCAGCCGCGGGTGGGGACGCGGTCCGCATGAATCTGTATGTCTTCAATAAAGGTGAGATTCCCCTAAAAAATGAAATGGAAGTCGTGATTGAGAAATTCGAGTTCTTCCCGTAATGCTCCATGTAGCGCCATATCGAGTGGTTACGTTGGCGGTGATGGCATGCCTCCTCAGCGAAGCGCATGCGCTAGACCCACATCGCAAATTCTCTCAGTATGTCCGGGAGACGTGGAGCACTGCGAATGGTCTGCCGGGCGGCGCGGTTCACGCTATTGCACAAAGCCCGGATGGCTATCTTTGGATTGGCACTGACAAAGGCCTCGTACGTTTTGACGGGTTCACCTTCCTGCCCGTGCCACCGAAGTCGCTTCTGCCTCAAAACGATCCGATTCTGGGATTAATTACTGACGCCGAGGGCGATCTGTGGGTGCGCATGCAAACCGCAGGAATCCTTCGTTATAACCGTGGGAAGTTTGAGAATCTCGCATCCGCGCCCAATGCCACTGTGACTCAGGTGACGGCGATTGCACGGGAAAATGGCGCCGGAATGCTGCTCTGGGACCTGATCAGCGGGACCCTCCGGCTGCGAAGGGGAAAGCTGGATCCGATAGCTCCGGCAAGAATCCTGCCGGGATCGTCCGTGACGATGTCGATTGCGGAAACTGCAGGTGGCAAAATCTGGCTGGGAACACTGGGAGCCGGCCTCTTCTATCTGGAAAACGGACGCGCCACGCGGGTTACTGAAGGACTCACGGAGACGAAAATTAACTGCTTGTTGCCGGTTGGCGACCAGGAATTGTGGGTGGGCACCGATCACGGACTGTTTCGATGGAATGGTGCCGGATTTCGGCGTGCTGAATTGGGGCCTTCGCTCCGTGACCAGCCAGTGCTGACGATTCTTCGCGATCGCGATTCGAACATCTGGTTGGGTACTACGCGAGGTCTTTTGCGAATCAATGCGAGTGGTACTTCCTTTGCCGAGGAAGAAGGCATGCAGAACGCCGGTGCTGTCAACGCGCTGTTTGAGGATCGCGAAGGAAATCTGTGGGTTGGGGATGCCATGGGATTAGAGCGTATCCGAGACAGCGCATTCATAACTTACTCCACGGATAAGGGACTCTCCTCGGACGCGAGTGGTCCCGTTTACGTTGACGGGGAAGATCGCGCATGGTTCGCTCCCGAAAAAGGCGGACTGTACTGGATCAAGAATGGCCACATTCACGCCGTCAAGCCGGCGCTGCTGGGGAAAGATGTGATCTATTCCATTGCCGGACGCGATCACGAAATCTGGATCGGACGCCGACAAGGAGGCTTGACCCATCTGGAGTACAGCAGCGGACTCGTTACAACAGAAACCTACGGCCGGGCAAATGGGCTGGCGCAAAACAGCGTGTACGTCACTTATCAGAGTCGCGACGGAGCGGTATGGGCGGGTACCCTGAGCAATGGCATCAGTAGACTCAAAGACGGAAAATTCACTACGTACACAACCACCAACGGACTGGCTTCAAACACGGTCTCATCAGTCCTCGAAGGTCGCGATGGAACGATGTGGTTTGGGACCCCGAGCGGCCTGAGCACGCTGTCAAACGGGCAATGGAGAACCTATTCCCTCCAAGACGGACTGCTCTCTAACAACGTAACTTGTCTCTTTGAAGATTCGGCCGGTGCATTGTGGATTGGAACTTCAGCCGGCCTTGCGTACTTCCAAATGGGCCGTATGCACACTTTTCAGGAAGCCCCGGAATCATTGCGCGAACAAATAGTCGGAATGGCGGAGGACAAAAGCGGAAGATTTTGGATCGCGACCTCAAATCATGTTTTGCGCGTTCCGCACGACAAACTGCAAAGCGGTGTTGTGAGGGCAGCCGATGTTCTCGAGTATGGGCAGGCCGATGGTCTCGAGAGCACTGAAGGAGTGAAGCGCAGCCGATCGGTAGTCTCAGACTCAACGGGCAGGATCTGGTTTTCGCTCAGCAGCGGCTTGTCGGTTGTTAATCCGTCCGAGATCACTGACAATTCAGTTCCCGCGCTGCCTCACATCGAGGCGATCACTGCCGATTACAACACCGCAAACCTCGACGCTTCCGTTCGAACTCCTCCATCTCCCAGGCGAATCACGTTTGAGTACACGGGGTTGAGCCTCGCGGTGCCGGGGCGGATTCGCTTTCGATATTTCCTCGAAGGTTTCGACAGTAGCTGGAGTCAGCCGGTTGCAGCGCGAGAAGCTGTTTACACGAACCTTGGACCCGGCTCCTATCGATTCCGGCTTGTCGCCAGCAACAGCGAGGGGCTGTGGAACGGGCCAGAAACTGCGATCGCTTTGAACGTCGCTCCGGCCTACTATCAAACTTACTGGTTCCGTTTGTCGTGCTTCGCAGCCTTCATTGCCCTCCTCTGGACACTTCATCGATGGCGCATTCATCAGTTCAGGGGTCAGGAAAAGCGTCTGCGGGACGTTGTGGAAACAATTCCGGCGATGACTTTCACTGCGTTGTCTGATGGCTCCTGCACATTTGTGAACAAGCGCTGGACCGAATATACCGGGCTTTCGGTCGAGCAGAGTTCAGGCGCAGGTTGGCAGCGCGCGGTTCATCCCGAAGATCTTGCACAGCATTCCGAGAATTGGCGCATCTCCGTTGCGACGGGGCGGCTTTTCGAAGGCGAGGCGCGTTTCCGTCGCGCGGCTGTCGGCGATTATCGATGGTTTCTGGTGCGTGGCGTTCCACTTCGGGCCCAGCATGGAAACATCGTTAACTGGTACGGAACCCTCACCGACATCGAAGATCGCAAGCGCGCAGAAGTAACGCTGCAGTTGACGTCTCACGACTTGCAAGACAGCAAAGCCAAGCTGGAAGAAGCCCAGCGCATCACCCATGTCGGCTACTGGGAATGGGACCTCGCGACAGATTGCTTGATCTGGTCAGATGAAACCTACCGCATTTTTGGACTGCGGCCTCAGGAACGTCCCATGAACGTGGACGAACTACGGGAGATGATCCATCCTGAAGATCGGGACCGCGTTTTTCGAGAAAAGGAGCAGACCATTACTAGTGGTGTGCGCTATGACGTGGAACACCGCATCGTTCGTCCCAGCGGCGAAGTGCGGGTCCTCAACAGTACGCGTGCTGTAAAGAAAGACGAGTCGGGCCGACCCACCCACTTCTACGGTACAGTCCAGGACATTACTGACCGCAAGCGCGCCGAGGAGGCGCTTCAGCGAAGCCAGTTTTATATCAGTGAAGGGCAGCGCGTTGCCCATATGGGCTGCTGGGCATTCGACGCCACCGGATTCAGTTACTGGTCCCCCGGGTTATTCCAGGTTCACGGCCTTGATCCGCTCCGCAAGCCGCCAACAGTAGAAGAATACTTGGCTCTTGTACATCCGGAAGATCGCGCGTTCATGAAACAAGGCATTGCGAAGATGTTGGACGACCCTCGCCCATTCGACTTCACAAAACGGTTTGTGCGGCCTGACGGAGAGATTCGTCACGTACGTTGTGTGGGTGTTCCGGTGACGGAAGGGGGGATTTTCCAGGGCTTCCTTGGGACAGGGATGGATGTTACCGAGCAAGAGCGACTAACGGAGGAATTGCGCCTGAGTGAGCATTATCTCAGCGAAGGACAGCGACTCGCCCATATGGGAAGTTGGGCATTTAATCCGTCTGGTTTCTTCAGCTACTGGTCGCGTGAACTTCTGCGCATATACGGTCTTGATCAGGCCCAAGAAGCACCCAGCCTTGAGGAATACCTCGCCCTGATCCATCCGCAGGATCGCGAGTTCATGAGATCGCTTATCAAGAAAATGGTGGCGGAAGCTTTGGGATGTGATGTCACCAAGCGGATTGTGCGACCCGACGGCGAAATTAGATATATCCGTTGCGTTGGTGTACCTGTTGTCGAGGATGGCACGCTGCAAGGAATCATCGGCACTGCGATGGACGTTACGGAGCACGAGCTTCTCACTCAGGAGCTTCGGCGCCGGGAAGCATACATGGCGGACGCTCAACGGCTCAGTCAAACAGGTAGTTTCGGGTGGAGACCTGACAGCGGAGAGATTGTCTGGTCAGACGAAACCTATCGCATCTTCGAGTACGACCACGCGGTGAAGCCAACAATAGATTTAGTGGCGCAGCGCGTCCATCCCGAGGACCGGCCCGACTTTCTGAAGGTCATTGAGAGTGCCTCTGCGGGGGCGACAGAGTTCGAACATACCTATCGCTTGTTGCTGCCCGGCGGGAGTGTCAAGCACGTTCACGCCCTGGCCCACGCATTACAAGATGCATCCGGCAACCGCGAGTTTGTTGGGGCGGTGACCGACATTACGTCAATCAAGCGAGCCGAAGAGGAACTCCGCAAAAGTGAAGCGTACTTGGCCGAAGCGCAGAGGCTCACCCACACGGGCAGTTGGGCGTGGAACNTGGGTACGGACGAGCTCTTCTGGTCAGAAGAGATCTTTCGCATTTATGAGCTCGACCCGGTGAAACTAAAGCCCGCTTGGTCCCTCATTCTCGATAGAGTTCACCCAGACGACCGAGCAAGCCTTCTGCAGCGCAAGAAAATGGAGTCCACACAGACGGAATGGGCTGAGTCGGAGGCTGATTTTCGAATCGTTGTTCCGGACGGAAAGATAAAGCACCTTCACAGCATCGCGCATCCGGTGATGGATGGCTCGGGCCAAATCATTGAAGTCATTGGCACAGTCATGGACGTAACCGAACGGAAACGAGTCGAGGATTCCCTGCGCCGNAGTGAAAGTCATCTTGCCGAGGCGCAAAAGCTCACCCATACGGCCAGCTGGGCTTGGCGCCTACCTGATCGAAATGCGCTGGAGGTCTCCGAGGAGTTTTACCGGATTTTCGGCTTCGATCCAGCCGAGGGAGCGCCAACTCTGGAAGAATTTCTCGAACGCGTNCACCCGGAGGATCGCCTTAACTGGACGGGCATTACCGAACGGGCAATCGTGGAAAAGGCCGATTACGATCACGAGTTCCGTATCCTTTTACGGAATGGAAAGGTGAAGTGGATTCACACTGTTGGCCATCCCGTCTTTTCCAACGCCGGAGATTTGGAGGGGTTCGTGGGCAGCTCGACCGACATCACGGAACGCAAGTCTGCCGAGCAAGAGCGCGAAAAACTGCGACAACTCGAGGCCGATCTGGCACATATCGATCGGGTGAGCACGTTGGGCGAAATGGCGGCATCACTGGCACACGAGATCA
>JGI12627J18819_10000353_pt1 | contig 15095 bp, 12 predicted proteins | sample TexAe_OM1H0_M2_FD_18819 | JGI IMG/M metagenome (IMG submission 18819)
AGCCGACGGCGACCAGGTCAATGACAAATTGCATAGCTCCAAAGCGGCGCAGTTCAGACGCTCCTTGCATCGCGAGAATGAATCCACTGCAGATCGCCATCAAAGAGACCATGGGCATTGCATCGACGCCGATTTCCAGCATCTGCCTCACTGTAGCCCGCCAACGGTAACGATTTCCGACAAACGGCAGCGCTCGCCCCATGGCCCGCAAGGTGGCCCAGAGCTGAATATTCAGACTTCCGACGTAATCGAGATGTTCGATCGTCCGTTCGCCGACATTTTTGAGAACATTGACCATCAAGATGCCTTCTGTCCGCAATCGCTGGCTTCGAACAGGGTGAGCACTCCGGTAACTTCGAGCAACCGGAGCACAGAACCACTGAGTCCCTGCAAGCAAAACATCGTCTGGCGGTGGCGAGCGATTCTAAGGGCTTCGATCAAGGTGGCGATTCCCGATGTCTCAATGTAGGGAACACCTGCTAAATCCACGGTGATCGCACGAGGCAATGGTTCCGCGGACAGGATGGCTAGTAGGCAATCGCGAAGGTCGGGCGAGGAATCTATATTGATTCGGCCGCTCGCGCGGACGATGGCGTCGTTTCCCAGTTGATCTACTGAGATCTCGAGGTTGCTGCCTGAACTAACTGCCGTTCGTGTCACTTTCCTCAGCTCGTTTCCTGTTTGACCGCATAATCCTGAGTCATGCCTGGACCGTTCAGCACTACTGCTTGCATGCAGCCTTCCACAACAACGCTCAATGAAGGGGCGCAGCTATCTCCTTCTGCCAGCTGGGAATGGAAAAGTCTGAAAACACCCGAGCGAATCGCCGGACCGCAGTGGCTGCTGTGGAACTCGCACAATCTGATTGGGACTAGTGAGTCAAATGATTCTGTCGGACCAAGGCAGCTGCTGAGCTCCGGTCAGATCGTTCTCGCTGTTGGCAACACAAGTGCTTTGCATAGCATATGGACGCCATCAGTGACGTCAAGCAGTCTCGATTGCAGCAAGATGGCTCTGATGTCACCAGCTTTGACGTTTCTGTCAAGTTGAGTGACACCGGTTGGGGTTGCTCTGTGGGCAGCGGTCGCTCTGTTGATGTGCGAACACAAATCCAGAGCCCGGTCCCAGAGCGCATGCACCCCCGAGTCGCGGCACGGTAATTGCTAGGGTAGTCGAAAGGGGTACGAGCTGCCCTCGACAGCCACGCCGCGATTGGAGGAAAAATGAATCACTTCGTTGTTTCACCAATGCCAAGGCAGGCTCGCCGCCCGGAGCTTNGAGCCGTTTCGAGGTTCTTGGCCATGTTAATTTGCTGTGCCCTGCCTGCGCCAGCGCAGCAAATAACGCAGCNAGGGAACACGAGCGCATCATTCAGCACTCGGGCGACTCATCTGCTGGGATTCNCGAACGCGAGGAATAACAGCNCCGGGACATTATCCGTTCAGGGCGATTCGCTGCAATTCCAGCAGAACGGGAAGCCTGCCGAAAAAGTGAAGATCGCATTAGTTCGGGATGTCTATCTGGGTGCGGAGAGCAAGCAGGTCGGCGGCTTGCCAATGACACTGGGCAAGACGGCGGCTCCGTTCGGTGGTGGTCGAGTCGTCAGTCTCTTCGCCCACAAGAACTACGACACCCTGACTCTGGAATTTGTGGACGCTGATGAAGGAATTCATGGTGCGATCTTTCAGTTAACAAAAGGACAGGGCGAGCTTGTGAGGAATGAACTGATAGCTCGAGGAGTAACTATCAGTTCCCACCAAGATCAGCCAACAAAAGAAAGCGCTGCGGGAGCCAGGCATGAAAACAAGTAAATGCAATGTATCGATCGCTGGTCTGATCGCGTTGGTGGCGATCACCCTTGCACTTCCTCGTCAGCTGCCTGGTCAGACCGGGGCTGCGAAATCCTGTGGTGGTAACGGGACTTCCGCTACACGCTGGAGTGTTCAAGTCGACCAGGTTGACCCTGGGAATCTTGACCTCGCTTATTCGTTCCAAATCGCGATTTACGAGAATCTCGTGGAGGAATTGAAAAAGACAAAGCAATTCCCGCAGGTGTTTCGCGATGGCGACCTCAAGACCAGCGAAGTTCCAAATTTGCTGGTGCTCAAAACAACTGTAGAGAAGTACACGCCTGGCAGCGAAAACCGGCGTGCGGTGACCACCGTGAGCGGCGCCACGAAGCTAACTGTACGGAGTCAACTTCTCACACGCGAGGGTAAGGTCGTTCTTGAGCGTACCGTGAATGGTGATGTTCGTTTCTTCGGCAGTAATTTGCGGGCTACTCAGAACTTAGCGCGCAACATCGCCAAGACGATCAAACAATCACAAGTGTCTGGTTCCGGGCAACCAACCGCGATCCTGACCGGCCAACTATGAGTCCGACGGAAAACATACACGGGCTTCTGGATGGCAAGGGACACTTCACCAGGAGTGAAGCAAGGAGCAAGGATGCTGAGGCTAGTAGGTCTGCTTTGTACATTGTTGACGGTGTTTCCCGTGTTTGGCCAGTCCACCTCGAAGTATCAGGTGGGCACCATCACTGAAGTTAAAGTTCATCAAACTGCCGGAAGTGGTGCCTCTGCCGCCGCGAGCTATGACGTTTCCGTCAAAGTGGGCGACACCGTTTATGTGGTGCTCTACACGCCAGCAGTGGGCGAGGACACTGTGAAATACGCTGCCGGGCGTGACCTACTGGTGCTCGTGGGGAAAAACAGAATTACCTATAACGACATATTGGGTCGATCGTATGAGGTGCCCATAGAGAGCCAAAAACCTGCCGCGATGCCCAAACAGTCCAAGTCAGTTTCGCGCGCGGCAAAGTAGTCATTTGGGATCTCGCAAGAGTCATACCGCACTGCGGATCGGATTGAAAAATAGACACGGAGAACCAGACATGGAGCGAAAAGATAGAGCAAGACTTCACAGCAACCTTGTACTTTCACTGGGAGCAGCGGCGATGTTTGCGATGGCCATGTTCGCAGTAGAGGCGAAGGCACAGATTAGTGGTGAGGGCTTACCGAACCTGGAGTCGCCCGTCGAGCCTTTGCGGCCGGGAGTCACAGAAAACCGAGTGCTTGCCGAACTTGCCGCGCATAACGAGCAACGCAGGACGGCCTTGCACGACTATAGCGTCCTGAGGACTTATCAGGTCATTGATCTCAAAGGCAAGGTGCACGCTAACAAAATCGGACGAATGGAGTTTCTCTCCCCGGACAAAAAGACGTTCACGGTCACTTCCGAGTCTGGCTCGGGCTTGGTCCGAAACATGGCGCTGAATCCGCTCATCAAGAGCGAGATCGAAACGGCAGCCGGCAAAGAACATCATGACAGCGCCATTTCCGCTGACAACTATTCCTTAAACCTGTTGGGCGAACAACAGGTGGGTCCGTATCGTTGCTTCGTTGCCGAGGTTCAGCCCAAGCGGAAAGACAAGTATCTGTTTGAGGGGAAGCTGTGGATTGATGTAGAGGATTACTCCGTGGTGCGGATCGAAGGCCATCCCGCGAAAAAACTGTCTTTCTGGATCCAACGCGCTGACTTCGTACGCCAGTACCAGAAAATTGATGGGTTCTGGTTTCCGCAGAAGGACCAGACACTGGTTCAGGTACGGCTGTATGGGAAGAAGGTCCTGACCATCGATCACCGGGACTATGTCGTGAATGCAGGTCAGAGCAAGGATGCGTGGGCAACCGTTCCAGAAGCCGCCATCACTTTGACTTCGTCACGTTGACGCAAAACACCCTCCGCGTCCGGTAACACCGAAGTCGTCCGAGCTTTCTCTTTCTAACCAGAGCACGGCACGTCCGTTCCGGCAGCGCGGCCCCGCGCCATTCCTTTCTCATAACAATTGGGTGACTGTCACAAGGTTTTGACGTGTCAAAGCCGAGCGAACTCAAGTGACATCTCACCCCCCACCATGAGTTTTCCTCGAGTTCATTGCATCTCTCGTTTTCTCAACACTTTGAAAGAAGTCGAGTCGCGGGCGTTTGGTTTGGACAGCACATTGCACTTTAGGTGAGCAGGAGGAACAGCTTGCGACGGTTGTCTGGTATCGGCTTCTCGGTTCTGCTGTTCCTGGGCCTTGGTTTCGCTCAAGGCGGTTCCCCTCCACCCGGATCAATAAAGGGTGAGGTGTTCACGAAGGGCACAAATAGAGAACCTGCTGTTTTGCCCGGCGTTCGCATCGTCCTTCACGGCCCTGTAACCAGGGAAACCGAGTCGGACGCACAGGGAGCATTCGCTATCGATAGCCTTCCCCCCGGGACTTACGAGATCGAAGCGAATGCTCCTGGGTTGAGCGGCGGACTCGCGGTGGAGGTGGCCCCAGGAGCGTCCTCGGCTGTCCTTCTCGAAATGAACGTGACAATGGTCAGCAACATGGTAAATGTGACCGCGACCGAGGCTTTCGTAGCTGATGAGTCTGCTCAGCACAACACTATCACTCAGTCCGTCGTGGAAAGGGCCCCAAATCGAGACGAAAAGATCGAGAGTCTGCTTCCGCTCGTCCCGGGAGTGGTCCGGGGGCCCGACGGACGTATCAACATGAAAGGCGCGCAAGCGACACAGGCCGGGTGGCTCGTGAATTCGGCAAACGTCACTGATCCGGCTACCGGTGGCCAAGCCATCAGCTTGCCGATTGATGTGGTCTCATCCGTTCAGGTTATTTCCAACCCTTACAACCCTGAATATGGAAGATTCACCGGAGCCGTCTCTAGCGTTGAAACCCGTACGAGCAACTTCGACAAATTTCACTTCTCCATACAAAATCTTGCTCCGCGGGTCAGAGACCGCAATGGGAGCATTGTTGGCATTGGAGCCTTCACGCCACGCGCCACTATCACTGGGCCGCTGATAAAAGACAGGCTCGCGTTCACCCAGTCTCTGGAATACCGCTTCGTCCGTACGCCGGTCGAGAGTCTGCCGCCGCTGCAACGTGACACAACACTCGAGAGCTTTGATTCCTTCAGCCAATTCGACTTGAAGATTAATGACCGACAGACCGCGACTCTCTCTGTTGCTGTCTTTCCACAAAAGTTTGACTACCTTGGCCTCAATACCTTCAACCCGCAGCCATCGACCACAAACTTACACCAGCGTGGAGATCAGATTTCTGCGCAACACAGCTACGTTGCGGAATCGGGCGCATTGCTTTCCTCGCGGTTTGCCTATGAAGAGTTTGACGCAGACACATTCCCCAACAGTCAAGCTCCGTATCAGATGCTGGTCGAAACCACAGAAGGTGGCTTCTTCAATCGGCAAAATCGAGATACGCGCCGAGTCGAATGGCAGGAGATCTACCATTTCAGCCCAAAGCATTTTCTGGGCGACCACGAACTGAAGGCCGGCTTCGACTTCTCTCACAGCTCGTACGATGGACGTCAGCAGTTCCTCCCGGTGTCGATCGTCGGGACGGCAGGTTCGACACTCGAGCAAATCAACTTTGGCAAGCCCACTACCTTTTCTATCCATCAAAACGAATTCGCATGGTTTGTCGGAGATCAATGGACGCTTGGGCCGCGACTCACGCTGGATTTCGGCCTGCGCTTCGACAATGACTCCATTACCAGTTCGACACATGCTGCGCCACGTGCCAGCTTGACGTTCGCATTGACAAGTGATCGAAGAACTCTGCTAAAGGCTGGGGCGGGATTCTTTTACGACCGGGTGCCGTTGAATGCCCCAGCCTTCCCCAACTTCCCGGATCGCACAATTCTCAGCTTTGATCCGGCGGGTAATGTGACCTCTTCGATCCCATACTCCAACGTGATTACCGGCGGACTAAAAAACCCGCGAAGCGAGACTTGGAATGTTGAAGTTGACCGCCAAGTGCTGCAGAACCTGCTGGTCCGGGTGGCCTATCAACAGCGAAACACCGTCGATGACTTGGCGGTAAATCCCGAAACAAGTGCGGGAGGCAGCTTGCTGTCATTGGCCAGTTCGGGGCGGGATTTTTATCGCGAGTTCCAGCTCACTGGCCAATACAAGATACACCGACAAACGTTGAATGCCTCTTATGTGCGGTCGAAGGCCACTGGCGATCTGAACGATTTCAACCAGTTCTTCGGAAATGACCCCCAGGCCGTGATCCAGCCCAACGCTCGCGGTCCGCTGGCCTTCGATGCGCCCAACCGCTTCCTGGCATGGGGAGAGCTGAACGGGCCTTGGAAGGTGATGCTCATGCCTGTCCTGGATATTCACACCGGATTTCCGTATTCCGTGGTGAACGAAAAGCGTGATTTCGTCGGTCCGCGAAACAATGAGCGATTCCCACGGTTTGATTCGTTCGATCTTCAGGTGCTTAGGAGCTTCGGGCTGCCCTTTCACGGTAAGGAGCACACGTTGAAGGTCGGGTTTGGAGTGTTCAACCTGTTCAATCACGCCAACTATCGCGATGTGCAGAACGATTTGGACAGTGGCCGCTTCGGGCAGTTTTTTAACAGCGCAGTTCGTACCTTTCGGGGCAAGTTAGTTTTCGGATTTTAGCGGACCGCGCAGGTCTTTCGGGGTTCGATGTGAAGGTGTCCTATGAAAAAAGTAAACCAGTGTCTCATTCTCGCTGCCGGTAACGGGACGCGAATCAGGACGATCTCCGGCAGTCTTCCCAAACCCTTGGTTGACTTTCGCGGCAGACCTATCATCGAGCACATCGTTCAGCGTGCGCACCGCGCCGGCATCGAGAGCTTCGTGATTGTCGTGGGATATCGCTCGGACTTGATCCGCAACTGGTTTGAAGGCCGGTCGCTCGGTGTATCTGTGACCTTTGTGGAGAATCCGGACTACCACAAAGCTAACGGCGTCTCCGCTCTAAAGGCCAGAAACGTAATCCACGAGAATTTCTTGCTGCTCATGGCGGATCATCTCTTTGAGCCGGAAACGGCCGAAACACTCATACAGCAGCCACTCGCGTCCGGCGAAGTGATTCTCGCCGTAGACCCCAACATCGATCGCGTTTTTGACCTGGACGATGCCACCAAAGTTCTCAGAAACGGCGACCGGATTGTGGATATTGGCAAGGAGATCGCTCACTACGACGCCTTAGATACTGGAATGTTCCTTTGTAGTCCGACTTTGTTTGACCGGCTCGAACTTGCAGCCAAAGAAGGCAACTGCTCTCTTTCCGACGGCATGCGGCAACTGATTGCAGAACGGCGTTTGCGCGCTCTTGAGATCGGCGAGGGACGATGGCAGGACCTGGACACGCCGGAGGCATTAGCGCACGCCGAAGCCGTGTTTGATCCCTATCTCCACCACGAACCGAGTCACGAGAGCGTGGCCCGTGTCTAGGACCAGGTTGGCAAGAGCGCGACTCCCTCTCCGTCTGCTCGGAGCCATCGTCGGCATTCTGCTCTTCATCTATCTGATCCACCGGGCTGGTCCCGCCAAGCTCCTCGCAAGCATGGTCGCCTTGGGTTGGGGACTGGCATTGGTCATCGCCTGGGGTGGAGTCGCCCACATTCTTAAGACTTGGGCTTGGCGGCTTACCCTGCTCGATGGGAAGTATCAGGTNTCNTTCGCGCGCATGCTTGGGTTGCGGCTCAGCTCTGAGGCGGTCGGGCAGTTTGGCGGCCTCGCACAGTTGTTCGGNGATGGTCTGCGCGTATCACTGCTGGGCCCGGCAATTCCACTCTCAAACGGTATTGCTTCAGTGACGATTGACCGTGCGTTCTTCGTCNTCAGCGCTGCCGTCGTGAGCTTCCTCGGGCTCTCGGCAGTCCTGATGGTGTTGCCCCTGCCTCATAAGCTCATTCTTTATGCAATTGTCTTTGCGTGCCTTCTTCTGGGCTTTGTTCTTCTAAGTGCGACTGCCATCAAAAACCGCTGGCCGCTGTTTTCACGAACCGGTGAGGTCTTAGGTCGGATCCGCTACCTTAAACCGTTGATCGACCGTAAGCGCGCACTGATTCACTCGGTCGAGGAGAGTCTTCTCGACTTCTATCACCGTACGCCCNAAGCGTTTTGGGCAAGCCTCCTGCTGAACCTTGCATGCCACGCCGCNGCGATCGTCGAGGTCTATCTGATTATGTGGTTCATGGGCACCANACTCACTTTGTTCGGCGCACTCGCAATTGAGGCCTTGACCAAGTTGGTGAACATTGCTGGCACATTCAATCCAGGGAATATCGGAACCTATGAGGGCGGGAACATGCTTATTGCGAAAATGTTCGGCCTCACAGCCGCGGCGGGTTTGACGCTGGCTTTTGCTCGTCGACTGCGCGCTCTATTCTGGACTGGTGTGGGTATTCTCTGCCTGATCATCTTGTCGAACCGTACAAAGCGAAAAAAGAGCAATGAAACTAACGAGGTCATTATGCAGCTTGCACCCGAACAGATTTCTTCAGAGGAGCTTCAGAGTACCTCTGCATCGCAGCGCTCCTCTCACCTAGCCGTTGTTCTCGCCAACAATCCGGGCTTCGGCTCACCGCTGCCAAAGGTCGGCTCCGTACCAATTTTGCTTCGAAGCATCCTGGGAGCAGCCAAAGCCGGCGCTGCGCGAATCGTAGTTGTTATTGATCGTGTTAAAGGTCTGCCGGTGCGGCGAGAGCTGCTGAAGACGGGGCGTGTGCCCAATCATGTTGAGTGGTGTGGAGTGACTTCCGGGGAGGATTCTCTTCCGTCCCTGATCGGGCAGCTCGCTTCCGAGATTGATGGACACCTTGTCCTGATCGCCGGCGACAGGGTCTACCACCCTTCATTGCATAAGCGAGTCGCTGATTGGGATGGGACAGGGGATGCTTTAACGCTCATGACTGACTGCGAAACAGCGGGCCTCTGTTCGCTGTCCCGAAAGGCGTCGAGCGATCTTGCACGCCGTTACTCCACAGTCGATGGCTCCCCCGAGGATATCCTGTCCGGGCTGGCCATGAGTCATTCCACGATCTCCGAAGAGGTGACAGAGGACAAATGGCAGCGGGTTGGCAACGAGCGTCAACGTCAATTGGCTGAACGGAAATTAGATGGCTGGCTCATCAAGCCCACCGACGGGATTTTTGCCAAAGCAAACCGCACAATCTCCATACCGATCAGCCGCCTCATCATTCCATTCCCGATCACGCCCAACATGATCAGTCTGTTTACGCTCGGCGTGAGCTTCGCCGCGGGGGCATTCTTGGCTCTCGGAGGGTACTGGAACATCTTGACAGGGGCAATCCTTTCCTGGTTCTCGAGCGTGCTCGATGGATGCGACGGTGAAGTTGCCCGCCTGAAACTCCAGGAATCCGCTTTCGGGTGCTGGCTGGAGACGATTTGCGACAATCTCTATTACTTGTTCATCTTCTCTGGCCTCACCATCGGCATAGTACGAAGTTCCGGCAATCGGAGCTACCTTCTATGGGGCAGTCTGTTGCTTCTCGGCGCGATCGCCAGCGCTCTCATGACAGGCCTCCAACGCCATCAACTGTCCAGCGCGCGGCCGGAACGGTACCTGCTGGAGTGGCACAAGAAGGCGGATAGCCGGAGTTCGAATCCTCTCTTGTATCTCGGACGCCATACGGAATTCATAATCCGGCGCTGCTTCTTGCCCTATGTCATTCTGTTTTTTGCCCTTTTCGGCATCATGAACTGGTTTTTGATTGGCGCGACAGTGGGTGCGAACATCGTATGGATCGTCGCTCTTTATTCCTATCTTACTTTCACTCCGTCCCGGACGACAGCGCTGCAAAGCTCCACCTCTCTCGGTTAAGGCGAACCCCGCATGCGTGTCAACCGTCCGTCCTAACGGCTATACAGTGGAGATATGGAAATGCACGACATCCTTACCGGTAACTTCGCGCCACCCCGGTGGATCGTTTCGGCTCCGAAGTCGCTGCGGATTGTGGATTGGAACATTGACAGAGGCCAGCAGCTGCAAGGTATCACAGACTTCCTCGTCGGCGTGAATGCTGACATTTTGATCCTGCAGGAGGTGGATCTCAATGCGCGACGCACGCACCGCTTGAATATTGCCGAGACCATCGCTCGCAAGCTGGAAATGAACTACGTGTTTGGCCGCGAGTTTCAGGAGTTAGTCCAGGGATCGAAAGACTCTCCGGCATACCACGGCCAGGCGATCCTCTCGAAGTGGCCTATTTCGAAGCCGCGCCTGATCCGCTTCTCTCGACAGTCACACTTCTGGCAGCCCCACTGGTTTTTGCCGAATATCGAGCCCTTTCAGGAGAGACTCGGAGGAAGAATCGCATTGGTAGCGCAGATCAACGTCGCTGGCAGAAAATTCGTGACTTACAACCTTCATCTGGAGAGCCGAGGAAGTGATGCGTTGCGCATTTCACAGTTGGGGGAAGTCTTGTCGGACGCGACTTGCTACGACGCGGAATGTCCGGTCATAGTGGCAGGCGACCTCAATGCGGATGCTTCGAAAGCGGCAGTCGCAATGCAACTTGCGAGGGCTGGGTTTCAAGATGCAGTGGCCTCCCCTCGCACCCCTACCACTCCAGCCCACGGTCTGTTTGAAGGCCGTCGCCGGATCGATTGGGCTTTCATTCGCGGGCCAGTACGGACGAGTTCTGGCCGCGTGCACGGTAATGTCACGGCGTCGGACCACTACCCGATCTCCTTCATGCTGACTGTATAAACGTTGCCCGAAGCCGATGCCTTCCGAGCAAAGCATTTGGCGACTCAGTTGCTCTTACATTTGAATACGAAGCGAGGGGCCGCTGACCCAGTCCACCGGGCGCCCTCCCCCAAACGCGCCTGCGGCCCCACGCTTAAGGTTCTCTGCATTCGGCGGTCAAAGACCGCCGCAGAAAAAAGGGAGAGATATGATGGCTTCGTTTGCCGTAGTTACAAACACCAACAGCAGCTTGATCTCGGCTATACGTAACCTGGTCTGTCCGCTCTGCGGAGCAGGCATGATGGAGTTTCGATGTCTTGGTCACTGTCGCAGCGACTGGCGTCAGGAGTGGGAGCGGGCGATGTCCGCTGGATCAAAGAGTGAAGGACCGCGTTCTGGGAAATCGTGCGCAAAGCATCGAGTGTAGACAAAGCGGCCCGCGCCGACGGGACTTTCGGATCTCGTTATCAACGAGTCTCGTTCCTGCATGGCCTGCAGCTATCTCCGGCCGCGTGTGACGACACTCCTGACTCGACGTTCTCGCCCATAACCATCCCGCTCTCCCATTCTGGTCCGGGCGAGATGTTGCAGGTTGCTCGCCTTGCATGGGCCGCCTTGTATTGGAACGTAGCAGTCGTCCTCTGGGGTGCTTATGTGAGAGCGACGGGTTCAGGTGCCGGCTGTGGAAATAGGTGGCCTCTCTGCGATGGTGACGTTGTCGGGGCAAGCGCCAACGGCCAAACCATCGTCGAGTTCACGCACCGAATAACCAGTGTCATTTCGTTGCTCATGGTGACCGGTCTCGTGGTCTGGTGCTGGCGAGTAACAAAGAAGGGAGACTGGGCCCGCTATTCCGCTGTACTTGCCGCTGTGCTTCTAACAAATGAAGCGCTATTGGGAGCAGCTCTTGTCCTGTTGAAACACGTAGGCAACGACCAATCTGCCGCCCGAATCTTCTTTCTCTGTTTGCACTTTGGCAATACACTTCTGCTTCTTGCGACCCTGTCGCTCACTGCCGTCTGGTTGTCGAACAGCAGCAGAAGCTTCGCTCTCATCACCAAATGGCGAGAAGTAGGTTCTATCGGACTGGGCCTGCTCGCCGCTATGTTTACGGGGATTACCGGGGCGGTAGCTGCTCTGGCCGATACGCTATATCCGGCAACATCGCTGCCCTCATCATTGGCGCAAGATTTCAGTTCCCGCACACCCGCCCTCTTGCGCATCCGGCTGCTCCATCCCGCGGTAGCCACGATCGCCGCATGTTACGTTCTGTGGGTTATCTGGAGAAGCTCAACCGGGCGAAACCGATTCTCACGATCTGCAATCGCTCTTATCACGCTTCTCTTCATCCAGGTCGTCATTGGCATCACAAATGTACTATTCCTCGCTCCCGTTTGGATCCAGATCGCCCATCTATTCGTAGCCGATGCGCTGTGGATATTGCTTGTGCTTGCGTCAGCTGACTTGGTGCTTGAACCCGCCAAGGAAGGCCGAACAACGTGAAACGGTACGCGCGCATTGCCACCTGTTGTGCGATTTTCGTAATCGTAGTGTCCGGCGGGCTCTCTGCTGACTCGACGCAAGGCTCGTATCAACTCCCATCGGACACACAGGTTATCGGATATCTCCTGCAATCAGTGAACTGGTACCGCCACGTGTATACCGAACGGCAGGTTGCTAGTGATCCGGGAGACCTGGTGTTTCTGAATGACAATCAAGCCATTGAAAACCAGATTGTCGAGCTCTCGTTCGAATTCGCCAAGGCGGATGTGGCCTTAGCAAAGACGGCCACGCCTCCACACGACGCGCCCGCAACAGTGGAAGGCCCTGTTTCTGCGGACCTTGCGCACTTTATCGAGTTGAAGAATCGAAATGACCAGGTAACTCAGCAAACAAGTGCGGACATCAGAAAGCTGAATGCGAGAATTGCTTCGGCTCGCAAAACTGATCGCAATAAGCTCAAAGCCGCTCTCGACGATGCTCAGAGCCGATTAGAACTTTTGCAGGCTGTTTCGCAGGCGGTCAATGAGCTAATTCAGTTCGTACAGACTGCCAGAACGGCGCAAGACCACGCTGCAACTCTCGATTTGACAATTGACGACCTCGCACAATCCATACCGGAGCTGAGCAGCCCGGCAAATCCGTTGTCGAAATTGCCGACACAAGAGGCAGACTCCAGAACCAGCCATACCTGGCGAGAGATCGGCCTCCTCGGGCTGGGGTCGGAAGTCTCTGCGTTAAACCGCAAATTTCGCGTGGTTGACGAAAAGATTCGTCTCACTGACAACTTCTTGCTTTCCGTGAAGAATATCCGCACTCCAATGAGCGGCTTCATCACTCGAGTTCTTCAGAGGACCGCCACGAGCATCTTGCAGACCAGCGATCTTTCGCTATTGCGGGAACAGAAATCCCAGATCGATGCGCACACGCTCGAACTCAAGGCCTTTTCTCCCGCCATCGTGGCGCTTGATAAGCAAAGGGCCTTGCTTGAAGAGTACGAGTCACACCTGGTGCCCTGGCGAACTGCGGTAACTCACCAATACAGACAGGCATGGAAAAAATTGGTGGTCCGCCTACTCATCGTTGCGCTGATTGTCTGTCTGCTATTTGGAATGGGTGAGATTTCCCGTCGGGTAGCACTTGGCCGTAGTCAGGACCCAAACCGACGACGGGTTATAAGCATGGTCCACCGCGTTCTGACATTGTTTGCCATAGCCGTCGTCGCCTTGTTCAGCGTTGCCTCAGACTTGAGTTCGTTGGCAACGTACTTTGGGCTTCTCACGGCCGGAATGGCAGTTGCTCTGCAAAATGTAATCCTCGCGAGCCTCGGCTATCTCGTANTGATGGGGAAGCGTGGAATCAGAATTGGAGATCGAATACAGGTGTCCGGCATTTCCGGGGATGTCATCAATATGGGCATGCTGCAATTCCAGTTGAGAGAATTCGACGTGGAGGAAGAGCGTTTCACAGGTCACGTCGCGACTTTCTCGAATTCCCTGGTTTTTGTGTCTCCAGCCATTGGTCTGCTGAAGTTTAATTCTGTTCCCGGGAGGGCTGCCAACCCTGCATTGAACAAAAAAGGGACAGAGCAGGATGCGGAGGAGCACGCGGCCGGCAGTGGTAAGAACTAGTGGTCAACGCCGAACGTCGGGACCGCCTGGCGTCGTGCGTCACTCTGTTGACTCCGGCCTTGGTGTCATAGCAATGACACAAGTCATCTCTTGGCAACAATTGAAACCTCAGATTCTTCCCGAAACCATTGCCGCATAAGTGCAACCTGAGCCGGGGCGTTGGTGTCGCCGTCCGTTCGGATAGCAGCATCGTCAGATGGCAAGAGGTTTGCTTAAACCAGGGGTGGGATGCTGTGCCATCCAGGCATACGTCGTGGATGATCTCAAAACTCTGAAGGAGTTGAGCAACTGGTGCCCAAAGGCTGCCTGGTTTCTCGATCGGCGAGGCTCAAGTGTAAATGTCCTGGCTTTCGAAACAGAGTTTATTTTTGCAGCGTATGAGCATGATTGCATTTGTCGATTTGCTTCTCGCCAGTAGTGTTCTAGGCCAGATTGTGCCGGCTTCGCCTGAGCACCCATGGCATGGCTCTGCCGAGCTCAAGATGCAGGCATATGCCAAAAATGTTACCGACTCGAGGTTCACTCCAGATCAGTCCAAGACGTACTCCTTGGCGGAGCTGATTGACCTGGCGCAAGCCCACAACCCGGCGACTCGCGCCGCGTGGGAGCGTGCTCGCTCGCAGGCGGCGGCTTTCGGGATTAGTCGAAGTGAGCTGTACCCGATCCTGGCCGCTGCGGCACTTTCTGAAACCGAAAGTGCCCAGGCGTTCTTTGGAGACCGGTTCCATGGCCAGACCATTCAGAGCTTTGAATTGGCACTCGATCTGAATTACATCGTGTTCGACTTCGGCGCCCGCTCGGGACGAATCGATGCCGCACGTGCACGGCTGCTCTCAGCGAATTTTGCATTCAATGATACCCACCGAAGCGTAATTGATCAGGTAGAGCAGGCTTACTACCGGCTGTTGAGCTCGATTGGGCAGGAAGACTCCGCGCAAGCAAGTTTGGCCAACGCGAAAGCCGTAGAACAGGCAGCCCAGGAACGGCTGACCAATGGTCTCGCGACTCTACCCGACGTGCTGGAAGCACGGAGTGCCACGGCCCAGGCGGAATATGACCTGCAATCCGCCCTGGGAGCGGAAGAGATTGCCCGCGGTGACCTTGCGACCGCCGTGGGAACGTCAGCAAGTGTGGCAATTAGGGTTCAACCGCTGGATCAACTGCCAACTCCTGACTCGATCAGCGAGACTGTAGAGGAAACGATAAACCGGGCATTCGCGCAGCGCCCCGACCTCATGCAACAGGCGGCGGAAATACGAACCGCCAGCGCGAGACTCAAGGAGGCCCGAGCCGCTTACTACCCCGCCCTGGGCGTAAATGTCAGCCCAGCCATCCCGTCACTGTATGGAATACAGCAGCCGTTTCACTGGTCGCATACGGCGGACTTGTCCGGCAGCGTCAGTTTGAATCTCAACTGG
>JGI12627J18819_10000354_pt1 | contig 15065 bp, 12 predicted proteins | sample TexAe_OM1H0_M2_FD_18819 | JGI IMG/M metagenome (IMG submission 18819)
GCCGCCCCGCCATGGGCGTCTCCATCGAAATGAACCACTGCTCGGTGGCTCGAAAGATAATCGGGTTATGGCAGCGCCAGCAGTGCGGGTAGGAGTGCTCGATGTTCTCCGTATGCAGTAACACGCCCCGCTTCTTGAGTAACTCGACAATCGAGGCGTTCGCGTCGAACACTCGCTTGCCCTCGTATTCGGGCAGGCCTTCGTGCAGGATGCCGGCCTCGTCCACCCGTGAAGTGGCATCGAGGTTGTATTTCAACCCGGTCAGGAAATCGTCCGCACCATGAGAGGGCGCCGTATGCACCACTCCCGTGCCTGTATCCATGGTGACGTATTCGGCCAGCACACCCAGCACGTTCCGATCGAGAAACGGATGGCGAAAGTTCACGCGCTCCAACTTGCGGCCCTGGAAACGCGCGATCTCCTGCGCACCTTCGAGTTGGCATTTCGTGATGACATCCTGCGCCAGCTTTGCGCCGACGATGTAGACTTCGCCTCGCGATTCGAGTGCGACGTACTCCTCGTCGGGATGAAATGCGACTGCCATCGAAGCCGGCAGGGTCCACGGAGTGGTCGTCCAGATGATGGTGAAGACTTTTTTCCCTCGCAGCGCGCCCTCGAGCGCGCCTGGGTCGTCCGCCATCGCATACTTTACCCACACCGTGGGGCTGGTGTGATTCTCATACTCGACTTCCGCTTCGGCGAGTGCCGTCTTATCGTGGATACACCAGTACACCGAGCGCAAGCCCTTGTAGACGAAGCCTCTCTCGAGAAAGTCGTAGAACGTTCGCAGCACCACCGACTCGTAGGCGGGCGCCATGGTGGAGTAGGGCCTGTCCCAGCGCCCAAACACTCCGATGCGCTTGAACTGTTCGCGCTGCAGGTCGAGAAACTTCTGCGCGTACTTGCGGCATTCCAGGCGCACTTGGGTGGGGTTGAGTTCGAGCTTCTTCTTTCCGAGTTGTTGATCGACCTTGATCTCGATGGGCAGGCCATGGCAATCCCAGCCCGGGACGTAAGGGGCATCGCGTCCGGCCATGCTCTGGGACTTCACGATGAAGTCCTTCAAGCACTTGTTCAGGGCGTGACCGAGGTGCAGTGCGCCGTTGGCGTAGGGCGGCCCGTCATGCAGAACATACACAGGCAATCCCTTGCGGACTTCCTGAATGCGCTCGTAAATGCCCGTTTCTTCCCAACGAGCCAGGATTTTAGGCTCGTTCTGCGGCAAATTAGCCTTCATCGGGAAGTCGGTTTTGGGCAGATTGAGAGTATTCTTCAACTCAAGCGGCACTCTGTGATTTTCTCCTAAATGGCTGATTTTTCATTATAGGGAGCCATGGGTAGTACGTCCATTGGAGGGCGGATTCGTCGCACGGAAGTGGTAGCCCGCACGAACCTGGAAATGTAGTGTCGAATCCTAAGAAAAAAAGTGTACAATTTTCACCGAGAGTGATCTTTTGTAGCATCTAAGCGTCTGAAAGCACTGGGGAATGCCCTTCCCACAAAAAGGGAAAGGCGATTGCACACAAACATCGCGCCTACAGGCAACTGGGCGCAGGCGACATTCATCAGGTAGACAGGAGTCGTCTACCCGAAGCCGGCCCCCGCGAAACGCGACCGTTGTTCATAGCTATGGCACCAGATAATCAGAATCTCGACAATCGCCAGCCCGAGCTAGACCTACTTCTTCCCAAAGGGACCTTGGAAGTGCCGCTTTGGAAGTCTCTGTTTGCCAGCATGGATGCGGCCCTGTTTCCGAAGAAGCTTCCGCCCCTGGTGCTGACCTCGAAGCCCGTTGACCAAGGCGAGCTATGGGGCGAGCGCCTGACGCGCCCCTGGTGGCAATCCGTTTTCAGCAATCTGCGCGACGTGCTGTTCCCGCCAAAATTGCCACCGCTGCAATTGACTTCGAAGCCGGTCGAGGGTGGAAATGCCCTCGACGACGATCTGGCGCTGCCCTGGTATCGTTCGCTGTACGCCAACGTACGCGAGGCGCTGTTCCCGGAAAAACTGCCACCGCTGGAATTGACTTCGAAACCGGTTGCGGTGCGCGACATCTGGGGCTTCTACAGTCACAAGAAAGATGGCGCGCTGGCATCCACTGGAGTTCATGTTGTGCTGATTGCCCTGCTGATCGGTGGAACGATGTTTGCGCGGCGGGCGGTCACTGCGACAAAACCGACAGGGCCGGTAATGCCGCTCTTGTCGGATGCGGATATTCCCTCGCTGCCGCCCTCGAAGACGCAGGTTGGCGGTGGCGGAGGCGGCGGCGACCGCGACAAGCTCGCGGCATCCAAGGGCAAACTTCCGAAGCTGGCCATGGAACAGTTCACGCCTCCGATGGTCGTCGCGCGGAATCCGGATCCAAAGTTGCCAATGGAACCTACGGTTGTGGTTCCGCCTCAGATCAAGCTGGCCATGAACAATATGCCGAATCTTGGCGATCCCATGGCGGCGATTCCGAATGGGCCTCTCTCCAACGGAACTGGTTCGGGCGGCGGCATTGGCTCGGGCTCGGGTGGCGGCGTAGGCTCCGGCGAAGGCCCGGGCGTTGGGCCCGGGAAGGGTGGAGGAATTGGCGGCGGTGTATTCCATGTGGGAGGCGGAGTTTCTGCTCCGCGGCCCGTCTTCTCGCCCGATCCGGAGTACTCCGAGGAAGCGCGCAAGGCCAAGTATCAGGGCGTAGTGGTGCTGGGACTGGTGGTCGGGCCCGATGGCCGCCCGCGTGATATGAAGGTGCTGCGCAGCCTGGGACTGGGGCTCGACGAAAAAGCGATTGAAGCCGTAAAGAACTGGCGCTTCGATCCCGCCGTCAAGGACGGAAAGCCAGTATCGGTGTACATCAGCGTGGAAGTGGATTTCCGGTTGTACTGAAGATCTGAGGATTCGATTGAGCAAAAAGACCGCTGCATGCGGTCTTTTTGCTTTTGGTAAAAGCCAACCACGAAGTATCACAAAGAGGGGTAAGGGTTGGGACAGATTCCCAGCATCGGATGAATACGACGGCGCGACTATTCTTTCAGATCTACGTGCTCGACGGCATTCACGGGATGTCCAAGAAAGCCCGGTCCCATGCGACGAAACTTTTCCACTGAGTCGGTGGCAAAGAACTTCAAGCTGGGATCGCCTTTGATATCCGTGCGCGTGACTTTGTTGAGATCACCAATCTTGTTTGCGACAGCGTGGGCGGTAGAGTGTGCGGAATCAACGAGGGTCACGTGCGCAGGCGCGACACGCCGCAACAAAGCCTTGATCAATGGATAATGCGTGCATCCCAGCACGAGCACGTCCGCGCTGTGAAAGCCATCGCCGAACGCATCCTGCAGGTAGATCCGCGCGACCTGCTCCGTGACAGGATGCTCGAGCCAGCCTTCCTCGACTAACGGCACCAGGAGCGGGCACGCTTTCTCGCGGGCGTCGATAGCGCGCCGCTGCAGCGCTTTCAGATATGCGTGGCTGCTGACCGTCGCTTCCGTGCCAATGACGACCACGCGCCGTTCCTTGCTGGCCGCGGCTGCCTGATCCGCGCCGGGCTCGACCACACCGATGACCGGTACGTGCACAGCCGCGGTGATCTGATCCAGCGCGAGTGCGGTGGCGGTGTTGCACGCGATCACCAGCAGGTTCGCGCCTTGCCCCTCCAGAAAATGCGTGGCTTCGACGGCGTAGCGGGCGACTGTTTCAACCGATTTCGATCCGTACGGAAGCCGAGCGGTGTCGCCGAAGTAGAGATAGTCGGCGTTGGGAATGAGCGTGATCAGTTCCCTGAGCACGGTGAGGCCGCCGAAGCCGGAGTCGAATACCCCGATGGTAGGTCTGGGCGCAATAGGATTCATCGTTCAATTCATCATAAAGGAAATCGGCAGAAGAACCTCTAGCGGAGTGTGGTTCCGGAGGTGACGAAAGATTCTTCGGATCACAATGCCTTGCGGTAGTGCACACAGCGGTCTACGACCTCGTATCCCAGTGAGTCATGCACGCGTTGCGATACCTCGTTGTCAATCCATGTGTCAGAGGCCATTTCAACGCATTGTTGACTCCGTGCCCAGTGTTCGGCTGCGTCTAAAAGGCGTTTGCCGATTCCTCGTTGTCGGAAGCCCTCGGAAACGAACCAACCCTCGACGTAGCCCACTGGCCGCAACGGATCGCAGCCGTCGGCGTGCGAACGTACGGTTGCTTGCAGAAAACCGACCAACTGTCGATTGCTTGCCTCGGCAACCAGATTGATCATTGGCATCGTTCCGGGAGTATTGCCTCGGAGAATGGGATCGAGTTGGTGCGCATGTTCTTGGGCGGAAGACTCGGGCCACAGCGCTGCGCACAGGCTGGCCAACTGGTCGCGATCGGACGACAGGGCAGGCCGGATACAAACCTCCGCCGTCACGCGCAAACCGAAATTTGATTCTGCGTAAGTTTCATGTGCGGGACAGCCGTCAGGCAGTTGCCATCTTCTGGGCCGAGGTCATCAGATAATCCTGCCGCACGAGGTTGTCCGCAAAGTAGGGTGCGACGATGGCGTCGAACTCGCGGCGAAACGAAGCCAGCCGCTCCGGATCGCTGTTGGAGAGGCTTTCCACGAGCTTGATCAACGGTCCTGCGGCGCGTTCCACATTCCTGCGAAAGTGCGCGAGGCTAAGAGCGGGTACGAGCATCGTGGCACGTCGAAATACGATGTTCCCCGCCGCCGAACCCAGCCGCTGCTCGATGATTTTCGGATCTCCCCATAGCATCGGGGGCGCGATGCCGTTGGGAGGCGGAGGCGCATAGCGCGCAGCCAGCGCGCCTGTTTGGCCGACAAGAAACTCAGGTGGCCAGGTAGAGAAGGCCAGCGTTCCGCCGGGCCGCAAAACGCGCAGCATCTCGGAAACGGCGACTTCCGGCCGGGGCGCAAAAATGTGGCCGAACTGGCTTAGAACAGCGTCAAATCGCCCATCCTCAAATGGAAGTCTCTCCACGTCACCTTCGTGCCAGTCAACCTGCACCTGTGCGAGGCCGGCGTTCTCACGGGCACGCTCGAGCAACTGGGGCGTCAAATCAATGGCGCTGACCGTCGCACCCATCCGTGCGGCGGTAATCGCAACCACTCCCGTGCCGCACGCCACATCGAGCACGCGCATGCCGCGGGAAATGCGGGCATGACCGACGAGCCGCGCAGCCTCCGGGGTGGTGATCGCTTCAAACGGCGCAAAATGCGCCCAGCTCTGCTTTTGCATTTCCTTAAATTGAGTGATTCCGTCCATCAGGTCCTCGATCGATCGGTAGCGCGGGCGTCTCGCCGGCTAATANGTGCCGGCGGGATGCCGGCGCTACACCTGCTTACACGCCCGCGCGTTCGGAAAGAGTCGCCGCATCGTCGACCAGCTTCTTGCCTCCACAACATGGCCCCGGCGGAATGGGCGCCCCGTGAGGACAGGTTCGCGGATGGCCGAGGAAAGAGCAGATTTTATCAGTAGCCCCCGGCGAGAGGATATGCTCGAACTTGCAGGCCTGCTGCTCGATTTCCGATTCGCTGTCCATGGCGAGGCTGTCCGTGAAGAGGCGCTCGGCCAGACGATGGCGGCGGATAATGCTGCCCGCGCGGTCGCGCCCGCGTGGGGTAAGAGTGACCACGGCGCTTCCATCCGTCGAAAAGATGCCTTCGGGCCGTATGGCGTCATGGCATGGGTTCACGAACGGCTTATGGGCGTGAGTTTCGGGCGGATGCGGCGTGGTTGTTACCAAGCCGAGCTCAGTCATCTTTTCGACGGCAATGCTGACGGGCAGGGCGCCGTGCACGTCCATGTGTTCGAGTTCGGCCAGTTCGCCGTGTTCTTCGAGCACCCATAATTCTTCCAGAATTTCGTCGAACTGCTCCTCGTCGGCCATGGAAAAAACTTCCTGAGCGGCGATCTTGCCGTGGTGCAGCTCAATACGGCGGTCGGCGAGGCGCGCCACCACGGGGTCATGCGTCACCATGACAATGGTGCGCCCCTGCTGGTGGAATTCGCGCAGCAGCCGCAGGACAATTTCTTCGTTCTGCGCGTCGAGATTGCCGGTAGGTTCGTCGGCCAGGATGATCTTGGGATCGTTGATGAGCGCGCGCGCGATGCAGACCCGCTGCTGCTCGCCTCCGGAGAGCTGTGACGGCACATGATGGCAACGGTCTTTCAGGCCAACCCGTTCCAGGGCTTCGAGGGCTTCTTTCTCGTCCGTCATGCTGTGGAAGTATTGCGCCAGCATGACGTTTTCGACGGCCGTGAGATATGGGATCAGGTGAAATTGCTGGAACACGAAACCGATCTTCTCGGCGCGCACGCGGTTCAGTTCAACCGCCGAGATGTTGGCCACGTTCTGGCCGTCGAGCCAGATTTCACCGGTGGTGGGCCGGTCTAGGCAGCCGATCAGATTCACGAGTGTGGATTTCCCGGAGCCCGAAGGACCCATGATCGAGACCCACTCGCCAGGCGCGACCGTGAGAGAAAAATCGTCCAGCGCCCGGATGCTGCCGCCGTTCTCCTCGGCCTTTGCCGGATACAGGCGGCTGACATTGATCAGCTTGATCACCTTTACTCTCCCTTCAAGATGATAGCGGGTTGCACGCGACGCAGCAGCGACATAGGGACGACCGCCGAGAGCAGCGCTACCGCAATGCTTCCGGCGAAAACCACCGGTAGCACGCTGAGGCGCGGCACGATCGGCGCATTAAAATTCACCCGGCCGATCCAGGCGGCGATCCCGATGCCAATGACAAATCCGAGCAAAGCGCCGACCGCGCCCAAAGCAGCCGCCTCGGCGGCGAAGAAGCCGCTGATCAACTTTTCGGAAGCGCCCAGCGCCTTCATGATCGCAAAATCGCGGCGGCGATCGAACACCCAGCCGGTCAGAGTGGCAAGCACACACAGCTGGGCCGTCAGGACGATGAGGATTGCGGAGGCGTAGAGCGTGGCCCGGGTTTTGCCAAGCACACGCGCTTCGCCTTCGACAATCTGCCGCACCGGGCGCACATCCGCGTCGGCAAAGACCTGGGAAAGGCGATTCACAACCGTGTTCACTTCCGCGCTCGAGCCGTTGGCAGCAATTTCAATGGTGGAAGGCTGGACCCCAGTCCACGCCAGGAAATCAGGCATCGCCAAGTACACTCGACTGTCCTCGCCCGCGCCCGTCTGCAGCGTGCCTGTGGGGGTCAGATGAATAGTATGTCCCTGGAAGCTGAGGTCGAACGGCTTGCGGTCGGGCGAAACCGCCGAAAGGGCTCGCATGCCCACGAGAGCTTCGCCTGCAGTGGAAGGCCACGCGCTCACTGACCACCAGCGGTCAACCTTCTGCACGCGCTCGAAGTCTGTGCCCGCGACTACAACCGACTGTCCGGCAGCGGTGCGCGCGACGACGTAGGCGAACGGCATGGCCATGCCACGGCCTCCGAGCACGCTCTCCACCATGTGGAGGGCCTCAGGCGGAAGCGAACCGCCGGCTTTGCCCACGACCACCACGTTCGCACCGTAGCTGCGAAATTCTTTGCGGAGCTTGGCCTGCACATCGACGTAGAGATTCATCATGGCCGTGGCCACCGCCGCCGCTACCACCATGGCAAGCAACGCCGAGACAGCACGGCCCCGGCGCATGATTGCGGCGCGCACCAGCATGCGCAGGAACATGGAAGGATGCGGGGCGGCGGCCCGCCGCTCGGCTACGCTTGGAGGAGTTTGCGGCGTCGCGCTCATGCGTCGCCTCGAAGCGCAAACACGGGATCAAACTGCACCGCGCGGCGAATTGCCGCGGCGCTGCCAGCGAAAGTTACGATCACGGCTATCGCCATGATCAGCGGAAATAGCACAGGCTGAATCGTGATCTGGGAATCGAAAATCGAGCGACCGATGCGATGTGCCAGCCACGAGCCAGTCAGGAAACCGACCAGCCCGCCCAACAGCGCGAGTAGCGTGCTCTCGGCAAAGAACAGCGCCGCCACGGCGAAATTTCCGGCGCCCAGCGCTTTCATGAGGCCGACTTCGCGCCGGCGCTCGAAGATCGCCGTGGCCATTGCCGCCGAAACCGCCAGGGCAGAGGCGAACAGAGCCGCCAAGGTGATCAGCAACATCAATCCCGTGATGCGCGAAAGCACCGTCCCTTCGTTCTGCGCAACTTGCCGAATTTGCGCGGCATGCGAGTGGGGAATCGCTTCCTGCAACTGGTACGCGATCGATTGCGCATACGGCGAGCAGTACCAGCGATCCCAAATCTCGCCGCTCATACTCTTTGGATCGCGGCGCGCGAGAGCGTCTTCAGGCTTGGTCAATGCACTGACGTACACGCGCCGGACCGCATCGGGCTTGCCCAGAATTTGTTGCGCTACGTGGAGGGGAGCAATCACCTGCCCGTCCTCCGCTCCGCCGGTTGAAAGCACTCCCACAACGTGATGAGTCTGCCCACCAATCTCGACGGTGTCTCCGGCATGGTCACCGAGCTTGCGGGCAAGCTGATCTCCCAGGAGCACGTCTGCCGAATCGTCGCCCGGCCACGCGCCTTCGACTTTCCACCATGGATGCGTGTTGCGCACGCCGGTTGTGAAGTGCTCCTTGCCGAACGCAATTTTCTTCGCGAAATAGGTGCCGACGAGGGTCGCTTCCTGGCCCTTCCCAAGCGAGACGTTCGCGGGCAGCATCGGGGAAAATCCGAGAATGTTGTTACGCCAGAACGTGCCCTTGATTTTTGGCAGGTCGGCTTCGCTCAAGAAGTTGCCATCGCTGGGTGGTTTGAGATTGATGCCGCCGATTTCGACATCCAGAGTGTCTTCCTGGGGTGTGATCAGCAGGTTGGCTCCGTAGCTGCGCAGTTCGCGATTGATCTTGTCCCCGATGTCGGTGGCTACGGCGATCATCGCGGTCGCAACGGCAACACCCAGGGTAATAGCGACGGCGGCCAGCAGTTTGCGCCGCTTTTGTCGCCGAAATGATTCGTAGAGGAGGCGCGCGAACATGACCTATTTCTGGAAAAAGCGGGTCTGGGCGGCGACGTCGGATTCCTTGATGATCACCGCATCCGCGGTCGTGTCCGCGTTCAACGGAATGGGATTGCAGCCGCCCGGCATGCCGACCGACTGCGGATTGATCGGCGCAGCGCAGTTCTTGCAGACCACCCCGTTGGTTCCCTTGTAGAACCCAACCGAACCGCAGATCTCGCACGCGTCGAGTACGGTCGCAATCTTTCCATCCGGCTTCTTATAAAGCCAGAAGCGTACGTCGACGCCATTTTCGGTGGCCTGGTAGAAGTGGATGTCACCGTCGGAAACCTGACTGAGCGGTATGGATGCCTGGCCATTCACGAACGCGATCTCCGCGGCTTTCTGCGGCGCACTCAGACTCTTGGCGTAGATGAATTCGGCCGTGACCAGCATGATGAACAGGAATGAGCTGACGTACACCGAGCCCATCCAGAGACGGTCGCGGCGGGCGCTCCAGAGAGCTTTGCGGCGTTCCGCCGGGCTGGTTGGCGCGGGCGCGGGTTGGCGCGACTTGACCTCGAAAAGCACCATCAGCGCGGCCAGCGCGAAGATCGTAATGAAAAAGAACGCGTCATTCCGGACGATCGGGCCGATCAGCGCCATCTCCCGCTTGGAAGAGGGAAGTACACCATTTTCCGAGAGCTCATGCAGGCCGCTGATGATCAGCTGCGCGGCCACAAACCACAGGATCACCGTGGTGACACGGAAGAATTTCTGCAGGTTGATGCGCACGCTGCCCTTGACGAACATCACGCCGAACGCGATTGCAGCAATCACTCCCAGCAGGGTACCCAGGAAACCCAGGAGCTCGGTCGAGTTCAGGGTTACAGCGGAGAGGATCAGGACGGTCTCGACGCCTTCCCTCATGACCATCAGAAAGACGAAAAGGAACACTCCTATGCGGGAGCTCCGGTTCGCCAAGGATTCCAGTTTGCCTTCGATTTCCCCCTTCATCTTCTTGCCCGTGCGCATCATGAAGATGATCATGGTGATGACGAAGAAGGCCGCGGCCAGCATCACCCAGCCTTCGACGATGTCTTCATTCAGGTGCAGGCGGGAGACCAGGACGGCCACGCCGATGCTGCCCACGAAGGCTGCTCCCAGGGCGGCAAAGACGGATTTCCGGAGCTCCGTGCGGCCGATCTTGGTCAGGTAGGCCAACGTAATGCCTACGATCAAGGCTGCCTCTACTCCCTCGCGGAGCGTAACGATGAATGCCTGCAACATGGCTACGAGTGCACCTTAGATTTTGAAAATGAATTTCAATTTCAACTTTATAAGGATAGCCGTTTGCGGCGGGAGGCGTCAACGCGTGAGATCACTCGCGCATGTGACCTCAATCACGTAGAAGAGGCTACAGGCGCCGCAGAAAGCGCTGGGCCGCTTCCAGTTGCGGAAACAGCCTCTCCTCGGCCCGGAATTCGGAGGAGTGCACGCAGCGCCGGCTGCCGTTCAGCTTCACCGGGTGCCGCAGGTGCAGCATCTCGTGGTAGACGATGTACTCGACCGCGTACCGCGGAACCGCGGGATGATCGAAGATGCGGCTGACCACGATCGCATTATGCGCAGGATCGTAGTGGCCCAGCAGATTGCGGGCGCGCCCCTGGCTCCAGGTCATTTGTGGCCGGGCCTGCATGCCGCCAAAGAAGCGCAGGTTCAGGTCTTCGAAGATGGCGTCGAGATCATAGATACGACCGCGGGCGGAAGCGATGCGTTTGCGTCCGCGCACCTGGCGGACCAGGTGCGCCTTGTGCCGGATTTCGTGGCTGTACACGTAGCGGCGGTAGCGCGTAGCATGCGAGCGCTCGATCGGCTTGCGGTAGATCTTCGCCAGCAGGATATGAGCGAGGGCCCGCAGCACTGGCTCCGGAGCCCCTTCCAGCAGGTCGGACAGGCGCACGTGCAGCTTTCCTTCGCGCAGACGGATCGTGTTGTTCACGTTGGCAAAGGCAAAGAATTCAACGGAAAGCGGTGGTAAGGACGAGCCCGGGCGGAGTTCGCGATAGCTTTCCTGGAAGATTGCGAGGATGCCGTCTCTCACCTTGCTGCTAGGGTAGCACGTCCCCGAGGCGGATTCCGGAGTTGCGCGAACCTGGGTTAGTAATCGAGGCAACCCGGCATTCCCACTCATTGACCCTCACCTAGATTGCAGTTCATTCTCAGTGTTGCGCATCACAACGCGATTCGAGGAGCCCTTCACAATGAACGCACGGACGGGCGAATTTCAGATACCGCGTGCTCGAAGAAAATATCGCATCGGTTTACAGTGTGTTTTTTCAGCTCTGCTCTTGGTCTGCGTGGAGAACAGCTTCGGCGTGGTCTCCAAAGGAACTGGTGGAGTCGTCGCGAAGACGGCATACGGAGCGGTGCAAGGAGAGACAGAGAACGGCGTTTTCGTATTTCGCGGTATCCGCTTTGCCGAACCGCCGGTCGGGAAGTTGCGCTTCCGCCCACCTGTCCCTCCGGCGCCCTGGAGCGATACCAGGCCGGCTCTGGACTTCGCTCCCGCCTGTCCCCAGATCGTTGAGATCGATCCCACAGAAAACAACAATTCGGTGATGGCCGAAGATTGCCTCGCCATAAACGTATGGACGCCAAAAGTGGACTCCGGCAAGCGCCCGGTGATGGTGTTCATTCATGGCGGCGCGTTTGTCGAGGGAAGCGCTCGCAATACCTGGTACGACGGCGCGAGTCTTGCGAGAACGGGCGACGTGGTGGTTGTCACTTTGCAGTACCGGCTGGGAGCTCTGGGATTCCTCGAGCTGTCGGAAATCGCCGGGCCGGAGTTTGCCGAAAGTGGAAACCTCGGGATCCTGGATCAGATCGCCGCCCTTGGCTGGGTGCAGAAGAACGTTGACCGCTTTGGTGGCAATCCTGAGAACGTAACGATCTTCGGCGAGTCGGTCGGCGCGACCAGTGTTGGGATTCTGATGGCACAGCCGGTTGCCCGAGGCTTGTTTCACAAGGCCATTCTTGAAAGCAACTCGGCAGTTCGTGTTGGGCACGATCTGCCTCGCGCGACGGAGCTGGCCAAAGCCTTCATGAAAGCTGCCGGCGCGGCCAGCGTGTCCGATCTGCAGCGCTTGACCATGCAGCAGGTCCGGGATGCGCAGCAGAGGCTTTTTGAAACCGAATTTGGAGACTCGTCGTTCGGTCCCACGTGGGATGGCAAGGTCATCCCCCGGCCTCCGCTGTCCATGATTCTTGCGGGCGAGGGAGCGCGCGTCCCAGTGCTGCTCGGAACCAATCTGGACGAGATTCGGTACTGGTCGACGATCGAAGACTTGCCACTCGAGAGCAAGCCGGAGTCGCTGCTGCAATCGGAGGTTGCCGCGATCCTGGGAGCAAAGGCCGCGGATGCCATTCGAATCTATCGCGCGGCAGATGCGAATTACGGGGATGCCGTGATCCACCTTGGTACCGACTTATTGTTTCGCATGACCTCGATCCGTATGGCCGAGGCACTGAGCCGGTTTCAGCCCACATATATGTACCTGTTCACCTACCGTTCGACTTCCACGATGGCCAGGTACGACTCATGTCACTCCATGGAACTTCCGTTCGTCTTCGGCGTCATCGACGAACTGGACGCGATTGCGGTCACCGGCAGAGATCCGCATCGGGAGAATCTAATGCATGAGATTCAAGGGGCCTGGATTCACTTCGCGCGGTCTGGCGATCCAAACTCTCCAGGTCTACCGGCATGGCCAAAATACGATACGGTCAGGCGGTCCACGATGGAGCTGGGTGTAGGGTCTGGGGTTCTGAATGATCCTCTACCGGCGCAGCGTGCTGTGTGGGATGGAGTTCCATTCGACGGCATTACTCCAAGCGCGCAGCAGGTATCCTCATTTCTTTCCAAAAACTCGGAGCGGCCATAGAGGTGTGATTTGCGAGCAACACGATACGCTGGATCGCCCGCAGCTCCAGAGTGCGCGAAGTCGTCTTAGGACTTCTCTTTCTTGCGGTGGGCCCAGATCTCATCCTGTTCGGTAAGCATTTTGCGATGGTCGTCGACGGCGCTGTCGACGGTCTCCATAGCGCTGGAGAGCACGAATTCGTATTCCTTGGCTTCTTCTTTTGAACTGCGCGGATCGCCTTTGATAGCGCGCAGTTTCGCCTGAAAGTCGGTGTCGCCTTCGATCACCACTTTGAGCGCCTTGCGCAGATCCGCCTTGCGTCCCTCGAAGTTATCGAGATTGTCGTTCAGCTCGTTGTAAATAGTCAGGAACTCTTCCAGCATGGTATGAGTCTGGTGAGCACGATCGGTGACCTTCGGGTCCGCACGCATCTGTTCGAGTTTGACCAGGCGGGCGCGGGCGAATGCGACGTACAACTTCATCCGCGGCTCGGGATCCATCGCGGCATCGCGCAGTTGGTCGATCTCTGCCGGTGTAAGCGGATCAGAACGCTTCTGCGCGAACAGCGGCAGGCAGAGACACAACGGCAGAACCAGGCGAAAGAATTTTCGAAGGGTGCTCATTTTGGATTCTTTCCGAACATCCGGCTGAGCAGATCGGTGCGAATCTTGTCGAGCGTGTCTACTGCGGATTGCACCGAAGCCTGCTCTTCAAAGGGAAGCGCCCGCTTGATGTCGGTGAGGCGATGCGACATCTTGCGCATAGCGATTTCGGTATTCTTGAGCCGGTGCCCGGTCTGCCCGGCGGAGTCGCTGGCCTGCTGCGAGTAGGAAATGACGTCGTGAATCGCGGCTTCGGCTTCCGTTGTCTTTCCGTCGGCATAGAGCTTGTTAGATGCCTCCACCTGGCGCTCTGCAATCTGGATGCAAAGATTGGTTCGCTCGTCAGGCTTGGCGTGTTGCACGCGCACTTTCAGTTCGTCCAGCGANAGTTCTTTTGCGAACGCACAAGTGACCCCCACCAGCAACGTGATCCCGAGAATGAGCCAGTTTCGCATGCGTGCTTTATTTTTTTGGTTCGATGGTGATCAGCCGATGCCGCGCTTGCCACTCCTGATCAGGATACTTCCCGTTGGCCACCTGAAGGAAGAGATGGTAGTTGGCAGCTGCCTGATGATAGTCACGTAAATGATCGTAGGCCGTCGCTCGCAGAAAATAGCCAACCGGAATTTCGGGCAGGAACTTGGCTCGCATGTCGAGCGCCTTGATGGCAAGCGGGTAATCCTGCGTTTCATTGGCGGCCACCGCCAGGTCGCCGTACGCCAGGCCCCAGTCCGGCTTTAGCTTCACCGTGGTCAGATACTCCTGCTCAGCCGCCGCAAATTTCTTCAGTTTCATGAAAGTCTGGCCTAGTTGGTGATGAAGTTCGGCATCATTGGGGCTCGCCGTGAGCAGGGAACGATAAAGCGCTTCCGCCTCAGGATACTTTCCGGCGCTCAGGTAAACGTCGGCGAGATCGCGTTGCGCGGAATCATCGTTCGGTGCGATCTTCAGGCCCGCCTGCAATTCTGCGATGGCCTCCTCGTATTTCTGATCGGCCGCGAGCACGCGTCCCAGCTGGATATGGGGAGCGGCCTCGTTCGCGCGCTGGCTGACGACCTTGCGCAGATATTCCTCGGCCTCTGGAAAACGTTGGCCGCGCATGTAGACATTCGCGAGCCCGACCAGGGCATCCTGCGAAGATGGATCTAGCGTGAGTGCCTGCTTATATTGTTCTTCGGCGTCGGCGAACTTGTTTTCGCTCTCGAGCAGCCTTCCCGCTGACAGCCGAGGCTCGGGATCCTTCGGCTGCAAGGCTGCTGCCTGGCGATAAGCCTCGAGGGCCTGAGCCGGGTTACTCTCCTGTTGGAGTCGTGCCAGGGCGAGCCAGGCCCGCGCGTGACCTTCGTCAACCTGGCTCTGCGGCTTCAGCCGGGTTGCTGCTCGGAGAAACTCTTCCGCTTCCGGCTGCCTGGTTTTTGCGAGCATGAGCCCAAGATTCAGATTCGATTCGAAGATGTCAGGCTTCGCGGTGACGGACTTTCGATAGGCGGCGATCGAGTCATCGGTCCGCCCAAGCGCGTTATAAACGAACCCCAGATCGAACCAGGCCTGGTAGTTGGCCGGCAGCGCATTCACGACTTTTTTCAGGAGGGGCTCGGCGGCTGCGTAATCTTTCTTCTCGATGGCGCT
>JGI12627J18819_10000356_pt1 | contig 14950 bp, 8 predicted proteins | sample TexAe_OM1H0_M2_FD_18819 | JGI IMG/M metagenome (IMG submission 18819)
CAATCGGAATCCACTACGTGAATCTGAATCTACCGATGGACTGGCAGGGCTGCTACAAGTGCCGCGTGAATAATTCCGGAGTCGGCGCAACCATCTCCTACCGGATGACGAACCATTTCTGGTTCGACTCCGAAGTCAATCAATTTCCCGGCTCGGGCTCAATCAATGGGCACGGCGGCGCCACCGAGGGGCTCTTCGGCATTCGCTATGGTTATACAGGTCGCGTTTGGAATGTGTATGTCAAGGCGCGGCCGGGATTCATCTACTATCCGAAGACAGCTTCGTTCCCCACGGGCCACGAATTCGTCTCGCTAAGCCGATTTGCGCTGGATTGCGGGACGATCATCGAAATGAAGGCGTCGAGGCGTTCTACGTTTCGTCTCGACGCGGGTACCACCCTCGTTCGTTACCTGCAGGGCCTCGATCCGCGGCAGGCTCCCGTCTCGGTTACTTCACCCACCTACATCGCCACTCAGGGAAATTTCCAGGTCGCAACCGGCTTCATTTTTCGATTCTAGAAAAATAAATCGATCCAAACGCATCGCGCAGATTATTGGGGGGACGTTGCTTAAGAGTTTGCTGCGCGAAGGCGAACGCATCCACCTGAACCCGCACTGCCGCCGTGAAACGAAATACTCCACGACAATGCACACGCAGGCTGTAGACAAAGCGCAGATATGCGCCATTCTGTGCGGGATCCGCTCGAAGGCCTTCGCCGCGACGAAGACAGCTATACGTATAGACGAATTTGCGAAGAACATTCCACCATTCACTCCTGACGAAACAGCGCCAACACATTGAATTAGAATTGGACTACAAGAAGTTGCTAGTTTCTTTCGGATAGATTGTGATTTAGAACGAGAATTTTACCGCGAATTGGACAACGCGAGGATTGACAGCGGTGCTGCGGATCACGCCAAATGTAGGAGATGTGAAGTTGGTGTCGGGGTTGGCAAATTGCGGATGGTTCAAAGCGTTGAATAGCTCGGCGCGAGCTTCAAGGGTGCTCCCCTCAAGCAGCCAGTTGAATGGCATCATTTTCGAGAAGGCTACATCCAGATTGGCCTGTCCGGGACCCTCTACGATACCGGTAGAGCTATTCCCAAAGGAGGTCCCGATCCCATCCGCGCCGATTACTGGCGGATTTGTAAAACACTGAGCGTTGAAATAGCCATTCAACTTCGACTCGGTGGATCCGCCTTTTACCAATTGGTTCTTCGAGCAAAGGCCGCTCAGCTCGGCGCGATCTTCACTGATTCCAAAGACATTGTCCGAGTTCGTGTCGCTGATGGTTAATGCTGTACCCGATTGAATGGTTGCAATTGCGGCCACAGACCAACTGCCCAGAATGGCGCGCATCGCGCCTTCAGGAGGGCTCGGAAGTTCCCAAGTAGTGCTGAAAATAAAGCGATGAGTACGATCGAAACTGGCGCGTCCCCAGCGTTGAACGGAGGAGTTTTGGTCTCCCGATGTCAGCGCATTTCCGCTGGAAGTTGAATTGATATCGGAACCATCGGTGTCTAGGGTCTTAGAGAAGGTATAAGAAGCCAGAAACTGAAGCCCACGGCTCAATCGCCTAGTAAGGCTTATTTCAAGAGCGTTGTACCAGGAGCTACCCTCGGATTCCATCTCCAGCAAGGAATCTGGAGGCACTCCCAATATCGGGACCCTTGACGAGATATTTTGCACCGTGTTGTCAATGACACCTCGGAGCGGATCATTCGGAGAGGCTGAGAGCGCTTGATTCAAAGAGCGCTGGCGGACCAGGTGTGTGCCGCGAGTACCGACATATCCCGCTTCGAACAGCCATCCAGTGTGAAACTCAGTCTGAATGTTGAGTGAGTATTGCTGAATCATGGCTGGGACGAAACCGGGGGCGACGGTGTATACGGTCGTGGTGCTCGTCGGCGAGTACGGGGGGAACAAGGGAAACGAGGCTGGGGTTGGAAACGGTTGCGCGAAGGGCATCTGAAATGTTGCGTTTGCATTTGCCTGTCCGGTGTTAATTCGAAACACTGAGAATGGAGCGCCGAAGATGCTTTGATAGAAGGCTTGTCCGGTGGGACGAGAATAATAGGTGCCGTAAGCTGCTCTCAAAACAAGTCTGCCTGTTGACGGCAAGATCTGCCAAGCAAATCCGATTCGAGGAGACAGCGTGTTTTGTCCCGTCCCAAAATTTCCAAAGGTATTGTCTGCTCGGAGCACCCCTGGAGGAGGAAGAGCTCGAAAGTTCGATGCCACAATGTAACCGGCGACGCTGCCTCCTGGGGGCGGATCTGGGTCGGCTCTCCGGATGTCGAAGCTAGAGTTTCTGCCGAGTCTGTCTCCAAATTGACCAAGGCGCTCGTAGCGCAGACCCAAGTTGAGTGTTAGCGACCGAGAGATTTTAAAGTCGTCCTGGACAAATCCCGCGCCCTCCCACACCCTGTACTCCCGAACTGTCAGTCCGAAGACATCCACCGATGTAAAAACGTTACTGAACCGGGTGCCGTTGTTGGCCGCGTTCATGCCAAGTAGAAAATCCGGCCAACTGAGAAACTCTACCAGAGTCCCGAGTCCTTGAAGATTTACATTATCTTGCAGCCTGGTGAGTGATCCTCCGATCTTGAAGATGTGGGCTCCATGAACGAAGCTGACATCGTCAGTCAAAACGTAGCTGTTTTGCGCAAAAGTCCTTGGGAAGCCCGAGGCCATACTGACGGAGCCTAGGATCTTCAGACTGGGGAGTTCATTTTCGTTGTTCATCTCACCTTCGGCCACCCCGACGTCTGACCACTTGAACGGGGTCATGGCCCGTGTCCCGCTTGACGTGCGGACGTACCCAAGTCGAGCTTCGTTGATCAAAGAGTTGCCAGAGGTGTATGTATGAGCGAGGGAGAAGACCCAGAAGCCAGTGTTGCTCGGGCTGGGGAAGCCGGGAATGTTGCCAGCCGGATTGGCGCCGTTACCTGGAAATGTAACGGTCCCACCATCATCCGCGAGAAATAACCGACCCGAGATTTTACTTTTTGGCGTTACCACGTAGTCTACACTAGCGGAGAATTGGTCTTCGCTGAAATGGCAAGGCTCGGTGAAAATTGAAAAACCCTGTTGGACAAGCGGTTTTGTCAAGTCCACCGTCTGCGGTGTCGGGATCAGGAAATTTCCGTCAGGTAGTTTGAAATTCAAGAGCGCCAAAGCGACAGGATTTATGTTCGACCCATCTGACTTGATGGCCGTTCCGCCATTAGCCCCAGACAGTCCGACAAACATTTTCCCGAGTGCGGCGGTCGACCTGTCATTGGTTAGCGGCGGCTCAGTAAGGCTCGCGGTGCATGCGATCCTCGACTGGCCAGCTGCCAGACCATTGACTTGACGCGTGCCCTGGTATGAACCAAAGAAAAATGATTTGTCCCTCTTTATCGGACCGCCAATTGTGAACCCAAATTGGTTCTGGTTGAGAGCAGGGCGCGGCTGGCCAGTTTGTTTCAGGAAAAAATCGTTAGCATTAAGGACATTGTTGCGAAAGAATTCAAAAACTGTACCATGGAAAGCATTCCCTCCGGTTTTTGTGATCAAACTGACGTTGGCCCCACCGTATCGGCCATAGCCTGCGTCATATAGTCCTGTCTGAACTTTGAATTCCTGGATGCTGTCGGGGCTGGGAGCCGGAATCCCACCACTGCCAGAGGCGCTGCCTTGAACGTCATTGATGCTGATACCGTCTAATTGGTAGTTGTTGTCATAGGAGCGGGCTCCATGGACAAATATCCCATCATTGGAGCTAGCAATCTGCGACTGCGCCGTACCGCCGAGTCCGAACTCTCCGGCGTTATAGACTCCAGTTTCGACCCCTGGCGATAGGCTGGCGATTTGAGAAAAATTCCTGGTGACCAGCGGGAGTCCCGTTACCTCCCGCTCATCAACTACTCTTCCGAGAGCTGAGGTGTCGGTTTGTATCATGCCAGGATTCCCAGAAACCTGAATTCTGTGGACGACCGTAGTCACGCGAAGCTGAACTACCAGGCGGGTTGTTTCCGTAACGCTGACTATGATTTCTGTGTCGATAACTGTATCGAAGCCGGCTTTAGCGGCTTGCAATTCATAACTTCCTGGGGGCAGAAGAAGAAAAGCGAACTCTCCCGTTTCGTCCGAAGTTGCGGACCTGCTCTCACCGCCACCAAGTCTCGTGAGATGAAGAATCACACCGGGAACAACGGCGCCGGTTGGGTCCATCGCAACGCCGGTTAGCGTTCCGGTTGAGGCCGTTTGGGCCCAAGCGTGGTAGGCAAGCCCGAAGCAAATGATGGTCAATCCGAGGCACGCCCTATAGTGGCGCGATCGTCGGTGGTTCGGGATACTTATGCGAATGCGCATTGGAATTCTCAACCAATGTAGTAAGCTCTAGCGAGCGAGTCCGCACCGCAACCGTCGTTGCAGTGACCATATGGAGTAAACTCTTACCGGATGTTCCCGGCACGTTACACAGTGAATATGTTTGACAACATGGTCGCAGCGCTAAGTCTCGGGGCAGCACTTTTTTTCGCATGCCGAAAATGACTTGCAGGATGTTACCAAAAGCTTCATCAAATAAAAAGGTATCCACTCGCCAGAGTCTGTACGATTTGACCTGCTCGGCGTCACCGAAATGCGCGTGCAACCCATTTTCAGACTCGCGGCTATTCAGATGCCTAAGATTCGTCCTGCCCCTCGATTTAATACGGCGGCCTTGTGGAGAGGCTTGGCGAACCAAGGTCATGTTTGCCATCGTTCTATTCTGTTTTTTTCTTCAGCAAATCGCCGGTGCTCAGGTAAAAGAAACCCGGCGCCTACTCATCGTGAATGACCTTGGCATTAACTCTTCACCGGGATTCGCAGAGATCGATCAAGCCATTTTCGCCAGCTTACAAAAATCGTCCTACCAGATCGAGCTTTATGATGAAGACCTCGAAGTCACGCTGTTTCCAGATGAAGATTACCGTCGCCGCTTTCGTGAAGAGTTTATTCGAAGGTATTCAAACCGAAAACCTGACGTGATCATTGCCGCCGGTTCGGGATCCTTTGAATTCCTCTNTGAGTTGGGTGAAAATNTTCTGCGGGNTACTCCAATCATCTTCTGCGCAATTGTAGGGCAGATTCCGGACGGCGTGANGCCCAACGCACATTTCACAGGTGTCTTAGGCAAACTGCACCCGGCGGAAACTTTGAGCAGTGCGCTCCGCTTGCTGCCCGGCACCAANCACGTGGTAGTTGTGGGTGGGATGGGAAGGTTTGATAACAAATTTGAAACCGTTGCACGGGAGAGTTTCCAGGCCTACAAGTCGAAGCTTGAATTTACTTATCTTTTCGATTTGACCATGCCCGCCTTACTTGACCGGCTCAAGCAATTGCCGAGCGACACGATCGTCTATCACACTGCTATTACTCAGGATGCAGCGGGATCGCGCTTTATCGATTCAACTCAGGCAGTTCCTTTGGTGGTCAGCGCCGCGAATGCACCCGTTTTTGTAATGGACGATGTGGATTTTAGANCAGGAACGGTGGGGGGCGACTTGGTGAACTGGGCGGACGATGGTCGCATCGCTGCAGAAATGGCTGTCCGTGTTCTCAACGGTGAAAAGCCGGACGATATCCCGATCGTCACAAGCAAGGGTACATACATGTTCGATTGGCGGGCCCTGCGCCGCTGGGGGCTCAAGGAAAGCGATCTGCCGCCCGGTAGTATCGTGCTTAATCGGCCGGCGACCCTCTGGGAGAATTATAAACGGTACATTTTGGCAGGCCTTTTGTCACTGTTGGCACAGACGTTGATTATCATTGCACTCTTGTTGCAGCGGGGTAAAAGGAAACGCGCTGAAACAAGCCTGCGCGAAAGCGAACAGCGATTTCGCTTGGTGGCAAATTCGGCTCCCGTGATGATCTGGATGTCCGGTCCGGATAAGCTCTGTACCTTCTTCAATGAATGCTGGCTCGATTTTACCGGTCGCCCGTTCGAGAATGAACTGGGAAACGGCTGGGCTTCGGGAGTCCATCCGAAAGATCTGGAACGATGTCTCGAAGTCTATTCCCGGGCATTTGACGCACGCGACAATTTTGAGATGGAATACCGGCTCCGACGGCATGATGGGCAATATCGCTGGGTCAATGATGTCGGCGTTCCGAGGTTCGGAGCCGACGGCGGTTTCCAAGGCTATATCGGCTCGGCGATCGATGTTACCGACCGCAAACGATCCGAGGAAGCGCTCCTCGATATGAGCGGACGCCTGATCAAGGCACACGAAGAAGAACGAGCTCGCATCGCTCTGGAATTGCATGATGACCTGAGCCAACGAATGGCACTCCTCCACATAGGTCTGGATGAATTTGAGCAGGAGACACACGGACTTTCGGCGAATGCCAGACTGCGTCTCCATGACATCGCGAGGATTGCCACGGAGGTCTCTTCTGATATACATGAGCTGTCTCATGAACTCCATCCATCGAAGCTCGATTCTTTGGGGCTTGTGGCAGCTGTTGGAGGTTTTTGCAGAGAATTTTCAAGACAGCACGGCCTCCAAATTCAGTTTGTTCATCATCATGTAGATGAAGTGATCTCTAAGGAGGTGACGCTCTGCCTCTTTCGAATTGTTCAGGAGGCATTGCGAAACGTTGTCAAGCACAGCGGTTCTGGAAAAGCCGAGGTGGAGCTTTCTGGTCATAGCGATCGAATGGATCTGAGCGTTTCTGACACCGGGGTAGGGTTTGATCCTAAGAATACCACTGGATTGGCAGGGATTGGGTTAATTAGTATGAGGGAGCGGCTTCGGCTCGTGGGAGGGCATCTTTCGGTAGAATCTCAGCCATCGCATGGAACACGAATTCGGGTTCGAGTCCCCCTCACTATAGGCAGCGAACAAGCGGGTCGAGAACACAAGGAACATGGAGCTGAACGAGAAGACCACGCAAGTGGAGTGTGGGGTTTGGCCTAATGAAGCCCTCGGCGGGTTTCTAATCGCCAAGACCCATTTCGCTTGTGAAGTGGCTACGCTACCGCTCTCGCGCCATAGTAACTAGATTTTTGATAACCTGATGTGGAATCCTTACGGGTCGCTGAGTTTCTCTACAGGGGACAGATACTAAAGAATGGCACCTTCGCGTACGCACCACATCTTCAGTTCAGCGCGAAGTACAGCTTTGTGAGGATGGACCCGGATCAGAAATAATGGAGTGGTTTTTGCATTCGGCGCGAATTGCTGCCTCCTTTTGAGAACTACCGAGCCAATGGGAAATTCAAACACGAGGCCACGGGCAATCGGAAGCCTTCCGATTGACTCAATCCGGTCATTCACGCGTCGAAAGTTGCCGGGTGCGGGTTAATTCGTAGAAGCGCGATTGCCCCACCAGAGCGCAGGAGCAACTGTTCCCACCGTCGAAACAACCGTGTAAGCCACAATGGCCGATAGAACAGGCGTTCCGGCAAAACCCCCGGCAGCAATCACCATGCCAACTCCGGCGTTGCGGAATGATGTCGTCAGCGCCATTGCCTTCCGTGTACCGGGATCCCGCCCGCCGCTAATCCAGCCCACTCCAAGACTCGCCAAAGAGAGCAACAGCATCGCACCAAATGCAATCAGACGAATCCCCAGCAAAACGGGATAATACAAAACCAGAACCAACACGAATGTGATCAACATAAGCGCACTCGAGAAGATCTCGAATGGTCGTTTGACTTTGTCGGCTAGACTCGGCCTCCACATTCGTAATGCCAGACCTGCGCACAAGGGCAGAAGCTGGCTGACTAGAAGTGTTTTCACCATTTTCAGAGCATCTACTTGAAGCGACTCTTCACTCGACAAGAATCGCAGCAGGATGCGGAGAAGCAGAGGCGCCAGAACCGCAGAAGACCCTGCCAAGATCACCATCAACCCAACGGAAGCCGGCACATTCCCTTTGGCCATTGAAGTCAACGGCGGACCGAACGGAGCCCCGGGACACACCGCGAGAATCAAGAACGCAATGGAAATGATTGGCTGGGTATTTAAGGCCAACAACAGCACAACTGTCAGGGCAGGAACGCAAACGTAGTTCGCTAACATTGCCAAAACAATTAGACGGGGGTTCCTCGCCGTGTCGGCTATTTCCACGATGGCGACATCCAACCCGATTCGGAGCATCATCATGATGAGAGTCGCGGGAATAAGCACATTGATCCAATGAGCTAGCACCGATACGACGCCTCTTTGGCTGGCCAGAGATCCCAGCCGGCGAGAAGACTAGCGAAGGATTCTACGGGACTGTACTGGCAGTTCTGACAGACATACCTTTTAGTTAGTCTTCTTCAGACGCACCTTTTCGGAACCTGTCAGTTTTGCCAGTTGGGTCTGAGAAAACTCTCTGTTGTCATGCTCGAACGGGTAGAAGGCAAGCGATATCCCCAAGCAGTTCACGGAACGCCTGACACGCTTAAGATGAATGAGGAAGCCGATTCAAACAAGAGCGGTCGGCCAGGGTATGTAGAAAGGTTCGCCCCCGGCCTACCCAAATTGCTCCGCTACCGACGTGAGGACTTTCCACACGATTTAATCGCAGGGTTATCTGTAGCGACAGTCGCATTGCCCGTCGGCGTGGCCTATGCGGAATTGGCAGGATTCAATCCCGCCGTGGGGCTGTATTCGAGCATTCTTCCGCTCGTCGCCTACGCCATCTTCGGAACTTCCCGGCAATTGATAATCGGCCCCGATGCAGCGACTTGCGCGCTGGTCACCGCAGCCGTGACCCCACTTGCTGCAGGAGATCAGAATCTCTACGAATCAATTTCCGTCACGTTGGCTCTGATGGCCGGCATTCTCTGCATAGGCGCAAGCTTCCTAAGATTGGGTGCCTTTGCGGACTTTCTTTCGAAACCGATTCTCGTGGGGTTTCTGAATGGCATCGCTTTGAGCATCATGCTTGGACAGATTGGGAAGATATTTGGCTTTCCCATCGCCGCGAGCGGCATCGTGCCGCGGCTAATTGAATTCGTCAGAAAGCTGGGCCTAACGCACTGGCCGACTCTCGCCGTGGGATTGGGCACATTTTTGGTTCTTCTAGTCACCCCGCGGTTGTCGCGGCGCATCCCGGCTCCGCTCGTCGCCATGATTGTCGCGGCGATCACGGTACGTCTCTTGGGTCTGGAAGCGTCCGGAGTCAAGACGGTCGGCGAGGTACCCGCCGGACTCCCCGGGGTAAGAATCCCTCGCTTTCCGCTTGACCTTGTTCCAACTCTCGTCGGAGATGCCGCTGGCTTGGCCCTGGTCACGTTTTCGAGCATGATGCTGACTTCGCGCAGCTTCGCCTCAAAGAACCGCTACGACATAGATGCAGACCGGGAATTCGCGGCGCTGGGCGCAGCCAATATCGCCTCCGCACTCTCGGAAGGCTTCGCAGTCAGTGGCGCCGACTCGCGAACGGCGACGAGTGACGCCACCGGAGGGCGCACGCAGGTTACAGGACTCGTTGCAGCCGCGACGATCAGCATCGTGCTTTTGTTTTTCACCGGGCCGTTGCGATACGTCCCCGTCGCTGCCTTGGGCGCGGTGCTGGTGAAAGCGGCGCTCTCGCTGGTGGATATCCCGTCGCTCAAAACGATCTACCGGATTGAACCCCGCGAATTTGCGCTGTCCATCGTTGCTATGCTGGGTGTTGTCGCCGTCGGCGCGATTCGCGCGATCTTATTTGCTGTGGCCCTGGCCATCCTCCGCTTCATAAGACTGGTTTCCCGGCCCAAAGTGGAAATACTTGGCAAGATAAAAGGTTTTCCCGGTTTTCACTCGACCGAACGCCACCCCGAGGCTGTCACGATTCCCGGTCTGATCCTTTTCCGTTTCAATGCGCCGATCGTGTTCTTCAACGCGCCCTATTTCAAGCGCGAGGTTTTGGCGGCTGCCAATGCGTCCGGCCGCTCGTTGAAATGGCTCGTGATCGACATGCTGCCCATCACGATGATTGATGCGACGGGTCTTTACACAGTCGAAGAACTGTTTGAGACGCTGAAACAGCAAGGCGTAGTGATTGCGGCCGTGGGCCGGCAGACCGAGTGGTTCCTCTGGGCTAAATCCCATCGGCGGAACCTGCAGGACCGCAAGATCCAGCTTTATCCCACATTTCGCGAGGCCATCCGGACCTACCGGCGCCTGGAGGGTATTTCGGAAGATTCCGAGGAAATGCCCGAGGCAATCTGAGTTGCAAACGCTCCTCCCTGACTCTCCGGAGCGAATCCCAAGATCGGAGTAGTCCTCCGGCCGGGAGGCAAAAATCAATACTTATCAGGGATGAAGTGTCTTCCCTTCATCGACGCCTCATCGTCGTAGCTGCCTTTGGTTGAACGTTTGGGAAGTTTTACTTTTTCGCGGGGAACTTTCCCGTAAGGAATCATGCTCAAGAGATGGGAAATGCAGCTGAGCCGCGCTCTCTTCTTGTCGTCAGAACGCACGATGTGCCATGGGGCATGTTTGCTGTCCGTCGCCTCCAGCATGCGATCGCGGGCGCGGGAATATTCGTTCCAGCGCCGGAACGATTCCAGATCCATTGGGCTGAGCTTCCACTGCCGAAGTGGATCCTTGATCCGCGCTTCAAATCGCCTTTGCTGCTCCTTCTTTCCGACTTCCAGCCAATACTTAAGCAGAATAATCCCAGCATCCACGATGTACTTTTCAACTGTAGGGCAGAGTCTCAAAAAGGTCTTATATTCCTCCTTGGAACAGAAACCCATCACATGTTCTACGCCTGCGCGGTTGTACCAGCTCCGGTCCCAGATCACGATTTCCCCAGCAGCCGGAAAGCGGGTCATATAACGCTGAATGTACATTTGAGATCTTTCACGGTCCGATGGGGCGGGCAAAGCAACGAGGCGAAAAACGCGTGGGCTCACGCGCTCCGTGATCGCCCGGATGGTTCCCCCTTTGCCGGCGGCGTCGCGTCCTTCGAATACGACCATGATTCGAAGGCCCTTATATTTGACCCAGTCCTGAAGTTTGCAGAGCTCCGCCTGGAGCCTCCGTAATTCCTTTTCGTAGCGCTTGCGCTTCAAACGTTTCTCGCCATTGTTGCTTTTCTCTTTAGCCATTAGAAGACACTCGTTACGCGCATGCGCTGAGTCTCACCAGTGTCCTTTTGGGGATCTGGTGCGCTAACCGTAGACAGCACGGGCAAAGCATGCACGGGTCGATTATCAGATCTGACGCGAATAGCCTGAAACTGTAAGAACTGACAGGTTTTTTGGGCAACTGGCCAGTTCTCATTCCGCGGATGCATGCTCGCTTCTTCAAGAGTCGTTGGCACCGCTGCGGGTTAGCTCCTGTAAGTTTTGACAGTTCACTGTCCCGGACTGCCTTGCTAGCTTTCGTCACGGCAGATATGGGCCAGCAACATCGGTTGGCCGTGGGCGATTTGTGGAGAGCGCGCAATGCGGAAGAAGCGACGGAAATTTGCGCCAGTCCTTCTCGCCACGATGATGGTGTCAACCGCATGTGAAAAGAAACAACAAGAGGCACTGGCACTTCCAGAAGTGGACGTTCTGCAGGTCGTGCAGAAGGTTGTTCCCGTGACGAAACAATGTGTAGCCATGCTGAATGCCTTTGTAAACGCTCAGTTTCGCCCCAACTGAGGAGCGCAATTCGTGGGAGGCTGAATTCCATGTCGCTCATGATTTTTCGATGTGCCGGGACAGCTGCAATACGGAGTCAAAACGAAATGAGAAATGATCTTGAATTCCGAGTCCCCGTTCGGCCGCACCGTACTCCACAAATGTCTCGCGACGATAAATTCTCCCTTCTCCCTGCGATTCTTCGATTCGCTTGTGGAGCGTCGGTCTTTGTCGCCACCTTGATGGCAGTTCTTGCACTCTGTGCCGGCTGTTCCAAGACCGAGGCGCCTACTCCTCCCCCTCCTGGCGTTACGGTGACACCGGTTCTTCAGAGGGACGTCCCTATCTACCAGGAGTGGGTGGGCACAATGGTCGGCAACGTGGACGCCGACATCCGGCCGAAGGTTGAAGGGTATTTGCTAACCCAACTCTACACCGAAGGTTCGTACGTAGGGAAGGGACAGGCATTGTATCAGCTCGATAAGCGGCAGGCCGAAGCCGCCGTGGAAAACGCAACAGCAGATTTGGAGCGCGCTCGTGCAGCGTTATCTCAGGCTCAGATTGATGTCCGGCGCTACACCCCGTTGGTGGCTCAAAGAGCTGTGAGTCAGGCCGAACTCGACAAAGCACTGAGTGCGGAGAGAGCCGCGAAGGCGTCGGTGGATGCCGACCAAGCTGTCCTGGATAATGCAAGATTGAATCTAGGCTGGACGACTGCAACCTCCCCAATCTCCGGAATTGCTGGAGTCTCCAAGGTGGGCATCGGAGACTTAATGACGCCCACCACCGTTATGACGACCGTTTCAAATGTGAACCCAATTTACGTTGACATCAGCATTACCGAGCAGGACTATCTGCGCTTCCAGCGCGAGAAGCCAGGTCGGGCAGCCGGCCAGAATCTCGAATTAATTCTTGGGGACGGCACAGTCTATCCCTATAAGGGCAATGTACTTTTCCTTGGACGTGAAGTGGATACGCGAACGGGAACCATCGGGGTCCGCGGAAAGTTTCTGAATCCCGGCAATGTTTTGCGGCCTGGCCAGTACGCACGGATTCGCGCCGTCACTGAGTTGCGCAAAGGCGCGCTCCTGATCCCTCAGGCTTCCGTCTCGGAACTTCAAGGTGTCTACCAAGTGGGAGTCGTTTCTCAAGACAACAAGGTCACGGTTAAGACTGTGAAACTCGGGCCGCAGACTGCCGATATGTGGGTGGTTGAATCTGGCCTGCAGGTAGGCGACAACGTTGTCGTCGATGGTTTGCAGCGTGTCAAGAGTGGCATGACCGTTGCTCCAACGCCTTTCAAAGATACCCAAGCGAACCGACTGACTGGTGGGAAGTAGCCATGTCGAAATTCTTTATTGGTCGCCCCATTGTGGCTATTGTCATTTCTATTATCACCGTGATCGGTGGTGTCGTAGCGATGTCGAAGCTGCCTGTCGCCATGCTTCCGGACATTGTTCCTCCGCAGATCAACGTATCTACGACATATACCGGCGCGGATGCCCTGACGATTGAACAGTCTGTAGCCACGCCGATTGAGCAGCAAATGAACGGCGTGGACAACATGCTGTACATGATGTCCACAAACGCCAATGACGGCACCATGAACCTGAAGGTTACCTATGCCGTGGGCACTAACGTGGATATTGACCAGGTAAATACGCAGAACAGAGTTTCGCAAGCCAGCCCAAATCTCCCAACTTCTGTTACTCAATACGGCGTAACAGTAAAAAAACTAATGGGCCTCCCTCTTCTTGTCCTCTCTGTTTATTCGCCAAACGGTACGTACAGCGGACAATTCTTGGGGAATTACGCCACTATCAACATTAATGACGCAATTCTGCGTATCCCCGGCGTTGGGCAAGTCACAAACTTCGGTGCCGCTGATTATGCCATGCGCATCTGGGTAAAACCGGATCAATTGACGAAACGCGGCATGACTGTCTCTGACCTGACCAACGCCGTTCAGCAACAAAGTGCGGTCAATCCTGCGGGGCAGATCGGCGCGGAGCCTGCTCCCAAAGGCCAGCAGTTTACTTATTCCGTTCGCGCGCCAGGAAGGCTCGTCAAGGAAGAGGAGTTTGGTAACGTCATCGTTCGTCAGAATCCTGATGGCTCAATAGTCAGGTTGAAAGACGTTTCCCGGCTCGAACTCGGATCCCTGGTCTACCAACAAATCGCCCGGTACAACAAGAAGCCTGCCGTCGTCATTGCGGTTTATCAGGCCCCGGGTTCCAACGCTCTAGCGGTGGCCAACCAGGTAAAGGCTCAAATGGAGGAACTGAAGGCCCGGTTTCCCCAAGATCTGGAATATAAGGTTGCCATGGACACCACCCTCCCGATCACGGAAGGGATGAAAGAGATCGTCAAGACGCTGCTGGAAGCGACCGGCCTTGTCATTATTGTGGTGTTCCTGTTCCTTCAGAATTGGCGCGCAACGCTCATCCCACTTCTCGCAGTCCCGGTCTCGCTCGTTGGCACGTTTGTCATCTTCCCCATGCTGGGTTTTTCGATCAACACGCTCTCTCTCTTTGGACTCATTCTTGCTATTGGCCTCGTGGTTGACGATGCAATCGTGGTAGTCGAGGCCGTCGAAGTTCACATTGAACATGGATTGTCACCCAAGGACGCAAGCCTGAAGGCCATGGAAGAAGTGTCCACTCCAGTGGTCGGCATCGCCTTGGTACTTTCCTCTGTTTTCGTACCCATGGCGGCCCTGGGCGGAATTAAGGGGCTGCTGAACCAGCAATTCGCAATAACCATTGCTATTTCGGTCTTGATCTCGGCATTCAACGCCTTGACGCTCTCGCCGGCACTTTCCGCTATGTTGCTGCGCCCACGCAAGAAGTCCAGAGGCCCACTCGGAAAATTTTTCGACAGATTTAACTATTGGTTCGGAAAGGTAACTGGAGGCTATGTGAGCTGGAGCCACATCCTGATTCGCCGGTGGGGGCTCGCAATGCTCATGCTCGCGGGAACCGCCGTTGTTGGCGTGCGTATGGGAAAAAGCCTCCCTACCAGCTTTATCCCCGAAGAGGATCAAGGATATTGCTTCGTCCAGATCCAACTGCCCGACGCCGCCTCGCTCCAGCGCACAGACGCAGTGATGCGAAAACTTGATGACATATTGTCACACCTGCATGGTATTCAGAGTTTCAGCGGGATTTCCGGTTTCAGCCTGCTCTCCAATACCTCTGCCTCCTACACCGGTTTCTACTTCCTGCAGCTTGATCCGTGGGAGGAGCGGCGCACCCCAGAACTTTCTGCCAACGGGCTCATGCAGACTCTCAACCAGACAATGCGTAAGGAAATCCCGGAAGCCATTGGCTTCGCTTTTGGCCCGCCTGCCATCCCGGGGCTTGGCACGGC
>JGI12627J18819_10000357_pt1 | contig 14945 bp, 14 predicted proteins | sample TexAe_OM1H0_M2_FD_18819 | JGI IMG/M metagenome (IMG submission 18819)
ATGACCCTGCCGCGAGCCGGGTGGGACCCGCTGATCGTTGGGGTGTTGGCCGCCGCGGTGAGTCTGGGCGGGGCGGGCCGTCCTTCTTTCTGGTACGACGAGGCCGCGACGATTTCCGCCTCATACAGTCGTTCGCTGGGTCAGTTATGGCAGATGTTGAGCAACGTCGATGCCGTCCACGGCCTGTACTACCTGCTCATGCACGGTTGGTTCCAAATTTTTCCGCCGACGGAGTTCTGGTCCCGGGCGCCAAGCGGTCTAGCTGTCGGAGGCGCCGCGGCGGGACTAGTGGTGCTGGGTCGGCAGTTCTCGTCTCGGACTGTCGCTGTGGCCTCCGGAGTTGTCTGCGCGATCTTGCCCCGGACGACGTGGGCAGCCATCGAAGCTCGCCCCTATGCCTTTTCGATGATGGCCGCCGTGTGGCTGACAGTGCTGCTCGTTTACGCCGCACGTCGTGACAACGCTGCGGCCTGGCTGTCTTACGGGATCTTCCTGGCGATCTCGACACTGCTCGACGTGTATTTGGTGCTGGTGTTTCTGACCCACGTCGTTTTCATCTGTGTCTTCCAGCGCAGACAAAGAGTCCTGATGCGGTTCGCCATTACGTCGGTTCTGGTGGGTATCGCTATGACGCCATTTATCGTCGTGGCCGTTGGCCAAGCGCATCAGATCAGCTGGTTAGCACCGATCGGGCGTCGAACGATCGAAGATGTGACGATTCAACAATATTTCGAAAGAAGCCCGCCGTTCGCGCTGCTGTCGGGGCTGGTGGTAGCTGCGGCTACTGTCCGGTGGCTCCGCAGATCCACGCAACTGACGGGGTCCGATCGGCAGCTGCTGACCTTGGCGATCGCCTGGCTGCTGATACCGACCGCACTGGTCGTCATCTGGTCGATAGTCGTTCACCCCATCTACACGCCGCGCTACTTGACCTTCACCGCACCGGCGATGGCATTGGTCCTAGGGGTNTGCATTGCCACAGTAGCCCCTCGACCATGGGCCGCCACGGCTCTGGTCGGCCTTTTTGCTGTCGCTGCGGCACCGAATTATGTTCTGGCTCAACGTGGTCCGTATGCTAAGTACGGAATGGACTACAGCCAGGTGGCCGATTTGATCACCGCGAAAGCAGCACCTGGTGATTGCTTACTGGTCAATGACACGGTCACGTTCATGCCTGCTCCAATGCGACCGTTGATGGCGGCGCGTCCCGATGCATATCGGAAGCTGGTCGACCTTACCCTTTGGCAACGCGCGACAGACCGCAACGACGTCTTCGACACCAACCTCATCCCAGAGGTTGTTGCGAAACCATTGAGCCAGTGCCGCGTCGTGTGGATCATCACCCAGGCCGACACGTCAATGCCGGCCGACCAGCAGGGTTCGGCGCTCCCGCCCGGCCCGCTCTACGGACCGACACCGGCCTTCGCGGTTCCGCATGACCTGGGCTTTCGCCTGGTCGAGCGGTGGCAGTTCAACCTGGTGCAGGTGATCAAGGCCGTGCGGTAAACCGCTACCAGACCCGGATGTAGTCGATCAGCATTTGGCACGGATAGCTTCCTCCGGCGGGGTCGCCGGCGCCCACCCCACCGACTGCAAGCGTGAACATGGGCGTCATCCAGTAGCCGGGATTGCTGAACGGCCACCGCTTGTCTTCAGGTGGTGCGCCGAAGACGTGGATCGGCTTCGGCGGAACGCTGAAGTACGGCTTGGCGCCGTCGACGTAGTCCCGCCAGAATTTGAAACCGTCCTCATCCCAACGCATGCGCCAGGTGTGCCAGGCGCCGTCCACCATCCCGGGAATCGATCTCCCTTCCCAGGTTTTCCCATTGGATGCCGCGTGGACCGTCGTACCGGGAGCCCAGGCGCCGTTGCCATACCACTCGAAGACGTCGACCTCGCCGTCCGGCTGCGGATCCTCGTTGACGGTCCAGAACGAGGGCCACAGGCCGGGGAACAAACAGTCCAGCTTTATCCGCGCTTCCCAGGTGGTACCGATAGAGCCCCGCCAGTTGCCACGCAACTTGCCACTGAAATATTGACCGTTTTCCTTACTGGCCTGCAGGACAAGATTGGAATTTCCATCTAGGAAGACGTTTTGGGCACGGTATATCCCATCGACCGGCGGGAACACGTCGTCCTGCCAGGTCTGCGGCGTCCACTTCGCCAGATCGGGGCCTTGGCCGGCCGCTCCGTCGAACTCGTCGTGGAAAATGTAGCTTCCGGGCGCGGCATCGGCCGGCGCCGCTGGGGGAGACGGGTGCGCCCCGGCTTCCGGGAAAGGGATCGCGGCTGCCAGCGCGCCCAGCCCCACCGTGAGCATGACGTTCCGTCGATTCATCTCAGGCACGCTAGCCAATATATAGACGACATTAAGAGCCGGCATGGCGGCCCGCAGGGCTACCGCCCGACAGCTGCCCGGAGAACAACCCCGCCCCGACCTAAGGCCGGCCCGCTGGCCTTGGCAGACTGTGCGCATGGCACAGATAACTATGCGCGGAAACCCGATCAATACCGTCGGCGAACTGCCTGCCGTCGGATCTCCGGCCCCAGCCTTCACGTTGACCGGATCCGATCTTGGCGCAGTCAGCAATGACCAGTTCCACGATAAGCCCGTGCTGCTGAACATCTTTCCGTCGGTGGACACACCGGTGTGCGCGACCAGTGTGCGCACCTTCAACGAGCGCGCCGCGGCGGGCGGTCTGTCCGTGCTGTGCGTGTCCAACGATCTGCCGTTCGCGCAGGCGCGGTTCTGCGGCGCAGAGGGTATCGAGAACGTGAAGACCGCCTCGGGGTTCCGTGACAGCTTCGGGAAGGACTACGGCGTCACCATTGCCGACGGTCCATTTGCCGGGCTGCTTGCCCGGGCCGTCGTGGTGATCGGCGCCGACGGTAACGTCGCGTACTCGGAGCTGGTGCCAGAGATCGCCAGCGAGCCGAATTACGACGCGGCACTGGCGGCGCTGAGCGGATCGGCGTAGTTCGGCGACGACCGACCGCCGACTGCTCCAACTACCCGCGGCGCTACGGCGATCCTGGCTCCGGCTTCCAGCCGACGTAGGTCAGATACAGCCCAGACAGGGCGAGGCAGACGAACACTACCCATATCGCCGCGGTTGCGCCTGAGCTGTATAGGGCATTGCCGACGGCGTTGTACGCCTGCGGAACGGTCAGCAAGAGCACACCACGTATCGCCAGAAACCAGCCCACAACAGAGACGATGATCGCCGCAGGGCTGCGCCAGTACTGGTGAAACGCGATGATCACCAGGCCGGATATCAGCAGAATAGCGCCAAATAGCCACGGCCACATTGGGTTTGCCTTGAATTCTGTAAATAGCGTTCGCATATAGGAGCCCCGTACCGCGACCGTGGTCGGCACGATGGTGAAGAACGGGCCTAACGCACGGGCGAACATCCGGGTGCGAACCTGCGTCAGCTCTGATGTGCTCATTGCTACCTCCATGTCCACAGGAAAACGTATACCGGCCACTGGTCGATATACGTGATCAGCGGTCGGCATTTCAGCCCGTTGAGCCGTTAGCCGGAAGCGGTTGCTCGCCGACCTTCGCCGGACTGGACGTCACCAGCAACACGCCCGCGGCAAAGATCAGACCGGTCAGCCATGGAAAATGCCCAGACGGGGCGAAGCCCTCAGCGGCGATGAACGCCAGGCCATAGGCCGCCATCGCGGTACCGGCCAGCATGATCGGTTCGGCCCAGCGCTCTGTCAGCGGCGTCCCGACCATTGCCAACGGCGCCGCGAAAAAGCTTCTGCCCCAAGACAGCAGCACCATCTCGACCGCTGTCACCAGACTGAGGATAACCACCCATTCCAGCCGGGCAAGCCACCATTCGGCGGTGCCCTCAATCGGTTGGGGCAACAGTCCGGCGGGGTAGCCGACAATCGCCACGATCACGACAGGAATCATGTGCCACAGGTAAAGGGCCATCACGTTGCCGTTGGCCCTGGTCAGCATCCGTTGGACGAAGCCGGCGCGCAGCGCGCGGTTCAGCGCGGGTGCAAGTGCTATCACCAGCCCCGCTTGCGCGCACGCGAACGCCAGCATCGCTGTCGACGGCGGATCGGAGTTCTGCACGGTTTGGCCGGGCACGCCGATCATGCTGACCGGATAGGGGCCCAGCAGGATCAGCAGCGCCAGCGCGACCGCAGATCCGACGGCGAGCAGGACGGGTTTGCGGCCGGCTAATGCTCCTTCATGCCAAGCGATTCCAAGTTGGTAGAGGGCACCCCAGCACAGCAGGTAGTTCAGCACGCGTAGGTGGGGCAGGTGACCGCCGAGCCCGACAGCGTCAACCGCGACGAGTCCCACGGCGAGCACCGCCGGCACCAAAAGTCCCCAACGCCGTTGTGCGGCGAGCGCGGCGGGCGTCAGCGAAACCACCACCAGGTAGACGGCGAGGAACCACAGGTGCATCGCCACCGCCCAACCCGCGTATTCCAACGTGGAACCGGCGACGTGGCGCAAGCCCACGACGACCACAACTGCCGACACCAGCCCGACGTAGACCGTCGTGGGTCCGAGCACCCGGGCGAGTCGATGCCGCAACCAGGCCTGGCGCGACACACCGTCGGTATCGCGCCGATGCGTCCAGGACACCGCTCCGGCGTAGCCGGCGACCAGAAAGAACGTCGGCACGGCCTGGAAGGGCCACGTCAGCCATTGGGTCCACGGCTGGTCGAGGAGCGGGTTCTGCCGACCGAAATATCCGTCGTGATAGGTCACCGATCCGGCCAGCCAGTGGCCCAGCACGATGAGGACCACGCCCGAAACGCGGTAGAAATCCACCGCCAGATTGCGGGCCGGGCGCATCATTTTCGCGGCGTGCCGTCAGACAAACGGCGTGGTGGGGTGGGCCATGACCAGACAATATCCCCGCGCAGCGGCTGAACCGTTCGGCTCCGCTGCGACCACGCCAGTTCGTCGCTCAGGCCGTGCCTCGATCTCTTCCGGTAAACTGGTGTTCTCTTCGTCGAGGGTCGGCGGTACCTAGCTTGGAAGGTGTCCCTATATGGTCACGCGGTCATTCACCAGACTGGCAGCTGCAGTCGGCGGTTTGGCGTTGTCGTTAGTAGCTGGCGCCGGGATCGCGTCTGCAGACCCTGCGATAGACGCGGCAGTCAACACCACTTGCAGTTACCCGCAGGTGGTCGGGGCACTGAATGCGCAATCGCCGGCCGCTGCTGCGAAATTCAACTCGTCGCCGATGGCACAGGGCTGGTTGCGTTCCTTCCTCGCCTCGCCACCGCCGCAGCGCGCGCAGATGGCTCAGCAGGCGCAGGGTTATCCGGGGGCCGCGCAGTACATCGGACTGATCGGGCAAATCGCCGGCACCTGCAACAACTTCTGAGCGCGCGTTATCCGGTGACCGGACGCGTGCGCCTTACCAGACGCGTATCCAGTCGATGAGCATGTCCGCCGGATAGCTACCCGGTCTGGGATCGCCGCCACCCGAACCGGCGACCGCAAGGTTGAACACCGGAAACACCGTGTATCCCGGCCCGTTGAACGGCCAATCCGGCAGGGAACTCGCCGGCACATCGAAGTATGGTTGCGCGCCGTCGACGTAGTCTTTCCAGAAGCGGATGCCGGCGTCGTCCCACTGGCATCGCCAGGTATGCCATCCGCTGTCCACGGCCATGTTGTGGGTCTTCCATTCGCCACCGTTTGCTCTTGCGTGGACGGTGGTCGCCGAGGGCCAGCTGCCGTTGCCGTACCACTCGACGACGTCGATTTCGCCTTGATCCTCATTGCCCAGCCAGTAAGCCGGCCAGGCACCGGCGGTCAGGCAATTGAGCTTGATGCGGGCTTCCCAGGTGTGGCCGACGCCTCCGCGCCACAGGCTTTGAACCTTGCCGCTGTAGTACGTGGGGCCGTCTTTCGCGGCACGGAGGACAAGGTTGGAGTTGCCGTCGACGAACACGTTGCGTCGATCGTTGCGGTACTGACCGATGTTCTCGGGTAGCTCCCAGAACGTCGGATCCTTGATTTGCTCGCGAGCGGTCGCCACCGTCCATTTGGAGGGGTCGGGGGCTGAGCCGGCCGACCCATCGAACTCGTCGTGGAAAAGGTAGGAACCTGACGGCGCGTCCGGCGGGGGCGGATAAGCCCGGGCCTGGGGGACGGGGACCGCGGCTGCCAGCACGCCGAACCCGGTCATCAACATCATGGTGCGACGATCCATCTCGGGCATAGGCCAAGCACGATAGCAGCCGGCTACTCGTCCCCCCGCATCCGTGAGGGACAGCTCACAGGTGAGCAAGCAGTCGCTCGGCGAACACGTCGGGGTGCTCCCGATGCATGAAATGCCCGCCAGGGACTTCCTCGACGATGTAGTCGCTTTCGAACATCCGGGCCGCACCCCGGTAGTCCGAGGGCGCGACGATTGGGTCACCGAGCCCCGCAAAGACCACTGTGGGCACGGCGATCCGCGCCCGCAGCGATGCACTGGGTATCGGCGAAAACTTTCGGTAGTAACCGAACGCCGCGTTCAAGCTCGCCGGGTTGGCGAAGCTCGCGCGGACGGCCTCGAATTCCGTTGGATCGGGCTTCCAATCCGGCGACCATCGCCGATAGATCGCAGGAAGTGCCGCGAAGTCATTGCGCGCGAAGCGGTTCGGTGCTCCTGGCACCTTGTATGCCGCAAAATGGCGGACACCCCAGAGCTTCTTCGGCGACGGTTTCAATGCTGCCGGGTGCGGAATACCGATGGCAAAGAGCTTCTTCACTCGATCTGGGCCGAGCGCCGCCGCGCCGTAGGCGGCTGAAGCTCCCCAATCGTGACCGATGATGATGGCATCACGGGTGCCGAGTGCTTCGATCAGCGCAAGCGGATCGCGCGCCAGGGTTTCTTGGTCGGTGTCGCGATGCGGAATCGCGGTGGGATGGTAGCCGCGCATGAACGGGCTGACTGCCCGGTATCCCTTGGCGGCGATCCGCGGCCGAAGATCGTCCCAGCTGTGCGCCGTGTCTGGGAACCCATGCAACATGAGCACAAGGGGACCGGACCCCTCCTCCAGATAGGCGAAGTTCAGTCCGTTCGTGTCGACGAAGTGGATCGCATCAGCCATGGCTAGGGAGCTTTCTGGTAAACGAGCCAGCGCAGCTCGATCGGGGATTCCTCCCGGGCGACGTCGAATACGTCAAGCCCGCTGGCCCAATTGGCAAACCAGGCTGTGGGCGGCCAAGCGCCTTCGGGCAGGTGGTTTTTCTCGTATTCGTAGGCGGAATCGTCGGCAACGAGCTTGAGAGGTAGCAGGTCGGCCGCGTTGGACGTCTCCTCCCGCGTGAAGACCATGCTGTTGCATTGCTGCCCCAATTCCCGGGATGCGTCATCGGGGATGTAACCCTCGCGCGGCACGAAGGCATTGAACAGCAACCGCCCGCCGGGAGCCAGGCACCGCGCGGCAAGTTCAAACATGCTGCGCAGCTGCTGCGTCGTCCGGAAGTCGGGCACTAATTCGGAGGCCACAATCAGCTGATAGTCGTCGCGGACATCATCGTTGGTCGCAAAGACGTCGCGCTCGATCACGTGTACGGGGAGTGATTCGCGGTCGGCCTCCGAGCGAATGATGTGCGCGAGCTTCGGAGCGATCTCGACCGCGTCCACCGGATGGCCGCGTCGCGCGAGGGCCAGCGCGTTGCGGCCGGTTCCTGCGCCGATATCGAGTATTCGATAGCTGCTGGGATCGGCCGCTTCACCGGCCAGTGCCCACACCCGGGCATCCGGTGTGGTGCCGAACAGCGACCCCTCCCGGGTGGTAACCCAGCCGTCGTAATGACCCGCCATCGTCACCGCTTCGATGTTGACGCGATAGTTCAGGGCCGTGCCGAAGGGAGCGTGGAAGGAGATGACGATGTTCGAACGGGAGGAGGCCTGGTAAGCCTGGGCCAACTGGGTCTTCAGCACCGTCTTCAGCTGAGCAAATTCTTCGGGGGAGTACTGGACGCCGACGCTGGCAAATATGTTGTCGCACATCCTGACGTACTCGTCGATCAAGCTGGGAACGGCCGGCACGGTGATTTGCCCCATCGCCACCGATCTGCGATACAACCGCCGTGCCATCGCTTCGCGGAGCGTCGACGGACTGAAAGGCCCGACGGCCGGATCGTCCACCAGACTCTTTTACACGACCCGGACCAGTTTCCACCAGCGGTCGCACGGTGGGGCGGGGCCTCGGGTTGGCTAGCATCATCCGTATGTCAGACACTGGGCACTTCATCACCCACGTTTCCGATACCGCCCGGTGGACGGCGTTGCATCGGGCAACCGAATCCGCACAGGCCGATGCTTTGTTCAGTGACCCGCTCGCCGAACGTCTCGCCGGTGAACATGGCCGCGCAATCGTAGCCCGGGTTCCCCGGTCGACTCGCAACGGGTGGTGGCTCGTCGCGCGTACCAAGATCATCGATGACGTCAACTCATTGAGCTCGGCGAATGGCTGAGTCAACTGAGCGGCGGGCTCTTTCACGGCGCGACGTCATCAAGTTTGCGCTGTCGCCGGTACTGGTCGGCCTGGCGCCGCTGGCCACGACGCTCGCCGGGCAGCAGGCGTCGGCTGCCAACATCAGGCTGATCGATTTCGCAGAGCGGAGGATCCCGCCCGATCAGATCAAATCGGCCGGCTATGCCGGAGTAGTGAACTACGTGTCCTTGGAGCGGCCGGGCGCCCACTTCGAGGCGAAGCCCATCACCCGCGAGTACGCCGACGCGCTGCGCGCTGCGGGTCTTCACATTGTCAGCAATTTCCAGTACGGCAAACCGGGTTGGCCCGATCCGTCGGATTTCACCCGGGGGTACGACGGGGGCGTGGCCGACGCACACACGGCGCTGGGACTGCACGCCGCAGCAGGAGGCAGTAATTCCGCCCCGATCTTCTTCAGCGTCGATGACGACATCGACCAAAACGCCTGGAATAGCCTTGCTGTCAACTGGTTTCGAGGAATCAACTCTGTGCTGGGCGTGCAGCGCACCGGCATTTACGGGCACTCTCAGGCGTGTGGATGGGCGATCAGAGACGGCGTGATCGGGCATTCCAGCACCGCGGGGTACCGATGGGCATGGCAGACCAGGTCGTGGTCACACGGGCAGCGCGAGCCGGCGGCGGTGCTGTATCAGGAGGTTGTCAATACCCCGTCGAGTCCGGGTCCGCTCCTCGGCGGCATCAACGTGGATGTGGACGAGGTCCTGGCGGCCGATTACGGGCAGTGGGATCTCGATCGGTGATCCGAGTCTAGGCCCACTGGCGGTGGCATCCTGGTCATGTGGGTTTGCTGTTCCGGTTAGCGGAGTTCCTCATCGTGATCGTGCCGCTGGCGGGCGTGATCATCGCCGCAATACGGGCATTCTCTGCGAACAAGCGCCCAGGTGAGAACCCACAGAGCCACGATCGGGCAGGGAGGGCTGGCAATCAAGCCGCCCAGTGGCGGTCGCTCACCCGCGTCCTGCGAGAGCACGACCGAACCGACACGCGCTGGCTTGAGTACGAACTTGACTTCGCCAGGCTTCTCGACTTCCCGCTGATGACCGACATGCGCGATCCGCTCACGATCGCCTTTCACAAGGCCAAGCTGCGAGCCGACTTGCTGCGCCCTGCCAAAGCCGAAGATCTCCTCGATGACGGCGACGCGGCGGCCCGGTACCTGGCCGCTGTTGAGGACTATGTGACCGCGTTCAACATCGCCGAGGCAGAGGCGAAACGTAGGCGCCGCAACGACTTCGCACAAGACGGACAGCAGCGGATTGCCCGGGCTCAGAGTCTATTGCGCATGGCGTCCGACTCCGCCGCGACTCAGCAAGAACGCCAGAACGCGTACGACCGTGCACGCAGAGAACTCGATGGCCTCATCGTGCTGCCGGCCACGACCCAGGCCAGCATCGAACGTGGGATCTCCGGCCAGTTAGACGGATAGGAGTGCTGATTACTGGGTCGTTTGGATGATGGTGGCGGAATCGCCTGAGAGCACCTGTTGTGGGATCTGGGAGAACGCGTAAGTGGTGGATGAGGCGCCGGGCTGAAGGCTGAACGACCAGATCAGGTCGAATCGATCACCTGGCCACGCGGCGGGGATCTGGGTGCCCGAAATGGTGGGCAGCGCAGCCGCGATCGCGGGTATGTGCTGGTGTTCCCAGCAGATGAGCACGACACCGGTGTAGTCGGCGACGACCGCGGTGGCCAGCGCCGGCTCCTGGCCTTCAGCGAAGGGCGTGTTGATCGGCAGGTTCAGCCGTCCGCTCAAGCCCTGAATCGTCTGGTAGGTGCGGTGTGCCTGCGTCTTGTCCGGCTTGCCGTAGTCGGGTGAGAACAGCGTCATGGGTGTGCGCAAGCCAGCCTGCAGCGGTCCGATCGCGGGCGCGAAGAGCACGGCCAGTGCGCCGGAACGTTGCCATCCACGCGGCAGCAACGAGTGGATGTCCTGGTTACCGTTGACGTCAACCCCAAACGGCGGGCTCGGCGTCGCTTTCGGGCTGGGCAGATCGGCTGGCTTTTCGCCGTGCCGAATAACGTAAATCTGCGCCGGAGGACCGGCATTGGTTAACGAGGCAGCAGCAGTCATCACATCCTCCGATGTTGTGGTCAGCGCGGCTGGTCGCCATTAGGGCGCGTGCCAGCGCGGGCTGCGGTCCATGCCGCCGAACGTGAATTGATGTAGTCGTGGTAGTCCTGTTCGGTTGTCAGTGTCGGCATGGCGGAGTGGGTTTGCCCTTGGGTGTCGTTCACCGGCAGCGCGGAGACCAGTTGGGCGTATACCTGCTGAATGTGCGACGGGGTGCCCGCGACAGGGTTCGGCACGGCCGACGTGGGAACAGTGACGCCGGCCAGGGGGTCGTCGGTGCGCGGCTGGGCCAAGGTCAGCACGTCGCCGACATCGGGAGCCGCGGCGTCGCGGGCGGTCAACGGTGGTAAGCCCCAACGGGTCTCGACGGTCTTAAGTATCGACGTGTGGTCCAGCGGCGCGGTTCCGGTGGTGCGAAACACTGTGCCGGGAGCGATCAGCGGCGAGACGAGCACGGTCGGTACCCGAACACCGAATCGAGTGAAGTCGAACCCGAACTCGCCGGCACAGCTGTCCGGCGGGACGGCGCCGGTCGGCGGCGCGACATGGTCGTAGCAGCCGCCGTGCTCGTCGTAGGTGATGATCAGCAGGGTCTGGTTCCATGCCGGCCCGTTGCGCAGGGTGTAGTACACGTCGTGGATCAGTTGCTCTCCGAGACCAACATCGTAGTTGGGGTGTTGGCTGTTGCCGGACGATCCCCACCTGGGCTCCAAAAACGTATATACGCCAAGGGTTCCCGCCGCTGCAGCCGCCTGGAAGTCACCGAAAACGCCGAAGTGCGACTCGGCGGCATCGGTGGTGTCGGGAAAATTCAGCCGGGTCAGCGGGGGGCTGTTGTAGCCGTAGATCGACCAGGCAAGGTTGTGCGCGCTGAGTAACCCGAAGATGCTTTGCGAGGTGTATTTGGACGTGGAGTCATCCATGTGGCCCTGACTCGTCGCCGCACACAAGAAAGCGCGGTTGGGAAACGTCTCGGTGGGCACGGAGCTGAACCAGTGGTCGCACACCGCAAAGCCGCATGCGAGTCCTGACAGAACAGGCAGCAACTGGGGGGTGAAGACCTCCATGATGTCTGAGGCTGTTGTGCCCGGAATGTTCGATCGATGCGCATCGATACCCTTCAGCGTTGCCGCGAAGTCCGTCACGAACCCGGTGTTGGTCGCCGAAACCCCGGCGGGCGGGCTGGTTTCGCCGAAAAGTTGCGCATTAGTGGCCAGGAAGCCTTCGCCGGGGTCGGCGCCCGGCGTGAAATACACATTCGGTGTGGTTGCGGCCAACGCGCTGACGGGGACGGATTTCCCCGTCGCATCCAGATTGAACTCCTTGCCGGTCAGACCCTCGTACGGCTGTTTGGTGACGGGCGAGACGTTTCCCGAGTCCGCGTACAGAAATCCCAGCAAGTGATCAAACGACCGGTTCTCGAGCACCAGTACGACAATGTGCTCGACCGACCCTAGTTGGTTAGCGACGGCTGCCATCAAGCCGGATCTTAGCTGCCCAATCGGTTAATTTAGCCGGTCCCGCAAGACTCGTTTGCGGCCTGCCCTGACCGACATTGCGGAGTGAGGATGGAGCGTAGGTCTGCGACCAGCGATTCCTGAGTGGTAGCCGAAAAGTGCCGCGCGGAACCGACTTTCAGGCGTTCGATGGCAAACGCCCAGACCGGCTGATCCAGCCCGACGCAGAGNACCAATGTGGAGACTCCGGCCCGCAGGCCTGCGGCCGTGGTGCCGGCTCCGCCATCGTGGACGACCGCGCGGCACGCAGGAAAGACGGCAGCATGATTCACTGCCTCCACGATCTTGACGTGTTCGGCATGCGGAACGTGGGTGCAGTCATTCGGGCCCGCGCAAATCAGCGCTCGTTCCCCTAACAGCGTGGACGCCGCGCTGATCAGGGCGACCGTGTCGGCGGGGGATGTGATCGGCGTGCTGCCGAAGCCGAAGTAGAGCGGTGGCGTTCCAGCGGCAATCCACGACAAGACCTCGTCGTCGATAGACCGCAACCTGTTTCGTGTCGTCAGCGAGCCGGGCTCAGCGCCACTTGATGCCGCATCCGATCGACGGTCGCTGGTCGGCGTCGACCTCCCGCCCAGCGAGCACGGCGTCGACCGCCGCCCGGACATCAGCGGCCGTCACCGGTAGATCGTTGCCTGGACGTGAGTTGTCGAGCTGACCCCGGTAGACGAGTCGACGCTCACCGTCAAAGACGAAGGTGTCGGGTGTGCAGGCCGCGGAGAACGCCCGCGCGATGTCCTGGGTCTCGTCGTAGAGGTACGGGAACGTCCAGCCGTGGCGACGGGCCTCGACCGCCATCTGATCGGGTCCGTCTTGCGGATAGGTGACCACGTCATTGCTGGAGATGCCGACCATCGCGACGCCTTGGTCGTTGAGGTCTCGACCAAGCGCGGCGAGCCCGGGGGCGACGTGCTTGACATACGGGCAGTGGTTACAGATGAAGGTGACGACCAGCGCGGGACCCGCAAGGTCGTCAAGGCTCACCGTGGCGCCGGTGGCCGGCTCGGGCAGCGTGAACGGCGGCGCAGGGGTGCCGAGGGCAAGCATGGTGGATTCAGTGGCCATGCCCGCCAGAGTAGACGAGCTGAGGTTCCTGATGCTCGACGTGGCGCTGGTCCAGGCAAAGGACGCTGTGGTGAAGGCAGGACGGCGGCGTCGGCCCAGTACCCGGGTAAACACCACGCATCGCCGGTCCCCGAAAAGCTCTCGGGCAGGTTCGCTTCACAAACGAGCCCGTGCCCGTTGCCGGCTGTTAATCCGAACCCGCAGCTTCCATCACTCGAGCCCGGCTGGTAGCCGGGATAATTCGGACATTGTCGAGGTTTAGTTCACAGACCCGAAACATTTCACAGACCCGAAACATTCTGTACCAGGGATGATTACCGGACGATCCGCCCAAAGGAACTCGCGGCGCGGAGCGGCGTAAAGCGGACCGCCAGACGACGTCAATAATGCGTAAAGGCGGTTGACACTGGTCACGTCGAGAATCACGATCGTTTGCGAGCGGCTCGCTAAGTGAGGTCGGCACTGATGAAGGCCGCCGACCTCGAACGCGCGAGAACCACGCTTGTGGGACAGTGTCGTCGGGATCGCGTCGAATGACTGCTTACGGTTAGGGCAGCCCGCCCGGCCTAATGGTTGGGCGCAAGTGACTTTCGTAGTTTCGGTATTGCCACATCCCTCTGGCGACGCATCGGAATCCCTGGGGCCCGTAAGGAGGTGGAGAGCGAAATGAATCCCGTCTTCGAGATCGATGACCATTTCGTTCCGTGAATCGGCTTCCGCCCAGCTATATCCCGCGCCACCGTCGACTGGGCCGACTTAACTCGACATCAGCCCGCAGGAACCCGAACGTCTACTGCCGCAGTGCTGCCGGAGGTTCCTGATCCGACAGGGCCGCGGTAGCAGAACGCGGATTCTCGTCTTGCGGCTGTGGCTTGCGCGTTTGCGGCTCTCCAATTCGGCAATCATAAAACGCCTCTACACCACAACATAATTCGTCACAGTTGATGCCTTTGAGAGAGATAGGGAAGATTCAAATGCTCCACGAGTTCTTGGAGAATTTCCTGCACAACCTCTTCAAGCCGCTACTTCTCTTCTTCTACTTCGGATTCCTGATTCCGATCTTCAAGGTGGACTTCGAGTTCCCCTACGCCATCTACCAGGGCCTGACGATGTACCTGCTGGTTTCCATCGGCTGGCACGGGGGCGAGGAGCTCGCCAAGATCGGGGCATCAAGCATCGGTCACCTCATTGGATTCATGGTCACCGGCTTCGCTTTGAACTTCCTGATCGGTGTCATCGCATACTTTCTGCTGAGTCGGTTGACCGCACTGAGACGGGTCGATCGGGCGACAGTTGCCGGTTATTACGGGTCGGACTCTGCCGGGACCTTCGCGACCTGCGTGGCCGTCCTGACCAGCGCGGGGATCGCGTTCAACGCCTACATGCCGGTCATGCTGGCCGTCATGGAGGTCCCTGGCTGCCTGGTGGCGTTGTATCTCGTTGCGCGGCTGCGGCATAGAGGGATGGACGCAGACGGGNACATGCCCGACGAGCCCGGGTACACCGCCCCAGTGACCGCGCCAGCGATGGTCGGACCCGGTGCGGCGACACAGCCGGCGCAGGGACAACCACTCGAAGAGTTCACTCGCGACCCACAGATCGAGGACGAGGTTGAGTTCGCGCTGCGGAAGCGGAAGCGCCCCGCATGGAACCGTATTGGCGGGACCGCGCCGAAGCAGAGCATGTTTTCGCGTCAGCTGTTGCGAGAAGTCTTCCTCAACCCCGGGTTATGTCTGCTGTTTGGCGGCATCATCATCGGCTTCATCAGCGGGTTGCAGGGACCGAAG
>JGI12627J18819_10000358_pt1 | contig 14926 bp, 2 predicted proteins | sample TexAe_OM1H0_M2_FD_18819 | JGI IMG/M metagenome (IMG submission 18819)
ATCGCCGACTGACCCGCCGGTCCTCAGCCCTGCTGGGGCCCGGCAACGGATTCCGAGCTCACCTCTGGCGCTGCCGTCGGTTCCGAATTCTGCTCCGGCGTCGCAACCGAGTCCGCCTCACCCGACGCCGTTTCCGCCTCGTCCGACTGTGATTCCGACTCGGGCGCCGCAACCGATTCCGCCTCACCCGACACCGGTTCGGCATCGGGTAGCTGAGCCGCGAGGTATTCGCCGAGCCCGCCGATCGTCGGATAGTCGAATACCGCGGTCGCGTTGATCGTGAACGCGCCACCGAACTGACTGTGCAAGCGGTTGCGGAGCTCGACCGCCATCAGCGAATCCGTGCCCAGATCCAAGAACCGACTGGTCGCGGCCGGCGGTTGCGCGAGCCGCAGAAAACCCTGCACTTCACGCTGCAGGAATTCGGTGATGAAACTGGCCCGCTGCGCCACCGGTATCTCCTGCAGTTGCTTGAGCAACTCACTGTCGACCACCTCGGTCATGTCACTCGGCAACACCAGATCCAGGATCGGTGGCCGTGAACTGCCCAGCACCTTCGCCGCACGCGCCCAGTTGGCTTTTAGCACAGTCGCCTGTCCGGTGCCGTTGGCGACAACTTCGGCGAGCGCGCCCAGCGCACCCGACGAATCCAGCGGAAGCAGACCCTGCGCACTGATGTTGGCGCTGGCGGCCTCCGACGAGGCCATACCGCCCCCACCCCAGGGACCGAAGTTGATACCGGTGGCGGGCAGGCCGTGCGCCTTGCGGTCCGCGATCAGACCGTCGAGCAACGCGTTGGCCGTCGAGTAGTTGGCCTGGCCGGGCGAGCCGAGCAGGCTCGACACCGACGAAGACACGATGAAGAAGTCGAGCTTGTCGTCCCTCGTCAGTCGGTCCAGGTAGAACGCGCCGAACGCCTTGGGCGCCAACGTGGTCCGGAACCGGTCCAGGTCCTGCTGGTTGAGCAGGGCGTCGTCGAGCACACCCGCAAGATGTGCGACTCCGGCGAGCGGAGGCAACTCGGCGCGGATGCGCTCCAGCAACTTCTCGACGTCCGACTCCACGCCGACATCGGCCGAGAAGGTGTGGATGCGGCACTTGTAGCGCTCGGTGATCTCCTCGATCGTCCGTTGTGCCTCCGCATCCGGCTCGCGCCGGCTGGTCAACACGATGTCGCCGGCTCCGCGTTGGGCGAGGTACGACGCCGTGCTCAGACCGATGGCACCGAGTCCACCGGTGATCAGATAGCTCCGATCACCGCGCGGCTGCAGCGGAGTCGGCATCTGGCACACGATCTTTCCGATGTGCCGTGCCTGCTGCATGCGGCGGAACGCCGCCCTGGCCTCCGTCAGCGGGTAGATCTCGGCGGGCAGCGGCGTCCACTCCCCCTTGGCCAACCCGTCCGATACCTCGCTGAGCAAGGTCCGGATGCGCTCGGGTTCGGTGAACATCACCGTGTCCAACGCGACGATCTCGTAGGCGATGTCGGGTCGGGCCTCGGCCATCTGCTCGGGAGTCCAGATATCGCGCTTGGCGATCTCGGCGAAACGGCCGTTCTTGGCGGTGGCCCGAACGGTCGCCTCGANGAACCCCTCGCTGGTCAGGCTGTTGAGCACCACGTCCACGCCGGCACCGTCGGTGTCAGCGAGGATCTGGTCGGCGAAATCGGTTGTGCGNGAGTCGTACACATGCTCCACGCCGAGCTTGCGCAGCGTCGCCCGCTTGAANGTGCTCGCAGTCGCGTAGACCTCTGCACCTTGCTGTTGCGCCATCTGGATGGCGGCCAATCCGACACCACCACTGGCGGCGTGGATGAGCACCTTGTCGCGGGGATTCAGCTTCGCCCAGTCGAACGAGAGCCGAACCGTGAGCGCCGCCGCCGGAATGGTCGCGGCGTCAACCGCGCTCACCCCGTCCGGGATCGGCGCCAGGAACTGGGCCGGCACGTTGAACCGGCTGGCGAACGCGCCCTGCATGGACCCGTAGACCCGCTGACCGACCTCCAGTCCAGTCACACCCTCGCCCAATTGCGTGACGGTGCCAGCGAAGTCGCCTCCGACCGGCCCCGGGTCACCCGGGTAGAGGCCCAACACGTTGAGCACGTCGCGGAAGTTCAGACCCGCGGCCTCGACCCGCACTTGCACGTAGCCCTCGTCCGGCGCCGAAACTTCCTTCTCGGTCAGACGCAGGTTGTCGATCGCACCGCGCTCGGTGGGGAGCAGGGCGTAATCGTCGGCGCGCGGAACGTTGAGGTGACCGCTACGCGACCACTGCAGCAACCGGGATGCCAACGCTTTTCCTTGGCGCAATGCGAGCTCGGGCTCGTCGACCGGGGCACTGAGCAGACCGGTCAGCAGCTTCACCGCCTCGGGCGAACCGTCGTGGTCGAGGAGCTTGCTGCGCAGCCCGGGCTCCTCGTTGAGGATGGTGCGCCCAAGGCCCCACAGCGCCGCCTGCACCGCGTCGACCGGCTCGCCGGATTCGGTCGCCACCGCTCGTTCGGTGATGATCCATAGCCCGCCGGGCAGTTTCACCGAGCTGTCGCCTTGCACGGTGTGCACGGCGCTGAGCAGATCGGCGATCTCGGTCTCCAGCCGCGTGATCGATTCTGCTGTCGACTCTTCTGCCTTCGGCCCGGAGCTGCGCCAGACGATGCCGGCGAACGGCAAACCGCGCTCGTGCGCCTGGGCCAACAACTGCCCCAGCGACTCGGAATCGGTAGCCCTGTCGAACGGGATGCAGCCCGGCAACTCAGCCGCCAGTTCGCTGAAGCCGGCGACCAGCCATGTGCCGCTGACGCTTCCGGCGTCTTCGCTCGGCGGCGGAAGTGGCACCTCGTGCCAGCCGAGGGTGTAGAGCAGCCGGGTGGCGTCGCCGCCGAGCCCGCGCAGCAACGCCTCTCGGGGCGCGCGTTTGACGGTGAACTCGCGAATCCCGCCCAAGAGGCGACCATCCCGATCGACGAAATCGAGATCGAAGACCTGGGTTTCGCTCATCAGTTCACTGGTGTGCCACTTTGCACGGCAGTAGAACCTGCGTGGCATCTTCTCCCGCAACATCACCTGCCCGTACCGCAACGGCAAGAACAAGTCGTTGACGCCCTGTTCGGCCGCGAGAAGTGCCGGGAAGGCCGGGAAGGCCACGCCGGTGCACAGGTCCATCAGGACCGGATGCATCGGCTCGGTTCCAAGCTGCTCGGACAGTTCTTCACCGACGGAGATGTCGCCGATCGCCTCACCCTCACCGAGCCACAGCGACTTCAGCGATCCAGACCAGTTCGGCCCCCATGACAGTTCCATGTCGGCGAAGGTCTCGAACAGCTCTTGCGGACGCATGCGCTCCATCCGCTCGATCGCCGCGTCCACGGGATCCGCGGGTTCGGCCAGAGGCTCGTCCTCGACACCAGAGACTGCGGTGCCATCGGCGTTCAACGACCACTCGGCGTCGCGAACACCGTATGGGCGGCTGTGCACCTGGAATTTCCAGCCGCCGCCGGCGTCGAGCGGATGCAGCGTCAGCTGCACCTCACGAGAAGCCTTCTCGGGCAGGATGATCGGCTCGTAGAAGAAGACCTCTTTGACGTGCGCCGGCGTGCCGACAGCGGCCAGGGCCATCGCCGCATAGGTCGCCCCAGGAACGACGACGGTGCCATAGATGACGTGATCGGACAGCCACGGCTGCGACTTGACCGACAGCCTGCTGGTGTACACGGAGTCGCCGGAGGCGAGATCCTTTGCACTACCGAGAAGTCCGGACATCGCAGGACCGTCGGCGCTGATAGCAGAGGCCTTGGGCCAGAAGCGACGGCGCTGGAACGGATAGGTAGGCAGTTCGAGTCTGCGATGCGATTGTTGATGCAGCGCGGCGAAATTGGGCCGATGGCCGCTGACATATGCCGTCGCAAGCGCATCGGCGATCTGGCGACGGTCACCGACACCCTTGCGCAGGGAGACGATCGCACGCGGCGCGGCCAGATGCTCCGGCCACACCTGCACCGCAGCACCGGTCAGAACCGGTTGCGGACCGATCTCCATCAACACCGAGCATCCCAGTGCCGCCACGGTGCGCACGCTTTCGGCGAACTGCACGGGCTGGCGGGAATGCCGCCGCCAATACTGAGCGTCCAGCGGGGTTTCCGCGGTGAGGATGGCGCCGGTCCGGTTGCAGACCAGCGGCAACGTCGGCACACCGAACTCCAACCCCGCTGCGTACGACTCGAATTCACCGAGCACCGGCTCCAGCAACTCCGAGTGGAAGGCATGGCTGGTTTCCAGCCACGTGCACCGGATCCCGTCATCGGCAAATTTGGCGACGATCTGTTCCAGATCTTCTCCCAGACCCGAAAGCACGGTGTTGGGGCCGTTATACACACCGACGGACACGCGAGGGAACTCCCCGGCGACCTGCTCGACGTGCTTGGGGTCGGTGAACACCGCCACCATCCGCCCACCGGCTGGCAGACTGCCGAACAGCCGACCGCGCTCGGCCATCAGCCGTGCCCCGTCCTCGAGGCTGAACACGCCGGCCACACACGCCGCCGCATACTGGCCCACGCTGTGCCCAAGCACCACATCGGGCTCGATGCCCCAGGACTGCCACAGCCGGGCCAGACCCATCTCGATGGCGAACAGCGCCGGCTGCGCAAACGACGTGTGCTTCAGCGTTTCTCCGGCCACGCCGCCGGTTTCACGGTCGGTGGCGAAGACCACCTCCAGCAACGGGCGCGGCAGTATCTCGCTGACCGCGTCCGCGCAGCGCTTCACGGTCTCGGCGAAAACTGGCTCAGCGTCGAATAATTCGCGTGCCATCCCCGGATACTGGCTACCCTGCCCAGTGAACAGCCAGGCCGTCGTAGGCCGGTCAGTGCACTCGCCGCGCACCACACCGGGTCGCAGGCGGTTCTCGGCCAGCTCGGCCAGGCCCTCGCTCGCGCTCTGAACCGTCTCCACGACCAGCGCGGCCCGGTGTTCGAAATGCGAGCGACCCGCCCCGGCGGTGAGGCACACCTCGGCGATGTCGGCCTCAGGGTGGTTGCCCAACCAGGACCCATACCGCTGCGCCAACTCAACCAGCGCCTCCGACGAGCGCGCCGACAGTGCCAGCACATTCACCGGCGCTTCTGGAGCCTCCGACTCCGGCGCCAAAGCGGCGTCGTCAGCCGGATGTTCGTCGGGGGTCGCCGGTTGGACTGGCGCCTCCTCGATCAGCACGTGCGCGTTGGTTCCGGTGAACCCGAAGGAACTCACGCCGGCGCGCCGCGGCCTGTTGTTGGCCTCCCAAGGAGTCGCCTTCTCCACCACCCGCACCGGCAATGAGTCCCATGGAATATGTGGCGACGGCTTATCGAAGTGCAGACTCTGCGGCAGCAGTCCGTGCTGCAGCGACAACACGACCTTGATCAGACCGGCGGCCCCTGATGCCGACTCGGTGTGGCCGATGTTGGTCTTGACCGATCCCATCAGCAACGGACGGTCCGAGTCGCGGGCGGCACCGTAGACAGCCCCGGCCGCCTGTACCTCGATCGGGTCACCCAACGGGGTACCCGTGCCGTGCGCCTCGAGGTAGTCGACGTCCCCGCCGACCAGGCCGGCGCGGGCCAGTGCCGTGGCGATAAGCCGTTGCTGCGCACCACCATTGGGCACAGTCAAACCACTCGACGCGCCGTCCTGGTTGACCGCACTGCCCGGGATCACTGCGGCAACCCGGTCACCGTCGCGCACCGCGTCGCTGAGCCGCTTGAGCACCAGAATCCCGCAGCCTTCACTGCGGACGTAGCCGTCGGCCGACGCGTCAAACGTCTTGCACCGCCCAACGGGCGATAGCATCCGGGCGCGTGAGGCGGCGACAATGGTCACCGGACTCAGCAAAACGTTCACACCGCCGGCCAGCGCCAAATCGCAGTCACCGCAGTGCAAAGCCTGGCAGGCCTGATGGACGGCCACCAGCGACGAGCTACACGCGGTGTCGACCGCCACTGCCGGCCCTTCGAACCCGAGCGCGAAGGCAACCCGACCGGAGATGGCGTTGAGCGCATTGCCGGTAATGAAGTAGGGCTCGATTTTGTCGATCGACTCGGCGGACAGCAGATGCGAATACTCGTTGGCCGCCACCCCCGCGAAGATGCCGGTTCGGCTGCCGCGCAATGCGGACGGCGCGTACCCAGCCCTTTCGAGGCCTTCCCACACCGTTTCGAGCATCAGCCGCTGCTGCGGCTCGATCCAGACTGCCTCGCGGGGAGAGATGCCGAAGAATTCGGGATCGAATCCGTCGATTCCGTCAAGGAATCCGCCGAAGCGTGTGTAGGTCTTGCCCGGAGCATCCGGATCCGGGTCGTAGAACTCGTCGATGTCGAATCGGTCCTCCGGGACTTCCCGGATTGCATCGACACCGTCGGACAAGACTTCCCAGAACGCTTCCGGATTGGGTGCACCCGGGAAACGGCATGACACGGCGACGATCGCGATCGGCTCATCCGTGCGCGTCGTCACTGCTGTCGCCAGCGAAGGCCCCGACTTTGCCTGCTCGCTGAGACCGAGCACATCGCCGAGCAGGTAATCCACCGCGTCGGATAGCCGGGGGTGGTCCATCGCCAGCGTCGCCGGTATCTCCTTGCCCACACCTTGCTCGATGTGGCGTCGCAGCTCGACGGCCATCAGCGAATCCATGCCGAGATCGAAGAATCCCGCGTCCTCGCGGATCTCCGCCGGGTCGACGCGCGTCACCTTTGCCACCGCGTCGCGAAGGTAATCCGCCAACAGCTTCCTGCGCTGCTGCACCGGAGCATTGGTGAGCCGTTCGACCAGTTCGCTCTTGCCCGACGCCGTTGTTGCCGGCACCACAGCGGGCACCTCATGCTCCAGCTCCGCCAGGAAGGAGCGCCGGCCCGCTTGCTGATAGAGCGGCAAGAAGCGAGCCCAATCAATCCGGGCCACCACACCTTGCGCTGTTCCTTGCTCGGAAGCGCCGGCGAGCAGATCGGCAACACCCGCAAGGGCATCAGCAGGTGACAACGTCTTGATCCCGCGCTTGGCGAGTCGCGCACGCGACTCCTCGTCGGCCATGCCCGCCGACCACGGACCGAAGTTGACGCTGATCCCAGGGATGCCCTGCTCGCGCAGCCGCCACGCCAGCCCGTCGAGGAAGGCGTTGGCCGCGCTGTAGGCGGTCTGACCGTACCCGCCCCATATCGAGGCGATCGAAGAGGTGCTCAGGAAGAAGTCCAGCTGCAGGTCCGCGGCTGCTTCACTCAAATTCCAAGCACCCCAGACCTTTCCGGCGAAAACACGATCCACCTCGGCATCNTCCAGCGTGCTGAGCGGGGTGGTGCCGACCTCGCCTGCGGCATGGANGATGCCGGCCAACGGCGGTAGTTCGCTCTNCATAGTGGCAAACAGGCGCGCAACCTCGTGCGCATCGGCGACATCGGCAGAGACGACCCGGAATTCGCAGCCGTGATGTTCGCCCAGCGCATCGATGCGCCGTTGCGCAGCATCGCTGGGCGACCGTCGGCCGGTCAGCACCAGATGCCCGGCGCCGTGCGCGGCCAGGTATCCGGCGATTTCCAGTCCTATCGACCCCAGCCCGCCGGTCACCAAATACGTTGCATCATCACGCAATGCCAGTGGTGTTGCGCTCGGCTGGCTAACCCGTCGAAGCAGCCGGGGCACAAAGATCGTGTGATCACGCAGCGCGAATTGGTCTTCGCCGCGCGGTGCCGCCGATAGCTGGGTAATGAACCGCGACCATTCGTCGGGAGTGCCCTCAGCCAGATCCGCCAGTCCGCCCCACAGTTGCGGATGCTCCAGTGAGGCGGCACGACCAAATCCCCACAGGCAACTCTGATCCGGTGACACGGTGTCCGCGTCGGTGACTCGTTGTGCGCCGCGGGTTACCAGCCAGATGGGTGTGCGCAATTCAGCGGCAGCCGCGGCGCGGAAGAGGCGCCGTGTTCCGCCCAGGACTTGGTGTTGCACCCGCAGCAGCGACCGCGTCGATGGCGCGGTCGCGGAGTCGAGCGCCCCGACATGCACGATACGTAGCGTCGGTTCGTCCTCCACCGCAGCGCGCAACGCCGCCTCGAGCTGTTCCTCGTCCGCGTCGGACACCGGCAACCCGAGAATCCGATGCTGGTGGCCCTGCGCCGTCAGCGCCTCGACCAACGGCTGAACCGCTTCGCCACTGTCGCCAATGAGCAGCCAGGTAGACGCTTCGGCTGCTGGGGCGCCCGAAACCGGAGAGTTGGATTTCTCCCAGCGAACCTCGTATTGGTCGCTCGCAATCGACCGGGTTTTACGCTGATGATTGTGTTGTGCGGCAAGTTTTGTCAGCACATCCATGGTCTGCTGATTGCCGCTCGCACCGTCGAGTTGGGCCGCGAGTTCCTCGATCCGGCCGTCTTCGAGAAGCCGAACGGCTGCGCTGGTAGCTGTGACATGGGATTGCTGGGTGGGCAGCTCCCGATTTTCGCGATACCAGTACTGGCGATGCTGGAACGGGTACGTCGGCAGGTCGAGCTTTCGCGCCGGTCCCTGCCGCACAGCGCCGAAGTCGGGCAGATGGCCCAGAACGTACGCGTCAGCAAGGGCTTCGGTGATCTGGCGGTGGTCGGCGGTGTTTCGACGCAGCGACGCGATCGCCCTCGGTGCGGTTGCCGGGTCAGGCCACGCCCGCATAGCTGCGGCGGTGAGCACCGGTTGCGGACCGATCTCCAGCAAGACTTTGCAACCCAAATCGGCAAGGGTGCGAACGCTTTTGGCGAATTCCACCGGCTGCCGCGCGTGGCGACGCCAATAGTTGCCATCCAGCTTCTGGCTCCTGCCGATCGCGGAGCCAGTGCGGTTGCACACCAAAATCAGTTGTGGCGAGCTGTAATTGAGCTGGTCCGCATACGACTCGAACTCGTCGAGGATCGGATCCAGCAGCGCCGAGTGAAACGCGTGGCTGGTGTCCAGCCAGTCACAGCGGACACTATCGGCCGTCAACCGTGCCACCGCCTGCTCGAGATCCGGTGCGGGTCCCGACAGCACGGTGTTAGCACCGTTGTAGGCGGCAACCGACAGACTCGGGAACTCGTCGGTGAGTTTCTCGACGCGCTCGGCGGCGGCGAAGACCGCGACCATCCGACCGCCCGCAGGCAAACTGCCGAACAGGCGGCCGCGCTCGGCCATCAGTCGCGCGCCGTCCTCGAGGCTGAACACGCCCGCGACGCACGCGGCCGAATACTGGCCGACGCTGTGGCCCAGCACGACGTCGGGGTCGAAGCCCCACGACTGCCAGAGCCGAGCCAGGCCCATCTCCACCGCGAACAAGGCGGGCTGCGCGTAGGAGGTCTGCCGCAGCGTCTCTTCGTTGTCCGGGCTATCGACGTCGAAAATGACGTCTAGCAACGGTTTTTCGAGTACGTCAGCGACTACTGCCGCGCAACGAGTTAATGTTTCGGCGAACACCGGCTCGGTGTCGAACAGCTCCCGGGCCATGCCGGGGTACTGGCTGCCCTGGCCGGTGAACAGCCACGCCGTCTTCGGCGGTGCATCGGACACTCCTCGCACCAGCCCAGGAACCGGCCGATCGTCCGCGAGTGCGCCGAGCAGCTCACCGGCGGATTCTCTCGAATTGACCACCAACGCGGCGCGGTGCTCGAAGTGCGCTCTCCCGACCCCGGCGGTGAAGCACACGTCCGCCAGGGTGGCCTCGGGGTGCGCGTTCAACCAGCTGCGGTATTGATCGGCGACCGTTACGAGTGCTTCGGGCGTGCGTGCCGACAGCGGAAGAACGCTGAACCGTTGGCCCCCTGGCTGATCAGCCGGCGCCGGTGCAGCGGCGACCTGGACTGTTTGATCAGGTGCTTCCTCCAGGATGACGTGCGCGTTGGTTCCGGCGAACCCGAACGAGCTGATGCCCGCAATACGGGGCCGACCGTTGCGCTCCCAGGGCGTGGCCTCCCGCACAACCTGCAGCGCAAGCCGATCCCAGGGAATGTGCGGCGACGGGTTTTGGAAGTGCAGATGCGCTGGCAGCAACTCGTTCTCGAGCGACAGGATGACCTTGATGACCCCCGCAATCCCGGCGGCTGCTTCCAGATGCCCGATATTCGTCTTCGCCGAACCGATCAGCAGCGGGTCGCTCGCCTCGCGCCCTTCGCCGAGCACCGCGCCCGCGGCCTGTGCCTCGATCGGATCGCCCAGCGATGTTCCGGTCCCGTGTGCCTCTAGGTATCCGACGTCGCTCGGTGCGACGCCGGCGCGTTTCAGCGCCTCGGCGATAACCCGTTGCTGGGCAATGCCGTTCGGCACCGTCAAGCCACCCGATGCGCCATCCTGGTTGATCGCGCTGCCCCGGATCACGGCCCGAATCCGGTCGCCGTCACGCAGCGCGTCTTCAAGCCGCTTGATGACGATGACTCCGCAACCCTCACCGCGCACGTAGCCGTCGGCGGCCGCATCGAACGTCTTGCACCGACCGTCGGGCGCGAGCATGTGGGCGTGGGAGAAGGTGATCATCGTCGCTGGGGTGAGTAGGGCGTTCGCACCACCGGCCAGCGCGAGGTCGCATTCCCCCAGGAGCAGCGCTTGGCATGCGTGATGAATCGCCACCAACGACGAGCTGCACGCCGTGTCGACGGCGACCGCCGGCCCCTGCAGCCCCAACCGGAAGCTGATCCGGCCCGCTGCTGCGGCATTCGACGTCCCGATTGCCATATAGGCTTCGATTTCGGGGAAAGTCAGCTCGCCCGAGGCCATTCCCAGGTAATCGTGGGTGGCCAAACCGACGAACACACCGGTGTTGGTATTCGCCAAAGCCGTTGGCGCGGTGCCCGAATGCTCCACCGCCCGCCACGCCGTCTCCAGCAAGAGCCGATGTTGCGGGTCCAACATCCTGACTTCGCGCGTCGACATACCGAAAAACGGCGCATCGAACCCCGTCACGTCATCGACGAAGCCTGCCCGACGTGTCGCAACCTTCCCGGGCGTGTCGGGATCCGGGTCGAAGAATTCGTCGACATCCCATCGGTCGGCGGGCACCTCGGATATCGCATCCCGGCCTTCGCGCAGCACCTGCCAGAACTCGTCCGCGTCCGCGGCACCCGGGAAACGCGCCGCATAGCCGATGATCGCAAAACCCGCTGCCGGCTGCTGACCTTCGACAAATGCCATGGCGTTGTCCTCTCCGCTTGGGGACTGTGAAGAAACTGTGAAGATTCGGTCGCCGCACGCAGCCCAGTCGCGCACCAGAATTGCCCCCGCCATCACAGTATTGCAAGCGGGGCGCGGCACCGTGCGCCGCACACCGGGCACCGTACCCCAAGGTACGGCCGTGGATCCGTTTCGCGCGCCGGGCGGTGCGGTGTATTCGGTGTCAGCGACCGCCCGCCAGATCCGTGAGCGGTTTCACATGCATCAATGCACGTCTGCGATGCTGCCAGCCGGGAGGGTTATCTTGGTGTCGCCCCAAGCGTGGCCGGACCGGCGCCGTTCAAACCGAGGAGGACGAACTTTTGCGCATCGGGAAGATTACCGTCGGCTCACTCAATGAGTGGACGCTGACCCCCGGCACGGTCATCTCGTGGCACCCGACGGCCGCAGCTGCCGAGAGGGTCCGGCAAGCGCCGGTCAGTTTCGTGCCGGTCAGTTACATGCAGGGCCAACATCTTCGTAATTATTGCGAGCGGACAGCCGCGGGCCTGAGCTTTTCCCGGCAAATCATCGGTAGCTGTGATGTGCCCGGCCAGTGTGATATTTCTGCCATGGATCAAGCACTTAACGCATACCTGCGTCGGCATGACACGTTCCGGAGTTGGTTCGAGCACACCGGTGACGGAGAGTTCATAAGGCATGCCATCAGCGATCCCGCCGATATTGAATTTGCGCCGATTAACCACGGCCACATGACGGTTGACCAAATTCGAACTCATGTCGTGGCCATACCGAACCCGCTGGAGTGGGGCTGCTTCACCTTCGGGATAATCCAGACCGAGGACTACTTCACGCTCTTTGCCGCGATGGATCATGTCCACGGAGACGCGACGTTGATCGGCACAACGATGCTGGAAGCCAACGGAATGTATTCGGCGTTGAGCGCAGGCGGTGAGGCTCTCATGCTTCCCGATGCCGGCAGCTTCGACGATTTCTGCTCCCGCGAGCGTGCGTACACATCATCGTTAACCGTCGATTCGCCCGGGGTCCGCGCCTGGATTGAATTCGCCGAGAACAACAACGGTGGCTTTCCTGAGTTCCCGCTCCCGCTGGGCAACCCGTCGGAGTCGACTAGCAGTTACATGAGCTCCGAAGTACTGATGGGCCCAGAACAGACGGAGCGATTCGAATCAGCCTGCGCCGCGGCCAGCGCACGCTTCGTCGGCGGCTTATTCGCCTGCCTCGGCCTGGTGGAGCATGAATTTACCGGTGCTCTCACGTACTACGGGCTCACTCCGAGGGATTCCCGCACAGCCAGCGACAACTTTATGACGCAGGGTTGGTTTACCGGCCTGATTCCGATCACCGTCCCAATAGCTGCGACCTCTTTCGGCGATGCCGCATGGGCGGCGCAGGCTTCTTTCGATTCAGCTCTGGACATGGCGAAGGTGCCGTACTACCGGGTGTTGGAGTTAGCGCCGTGGTTGCGCTGGCCACGGCCAAACTTTCCCGTGTCGAACTTCTTCCATGGCGGCGCCGCTCCGCTCAACGCTATTCTGGCCGCAGCCGACCTAGGCCTCGCGAACAATATCGGAATCTACCCTGACGGCCGGTATTCATATCAGCTGACTATCTATGTATTTCGGTACGGGGAGGGCACGGTGATGGCGATCATGCATCCCGATAACCCGGTCGCCCAGAAATCAGTTGGCCGCTACATGGCGGCCATGAAGTCCGTCTGCGGGCGGGTCGCCGACAGCGGACACTGGGGACGCGTCGCATAGCGCGGGGCAACTCGATGGCAGGGCCTTTTTTGAACCAGCGCAATTTCGGGGCGGTGAGGACGAGATGCAACGGCTAGCCAATTTTGTGGTGCGGTGGCCCTGGGTCGTGATCGGGATTTGGGTCGCGATCGCGGTCGCACTACCGCTGACGTTCCCGTCCCTCAACGAGATGGCCCAGAAGCATCCGCTCGCTATCTTGCCCAGCGATGCACCGTCGAGCGTCACCGCCCGAAAGATGACCGAGGCGTTTCACGAATCGGGCACAGAAGACCTCCTGCTGGTAGTCCTGACCGACGACAAAGGNCTTGGCAAAGCCGACGAAGCCACTTACCGCCAGTTGGTGGGCGCGCTGCGCCAGGACACGCGAGACGTCGTNATGTTGCAGGATTTCATCAGCACGCCGCCCCTGCGTTCGATCGTGACCAGCAAGGACAACAAAGCCTGGGTGCTACCGGTCGGCGTGGCGGGCGAGTTGGGCACTCCGCGGTCCTACACCGCCTTCAACCAGATCAGCGACATCGTCAGACACTCCGTCGCCGGATCAGCCCTGACGGTGAACGTCACCGGGCCCGCGGCAACCGTCGCCGACCTCACCGTCGCGGGCGATCGGGATCGGCTTCCCATTGAGTTGGCAATCGGGGTGCTGGTGCTCATCGTCCTGTTGGTGGTTTACCGCAGCGTGGTCACCATGCTGCTGCCGTTGGCAACCATCGGGTTATCCCTGGTGATCGCACAGTCGATGGTGGCCGGCTACTCCCAACTGACCAGTACAGGCGTCTCGAACCAGTCCATCGTGTTCCTGAGCGCGATCATGGCCGGCGCCGGAACGGATTACGCGGTCTTTCTCATCAGCCGCTATCACGACTATCTGCGGCGGGGTGAGGATTTCGATCAGGCAGTCAAGCGGGCAATGATCTCAATCGGAAAAGTGATCGCCGCATCCGCCACCACCGTGGGAATCACTTTTCTCCTGATCAGCTTCGCCCGGATGGGCGTGTTCAAAACGGTCGGAGTCGCGTCGGCGATTGGGGTCGGCGTGGCCTTCCTGGCCGGGGTGACGTTGCTGCCGGCGATTCTGGTGCTCGCCGGTCCCCGCGGCTGGGTCAAGCCACGGCGCGAACTGACCTCCCGGTTCTGGCGGCGCTCCGGCATACGCATCGTGCGCCGGCCGCGGGCACATCTGGTTGCCAGTCTGCTTGTGTTGGCCATCCTGGCCAGCTGCGCCGGCTTGGTGCGCTACAACTACGACGATCGCAAGGCCCTGCAATCTTCTGCCCCGAGCTCCATCGGGTACGCCGCGCTGGATCACCATTTCCCGGTAAATCAGTCCATTCCGGAGTACATCCTCATCCAATCGCCGCGTGACCTGCGCACGCCGCAGGCCCTTGCGGACTTGGAGCAGATGGCGGACCGGGTGAGCCAACTGCCGAATGTCGCTGCCATCAGCGGCATCACTCGTCCCACCGGAAATGTGCCGGAACAATTCAGAGCCACCTATCAGGCGGGCGCTATCGGCACCTTTCTGGCCGGCGGATCCACCCTGATCAACGACCACACCAATGACCTCAACCGGCTGGCAGAAGGGGCCGGCACCCTGGCCGACAACCTCAGCGATGTGCGCGGCCAAGTCGGCCAACTCGCGACCAGCGTGCAGGATCTGGAGAATGCCTTCGCGTCGACAAAGAACCAGTACAGCGGCGACACGCTGGTCAACGAGGTCGACATCGCAGCCAAACTCGTCGACCACGTGAACTCGCTCAGCAATGCCATGGGCTGGAATTACTCAGCGGGCAAGAACATGTTCGGCTGGATCGGCCCGGTTTTGACGGCGCTGCAGGGCAACCCGGTCTGCGATGTCGACGAGTCCTGCAGCGAAACCCGCGGGGCGTTTGAGCGGCTGGTCGGTGAGCGCGATCAAGAAGACCTCGACGCGATCAATGATCTGGCCCACCAACTGCAGTCGTACCCGGACAAAGAGGCCCTGAAAGCATCGACAGATCGCGTGCGTAA
>JGI12627J18819_10000359_pt1 | contig 14913 bp, 12 predicted proteins | sample TexAe_OM1H0_M2_FD_18819 | JGI IMG/M metagenome (IMG submission 18819)
AGATCCGCGTCGAGGTCTCCGCCGACCACGTCGCCACCGTCGAGTTCGAACGCGGCCCGCGAAACCATTTCGACGCCGCCCTGATCGCCGGACTCGCNGATGCCTTCGAGCACCTCGACGCCGACGCCGACGCGCGGGCAATCGTGCTCTGTTCGTCAGGACGGCACTTCTGCGCAGGCGCGGACCTGCCGGGTTCCCTGCGCGGGGGCGGACCGTCGGACCAGGCGGCAACGGGCTCGCTCTACGAGGAGGCCGCGCGGCTCATCGGCGCCCGAACGCCAATCGTGGCGGCGGTCCAGGGCGCAGCCGTCGGCGGTGGCTTCGGGCTGGCGCTGGCGGCGGACTTCCGCATCGCCACCCCGTCGACACGCTTCATCGCGAACTTCAGCAGGCTTGGCCTGCATCACGGGTTTGGCATCACCGTCACGCTGCCGGCGGTGGTCGGCCAGCAGCACGCGATGGACATGCTGTACACCGGCCGCGCGGTGGCGGGAGACGAAGCGGCCCGCATCGGTCTGTGCGATCGGCTGGCCCCCGACGAGGCGGCGTTGCGCTCAGCCGCGCACGAGTTCGCCGCCCAGATCGCCGCGAGCGCGCCACTCGCGGTCGTNTCGATACGTCAGACCCTTCGCGGTGACCTGGCCGACCGCGTTCGCGCCGCCACCNCGANGGAGCAATCCGAGCAAGCCTGGCTNGCNGGGACCGCCGANTTCCTGGAAGGCGTCTCAGCCACCGCCGAACGACGGGAACCCCGGTTCACCGGGTCGTGACGCCTAGCCGGCNCCCTTGCCATTGTCGACCCGATAGACGGCGCCGTGGATGGCAGCGGCGGCATCGCTGGCCAGGAACGCGACCACATTCGCAACGTCGAGGGGCTGCATCATGCCGCGCGGCGACGCCGTGCGCATGATCAGGTCGTAGTTCGGGTTGTCCGGCGCACTGAACTGTTCGATCTGCGGTGTCAGCATGCCGCCCGGGCATATTGCGTTGACGCGCAAGCGATCTGCCGTGTACTCCACCGCCAGAGCACGAGTGAGCCCAAGCAGGCCATGCTTGGCAGCGCAGTAGCCGGCCGAGTACGCCTGGCCTTCGATGCCGGCGATGGAGCTGACGTTGATGATGTTGCCGCCTCGCTCGAGCAGATGCGGCAAAGCGGCCCTGCACAGGTAGAAGGGCCCGTTCAGGTTGACCGCTAGATCTTGCGCCCAGTCGTCGTCGGTCATCGATTCCGTCCGGCGCATCTGGTGTCGCCCGGCGATGTTGACCAGGACGTCCAGCCCGCCCAACTGGCGCACGCACTGCTCGACCGCGTCCCTGCAGGCCTGCGCCGAAGCGACGTCCACCGATGCGTATGCACCGCGGTCCACATCGGCGAAGACTTCGGCCAGGCGGCCAGTGTCCCGGCCTATCCCGAAAACCGTTGCGCCCTGGCGGGAAAGCAGCCGGGCGGTCTCAGCGCCGAGGCCCGACGANGCGCCGGTCACCAACGCGACTTTGTCGTGCAAGGCAGCCATAGCAGTTCCCGTTCGCCTAGGTTCGCATCCGCGCAACGCTACCCCGCAGAAGTTCAACGGGCGCAATAAGTCTCAGTCCNCGCAGGTGCACGGNATCGGCGAACATCGGCTTACGCCGGATCCGCCGCCGGACGCGGCGCGCAGTCACAAGCAGTAGCAGGCTGATCGCCCGCCTCCCGAGCGCGGTCCGGCTNGTTCGCCTCTTCCAGGTNGTCGGCGTCGAGCCCGCGCGCCGTCCGAGGTAGTAGCCGCCGCATGTTGCCATCGTGAGAGCGGCGATTGCCGCAAACTCCATCACGATGATGAGCGTGGTTGGTCACCGTCGCGACGAGGTCACATGAGAGATACACCTCGGCCAATAACTGCGGGCCTCAAGTCAATTTTGTGGGCGAAGGGGGACTTGAACCCCCACGTCCCGAAGGACACTGGCACCTGAAGCCAGCGCGTCTGCCATTCCGCCACTCGCCCTGAACAATCGGTGGAGCCTACCACTGTAATCGCCGGTATCCCCAACCGCGCCGACGTGGGGAAAGCGCTCGCCCGCGGCCACCTTCACCCTCCCCATAACCCGGTTTGACCTGGATTGATGCGATTCTCAGAGTTCTGCAAGTGCCGCTGCGCCGCGCTGGCCCGATAGCATGCTGGAGTACGACACGCGTGATCCGACACGCCGGAGGCTGGTCCGCCGTGGGGCAGCGATAGAAAAGGACTGAGGCGGGCGCTTGGACATGGGCAGCCAGAAAGGGCTAGTTCAACGCATCGAGCGCAAACTTGAGGTCACCCTCGATGACGCCTTTGCCCGAGTGTTCGGCGGATCGATNGTTCCCCAAGAAGTAGAAGCCCTGCTGCGCAGGGAGGCGGCCGACGGAATCCGGCCGCTGCAGGGCGATCGGNTTTTGGCTCCCAACGAATACATCATTACCCTCGGTATGCACGACTACCAGAAAGTGGGCGCCGACCCGGACCTCACTTCAGACGCTTTCGCTAGGCAGTTGGCGGGATACATCGGCGAACAGGGGTGGCAAACATATGGTGACGTGGTCGTCCGGTTCGAGCAGTCGGCGAACCTGCATACCGGCCAGTTCCGCGCCCGCGGTGCTGTCAACCCCGATGTCGCGCCCCGCCCGACGGCTAGCGAGCCCGCCGCGCCACAATCAGAACATGCGTTCAGCGCAGAACCAGGAGTACCACCGATGACCGAGAACTCGAGCTACCGCGGCGGCCAGGGACAGGGGCGGCCCGGCGACGACTATTACGACGACCAATACGGGCATCCGCAAGACGACCCGCGGGCCGGCCAGGATCCTCGAGGTCCCTATCCGCCGGAGCAGGGCGGCTACCCCGACCAGCACGGTTATCCGGCCGCGCCGCCCGCCCAAGGCGGCTATCCGGAGCAGGGCGGCTATCCGCAGCAGGGCGGCTATCCCGACCAGCGCGGGGGATACCCCGACCAGGGCGGCTATCCCGACCAGCGCGGGGGATACCCCGACCAGGGCGGTTACCCCGACCAGCGCGGGGGATACCCCGACCAGGGCGGTTACCCCGACCAGCGCGGCGGCTACCCCGACCAGCGCGGCGGCTACCCCGACCAGGGCGGCTACCCGCAGTATGAACAGCGGCCGGCCGGCGGTTATGGCGGCGGCCAGGGTTACGACGCCGGCTACCGCCAGGGCGGCCCTGGCCAGCCCGGTGGCCAGGGTTACGGCGAGTACGCCGACTATGGCCGCGGACCTGCCCGCCACGATGAGGGCGGCTATCCCGCACCGGACCCACGGGCACCCCACCCCGAGCAGGGTGCCGGCTACGACCAGGGCTACGGGCGTCAGGACTACGGCCAACAGCCCGACTACGGCCGTTACGGCGAGGCGCCCCCTCCGACATACGGCGGCGGGTACGCCGAGCCGGCGGGGCGTGACTACGAGTATGGTCAGCCCGCCGAGGGCGGCGGCTACGGCGGCGGCTACGGGCAGGGCGGGTACCCGTCTTCCGGGACCGCGGTCACCTTGCAGCTCGATGACGGCAGCGGGCGCACCTACCAGTTGCGCGACGGCGCCAACATCATCGGCCGCGGCCAGGACGCCCAGTTCCGGCTGCCGGACACCGGTGTGTCGCGCCGCCACCTGGAGATCCGTTGGGACGGCCACGTCGCGCTACTGTCGGATCTCAACTCCACCAACGGCACCACCGTCAACAACGCGCCTGTGCAGGAGTGGCAGTTGGCAGACGGTGACGTGATCCGGCTGGGCCACTCGGAGATCGTCGTCCACATCCATTGAGCCCGTGGGTCGCGAAGCGTCCAGCTTCAGCCCGCATCGACCGCCGTCCAAGTATCGTGACGTTGCTATATCCGGGCACCCGGAGCGGCGGCGCCAGGACGGAGGGGACGCCAGATGCAGGGACTAGTACTGCAACTGACGCGTGCCGGTTTCTTGATGCTGTTATGGCTGTTCATCTGGTCGGTGTTGAGAATCTTGCGGACTGACATCTATGCCCCAACCGGTGCGGTCATGGTGCGACGCGGGTTGACGTTGCGGGGCACGTTATTGCCGTCGCGGCAACGCCGCACCGCGGCGCGCTACCTGGTGGTGACCGAGGGCGCATTGGTAGGTGCCCGTATCACCCTCAGCAGCCAGCCGGTGTTGATCGGACGCGCCGACGACTCCACTCTGGTGCTCACCGATGACTACGCCTCGACGCGGCACGCGCGGCTTTCCCAGCGCGGCTCGGAATGGTACGTCGAAGATCTAGGATCGACCAACGGCACATACCTCGACAGGGCGAAGGTGACGACGGCGATACGGGTTCCCATTGGCACGCCGGTTCGTATCGGCAAGACGGTAATCGAGCTGCGCCCGTGACTTTGGTCTTGCGGTATGCGGCCCGCAGCGATGTCGGCTTGGTGCGTTCCAACAACGAAGACTCGGTGTACGCCGGCGCGCGGTTGCTGGCGCTTGCCGACGGCATGGGCGGGCACGCGGCCGGTGAAGTCGCTTCCCAGTTGGTAATTGCCGCGCTGGCCCACCTCGACGACGACGAACCCGGTGGCGATCTGCTGGCCAAACTCGACGCCGCGGTACACGCCGGCAATTCGGCCATCGCCGCACAGGTCGAGATGGAGCCCGAGCTCGAGGGGATGGGCACCACCCTCACCGCAATTCTGTTCGCGGGCAACCGTCTTGGGCTGGTGCACATCGGTGACTCGCGCGGCTATCTGCTGCGCGACGGCGAGCTGACCCAGATCACCAAGGACGACACGTTCGTCCAGACCTTGGTTGACGAAGGCCGGATCACCCGGGAAGAGGCACACAGCCACCCGCAGCGCTCNCTGATCATGCGGGCGCTGACCGGTCATGAGGTTGAGCCGACGCTGACCATGCGGGAAGTAAGCATCGGGGACCGCTACCTACTGTGCTCCGACGGGCTCTCCGACCCGGTCAGCGACGAGACCATCCTCGACGCCCTGCAGATTCCCGATGTCACCGACAGCGCCGACCGCCTCATCGAATTGGCGCTGCGCGGCGGCGGTCCCGACAACGTCACGGTGGTCGTCGCCGACGTCGTCGACTACGAGTACGGCCAGACCCAGCCGATCATCGCGGGCGCGGTATCCGGCGACTCGGAATATCAGGACCAACTGACCCGGCCCAACACCTCGGCGGGCCGGGCCTCGGCGATCAACCCGCGCGCAAATGTGGTCAAACGCGTTCTGCCGCAAATCGATACCTTCACCCACCCGCGGCGGTCGCGGCGGCGAATCGCGATCGGTGCGGCGTTGGTCGTGTTGCTGGTGCTCGCGGCGCTGGCGATCGGCCGAACTGTCATCCGCAATTACTANTACGTCGCCGAATACGGCGGCGCGGTGTCCATCATGCAAGGCATCCAGGTGTCGATCCTGGGCATGCCGCTGCATCAGCCCTACTCGCAAGGCTGCCTGAACAGCCGCAACCAGCTGTCGGTGATCCGCTACGGCCAGGCTGTCAGTAACCGCGACTGCCAACCCATGAAGCTGTCCGATCTGGCCGAGTCGGCTCGCGCGCAAGTGGCCGCCGGACTTCCGGCAGGCACGCTGGAACAGGCCAACGCACAGCTCCGCAGATTGTCGACCGAGTCGCTGCTACCGCTCTGTCCGCCCGCGCGCGCCCAATCGCCCCCGACCTCGACGCCGCCGACCGCAGCCACGCCAAGCCAGCCAGCAGAACCCGGCGCGACTACCCCAGAACAGCCGCCGGCAAGTCCCTCACCGACACCGGCCGCGCCTACCGTCACGGCGCTCTCTCCGCCACCGCCCCAGCCCGGCACCGACTGCCGGGCGCCGACATGACCACGCAGCCGCAGCCGCCGGTCGCGGTAACACCTCCGCTGCCGAATCGACGCAACGCCGAGCTGCTGCTGCTGTGCTTCGCCACCGTGATCACCGTGGCGGCATTCGCGATCGTGCAGGCCGATCAGGAGCGCGGCGTTAACTGGCAGCTGATCACCTACGCCGCAGGGTTTTTGGCGGTGTTCGCGTGCGCCCACCTCGCGATCAGACGCTTCGCGCCGTACGCGGACCCGTTACTGCTGCCGATAGTGGCGCTGCTCAACGGTCTGGGGCTGGTGATGATTCACCGACTCGACATCGACGACCGCCTCAGCGGGGCCAGCGCACGCGCAAACCCGCAAATCCTTTGGACGCTGGTGAGTGTGGGGGCGTTTGCGTTCGTGGTGATCTGGCTCAAGGACCATCGCCAGCTCGCCCGCTACGGCTACATCTGTGGGCTGACCGGACTGGTCATCCTGGCGATCCCGGCGCTGCTGCCGCGGTCGTTATCCGAGCAGAACGGCGCAAAAATCTGGATCAAGCTGCCGGGATTTTCGATTCAGCCGGCGGAGTTCTCGAAAATCCTTCTGCTCGTTTTCTTTTCGGCAGTCCTGGTTGCCAAGCGCGGTCTGTTCACCAGTGCCGGCAAGCACGTCCTGGGCATGGACCTGCCGCGGCCACGCGACCTGGCTCCGCTGCTGGCGGCGTGGGTGACGTCGGTCGGCGTGATGGTCTTCGAAAAAGACCTCGGGACTTCGCTACTCCTCTACGCGTCGTTCCTGGTGGTCGTTTACCTTGCCACCCAGCGGTTCAGTTGGGTGGTCATCGGCTTGACCTTGTTCGCGCTGGGAAGCGTTGCGGCGTACTTCATTTTCAACCATGTTCGGGTTCGCGTGCAGACCTGGCTAGACCCGTTCGCCGACCCGGACGGTGCCGGCTACCAGATCGTGCAGTCGCTGTTCAGCTTCGCAACGGGCGGTGTGTTCGGCACCGGCCTCGGCAACGGCCAGCCGGGTACCGTGCCGGCCGCGTCAACCGATTTCATCGTGGCCGCGTTCGGCGAAGAACTCGGTCTGGTCGGATTGGCCGGCCTGTTGATGCTCTACACCATCGTGATCATCCGCGGCATGCGGACCGCGATCGCGGTACGTGACAGCTTCGGCAAGCTGCTTGCCGCGGGACTGGCCTCGGCGCTCGCCATCCAGCTGTTCATCGTCGTCGGCGGGGTGACCAACCTCATTCCGCTGACCGGGCTGACCACACCCTGGATGTCGTACGGCGGCTCGTCGCTGGTGGCCAACTACGTGTTGCTGGCCATCTTGGTGCGCATCTCACATTCGGCCCGTCGTCCGTTCCGTACCCGGCCGCGCAATACGTCGCCGATCGCGGGTGCCAACACCGAGGTGATCGAGCGAGTATGAACACCTCCCTGCGCCGGATCTCGGTGACCGTGATGGCGCTGATCGTGCTGCTGCTGTTCAACGCAACGCTCACTCAGGTGTTCACCGCCGACGGGTTGCGCGCCGACCCGCGCAACCAACGGGTTCTGCTCGACGAGTACTCGCGCCAGCGCGGCCAGATCACTGCGAGCGGCCAGCTGCTGGCGTATTCGGTCGCCACCGACAGCCGCTTCCGTTTCCTGCGGGTCTATCCCAATGCCGCGGTGTACGCGCCGGTTACCGGCTTCTATTCGTTGCGCTATTCCAGCAGCGGGCTGGAACGGGCCGAAGACCCACTGCTCAACGGATCCGATCAACGCTTGTTCGGTCGGCGACTTGCCGACTTCTTTACCGGACGCGACCCGCGCGGCGGCAACGTGGATACCACCATCAACCCGCGCATCCAGCAGGCCGCGTGGGATGGCATGCAGCAGGGCTGCAACGGCGGGTGCCGGGGCGCGGTCGTCGCGCTGGAGCCGTCGACCGGCAAAATCCTGGCCCTGGTGTCCGCGCCGTCCTACGACCCCAACCTGCTCGCGTCGCACGACCCCGAACAGCAGTCGCAAACCTGGCAGCAACTCCGCGACGACCCGCATTCGCCGATGACCAACCGCGCCATCTCCGAGACCTATCCGCCCGGTTCGACGTTCAAGGTGATCACCACCGCGGCCGCTCTGCAGAACGGCGCGACCGAAGACGAGCAGCTCACCGCGGCGGCCAAGATTCCGCTGCCGGACAGCACCGCCACCCTGGAGAACTACGGCGACGCCCCCTGCATCAACGCCGAAACCGTCTCGCTGCGTGAGGCGTTCGCCAAGTCGTGCAACACGGCGTTCGTCCAATTGGGCCTGCTCACCGGCACCGACGCCCTGCGCAGCACCGCGCAGTCGTTCGGTCTGGATAACGTGCCCGATACGATTCCGCTGCAGGTCGCCGAGTCCACCGCGGGCCCGATCCCGGACGCCGCGGCGCTGGGAATGTCGAGTATCGGCCAGAAGGACGTCGCGGTGACGCCACTGGAGAACGCGTTGGTTGCCGCTACCATCGCCAATGCCGGCGTAACCATGCAGCCGTACTTGGTCAACAGCCTGCAAGGGCCCGACCTGGCTAACATCGGCAGCACCGCGCCGCACCAACAGCGCCGTGCAGTCTCCCCAGAGGTCGCAGCTAAGCTAACGGAGTTGATGGTCGGCGCCGAGAATGTGACACAGCAGAAAGGGGCGATCCCCGGCGTGCAGATCGCATCCAAGACAGGTACCGCAGAGCACGGCACCGACCCGCGCAACACGCCACCACACGCGTGGTACATCGCCTTTGCGCCCGCACAGACCCCGAAGGTGGCCGTTGCGGTGGTCGTGGAGGACGGCGCCGACCGGTTGTCGGCCACCGGCGGTGCGCTGGCCGCACCGATCGGGCGGGCCGTCATCGAGGCCGCGCTGCAGGGAGGACCATGAGCCCGCGAGTAGGTGTGACGCTGTCTGGCCGCTACCGGCTGCAGCGCCTCATCGCCACCGGCGGCATGGGCCAGGTGTGGGAGGCGGTGGACAGCCGGCTGGGGCGGCGTGTCGCGGTCAAGGTGCTCAAAAGCGAATTCTCTTCTGACCCTGAGTTCATCGAGCGTTTTCGGGTCGAGGCGCGCACCACGGCGATGCTCAATCATCCCGGGATCGCCAGCGTTCACGACTACGGCGAGACCAACATGGACGGCGAGGGCCGCACCGCCTATCTGGTGATGGAGTTGGTCAACGGTGAGCCGCTCAACTCGGTGCTCAAGCGCACCGGCCGGCTCTCGTTGCGGCACGTGCTGGACATGCTCGAGCAGACCGGGCGGGCACTGCAGGTTGCGCACGCCGCCGGTCTGGTGCATCGCGACGTCAAGCCCGGCAACATCCTGATCACCCCCACCGGCCAGGTGAAGATCACCGACTTCGGTATCGCCAAGGCCGTCGACGCCGCCCCGGTGACCCAGACCGGCATGGTGATGGGTACCGCGCAGTACATCGCGCCCGAGCAGGCCCTCGGCCACGACGCGTCTCCGGCCAGCGACGTCTATTCGCTGGGAGTGGTTGGCTACGAAGCGGTTTCGGGTAAGCGCCCGTTCACCGGTGACGGCGCGTTGACGGTGGCGATGAAGCACATCAAAGAACCGCCCCCGCCGTTGCCGCCCGACTTGCCGCCCAACGTGCGCGAGCTCATCGAGATCACCCTGGTCAAAAACCCCGGCATGCGCTACCGCAGCGGGGGACCGTTCGCCGACGCCGTCGCCGCCGTCCGCGCCGGTCGCAGACCGCCGCGACCCAGCGGGGGGGCACCCGCCGGCCGCGCCACCCCGGCCGCCATCCCGTCGGGCGCGCAGGCACGCGCTGCGGCCAATCCGACCGGCCGCGCTCCCGCCGCCCGTCGCACCACCGGCGGCCACCGCACGCCGCCGCCGCGGCGCACGTTCTCCTCCGGCCAGCGTGCCCTGCTGTGGGCCGCCGGAGTGCTGGGCGCGCTGGCGATCATCATTGCGGTCCTGATCGTCGTCAACTCGCACGACAGCGGCTCCCAGCAGCAACCGTCCGCACCGACCGTGACCGACACTGGGCAGCCGCCCAGCAAGTCGGGACCGGCTCCGGCGCATCCGACAAATTGGACGGATCGAGGGGTAACAGGTAATGCTGGACGGCAATGCAACCCGCCTCAATACAAGTGGGCGGTCGCGCTGAGCCGACACGCGTTACCGCCCCGACACGAAATACCGCAATGACGACCCCGCAACACCTGTCCGACCGCTACGAACTGGGTGAAATCCTTGGCTTCGGAGGCATGTCCGAGGTCCACTTGGCCCGGGATGTCCGGCTACACCGGGACGTAGCGGTCAAGGTGCTGCGCGCCGACCTGGCTCGCGACCCGAGCTTCTACCTGCGCTTCCGGCGCGAGGCGCAAAACGCCGCCGCGCTGAACCACCCGGCGATCGTCGCGGTCTATGACACCGGCGAGGCCGAGACCGCCGCCGGACCGCTGCCCTACATCGTGATGGAGTACGTCAACGGTGTCACGCTGCGCGACATCGTCCACACCGACGGACCNNTGCCGCCCACGCGCGCCATCGAGGTCATCGCCGACGCCTGCCAGGCGCTGAACTTCTCCCATCANCACGGCATCATCCACCGCGACGTCAAGCCGGCCAACATCATGATCAGCACCACCAACGCGGTCAAGGTGATGGACTTCGGCATCGCCCGGGCGCTCTCCGACGGCGGAGTCAGCGTCACCCAGACCGCGGCGGTGATCGGTACCGCGCAATACCTTTCACCCGAGCAAGCTCGGGGCGACTCGGTCGATGCCCGCTCCGACGTCTACTCACTGGGCTGCGTTCTCTACGAAATGCTCACCGGCGAACCCCCTTTCGTCGGCGACTCACCGGTCGCGGTGGCCTACCAGCACGTCCGTGAGGATCCTGTCCCGCCGTCGCAGCGGCATGAGGGCATCTCCGCCGACCTCGACGCCGTGGTGCTCAAGGCGCTGGCCAAAAACCCCGAGAACCGCTATCAGACCGCCGCCGAGATGCGCACCGACCTTGTTCGGGTACACAACGGCGAGCCGCCGGAGGCGCCTAAAATCCTCACCGACGCCGAGCGCTCGTCGCTGATGGCCTCGCCGCATCCCGGGGGCTCGGGCGGACCGCAGACCGATCCGCTGCCCCGGCAAGACCTCGACTTCACCCGGGAGCGCGGACCCGGTTCGATCAGTCGCTGGGTTGTCGCGGTCGCGGCCCTGGCGGTGCTGACCGTCGTCGTCACCATCCTGATCAACACCTTCGGCGGCGGTCTGCGCAACGTCTCCGTGCCCGACGTCCGGGGCCAGGCGTCCGCCGACGCGATCGCCGCGCTGCAGAATCACGGCTTCAAGACGCGCACTCAGCAGAAACCGGATTCGACCGTCCCGCCCGATCACGTCATCGGCACGGACCCGGCCGGCAACGCCAAAGTGGGGGCCGGCGACCTGATCACGATCAACGTGTCTACCGGACCCGAGCAGCGCGAGGTGCCGGACGTGTCGTCGCTCAGCTATGCCTCCGCGGTGAAGAAGCTGAAATCGGCCGGCTTCGGCCGCTTCAAGGAGGTCCACTCGCCTTCCACCCCGGAAATGAAAGACAAGGTGCTCGGGACCAATCCACCGGCCAACCAGACGTCGGCGATCACCAACGAGATCTCCGTCATCATCGGTTCGGGTCCGTCGACCAAGCAGGTTCCCGACGTAGCGGGGCAGACCGCCGACAGCGCGCAGAAGAACCTCACGGTCTATGGGTTCAGTAAATTCAGCCAGGCCGCCGTCGACAGCTCGCGCCCGGCCGGCGACGTGATCGGGACCAATCCGCCTGCGGGAGCGACTGTTCCGGTCGATTCGGTGATCGAAATACAGGTCTCCAAGGGCAACCAGTTCGTCATGCCGGACTTGTCAGGTCTGTTCTGGACCGACGCCGAGCCGCAGCTGCGTGCGCTCGGATGGAACGGTGTGCTGGTCAAGGGCGCCGACGTCGACGCGGGCGGCTCGCAGCACAACCGGATCGTGTTCCAGAGCCCGTCCGCGGGTCAGGGCGAGAACAAGGACGGGCCGGTCACGCTGAAGTTCGGTCAGTAGCCGAGTCGTATCGCCGCACGGTGGCCAAGCTGCTCACGACCTCGCTTTCCAGCCGCTGCACCAACGCGTCGTCCAGGGCCTGGCCGCAGTAGGCCAACCAGTTGGCCAGCATTCGATGGCCGCCCTCGGTGAGGATCGATTCCGGATGGAACTGAACCCCGTGGATCGGCAGATCGGTGTGCCGCACACCCATGATCACCCCGCTACCGGTGCGTGCGGTCACCTCCAGCTCGGCGGGCAGCGTTTCCGGCAGGATGGTCAGCGAGTGATACCGTGTCGCCGTAAAGGGATCTGGAAGTCCTTGCAGCACACCGGTATTCGTGTGAAAGACCTTGCTGGTTTTGCCGTGCAGCAACTCGGGGGCCCGATCCACAGTGGCCCCGAACGCGACGCCGATGGCCTGATGGCCCAGGCACACTCCCAGCAATGGGGTGCGGGCCGCGGCGCAGGCGTGCACCAAGTCGATCGACGCCCCGGCCCGTTCCGGGGTGCCCGGTCCCGGGCTGAGCAGAACCCCGTCGACCTCGGCAACGATTGCGGCGGGGTCGGACAGCCGGGCATCGTCGTTGCGCCACACCTGTGCCTCGACGCCGAGCTGCCCGAGGTACTGCACCAGGTTGAAGACGAAACTGTCGTAGTTGTCGACGACCAAGATCCGCATCGTGTCAGGTTACCGTCGAGATCGCAGGCAGGCCGGTTCAGTAGCTGACCGGGCCGGCCGGCCGGGCGGAGTGCATCCGCACCGGTTCGCTGTAGCCGGCGACCCGCACATCGGGCGTGGCCTGTTCGGTGTAGCCGAGGCCGAACCGCACCACGTACTGCTTGTAGAGGATCACCAGCGGAGCGGCGGCCAATGCGGACTGCATGGCCGTGGCGTCGCCGATCGCGGTGATCGTGTACGGCGGGCTGTATGTCCGCCCGTTGAGCAGCAACGTATTGCCGACGCAGCGAGGGGCCGACGTGGCGATGATGCGCTGATCCTGCATCTGGATCGCCTCCGCGCCCGCACTCCACAACGCGTTGAGCACGGCCTGGATGTCCTGCTGGTGCACGACGAGGTCATCGGGAGAGGCGTCGCGCGGGAAGCGGCCGTTGGCGTCGCGCTGTGCGTCGTTCAGGGTCACGATCAGGCCCGGCCCGTGCACGGGGTCCAGGCCGGCGTCACCGGCCAGCTCGTCGGAGCGCCGCAGCATGGCCGCCAGCGCCTTGTCCGACGACCTGCCATGCGTCGCGTCGAGGGTGCTGGCCAATCGATCCCGGTCGGCATTCAACCGGTCGACCTCCGACTGCTCCATGCGCACCAGGTCCACCAGCCGCGGCGCGTCACTGCGGCGGATCTCCCCGCCGCGGGAGACTCCGTGGGTCGCGCCGAGCAGCAACCCGGCCAGGAGGCAGACCAGCGGAACACCCAGCCGCCACGACGAGGGGCGCGAGTCCTCCTGGCGAGGCGTGGGCCGGAGCGCGGCGAGCAGCCGGGCGATCCATTTGGCCATCGGCTCTCCGTTCACCGCTGGTACGTGCGTTAGGCTCGTCGTTGCACTTACCCTTTAACGCTCAACCCTTCAACGCGCCAACCCTTCAATACCGTAGCTCCGAGGTAACCCCCGAGGTAGAGATGCCCAAGTCCAAGGTTCGCAAGAAAACCGACTTCACCGTCAGCGCCGTCAGCCGTACGCCGGTCAAGGTCAAGGCCGGCCCGTCCAGCGTGTGGTTCGTTGTGTTGTTCTGCGGCCTGATGCTGATCGGCCTGGTCTGGCTGATGGTGTTCCAGCTCGCTGCCACCGGCCCGGATGCGCCCTCGATGCTGACTTGGATGGCCAACCTCGGCCCGTGGAACTACGCCGTCGCGTTTGCTTTCATGATCACCGGCTTGTTGCTCACAATGCGGTGGCGGTAAGCATTGACGCGGACGTAATGAATTCATTTTCGGTCTGCGTCGTTACTGGGCTGGCAACCTCGGACCTGCTAGATCACACGCGTGTGATTCATCCCCATTGTGCATAGCGCTTGTGGATAACCTCATCGGCAGTGGTAGGCGCGCGTAGGAACCCGGTGCAGCAAACACAGTGGTCGCCGTCACCGACTGGAGTCGCAGCTTGCGGCATCGTCGGCGTTGTGATGGCTATCGCCTGTGTGACTGTCGTCACAGACCCCCCGGGCCGGTTACTGCTCGGTATTTCCGCAGCCGGTCTGATCTTGTTTGCAAGCGGCACGTGGCGCGCGCGTCCGAAGCTGGCAATCACGCCCGACGGTCTGCAAGTACGGGGGTGGTGGCGGACGCAGCTATTGCGGCGTCCCGACGTCAAGATCATCCGGATCACCGAATTCCGGCGCATCGGCCGCAAAATGCGGCTGCTCGAGATCGACGCGGTGGACGGCCGACTGCTGATCTTCTCGCGTTGGGACCTCGGCACCGATCCGCTGGACGTGCTCGACGCGTTGACCGCCGAGGGTTACGCCGGGTCCTGACCCGCTGGGCGTGCCAGCCGGTTCAGGAGATCGTGATCGACTCGATGACGACGGGTTCGGTCGGCCGGTCACCGTGATCGGTGTCGGTGGTGGCGATGGCATCGACGACTTTCTGCGAATCCGCGTCGACGACCTCNCCAAAGATGGTGTGCCGCCGGTTCAGGTGCGGCGTCTGGCCAACCGTGATGAAGAACTGCGACCCGTTGGTTCCCGGGCCCGCGTTGGCCATCGCCAGCANGTACGGCTTGTCGAACTGCAGCTCGGGGTGAAACTCGTCGGCGAACTTGTAGCCCGGGCCGCCGCGACCGGTCCCGGTCGGGTCGCCGCCCTGGATCATGAAGTCGCGGATCACCCGGTGAAACACGGCGCCGTCGTAGAACGGGCCGGAGCTTCCGCCCGAGGCGTTCTCGGTCGAATACTCCTTGGTGCCTTGGGCCAGGCCAACGAAGTTGGCGACGGTTTTGGGAGCGTGGTTTCCGAACAGCGCGATCTTGATGTCGCCGCGGTTGGTGTGCAGTGTGGCAGTGGCAGTCTGAATCGGGCTGGTAGTCACGGCATCACAGTC
>JGI12627J18819_10000360_pt1 | contig 14883 bp, 10 predicted proteins | sample TexAe_OM1H0_M2_FD_18819 | JGI IMG/M metagenome (IMG submission 18819)
GATGCGGAAAACGCAGGGACCTGGGAATAGAGACGGCCGTTCTCGAGCTTCTCGTCGAGCACGCTGACATCACGCACCACCAGCGACTCGAGCCAACGCTCCGGATGCAGNCGCCACAAGGGCAGATGCCGGGCTCCCTGNGGGCCCCGAGCGGCGCTCAACGCGCGAACCAGGTCAGAAAACTCGTTGGCGTTCCGTTCATCGAGAACACGCTCCTCCGCCCCGATTCCAAACACGATCTCCTGGCCACTCCGCAATGAAGCCGCTTCGTGCGCCAGGCGGGCGCGGGCGAATTCCAGGCCTCGCCACCGGAAGGCAACTTCCGATGCCGATAACACCGCGACTTCACACTCCGGCAGCAAGCTCAATACGCCGTGGATGGAGTCCGCGAAGCGCTCCAGCACGGCTGCTTCATCCGGGCAACGGACCAGGCGCGTCGAGACATTTCCCCGGTCGTTGCAGTCAATGGCGATCACTTCGTCGTGCCGCTGGTCAAATTCGCAGAGCTGCCACTTGGCCGCGTCGGGATGAAGATGGGCCATGCGTTCCCGCGTAAGCGCCGTCGTGCCCGGTGGCAAGAACAGCTTCACGCCTTCGACCAGGACGCGATGGTCACCGGAGTCGCGGCAGGTGTCGAGCCAGAGAATCGCAAACGTGAGCGCCGCGTCAATTGAGGCCTGTGTTTCCTCCTGGTTCACTCCCAGCACCGCATAGGCTGTCCGCCCCTGGCGCAGGATTCCCCGCGTGTAAATCGGGCCGAAGGAATGTTCAAGATCCATGGCGTTGCTCAGCTTCGCGATGGTGAATCCGGGAAAGCGGCGTTCCAGCGCTCGCCGCAACTGCTGCTGGTAGGTGGATCGGGCCACACGGCGCGCCGTAGGCGTGCGATGGTCCAGACCGCGGCAGATTTCCAGCTTCGACGGCCGGGTGTGCCCGAGTCTCTGTACCGTGAGCCGCAGTGTGCCATTGCGGACTTCTGCGTCCAGAATCCGCCGGACAGTATTGCGTTCCACCGACCACAGATGCAACAGGCACTTGTTGTATTCTCCGGAGACCGAGTACTTCGAGTCGGCAAGCTCAAAGATTCTGGCGCCGTCCTCGAGGACCACGGCATGGCGCGATCCGCCCAGGAACTCTTGTAGCGTCTGGCTGAGGGCTTCGGGAGTCATGGCTTCGATTTTCCCAGCCCGCCCGCGAACCGTCTGTGACCTCTGAACATCGCCGGAAGTTTCTGGTCGCGTGTGGGATAATGAAAGGATTCCCTTCGGAGTCCCTGTCCGGGTCTGAGGCATCTAATTAGCGTGAATGACGACAACTTCTTCTACAAGCACTACGGCCTGACACAGGCCGATTTGCCTCGCTATTTGGCGGCGGCGCTCTCCGCGGGTGGCGATTATGCCGACCTTTATTTTGAATACCTTTCATCCACATCGCTGATGGTGGACGAGTCCATGGTGAAATCCGCATCCCAGGGGATTTCCGCCGGATGTGGTGTGCGCGTCGTATCCGGGGAACGCACCGGATATGCCTATACCGACGACTTGTCTCCCGAACGCATTTTGCATGCGGCTCGCACGGCGGCTTTGATTGCATCCGGGCCGGCAAAAACGCCAGTCGTAGGCTTCCAACAGAAGCCGGCGCGGAGTCTGTACCCAGTTATGTTGCCCTCAGTGGATGCGGAAATCACGGCCAAGGTTGAATTGGTCATGCGGGCCGACACCGCCGCTCGCGCTTACGATCCTCGGATTAAAGAAGTACGTGCCAGCTACGCCGATGAATTGCGCAACATCCTCGTGGTGACCTCCGATGGCACGATTGCCGAGGACTCCCAGCCGTTAGCGCGCTTGAATGCGTCCTGTATCGCCAAGACCGATCAGCAGTCCGGACGCGGCAGCGCGGGCGGAGGCGGCCGGGTTGCGCTCGATTTCTTCTTTGGAGAAAAAACTCCCGAGCACTTCGCGAAAGAGGCAGCGCGGCAGGCGATTCTGCAGCTCGATGCCCGCGAAGCTCCGGCCGGCGAAATGGAAGTGGTGCTTGGACCAGGATGGCCGGGCGTGCTGCTTCATGAGGCAGTTGGTCACGGGCTGGAGGCGGATTTCAATCGCAAGAAGACTTCCGCATTCGCGGGACTGGTGGGACGGCGCGTAGCCAGCGAAAAGTGCACCGTGGTCGACAACGGAACCATGCCGTGGCGTCGCGGATCCCTGAACGTGGACGACGAGGGGCAGCCTACGCAGGAAACGATGCTGATCGAGAATGGCATTCTGAAGGGATACTTGAGCGACAAGCTTTCCTCGAAGCTGATGGGGATCGCCGACACCGGGAATGGCCGGCGCGAGAGCTACGAACACATTCCGATGCCGCGCATGACCAACACTTACATGCTCGCCGGGCAGGATGCGCCCGAAGACATTATTCGCTCTGTGAAGCATGGCGTGTACGCGGTGAATTTCGGTGGCGGCCAGGTGGACATTACGAACGGCAAGTTTGTGTTCGGAGCCTCGGAAGCGTACATGATCGAGGACGGCAGGGTGACCGCGCCGATCAAAGGTGCAACGCTGATCGGAAACGGTCCCGATGTGCTTACCCGGGTTTCGATGGTTGGCCACGATCTGCAACTCGATGAGGGCGTCGGCACTTGCGGCAAAGACGGACAGGCCGTGCCTGTGGGTGTGGGGATCCCGACCATTAAAGTGGATCGGCTGACCGTCGGAGGAACCGCACGGAAGGATACGGGCGGCTTCATGCAGTAATTCGAGAAAACACCCCTTGAATGATTCTCTCTGTATCTCTGTGCCTCTGTGGTGAAAAGAATTTCTAGTCATGCCTGAAACTCAAACTGTAGTGTCATCGCAACCCGAAACTCGAAACCCGAAACTCGAAACTGACCTCAAAGAACTTGCCCAGGACCTCGTCCGCCGTGCCATGGCCGGCGGCGCAACTGCGGCCGAAGCCGTGGTCCGCGAAGGCGACGAGTTCTCCACCGTGGTTCGCCTCGGCCAGGTGGAGACTCTGAAAGAATCCGGATCCCGGGCTATCGGTGTGCGCGTATTCTTCGGCAAACGAGCCGCCAGCACCTATTCGAGCGACTTTTCTCGCGAAGGCCTCGACCGCATGCTGAAGTCCGCGCTGGAGCTGGCGAAGATTACTTCTGAAGATCCCTTTGGAGGCATTCCCGAAGCCAGTGAACTGGGTTCGCTCGAGGGCGACCTTGACCTGTTTCACGACGACGTCTATTCGCTGCCGGGAACCGAGCGCATCGAATTCGCCCGCCGCGCCGAGAAGGCCGCTCTCGATTTCGATCCCCGCATCAAGAATTCCGAAGGCGGATCTTTCGATGCGGCAACTGGCCGCAAAGTGCTGGCCAATTCGCATGGGTTTGTGGGCGAATATCGCCGGTCGTATTGTTCGGTTGCAGCGATCCCGATTGCGCAGGACGAGAAGGGCGGCATGCAGCGCGACTACTGGTTCTCGGTTGCGCGCAATCTGGGAAGGCTCGAACCTCCCGAGCAGGTTGGCCGGATCGCTGCCGAGCGCACCATCCGCCGCCTGGGTGCGCGCAAGGCGAAGACCGCGCATGTGCCGGTGATCTTCGATCCCATCGTCGCGGCCTCGATCCTCGAGCACATCTTCGAGGGCGTGAACGGCGACTCGGTGTATCGTGGCGCGTCGTTCCTGGCGGGCAAGCTCGGGCAAAAAATTGCAGGCGACAACGTCACCGTGGTCGACGACGGCACCATGCCCGGAGGCTTCGGCACCAGCCCCTTCGACGGCGAGGGCATTCCCACCCGCCGCAAGCTCGTCATCGAGAACGGCATCCTGAAATCGTATTTGCTGAACACCTACACGGCGAAAAAGCTCGGGCTCAAGACGACCGCGAACGCTTCGCGCGGCCTCGCGGGCACGCCCGGGATCGGACCGGGCAATTACTTTCTGCAGCCGGGAACGAAGACGCCGAAGGAGATGATCGGCGATGTGAAAGAAGGCCTGTACGTGACGGAATTTCTCGGCCACGGCGCCAACCTGGTAACCGGTGATTATTCCCGCGGCGCTTCCGGCCTATGGATCTCCGGCGGCGAATTGACCTATCCGGTCGAAGAGATCACGGTGGCAGGGAACCTGAAAGACATGTTCTTCCACATTTCCGAGATCGCGAACGACCTCGAATTCCGCGGCGCCGTGGCGTCGCCTACCATTCGCATCGATGGGCTGACGGTGGGCGGGGAGTAACCCTCTTTTCACCACGGATGCCCAGAGAGAAAAAGCAGGGCATTCCAGCGCAGCGGCTGATGCTAAGAATTTGCTGTGCGCGGCATCTGGAAGAAACTGGATTCCCGCTGTGCGAGGAATGACAAGACTTAAACTCGTGGCCAATAAGAAATAGAGATTTCTCTGTGTCTCTGTGGTTAACACGAGCCGATAGTACAATCCCCCCATGGGTGGATTCATCCAGCCGAATCCTACGGTAGAAGAGCGCGAAACCAATTGGCGCGCCATCGGGATCGCGATCGCCGTTGTGATCGCAATCGTGGTTATTCTCCTGCTGATCTCGCGCACAGAGCAGAAACCCCCGTCCGGTCCCCCTCCTTACTCCGCCAACATTAAATTCACTGATCCAAAGATGAGCGCGGCTGAGAATTTCGTCGGCGCCACCGTGAACTATCTCGACGGAACCGTGACCAACACTGGCAATCAGACGGTCACGCATGTGGTGGTCGAAGTCACGTTCAAAGACTCCATGGGACAGCTTGCGCAGCGGGAAACTGTGCCGTTGCGTGTCCTGCAGACGAGCGGACCCTATCCGGACGCAGTCGACCTGAGCGTCTCGCCGCTTGGCCCCGGACAGAGCAAACCTTTCCGCCTGACCTTCGAAGGCATCTCCACGCAGTGGAACCACGAGTATCCTGGGCTGAAGGTGACGGATGTAGCGGTCAAGTAGATTCCCAACCTCTTTTCACCACAGAGTCACAGAGACACAGAGAAGAAATGACTTTCAAGGGGTGAAGACTGGGTACTAGGTACTCGCAACTCGGTACTCCATTACAATGACTCTATGCCTGAAACCAAGCCATTTCGGCTGACGGAGTCGGTGAAAGCCGCGGGTTGAGCTTCCAAGCTCAGTCCGGCGGCGCTGGACTCGGTGCTTGGGAAATTAGCCCGGCAACAGGATCCGAACGTGCTGGTCGGCTTCGATCATGCCGACGACGCGGGCGTGTACCAGATCGCGCCAGACACAGCTCTGGTGCAGACGGTCGACTTCTTCACGCCCATCGTCGACGATCCCTACATCTTCGGGCAGATCGCCGCGACCAATTCCTTGAGTGATGTGTATGCCATGGGTGGCCGGCCTCTGACCGCGCTCGCCCTGGTCTGTTTCCCGGAGAAGAACGATCTCGACATCCTGGAGCGCATTCTGGCGGGAGGGCTCTCGAAGATGATGGAGGCGGGATGCACCATAATCGGCGGCCACAGCATCCGCGATGAAGAAACGAAGTTCGGATACTCGGTGACTGGCCTGATCGATCCGAAAAAGGTTCTGGCGAACAGCGGCGCGCGCGCCGGCGATGCGCTGATTCTTACGAAAGCGATCGGCACGGGCGTAATTTCTACTGCCATCAAAAAAGAAAAAGCGGAAAGCGCGTGGATGAATTCCGCCATTGCTTCCATGACCACTCTCAACAAGCAAGCTGCCGAGCTGGTCGCCGGCAAGCCGTATCGTGTTCATGCCATGACCGACATCACTGGATTCGGCCTGATCGGGCACGCCCGCGAGTTGGCGCTCGCATCCCATGTGAGCCTGCGGATTTCTTCCAGCCGCATTCCCTTGCTCGAGGGCGCCCTGGAATGCGTTCGCGCAGGCTACATCCCTGGCGGACTCAAGGCGAACCGCGATTTCGCGGAATGTGTCGTGAGCTATGAAGCCGGAATTCCGGAAGAAATGAGAGCGCTTTTATTCGATCCGCAGACCGCAGGCGGATTGCTCATCAGTGTAGCCGCAGACGATGCTGACCAACTCGCAAGAGACCTGACGACACTGGGGGTTGCAGCCATCCGGATCGGCGAGGTAATCCACGTGACCAAACCGCTCATCCGTGTGACTAGTTAGAAGTCATTATTTTTCAATTAGGAGTTGGACTTGCCGAGAGTCCCAGATTCTGCTTGGTAGCTGCGAATCCATGTGATAACGTCTCCGCCCATATCGGGCGCTCTCACGCTTTCAAGCCCCGCGATTTCAACTGTGAGGTAAACGCGATGGCCTCAGGCGGGTTCGCGCCACCAACCGGCGGTTCTCCTTCTTCGGCAGTCATTGAACAGAAACTGCGCGCTGAGCAGATCGTCAAAAACGGCGCAGGATGGTTTCTGGCGATCGCGGGGCTTTCGATTCTCAATTCCGTGCTCACCATGTCCGGAACGCGTTTCCATTTCATTTTCGGTCTCGGCATCACGGAAATTGTGGACGCCGTCGGACGCCAATCCGGCGCCACCGGAACGACCCTGGGATTAGTGGTCAATCTGTTCATCGCGGGATTTTTTCTTTGGTTCTGGCATTTTGGACGCAAGGGTGAAAAATGGGCATTCCTCACCGGCATGGCTCTCTATGCGATCGATGGCCTGATTCTTCTTCCCTTTAAAGATTTCCTCGGCCTCGCGTTTCACGCTTACGCGCTGTTCCGTATCTACAATGGAATGCAGGGAATTCCTGTATTGCAGGAAATCCAACGCAGGCTCGCACCCGCGGGAGGGCCCATCGAACCCACCTAGACCTGGGCCTTTCCCCAAATTCCCCGCACCTGCTCGGCCCGCATTAGCATCTTTATAGAAGCCGCCACTTCGACTTTCATTCCCGTAAAGGCATACCTTCGAACCGAAGGTGCCTTCTTGTTTCTTCTAGCCGAACTCTTCTGGAGGTTTTTTCCTATGGAAACACGCGAATTAGGGCGCAGCGGCCTGAAGGTCTCCGCCCTCGGCCTGGGCTGTATGGGCATGTCGGAATTTTATGGCGGCCGCAATGACGATGAATCGATCGCAACCCTTCATCGGGCGCTGGAGTTGGGGATCAACTTTCTCGATACAGCCGACGTCTACGGACCGCACACGAATGAAGAACTGGTTGGCAAGGCGATCAAAGGCAAACGCGATGGAATCGTACTCGCTACGAAATTTGGCATCGTGCGTGATCCCGCGAATCCCCAGGGGCGCGGAGTGAGTGGAAAACCAGACTACGTACGCTCCTCCTGCGAAGCCAGCCTGCGCCGCCTCGGGGTTGACCACATCGATTTGTATTACCAGCACCGCGTCGATCCGAATACGCCCATCGAAGACACAGTTGGCGCTATGGCTCAGTTGGTGAAGGAAGGCAAAATTCGGCACGTCGGTCTTTCCGAAGCCGGCCCGCAGACTCTACGCCGCGCCGCCAAAGTTCACGAAATTACGGCGCTGCAGTCGGAGTACTCGCTCTGGACTCGCGATCCCGAAAACGAAGTGCTCGCCACCTGCCGCGAACTGGGCATTGGCTTCGTGGCTTATAGCCCGCTGGGCCGCGGTTTTCTCACCGGAGAGTTCAAGCGCTTCGACGACCTTCCTCCCGATGACTACCGCCGTTTCTCGCCGCGTTTCCAGGGGGAAAACTTCCAGAAAAACCTCGATCTTGTGCAACGTGTAGAGCAGATCGCCAAAGAGAAGCATTGCTCGCCATCGCAGTTGGCATTGGCATGGGTGCTCGCCCAGGGCAAAGATATTGTGCCCATCCCGGGGACCAAGCGGCGGAAATACCTGGAAGAAAATGTCGGCGCTGTGCACGTGCGATTGTCCGCGGAAGACTTGCGGCGGATTGAAGAAGCGTTTCCCTCGGGAGCTGCAGCCGGCGAGCGCTATCCGGAACACATGATGCAACTGGTGAACCAGTAACCACGCAGACGGCAACACAACCTACCGATTTTTCCCCGGAGGCTTGGAGCTGACGGCAGCAAGCCCGGAGTACGCTGAAGTGTAGCGCCGGCATCTTGCCGGCATGGGGCGACTTCGCTCAGGACAGGCAGCCGGTGCTGCCTGGAAATGAAAGGGCGGCCATGTCGGCCGCCCCTTTTTGTTTTTAGAATACTTTGCCTTACGCTCGCGCCGGACTCTCTCCGCCCTTGGCGATGCCCGGACGTCCCGGCTCAGGCTTGAGTACCTGCTGTACGCCATCATCCTTGGAGGGCAGCTTGATGGGTGGGAGCTCCTTGCCTTCGATGATCAGCTTGATCTCGTTCGCATCGAGCACTTCGCGTTCCAGCAGTGCGTTGGCGATCCTCGTAAGCACGTCGCGGCTGTCGGAAAGGAGCGACTTCGCCCTCCCGTACCCCTCGTCCACCAGGCGTCGTACTTCCAGGTCGATTTTGATGGCGGTGTCTTCGCTGTAATCGCGGTGCTGCGCGATCTCGCGGCCCAGGAAAATCTGCTCTTCCTTCTTGCCGAAAGTGAGCGGGCCAAGGGAACTCATACCCCACTCGCATACCATCTTGCGGGCGAGTTCAGTGGCGCGCTCGATGTCGTTGCCGGCACCGGTGCTCATCTGGTTCAGGAACAACTCTTCGGCGAGACGGCCACCCATCAGGATCGCAATTTCGGTCTCGAGGTATTCCTTGGTGTAGTTGTGCTTGTCGTCGATCGGAAGCTGCATGGTGACGCCCAGCGCCATGCCACGAGGAATGATCGTGACCTTGTGCACCGGATCGGCATGTGGCAGCTTTACCGCCAATAACGCGTGCCCCGCTTCGTGGAAGGCAGTCACCTTCTTCTCCTCGTCGGAGAGAATCATCGACTTGCGTTCCACGCCCATCAGCACTTTATCTTTGGCCAACTCGAAGTCATATTGCAGAACAGCTTTGCGGTTCTGCCGAGCAGCGCTCAGAGCGGCTTCATTGACCATGTTCGCCAGGTCGGCTCCCGAGAACCCCGGGGTTCCGCGAGCCAGAACGGTGAGATCGACATCTTCGGCAAGAGGAATCTTGCGGGTGTGCACGCGCAGAATTTCCTCGCGGCCGCGCACATCGGGACGATTGACTACCACCCGCCGATCGAAACGGCCGGGCCGCAGCAACGCCGGATCGAGCACGTCCGGACGGTTCGTCGCTGCCATCAGGATGACGCCTTCGTTTGATTCGAAGCCGTCCATCTCGACCAGCAACTGATTCAAAGTCTGCTCGCGCTCGTCGTGACCGCCGCCCAGGCCAGCGCCTCGGTGACGGCCTACGGCGTCGATTTCGTCGATGAAGATGATGCAGGGAGCATTCTTCTTGCCCTGCTCGAACAAGTCACGGACGCGGCTTGCGCCCACGCCGACGAACATCTCCACAAAATCGGAACCCGAAATCGAGAAGAACGGTACGTTTGCTTCGCCGGCCACAGCCCGCGCCAGCAAGGTCTTGCCCGTTCCCGGAGGACCTACCAGCAGCACGCCTTTTGGAATGCGGCCACCCAGCTTCTGGAACTTCTGCGCCTCGCGCAGGAACTCGATGATCTCCCGCAGCTCTTCCTTGGCCTCATCCACGCCTGCCACGTCCTTGAACGTGACTTTCTTCTGCTGCATCGAGAGCAGACGCGCGCGGCTCTTTCCGAACGACAGGGCCTTGTTGCCGCCGGTCTGCATCTGGCGGATCATGAAGAACCACAAGGCGGCCAGCAGGATCAGGGGCGCCCACGTACCCAGCAACTGCAAAGGCCAGCTGCCGTTGGTGACGTCCTTCACCTCATAACTCACACCCTTGTCGCGGAACTCCTTGTACATATCGGAGTAGTTGGGCGGGGCGGTGGTCCGAAATGCAGTTCCGTCCTTGAACTGGCCGCGTACTTCCTGGGCCGTCACAACGACGCTCTTCACGTTCCCCTGGTCCACACTGGTCTGGAACTCGGAGAAGTTCAGCGTCTTCTCCTTTTGGCCGGTGCTGCCAGTTCGCACTACCTGCCAGAGCAGGAAAGCCGAAAGCACGATGACCAGCCAAAAAATTACCGTTTTTACCGTCGAATTCACTCAGGACTCCTCTGGAAAAGAACCTTGCCCTCAGAAACGGATACCGAACCGAGCCGCTGGCAGTTCTAGTAGTTAGATGCCAGGCACGCGATTTTTGATTGGGTAAATACCCGAGGCTGCCATTTTACTCGTTCCGCACCAAAAAAAGCTGTGCTTCTTTCGATGACTTAAGTCATAGGTACAGTTTGATTTGCAGCCGCCAGATAGGCAAGATTCCGGTTGGTCTGTTCCGGACCGCCCAGGCCATAGCCGATCAGGAAGGCCTCATCCACCAGAAAACCGAAATAGTCCGGCTGCAACTGGACCCGCCGGGCCGATTGCCGGTCCAGCAGTGTTGCCAGCTTAACAGACGAAGCCCCCCGCGCGCGCAAGTCATTCATCAGAAATTCGCTGGTTACCCCGGAGTGCACCAGACCCTCCACCAGGAGCACATCCTTCCCACGGATATCGAGATCGTGGCTGAACACGATTTCCAGGACATCCGTAGGTCCAGTAGCCGGCTGCTGCCGGTACCGTGGCTTGACGAACGTGCAGGTCACAGGAATTTCGAGCGCGCGCACCAGGTCGGCCATAAACATGAAGCTGTTATCCAGGATCGCGAGAACGTGGAGGGTCTTTCCCTGATAGTCGTCGGAGATCTGGCGGCCCATTTCGCGAACCCGCTTCTGAATCTGCTCCGCCGAAATGGCGGGTCGCAAGGTTTCCCCTTTCGAACCGGTGTTCATAGGGTGGTGTGCGCCTCCAGGAGATTCACCACGGAATCCAGTTCTCACTCCCCATGCAGGGGCACGTCTCGAATCCAAATTGCTTCGCCAGCCTGTTTCGCTCGCAGCTTCGCCGGGCAGGGAAAACCACGAACCCAGATGATCTCGTCTCCGCTCGCGACCACCGGCCAGGCTTTGCGTCCCGCCCCCGTGATGTGCCGCTCCTGAAGAATTTCCTTGATCTTCTTGGGACCCTTTGTATGCGCGGGCCAGAACCGGTCCCCCGGCCGCCAGTTTCGCACCTGCAATTCCTGGGACAGCTGCGCCGGATCCAGGAGGCAGTCTGGATTATATCCCGCACCGTTGCCGTCGAATTTCACTCGCATTGCTTCTACCACGACGCCCGCTTCGGGCACTATGGCCCGCCCGGGGAGGGGCAAAGGATATTCGTAGTTCGACGGAATGCGGTCTTCGGAGCGCAGATCGGGCGTGAGAAAAATGAGCGCGGTGGGCTCGCGAGCCACCTTCCAGCCCAGCGGTAGCGATAAACTTTTGCCGGAATCGCAGTCCTGCGCCGCGAAATGCAGGATCTCTTCCACGTGTTTAAATTCCAATGGGAATCCGGCCGCCTCGCTGATTGCCTTGATGGCTCGTCTTTGCACGGCGAGCGGCTCGGAGCGCAGCCACGCCAGATCGACCATCGCGTTCATCACCAGGGGACCGGGTTCGCGCAGGCGTTCCTGAAGCAAAGGATCGAGGGGCCGCAACTGCACCAGTCCCGGTTGCCCTTGTTGCGCCCACTCCGGCTCAGTCCAGTGGATGGCCGTGCCCATCCAACCGGAAATCTCGTTTTGCCAGTAGTCTTCCTCGGCGCGCGCGATATCGGCGAGCTCGCTGAGGCCTTGGGTGATGGCAGGATTGAATTCGCGCTCGAGCAGGGGCAGCAGTGTACGGCGGATCCGGTTGCGGGTAAATCTCGGATCGAGGTTGCTGGAGTCCTCGCGCCAGCTCTGGCCTACTTCGCGCAAGTACGCTTCGAGTTCGCGATGTCGCACTTCCAGCAGCGGCCGGATCACCTCGCCCATGACTTCGCCGTCTTCTTCCAGGTCGACGGTTGGATAAATCCCAGCCAGGCCGCGCATCCCGGAGCCTCGAAGCATCCGCATCAGCACAGTCTCGGCCTGATCGTCGAGCGTGTGGCCCGTGGCGACCTTGCCAAGCTGGGAGTGACCGGTCGCATCCGTCTCGACGAGCTGCTGAAAAAATCCGTAACGCAGCTCGCGAGCCGCGGCTTCCAGGCTGAGGCCCTCGGCCGCCGCTTCTTCCTTCACATCCGCGCTGGCCGTATGGAATGCCAGCTTGTGCTCGCGCGCGAGTTGGGCAACGAATGCCTCATCTTCGTCGGACTCGACGCCGCGGAGTTTGTGATTGAAGTGGACAACGGAGAGAACGATGCCGAGTTCGGGGCGGAGCTCAAGCAGAAGTAGCAGCAACGCCACCGAATCCGCCCCGCCGGAGACGGCCACGCCAACCCGGTCCCCAGCCTTCAGCAGTTGAAGCTGTCGAATGTAGCCCAGAACCTTGTGTGCGAGAAGATGCACAGACACATGGTACAACCCACAACCGCGTAAGGGCAGACGCCCTCGTCTGCCCGGCCGAGCGAAGCTCGGCTTCTAGAGGGTAGGACTCTTTTCCGCGATCCGCTTTCTGATCCGCTCCACGAATTCCGCCGCCGGCATGTCTTCGGTCTTCTCTTTTCCACGGGTGCGGACATTGACCCTGCCGGCCTCCGCTTCTTTATCGCCGACCACCAGCAGGAATGGGACTTTCTGCATGGCATGCTCGCGGATCTTGGCATTCATCTTCTCGTTGCGCGCGTCGACATCCACGCGGACTCCCGCGTCTTTCAGTTGCGCGGCGACTTTGTTCGCATAGTCAGCGTGACGCTCACTGATCGGAATCATGACCGCTTGCACCGGCGACAACCACACCGGGAAGGCTCCGGCGTAGTGCTCGATGAGCACGCCGAAGAAGCGTTCGATTGAGCCGTACAGCGCCCGATGCACCATCAGCGGCTGCTTGCGCGAGCCGTCTTCGGCCACGTACTCGAGTTCAAAGCGTTGCGGCAGGTTGAAATCGAACTGCACCGTGGACAGCTGCCACAGGCGTCCGATGGCATCGACCAGCTTGATGTCGATCTTCGGGCCGTAGAAAGCCGCTTCCCCGGGAATGGTTTTGTACTCGATATTCATACGCTTGAGAACATTCTCCAGCGAGGCCGTCGCCATGTTCCACAGCTCTTCGCTTCCCACATAACTTTTGCGGTCGTTTGGATCCCACACGGAAAGCTCGGTCTGGAACTGGTCGAAGCCGAAATCGCGAAGCACATCCCGCGCGAACTCCACGCAATCTGCGATTTCTTTTTCGATTTGCTCGGGCGTACAGAAGATGTGAGCGTCGTCCTGGGTAAAGCCGCGCACTCGCAAAAGCCCATGCATCACGCCGGAGCGCTCGTATCGATACACCGTGCCCAGTTCGCCCAGGCGCACCGGCAGCTCACGGTAGGAGCGCAGCGAGTCTTTGTAAATCAGAATATGCCCGGGGCAGTTCATGGGCTTTACGCGATACTCAGCGTCGTCGAGCTCCATGAAGTCAAAGAAATTCTGCGCGTAATAGCCTTCGTGGCCCGAGGTGAAGAACAGTTGCCGCCGCATCACGTGCGGCGTGTAGACCAGCGAGTAGCCGCGCTTCACGTACTGCTCGCGCATCCAGTCTTCCATCTCCTTGCGGATGATGCCGCCCTTGGGATGCCAGAAGATCAGGCCAGGCCCGGCGAGTTCCTGGATCGAGAACAGGTCGAGCTGCTTGCCGAGCACGCGATGATCGCGCTTCTTGGCTTCTTCGATGCTGTTCAGGTAGGCGTCGAGGTCTTTCTTCGAAAAAAATGAGGTTCCGTAAATCCGCTGCAGTTGCGGATTCTTCTCGTCTCCGAGCCAGTAGGCGCCCGCGATATTCAGCAGCTTGAACGCCTTGATTTTCCCGGTCGACGGAATGTGCGGACCACGGCAGAAGTCGAGGAACTTGCCCGTCTTGTAGATCGAGATCTTCTCATCGGGCTGGGTGAATTGCTCGATGAAGTGGCACTTCATGAAGTCGCCTTCGGCCTTGAACTTCTCCAGGCCTTCCTGGCGAGGAAAAAATTCGCGCGCATAGGGAATGTTCTGCTGTGCCAGTTCCTGCATTTTCTTCTCGATCTTCTCGAGATCTTCGGGGGTGAACGGAATCGGCCTGTAGAAGTCGTAAAAGAAGCCGTTCTCGGTGGCCGGACCGTGACCCAGCTTGGTTTCGGGGAAAAGCTCCAGCACTGCCGCCGCCAACAGATGCGCTGAGGAGTGCCGGTACACCTGCAGCGCCTCGGGGTCCCGCTCGGTGAGGATGCGCAGCTCGGTGTCTTTTTCAAGAGGCCGGGTCAGGTCAATGAGATCGCCATTGGTCTTGGCGACCAGTGCGGCGTCGGCAAGACGCGGGCTGATGTCCTTCGCCACGTCCAGTGGGGTGGTGCCTTTGGGAACGTCTTTCGTGCTTCCGTCGGGAAGCTTGATATGAATGCTCTCCGCCATAGTGACAGCCTGTAGTGCACTGAAACTCTTGAGTTTATCGGAGGGTGAGAGGTGGGTCAAACCGCTCGCCTGCGCTCCGCAAAAGCGACTCTTTCTGTGGGTTCGTTTGGTCTTGGTCTTCGGTGACCTACTCGCCGCTCAACCGGGTTGCTACCGTGAAAACCGTGCACGGGAAAGGGAAGGGATAGCGTTCTACATGGCGAAATCTTCATTCAAGCTCAAGATTCTGTACGGCGAAGGCGATGCAGACGTAGCCGCGTCTCAGGCGGCATCGATGGAAAAAGCAGGTCATCAGGTGACCACGGCTGAAGGACGCAAAGGGGTCGAGGCCGCGCTGAAGCAAGGCTCGTTCGATCTTGTGATCCTTGGTCCCACGCTCACCCGCAACGACCGCCATCACTTGCCATACATGGTGAAGAAGGCTCACGAAGGCCTGCGCGTGCTGGTCCTGCACGCCGACGGTGGCCGGCATCCCTATGTGGATGCAGCGACCGATACTGGACGCAGCATCGAATCAATCCTGGAAACCATCTCGTCGATGATGGCG
>JGI12627J18819_10000361_pt1 | contig 14873 bp, 15 predicted proteins | sample TexAe_OM1H0_M2_FD_18819 | JGI IMG/M metagenome (IMG submission 18819)
GTGCGCCCGCGAACGAGCGCGCCTCATCCGGCGTCATCGAAACCTCACGGGCGCCGACCTCGTCTGCGTATCCGGCAGCGGACAGGAGGGCGTTAGCGCACTGCCGGAGAGCATCCGCGACAGTCTCTTGGGGCGCACCGGCCGGATTGGGACGCATGGAGGTTTGCACGTAAGTCACAGGCGGTCGCGTTCAACGCTCCAGCAGACTCGCAGCAGGTTGTAAGGGAACCGGCAGCGTCCGTCGTGAGGAGCCGTGGGCACGAAATGGGCACACTTGGGCACAAACCGAGCGAAGCCCAGAGAATTACAGGCCTGTTATTTCGCAGGAAACGGCGTTTTGGCGCGCTGACGCAGGTCACGCCGAGGGTTCAAATCCCTAAGCCACCGCCAAACGTCTTCGTAGGCTGGCTGACGGTCATTCGCCGCGGCCCGACTTTCTGTGATCTGCGATATTTAGCCGCCATTTCCTCCTAGGGTGGCTTGCAACTAACACCCGATCGGCGCGGGCTAGCTTCGTTAATTCGATTGACGTTCCAACATTGGCGTCCTGGAAGCACTGGAGCCCGTATGACTAGCAACCCCCGCACCGCGCGCCACGCCCGTCGATGGGGCTTTGGTGTCGGCGTGGCCGGTGCCGCAGCGGCTGCCGCCATGATCGGTATGGCCGGCGCGCCGGTCGGTCGCGCCGACACCCCTGACGATGTGCTCGACCAAGCCATTAAAGACTTGACGCAAGCGGCCCAGGTGCTCGAGCAGGCCCCCCAGGCATCGCTCGACGCCCACGTACTCGCGGCCTTGACTCCCGAGGAAAACCTCATCGGAACCAGTGAGTCGTTCGCCTCCGCCCTCGAGGCCGACCAGGCCGGCCTCCCTGCCGCCGACCAAGCGGGTCTGGCGGATGCGGACCTTGCGGTGCTCCAAGCCGACAACGGGATACTCGACGCCGCTAACGGATTCTTCACAGCTGACCAAGCCGGAGAGCTGTCTAGTTGGGCGTCGGCTCTGCCAACCGAGTTCACAACGCTTAACGCCGATTTCGGCGAGATCAGCGCCATATTCAACGTGGGTCTCGTCGAACTCGGTGCCGAGTTCTTCAATGCCATCGGCGTTCCGGACATCTTCCTCCCCTGACCCAGTTCGACCGCTTCTATCCAGTCGACGAAAAGGGTTGAGTGTCAGTCGGTTCGACAGCCTTCATGGCGTAATTCGTTGACCTCGAAATAATCTGGTGGCGATCGGGTTTCGGAGACGTCGTTCTCGAAACGCATAACCCGGCTCGGACTCTTGTTTTCTGAGAAAATCTCAGGGGCAGTTGAGCGGTCATATCCGCGGGGAGTCGCCATGAGACTCAAACGTCAGGTCGGTCGTTGGCTCATCATCGCGCTGTGCGCTGCGGCGTCGGTGACGCTGCCGGCAATGTTCTGGGTCCCGATCGCGCGGGCAGACACCTCGACCCCATCCTGGGGCTCTTCGGACCCCTCGGGGGACTGTTCACCAGCTGAGGAAGGTGGCCCGGTTGCGCCATCGAGTAGGGTCGAACCATCAGGGCCGCCGGGGGCCTTTGCTGCAGATGACCGCACAACTGCTGGGGAGGAGTTGTGGACCTCGTACTTGGCATGTCGATGGCACCGTCGACACTCCGCATGGTGCTGGTCGAAGGGAAAGACGGTGACGGCGCCACCGTCGACCAAGATGGTTTCCCGGTTGCCACCGCGGCGAACACCGGTAACGCAGCAACGCTGACTGCGGCCAACCAGGCGATGGCAGCGATCCTGGGCACCCGGGAAGGCGCCACCCAGGGCGGCTATCGGCTGGCATCGACCGGCGTGACCTGTGCGGATCCCGTCGAGGCCGATGCGTTGCGCGATGCGTTGGCCGCCCACCGGGTGGAAAACATCATGCTGGTCTCGGCCTTTCTGGCGGCGGCCGCGCTGGCACAGTCGTTCGGTACCACCATCGGCTACGTCCACACCGGGTTGCTTTTCATCGAGCCGGAGTGCGCGACGCTGGCTGTCGTCGACTCCGCGAACGGTTCGATCACCGATGTCCGCAAAGCGCCCCTTCCGGTTGACGACGCGGACGCCGTGGCTGAGCTGAGGGCGATGGCCGCCGATGTGGGCGGGCTGACACCAAGTCCGCAGGGCCTTTTCGTGGTGGGATCCGACGGTGTTGACGTCGGGTTGATCAAGGCGGAACTCGAGGCCGCGACTCCGCTGACCGTCAGCGCGCCTACCGAGCCCGGATCGGCGCTGGCTCGTGGTGCGGCGCTGGCGTCCGCGCACGCACCACTGTCCGATTGGTCGACCTCGGCCGTGGCGTATGCCCAAGATCCCGGCACCGGAGCGGCGGACCCGGTTGTGGCGGTTGACGATGTCGTTGGAGGGACGGGCAGCCAACAACGCGCTTACAGCGCCGAGCCGGCAGCCGACTTGTATACGGCTCCCAGGGACGGAGATTTCTGGGCCGAGGAAACCGATCCGGGCCGCCGGCCGTTCCTGGTGGCCCTCGGGGTGCTGATGGTCTTCGTTTTCGGCGTCGCGGCGCTGACCATCTCGCTGGCGCTCGATATCCGTCCGTCGGTCAGCAACCGGCCCAGCCTCGGGAAAGCTGTCGTGGTTCCGGCCAGGCCGACGCCGCCACCGGCGCAGCCCCCGGCCGTTCCGGCGGTGGCCCCCGTCGCCCCGGCGGCGCCCGCGCCTGCCCCGGCCGCGCCGGCGCCTGCTCCGGTGGCACCGGCAATTCCGCCGGTCATACCGGTGCCGATCGCTCCGATACCCGGGCCAGGCCCGCTGGGGCCGCCGCCAGTGTTCGGGCCCGGGCCGCTGGCGCCGGGTCCCCCGCACGGCCCGCCCGGTTTTGGTCCAGGCCTCCCGGGCATCCCGCACGGCCCGGGTCCGGGTCTCCCCGGCATCCCCCACGGTGGCGGCCCGGGTCTTCCGCACCTTCCGGGTCTTGGGGGATTTCACCTGTGATCGCTTCGGGCTAAACCGCCANATCGGTGCGAGCATTCGGCTAAATCCGCTTCACGCCAGGGCTTTAATGAGGCGATGGAGCTGATGTCGCCCACCGACTCGATTTTCCTGCTGACCGAAACACGCGAGCACCCCATGCACGTCGGCGGCTTGCAGCTATTCCGGCCGCCGGAGGGCGCCGGACCGGAATTCGCCCGCGAGGCCTACGACTCTCTGGTCGCCAACCACGATTTCCAGCCCACCTTCCGCAAGCGACCTGCCTGGGTTGTCGGCGGACTCGCCAATGTCGCTTGGGCTTACGACGACTCGGATGACGTCGACATCGACTATCACGTGCGGCGCTCGGCGCTGCCGTCACCGGGGCGGATCCGCGAGCTGCTCGAGCTGACCTCGCGGTGGCACAGTGGCCTGCTCGACCGGCACCGCCCGCTGTGGGAGGCGCACTTCGTCGAGGGGTTGAGCGATGGCCGGTTCGCCTTCTACAGCAAGTTCCACCACTCGTTGATCGACGGCGTTTCGGCGCTGCGTCTTATGCAGCGGAGCTTGTCGACTGATCCTGATGATCCTGAGCTGCAAGCGATTTGGAATCTGCCGCGCCGCCAAAAACAGAGCCATTCGTCCGACCGGTCGCGGTGGCAGGCTTTGAGACAGACGGTGGGATCCGTTGCGGCGTTTGGGCCTTCGACATGGTCGCTGGCCCGCGCTGCGCTGGTGGAGCAGCAACTGACGCTCCCGTTCGCCGCGCCGCGCACCATGCTCAACGTCCCGATCGGCGGCGCGCGCCGTGCCGCTGCGCAGTCCTATTCGCTGGACCGCGTCAAAGCCATCAAGCGGGCCGCCGGGGTGACCGTCAACGATGTCGTCCTGGCGATGTGCTCCGGTGCGCTGCGCTACTACCTGCTCGATGAGCAGGCGCTGCCGGACACTCCGCTGGTCGCCATGGTGCCGGTGAGCCTGCGGACCGCGGAAGAAGCCGACAGCGGCGGCAACATGGTCGGCAGCATCCTGTGCAATCTGGCCACCGACGTCGAGGATCCGGCCAAGCGATTGGAGGCGATCAGCGAGTCGATGCGGGGCAACAAGAAGGTGTTCTCCGAACTGCCTCGGCTGCAAGCTTTTGCGTTGTCGGCGTTTATGTTGGCGCCGCTGGGCCTGTCCGCGCTACCGGGCTTCGTCTCGTCGGCGCCGCCGCCGTTCAACATCGTCATCTCCAACGTGCCGGGGCCGACCGAGCCGATGTACTGGGGAGGCGCCCGTCTCGAAGGCAACTACCCGCTGTCGATTGCGCTGGACGGGCAGGCGTTGAACATCACGCTGGTCAACAACGCCGACAACATCGATTTCGGCTTGGTCGGATGCCGGCGAAGTGTGCCGCACCTGCAGCGTCTGCTGGGTCACCTGGAAAGCTCGCTGAAAGATTTGGAGCGCGCGGCGGGAGTCTGACTGTCGATGCCCAAGCTGAGCGCGGGGCTGCTGTTGTATCGGGTGCGCGACGACGTCGTCGAAGTCCTCATCGGGCATCCGGGCGGGCCGTTTTGGGCTCGCAAGGACGACGGCGCCTGGTCGATCCCTAAGGGTGAGTACGCGCAAGGCGACGACCCGTGGGCAGCCGCGCAACGCGAATTCGAAGAGGAGATCGGGCTGCCGCCGCCGGCCGGCCCGCGGATCGAGTTCCCACCGCTGAAGCAGCCCAGCGGCAAGATCGTCACCGCGTTCGCCGTGCGAAGCGATCTCGACCTCGCCGATGCGCACAGCAATACCTTCGAACTCGAGTGGCCCAGGGGATCCGGGAGGATCCAGGCCTTCCCCGAGATCGACCGGGTCGATTGGTTCCCGGTGGCGCAGGCCCGGACCAAGCTGCTCACCGGCCACCGTCCTTTCCTGGATCGATTGATGGCAGACCCCGCGCTCGCCGGCTTACGGGAGGGTTAATGAACCTGGCGTATGTTCACACTCATGCAGACGCTGCGAACGCCAGATGACCGCTTCACTGACTTACCCGGATTCCCCTACACCCCAAACTATTCCGACGTCTCAGACGATGACGGCGGGACGCTTCGGATCGCGTGGGTGCAAGACGGCCCGGACAACGCCGACCCGGTGCTCATGCTGCACGGCGAGCCGTCGTGGTCGTACCTCTACCGCAAGATGGTTCCGGTACTGACCGCGGCCGGGCATCGCGTCATCTGCCCGGACTTGATCGGTTTCGGTCGTTCGGACAAGCCGACGCGCATCGAGGATCACACCTACGCGCGCCATGTCGAGTGGGTACGGGCCTTGGCGTTCGACATCTTGGACCTGAACCGGGTCACCCTGGTGGGCCAGGACTGGGGCGGCCTGATCGGATTGCGGTTGGCCGCTGAGCATCCCGAACGCTTCAGCAGGCTGGTCGTCGCCAACACCGGGTTGCCGACCGGCGATATCCCGATGCCGGAAATCTGGTGGCAGTTCCGCGCGGCGATCCAACGGGCACCGTCGATCGATGTCGGTCGGTTCGTCCAGGGAGGTTGTCGGCGGCCGATGAGGGACGAGGTGCGCGCGGCCTACGACGCGCCATTTCCCGATGACAGTTATTGCGCTGCACCGCGTGCCATGCCCGGGTTGGTGCCGACGTCACCGGATGACCCGGCGGCGCCGGCCAACCGCTCGGCATGGGCAAAGCTGTGCGCGAGTACGACGCCGATGTTGGTCGCTTTCAGTGACGGCGACCCGATCACCGGCGGAATGGCGCCGATCCTTCAGCGCGAAATGGCCGGCGCACAGGGGATCGATCACCNNGTCGTGCACGATGCCGCGCATTTCCTCCAAGAGGACGCCGGGGAAGAACTCGCCGGCTATATCGTCGAATTCCTGCGCAGCTGAACTACGTCAGCAGGACACTCGCAGCTCGAAGGGCTCCGTCGTTCGTCGAGTCGGCGCGGCGTCGGCGTAACCGACCGCGGTACCGGCGATGCGGTAGGTGGGACCGGTCATGGCGACCGCGGCTTCGCCCTGCAAATGGCGGTCGTAGCTGCCGGTGAAGCCGTCGAAGTCGTGGAACCGGACGAACTCGGCGAGCAGTTTGTTGGCGTTGGAGAGCATCACCGTCACACCCGAGGATTGGTTGCCGGTCCGGATTGTCCGCATCCATTCGATGGACTCACACTGCACCGCAGCAGTGACCTGCGCGGTACTGCCATTGACGCTGAGTTCGGCAGTGCCGGCCGGCAACGTGCCGGGTGCGGGCCGGTGCGCTGGTTGTGTTGAGCAGCCAGCGGCGCTGGCGATCACCACAGCCGAGGCGACGACGAGCCATCTACCATTCACACCGGGAATCTAGCGGTGCGGCTCCTTCCTGCACAATGTGTGCATGACGAGTGTGTCGAGTGTCGCCGAGTCGCAGGCACTTCTGCTGCAGCTACTGGACCCGGCTAACCGTGCCGACCCGAATCCGGTGTACAAGCAGTTCCGGGACCGCGGCCCAGTGCGGCTGCCGGACGCCAACCTCACCGTTTTCTCGTCCTATCGCGACTGCGACGAGGTGCTCCGGCATCCGTCGTCGTCCGTCGACCGGCTCAAGTCGACGGTCGCGCAGCGCGCGCTAGCTGAAGGCGTCGACATGCGCCCGGACGGAACTCCCATGTTCCTGTTTCTCGACCCACCCGATCACACCCGGTTGCGCAAACTGGTCAGCAAGGCGTTCGTGCCCAAGGTCGTCAACGAGCTGCAACCCGAGATCGCCGGGCTGGTCAATGGATTGCTCGACCGCATCGCCGAACGGGGCCGGTTCGACGTCGTCAGTGATCTGGCCTACCCGTTGCCGGTGGCGGTCATCTGCCGGCTGCTGGGCGTTCCACTGGAGGACGAGCCGGAGTTCGGCCGCGCGTCGGGGCTGCTGGCCGAGGCGCTGGACCCGTTCTTCGTGATCACCGGCGAGCCCTCGGAGGGCATGAAGAAGCGGCTTGACGCTCGTCAGTGGTTGCGGGAATACCTGAAGGACCTGATCCACCAACGCCGCTCACAAACCGGCGACGATCTGATGTCGCGGTTGATCGCGGTGGAGGAGTCCGGCGATCAGCTGACTGAGGACGAGATCGTCTCGACCTGCAGCTTGCTGCTGGTTGCCGGGCACGAGACCACCGTGAACCTGATCGCCAACGCCATATTGGCGATGTTGCGCTACCCCGCGCAGTGGGCGGCGCTGGGCGGGGATGCGGATCGCGCCACGGCGGTCATCGAAGAGACGCTGCGCTACGACCCGCCCGTTCAATTGGTGGCCCGAATTGCCGCTGACGACATGATGATTGGGGATACCCGGGTACCCAAGGGCGACGCCGTGATGCTGCTGCTGGCCGCGGCTGGGCATGACCCGGAAGAGTTCGAGCGGCCGGAGACCTTCGATCCCGACCGAAAAGCTCTCCGGCACTTGGCATTCGGAAAGGGCCTGCACTACTGCCTGGGTGGTCCGCTCGCCCGGCTGGAGGCCGCTGTCGCGCTCTCGGCGGTGACGGCACGCTTCCCCGAGGCGCGGCTGGACGGTGAACCGGCCTACAAGCCGAATGTCACGCTACGAGGACTGTCCTCACTGGCCGTTGCGGTGTAAACGTTCACCGAATGTCCCTAATCGCAACACCACCCACGGCGAAAATCAGACCTGGCGGCGAATGTCAAGGAGGTGGTGTTGTGCCTCGTGCATCGTATGTATTGCGACCCACCGCAACGAGCGTTGGCAAGTCTCTGGGTAGTGGTAAATAACTGTGCGATTCCAGTCGTCGGCGGTCAGTCGGGCGAGGACATTGCTGAACATCTGTGCCGCGTCCCCGAGTTGGCGGGCCACATCCTCGGGCTCCTGCTCGGCATACCCGTCGTGCACGACCCGCTCGTCACGTCCCGACGGGGGACAGTCCGGCTGATCCATGCGGCGGGCCGCAAGTACCCGCTCGCGCTGGACGAGCAACATGTCGCGCAGATGGCAGCCATACTCCAGCGGCGACCACACACCGGGCTGCCGCCGCGATCGCAAGTTGACGTCGCGGGCGAGCAAGATTGCCACGACCTCAGCGACCCGCGCCCGAATCTTCCACTCAACTGCCGCTGACTGACTCAGGTCGTAAATGAAACCGCAGTCCGCGCATTGGTCCGGCACTCCACTATCACCCGCCAGTGCGTGGGCCGAGCCCAGGGACGATTTCGCCGAGACGAAAGATGACCGGGGTTTCGAGTTGAGAGTAGGTACATGACCGTGGATCGCGATCGGGGCGCCAGCGGTTGAATTGGGCTGTGTGGCGGAATCTTTCACCTTCCATGTGGTCGTAACGGACTTCGACCACCCGTTCGGGTTGCAGCGGCACGAACGAAAGGTCCTTGCCGGCGTTCCAGCGGGAGAATTCGTTCTTACGCGGTGTGCGTTCACCGGCTTGGTGGGCAGCCCAATTCCACGGGTGGCCATCGAAATCGACAACCAGCGGCTGCAGGTCGGTGAACAATCGCCGCCGCTCGGCCATCGGAAACGCGCCGATGACGCCGACCGATGCGAGGGTTCCGTCGTTCTTGTAGAGCCCGAGCAACAGCGAACCGATCGCGTCGCCGCCCGACTTGTGCACGCGATACCCGGCGACCACGCAGTCGGCGGTGCGCTCGTGCTTGATCTTGAACATGACGCGCTTGTCCGGCTGGTAGGTGATTCCCAGCGGCTTGGCGACGACGCCGTCGAGTCCGGCGCCCTCGAACTCGTCGAACCAGCGCTGCGCGGTCGTCATATCGGTGGTCGCAGGCGTGACGTGAATCAAGCGGCCGGGCTCGGCCGCCGAAGACACAGCGTCGACCAGGGCGGCGCGGCGCTCGGAGAATGGCCGCCCGGTGTAGTCGTCATCGCCGAGGGCGAGCAAGTCGAACGCGATGAAGGAGGCCGGCGTCTTCTCGGCGAGCATCCGCACCCGCGAATCGGCCGGGTGGATGCGCTGTTGCAGCGCCTCGAAGTCCAAGCCGTGGTCGGTGGCGATGACAATCTCGCCGTCAAGCACGCACCGCTTCGGCAACTCGGCCTTGGCCGCCGCGACCAGTTCGGGAAAATAGCGGGTCATCGGCCGCTCGTTGCGGCTGCCCAGCTCGACCTGATCGGTGTCGCGGAAGCAGATGGACCTGAACCCATCCCACTTCGGCTCGTAGGACGAATCGGGTGGGATCGACCGCACCGACTTGGCCAGCATCGGCGAAACGGGCGGCATCACGGGCAAGTCCATCATCACATTGTGCTGGAATCGGGATATGGCAGCTGCAGCGGAGGAACTCGACGTCGACGGGATCGCGGTCCGGCTGACCAATCCGGACAAGGTGTATTTCCCCAAGCTGGGAGCCAACGGAACGAAACGCACACTGGTCGAGTACTACCTGGCGGTGGCACGTGGGCCGATGCTTGCCGCGCTGCGGGACCGCCCAACCCATTTGCAGCGCTTTCCCGAGGGCATTGACGGCGAGGAGATTTACCAGAAGCGGATTCCGCAGCACCACCCCGACTACTTGGAGACGTGCCGGATCACGTTTCCGTCGGGGCGAACGGCCGACGCCCTGAAGGTGACCCATCCCGCCTCCATCGTGTGGGCGGCGCAGATGGGCACCGTCACCCTGCATCCGTGGCAGGTGCGCTGCCCGGACACCGAGCACCCCGACGAGTTGCGCATCGATCTGGATCCGCAACCCGGCACCGCCTTCGCCGAGGCCCGGTCGGTCGCGGTCGATGTACTTCGCCCGCTGCTCGACGAACTCGGACTGGTCGGCTACCCGAAGACGTCAGGGGGTCGCGGTATCCACGTGTTCCTGCGGATCAAAACGGACTGGGATTTCATCGCGGTGCGCCGGGCCGGCATCGCGCTGGCGCGCGAGGTGGAACGCCGTGCACCGGATGCGGTGACGACCTCGTGGTGGAAGGAAGAGCGTGGCGAGCGCATCTTCATCGACTTCAACCAGAACGCTCGCGACCGCACGTTCGCGTCGGCCTACTCGGTGCGGCGCACCGCGATCGCGACGGTGTCGACGCCGCTGACGTGGGACGAGCTGGCCAGCGCGGACCCGGACGACTACACCATGGCGACCGTGCCCGACCTGGTATCCCGCCGCGAGGACCCCTGGGCCGACATGGATTCGGTCGATCAGTCGATCACGCCGTTGCTGGAGATGGTCGCGGCCGACGAAGAACGCGGACTCGGCGATCTGCCGTATCCGCCCAACTACCCGAAGATGCCGGGGGAGCCCAAACGCGTTCAGCCGAGCAAAGATACCGACCGGAAGAAGTAGCGCTAGAGCTTGTGCGCCACGAACGTTGCGGCCTGGTTGGTCGCATCGGGAACATAGCCCAGGTGCGCGATGATACTGCCGCCCTCAGCGCAGATATTGTCATCGGGAAGGCAGATTTCGATGGTCTTCGGGCTGTAGCTCGGGTTGATCGCCGGAATTTGGTTGTCCGACAACTGTTTTGCATAGCTGCTCTGCGGATTCCCGAACAAGGCAACGGCGGCAACGTGATTGGCGACCTGCGAGGACAGCTGGTGGCTGGTCATGTCCATGACGCCCGCGCCCTGCGAATATCCCCCGAGCACAATTTTGGTGTTCGGGCAGTTCGCGGCCGTGCCCTGGACGTGGGCGACCGCATCGCCGGCACCGGCATGCGCGCTGTTGACGTAATCGTTGGTCGCCGGGTAGTCCACCGGGTAGAGATTCACCGTCTTTCCGGGAAGCTGCCCGGTGAGCGAGTCGGTGAAGGCCTGGCCAGGTCCGCCCGGGCCGACGGGTTCACCGGTGCCGCGCGCGAACACCACTTCGGCGTCCGGACATCCGTCGGCTCCCGCAACAGACATGGCGGTCGGAGCACTGAACAGGGTCAAAACCATCAGCGGCGCACTAGCAATGCCGCGGCCGATGCTGCGTCTGGTCATCTTTGAATGCTGCCATCTTTTTGATCCGCAGGGCTCGGTACAGGTAATAGCATCACGTCATGATCGCATCGCAGCGTGGCGATGTAGTTCTGCTTGAAGCCGACAACGGTCTGCCACGTGGCGTCCACGGGGCCGCCGACCCGCGTTTTGCCAGTGTGATCCGGATATTCGCCGGGCTGTTTCCGGGTCGCCGGTTTGGTGGCGGGACCCTGTCGGTTTACATCGAAGGCAAGCCGGTTGTCGACGTCTGGCTGGGGTGGTCAGACCGGGCCGGCGAAGTGCCATGGACGGCCGATACCGGCGCGATGGTGTTCTCCGCGACGAAGGGTGTCGCGTCCACGGTGATTCACCGGCTGGTCGACCGGGACCTGCTGTCCTACGACTCGCCGGTTGCCGAGTATTGGCCGGAGTTCGGCGCGAACGGCAAATCCGACATCACCGTCCGCGACGTCTTGCGGCATCGATCCGGGCTGTCGCATCTGAAGGGTGTCAGCAAGACGGAGTTGATGGATCACCGCCTGATGGAGGAGCGGCTGGCCGCGGCACCGGTCGACCACCTGCGCGGCGCCCCGGCGTATCACGCGCTNACGTACGGNTGGCTGCTTTCNGGGCTGGCCCGAGCGGTCACCGGTGTGGGTATGCGCGAGCTGGTTCGCACAGAGCTGGCCCAACCGCTCAACACGGATGGCCTTCATCTNGGCCGGCCTCCGGCCGACGCGCCGACCANGGTCGCGCAGATTCTGGCCCCGCAGAGCACCCGGCCCAACCCGGTGTTCAACTTCGTCGCACCAAGGGTGGCCGGGCTGCCATTCTCGGGAGCATTGGGCGCAATGTATTTCCCTGGTATCAAATCGTTTGTACAGGGCGATATCCCGTTCCTCGACGGAGAGGTCCCCGCCGCCAACGGTGTTGTCACCGGCCGTGGCCTGGCGAAGATGTACGCCGCACTGGCCAATGGCGGCAGCATCGACGGAACACAGTTCCTGTCGGCTGAGTTGGTGGACGGCCTGATCGGCAAGCCGCGGGCGTTGCCTGATTTGAACATGATGGTGCCGATGCCGTTTCACCTCGGCTATCACGAATCGCCGATTCCCGGTCTCCTCAAGGGTTTCGGCCATATCGGCCTGGGCGGAACGCTCGGATGGGCCGATCCCGAGACCGCCAGCGCTTTCGGTTACGTCCACAATCGGCTCCTGACACCGATGGTGTTCGACATGGCATCGTTCGCGGGTCTGGCCCGTCCGCTGCGCAATGCGATCACCGCCGCCCGCCAGGCCGGTCCTCTCGAGGTGCCGCAGTTCGGAGCCACCTACGGCAAGCAGCGGAAGCGGGCCGTGTCGGGCAGGCGCTAGGGCTGATCCAGTAGACGCAACGGGTGCAGGCCGTCGACCGCTCCGACGAACGGCGGGTGGATGCTGTAGCCGAGCATGCGGCGAAGGTCGTCGGAGACCTCCCGGGCAATATCGCGCGAGATCGACAGCGTGAAGGCCTCCATCGGCCGCAGCCACGGTTGACAGTATTGAGCGGTGACGGCAAGACGATCGCGGCTCGTCGTGTTGGCGCCTCCGCCGTGCCAAAGGGTGCCGACGAAGAAGACGCACGAACCCGCGGGCATCACGACCGGTAGCGATCGATCATCCGGGCCCGGTCGCCGCTTGCCCCAGCGGTGGCTGCCGGGGAATAGGACGGTCGAGCCGTTGTCGGCGGTGAAGTCGTCGATCGCCCAGATCGTCGCGGCCGCCAACGGAGCCCGCGGACGTGGAACTGGGTAGAACCCGTCGTCATGGTGAGCCAGCTGCGCGGCCTCTCCGGGCTGAATGTTGATGGCCTGCAACGCCGAAAGCAGATAGTTGGGCATCAGCAACCGGTCCAGCACCGCTAGCACCCGTGGATGATCGGCAAGCCGATCGCACACCCGCGTCCTGCTCAGCACGCTGTAGATGCGCTGAGTACTCCGCCCCTCAAACGAATTGCGGCCGGTGTGCCCCAACCACGGACACACCACGTCACGGATCTGCCGGCAGTCCTCGGCGCTGAGCAGGTTCTCCCAAATGACGTAGCCGTCGCGGTCGAGGGCCGCCATGTCAGCCTCGACGATCGCCGGATCGACCGAAGCCCCGCTGGTGGGCGTCCACTTGTGCCGAAGCGCCAGATCGCCCCTGAGGTCTTCCAGTGTTGTGACGGACTCGTCGTCAGCGTTCATCTGAACCGTTCATCTGCACTCAATCTTTACGCTTTGGCTACACCCTAACTCCGCGAACACGCCCATTGTCAGCAGCCGAGCGCCTTATCCTGGGAAATCAGGAAATTCGGGGGCGAGCGGCGGAGGGTCGGATGACGGCCATGACGGCTTGCCGCACGTGTGGGGCTGACCTCCTGGACAACGTGCGGTTCTGTCACGGATGCGGATCAGCGGTGGCCGCGTCCGATACTCCCGGTGCGCATCAGCAGGAGACCGTGATGTTCGCCGATGTCTACTCGGCGCGCGAGCGGGCACGGCAGGGCGATCGCGACGGCGCAATACCGTTGATCCGCGCCGGGGTCGATCGATTGTTCGGCGAGGAACCGTTGCAGGGCGCGGGCATTCCCGCGACGGGTGTGCTGGTCGAAACGCTGCTCGAAGCCGGCACCGAGAGTGACCTCGCCGAGGCCGAGGCCACGATCGAGCGGTTCGCGGCGGCACCGACCGAGGAGTCGGCGTTACGCGAGGTCTGGCTGCTGCGGCTGCGCGCCCTGTTGGCGCTGGCGCGCGGCGAAGGTGTGAAATACCTGGGCTTCCTGAATCGCTACCGCAACATGGCGACATCGCTTGGCTTCGAGGGGCACATCGCCTGGGCCGAAGCGATGCCATGACACCGGTCGGCAACCTGGTCAAACCCGGCCCGAAAATGCCTGGTCATCGGTAATCTTCCGGACATGCTGTCGGCGGCCTTGCGTGACATGCAATGGCGAAGGCGGCGCCTCGTCATCGCGATCGTCAGCACGGGATTGATCTTCGCGATGACGCTCGTTCTGACCGGCCTTGCGAATGGCTTTCGGGTGGAGGCGCAGCGGGCCGTCGACTCCATGGGCGTCGACAGGTTCGTGGTTAAGGCCGGCGCTACCGGACCGTTCCTGGGTGCCACGCCATTCGCCGAGGCTGATCTGGCCCGGGTCGCCGGTGAACCCGGTGTCGCGGCCGCGGGCCCACTGGCCACCGCGGATTTGACGATAAAGGAAGGCGCATCAACGCGAAACACCACAGCCTTCGGCGCGCCGGAGCGCGGGCCCGGCATGCCGGGTGTCTCGCAGGGTCGGGCACCGTCGACGCCGGACGAGGTCGCGGTGTCGAGCACGCTGGGCGTGCACGTGGGCGACGATGTCCAGATCGCCGCGCAGGCGGTGCGAGTCGTCGGCATCGTGCCCAATTCCACCGCACTGGCGAAGAGGCCCAACATCTTCCTGACCACCGAGGGACTGCAGCAACTGGCGTACAACGGGCAGGCGCTGGTCACGTCCATCGGGATCGTCGGCGTACCGCGACAGCTCCCGGACGGATACCAGGCCCTCGATCGAGCGGCCGGTGTCGACGACTTACTGCGTCCGGTGAAGTCCCCCGCGGGTGCGATCTCAATCATGGCCGATTTGCTGTGGATCGTGGCGGTGCTGATCGTCGGATCATTGGTGTACCTCTCCGCACTTGAGCGCCTGCGCGACTTTGCAGTGTTCAAGGCGATCGGCGTGCCGACGCGGTCGATCCTGGCGGGGCTCGCGCTGCAGGCGATCATCGTCGCCCTGCTCGCGGCGGCACTGGGCGTCATCCTTGCGCAGCTGCTGGCACCGTTGTTCCCGATGGTCGTCGTCATCCCGATGCATGCCTACCTAGCACTACCGGCAATCGCGATTGCGGTCGGTCTGCTGGCCAGCGTCGCCGGGCTGCGGCGCGCGGTGGCGGTCGACCCCGCGCTTGCGTTCGGAGGTCCTTGAGCGGTGGGCGGTCTCAGCATCCAAG
>JGI12627J18819_10000362_pt1 | contig 14847 bp, 12 predicted proteins | sample TexAe_OM1H0_M2_FD_18819 | JGI IMG/M metagenome (IMG submission 18819)
TCGATGTCTGCAACTTTGCGCTTAAGGGCGGCAGCTGCGGCCCATGCAGGAAAGATGCTGCCAGAGATGCTTCCGGCTTCGAGAAGGCGGCGATCCTCATCGGCTAGCCGATCGAACTGTAGTCCGATGACCCCCGCGAGGCCGTCGGGAACACCAAGCTCAATTTCGCCAAGGGCCTGATTGAGGATTACCTCTCCATTTTCGGTGCGCAGAATGCGCTGCTCGCGGAGGTGATCGAGCATTGCGCTCATGTACAACGGATTTCCGTTGGAGTGCTGATGAATCAGGCCGTCGAAACCCGCGGGTAATTTATCGGTGCACAGTTTCCAGCGGAGGAAGTCCCTTACGGCCATTTTATCCAGCGCGGCGAGGCGCAGTTCTTCGCTGCGGCGGCTGGTTGCCAGGTCCTGCTGCAGAAGACGCAATGGATGGTGCAACTCGACATCTGCCGGGCGATAGCTGTTGAGCAGCATAATTTTCGCAGGGGTTCTGCGGCGGGCGAGCGCGGAAATAAGGTCGAGGGTTGCAGTGTCGGCCCAGTGAATGTCTTCGAAGATGAGGAGCAGGGCTTCGGTCTGGCCGAGCGACTCCAGCGCCTCGCAGATTTCGCCAATGGAAGGCGCAGCCGCTCCGTTCTGAGCAAACCATCGTCGCATGGCCGCAACCAAAAGCGTGCGCGCTTTTGTGTCCTCATCAGAACACAGCCCATTCAGAGCTTCTCGGACGGGATAGTAACTCTCTTTGCCTGCAAACCCTTCGAGAGACTGGCCGCGGCCGATGCGCACCGGCAGATGTTCTTCGCATACGCGAGCGCAGAATGCGTCAATCAGAGCCGTTTTTCCGATGCCGGTTTCGCCAGTCAGAAATAGAGTCGGCCGCTCTGAGTTCCGAGCCCGGCCTAGTTGCGCGTGCAAGGCCGCCAGATCTTTCTCGCGGCCGACAAAACCTGCATGCGCTCCGGACGCGTTATTGTCGTGGGTCACGGTTGCGAGAAAGCGGTAGCCGCGCTTGGGAACAGTTTCGATGAATTGGGGGTTCGCGGGGTCGTCGCCGAGTAGTTTGCGCAGTTCCAGGACATACGTTCGCAGTACTTGAGGCTGCACGTATGTATCGGGCCATAATGCTTCGAGCAATTCATCATGCGTGACGAGGCGCTGTGGATTTTCCACAAGGTAGCGCAGGACGCTGAATGGACGCGGGGTAAGCGTAAGACGCTGGTTGCGGTGCCACAGACACTCGTTAGCAGGGTCAAGCTGAAATGCGCCAAATTTTTGCATCTGACCGAATGGACTCACTTGTACAAGCTTCAGTTAGCAGATGAACCACCATCCGTCACAATTCCAGAATCGATTGTGGTTCTTACACTTACGAGCTGAGTTCCGTAGAAATGTGAATCGAGCAATGTCCGGCTGTGGACAATCTGTCCACAAAGGGACATAGGGACCCCGTGAGCGGTAATCGTTCCCCGGAATATCCATATTCTAGCTCAGCGTACGGTTTGCGCTCTCCAGTCCGGTGTTCTGCGGCGGGAAAGCAATTGCATCGTTATGGCGAAGGCCGGAATGAGGAAAACAATGGAGCCAATCACCCACATGAAGGCTCCGGCGGCGGCCTGATCGGCAAGCGCGCTGATGCCGAACATCCGCGGCTGCTCTCCATAGCTGGGGTACGCGAGTCGTCCCGCAAATACAAGAGATGCGGATATGACGGTGTTGACCAGATCCGCGCCGAGCAGATAGGGAAGCAGGATCCAGCGCGAGGTTTGCAGGCGGCTGGGCCACGGTTCAATGATGGGCCACCAGAACAGAACACTGCTGAAGAAGAAGCAAGCGTGTTCCANGTTGTGGATGTTCTCGTTGGCGAGCGCTGCCTCATAGGCCGCTGGAATGTGCCAGCCGATGTAGGCGAGATTCATGAGAAGCCATGCGGCCTTTGGCCGGACGAGCGCGTGGAAAAAGTCTCGCAGCCAGCGAAGACGTATCAGGGGGCCGAGCACGCGACGAACAAACCAGTGTGGGAGCCCGCGCAGCATGGGCACTACGGGGGATCCGAGGACAATGAGCGGCGGCGCGATGGACATGAGCACGAAGTGCTGTGCCATGTGCACGACGAGAAGGCGGTCACTAAAGGTATCGAGCGGAGAGGAGACGGCGACGACCAGAGAGAGAATGCCTGCGATGAAGCACGCCCATCGCCAGGGTGGGAATTGAAGGGGCCGGGTCTCGCNGATACGCAGGAAACCGAAGGTGTAGATCACGCTAACGAGCGCCAGTGTGGTGCACACCACGGGTGGGAAATCCCACATGGCGAAGAAGTCACGGAACACGGCTTATTTTCCGTCCGGTTTTTTCGTGGTGGACGTTCCAGGTTCGGGACTGGTTGAGCCTACAGATTCGTAGTTCGACGGCGTGATACCGGCAGCGGCTTCTGCGGCATCCGTAGCCGACGGCTGACCGGGAGGATGCAGGGTGTCGAGGAACTGCACCAGCGCAGTCACTTCGGGCGGAGACAGATTCTTACCATAAGCGGGCATATTGCCGCCTCCCTGCACCACCTGGCGGATGAGTTGATCCTCAGTTAACCGCGTGGCGACAGAATCGAGCGCAGGGCCCCGCTGGCCGCCGTGTCCCCCGATGGAGTGGCAGTTGCGGCACTGCTTGGACTGGAAGACGACGGCTCCCTGCCGTTCGACCGGCCTCAAATTCTGGAGGTCCTGTGCCGGGATCGTATCGCTGCTCCACGCATTCATCTTCGGGCTCCATGGCGTGTATGTCCCGAGATTAGTGAATACGCCCCAGAGCACCGCGACGGTAACCAGCACCAGCACGGCGATTGGCCGGCGGCGCCAGCTCTTTTCCCCTTCTCCGGCGAAGAGCGGCAGCGCGAGTAACAAGACGATGGCCAGTATTGGCGCGATCAGAATGAATGGCGTTTCGAGACTTGGAGGGAGATAGGAGAGGACGGCGTAGATCCACAGGAAGAAGAAGTCCGGCTTGGGAACGGTCTGAATGATGCTGGGATTCGGCACGCCGGAAGGGCCGTAGGGGCCGAAGACGGCGGCGCAGACGGCGACAGCAGCGATAACAGCTCCGGAAAAGAAAAAATCCTTCCAAAAAGCGCCGGGGAAAAATGGGATTCCGTCGCGGTGCGTGAGCTTCTCGTATTCTGCCACGTACGTTGCGCGGCGAACGATGCGTCCAGGCATGGGCCACTCATTGATTCCAAGCTTGAGAACCATCCAGACGTGGAGGCAGGCAAAGAGCAACAGGATCCCCGGGATGATGAAAACGTGCAACGCGAAGAAACGCGTGAGGGTCGCGCCCGCAATGATGGGGCCGCCTAGCATGATCTGGACGAGCGAGCCTCCGATCAGCGGCACTCGGCCCACAATGGAAGCTCCGATGCCGAGTCCCCAGTAGGAGTCCTGATCGAAGCGCAAAACTTGGCCAGTAAAGGCCATGCCAAGTGTCATGAGCAGGAGAAATACCCCGAGAATCCAAGTGAGCTCGCGCGGATACTTGTATGAGCCGAAGAGGAACACCTGCCCCATGTGGATGAGCACGACAGCGACCATGAAGTTGGACCCCCATCCGTGCATCGCACGCAAGAACCAGCCCAGAGGGAGCTGGTGGTTGAGCACGTTGAGGCTATTCCACGCTTCGCCTGCAGATGGGACATAAACGAGAGCGAGCAGAATCCCAGTGACAATCTGCAACATGAGCAGCGTGAATGCCGCGCTGCCGAAGACGTACCACCAGCTTGCGGTGTCCTTCGGAACCGGATGCAGAACTTCCTTCTTAATCGGTTCTTCGAGCTGAAGGCGCCGGTCGAACCAGTCGTAGGTTTGCTTTACCCAGCGCATGGACCGCATCCTTTGCAGCCGCTGTTGTTCAGAATGCGCAGGCTGGCTTGATTTGAAAGGGTGGGCATCTGTCCGGCGTCGATGTGAAGCTCGTTATTCACAACCTTATAGTCGTACGTGAAAAGGCCGCGCTCGGGAGGCCCTGAGGCGCGTCCTCCGTCGGCGTAGTAGACGCCGCCATGACATGGACACATGAAGAGTCCCGACTGCGGGAACCAGCGGACGGGGCAGCCGAGATGTGCGCAATTGATGGCAAAGACCTGAAACGCATTTGCGGAGACATGGCGCACCCAGCAGGCGGTCTGGTCGGTGGCTCCGTCCCAGGGATGGCTGTAGGGGTTGCTGTACGTGGCGAGGCGCGTTTCGCCAATTGGGAATTGATCGATCGGACCAAGCGATATCCAGGAATCATAGGCGCCCTGGCGACGGGCCGGGCCGAGCAGATAGCGCACGACGGGAGTGGCGATCGCGATTCCAATAACGATATTGAAGAATGCGCCGATCTTGAGCAGCAGCCAGCGGCGCGAAACCTCGCGCGGGTCGTCGCGAGTGATCTTCTGTTCCTCTTGTACGATGTCCGTCATAATTTTTTCCTCTACTGCTGCGGTTGCGAATAGGGCTGGCCCGGCGTCTGTGTGCGCTGCGAGGCGAGCCATGCAACAACATCGGTTACTTCCTGATCGGTGAGCGCGTGTCCCGGAACATATTGTTGCCAGTTTGGCTGTCCGATATCCGGGCGCCCGGCGACGATGATCGTGCGAAGTGTCTGATCGTTCACGAGGGCAAGAAACGTTGGATTTGCGATGCTCTGCGAGGGTTGCCGATGGCAGCGGGCGCATGCAGTCTGGTAAACCTGCTGGCCGCGTGCCGCGTTGCCCTGCAGTTCTGAAATGTATGGAGGCGCTATTGCGCTCGATACTGCGGACGTCTTCCAACTGGAGCGCATTCCGTGAACGAGCGCATCGACCTGGGCGTCCGTCAGGAAGCCACCAGCAGATTGCGCAAAGGCCGGCATCTGGGTGTCCGACTCGCCGTTGGCAATGATTTCCCGCAGTGTCGCATCGTCGACCCACGCCTGATAGTCGGGATTCGAGAGGTTGAACGAAGCTCCGTTCCTGCCATTGTCGCCGTGGCAACCGGCACAGTTCTCGCCATAGAGCGCGGCGAAGTTTGTGACGGAATCGGGGTTCGGAACCTCAACGCCGGTCTTGGGCGTGCCGGGCATTTGCTGACAGCCCGTCACGGCCAGCAGCAGAACCGAGCCGACGAGAACATGCGCTTTCATTTCTTTTCTTCCTCGCCGGGTTCACGGGTAAGGCCGGAGGCCTCGACGCCCATTCGCAAAATGAAGGGCATGGATTGTTCAGTTCGTATCTTCTCCTGTCGCGAAACTACCCACCCAGCGACAAGGCCGAAGGTAACCTGCGAAATGAGGAACCATCCCCAAGCGATATTTGCGTCGAGCACAGGGTTGATTGTGCCAAGGAAGGCATGGATGACGCCCGTCCAGAGAACGGGCGCGATGATGCCTCCCAAAATGATGGGGTGACGCGGCAGCATGGGCAGCATGGCTCCGTAGAGCAAGCCCACAAGAATACTGACGGCGACCTGAATCACGCATGCGATGAGCAAGCCTCCCCAATGGAACTGGGCGATATCGATGACGCTGGGATTGCTCCATTGGGTCACGCCTGCGCCGCCCAGCAGGTTTACCGGCCACCAGATGCTGTGATGACTGAGATATCCATAGAGCAGCGCGGGAGGGATCATGGCTATGCCCCCGGCGATTCCGCCCTTGATGCCGGAGAGGATGGGATAGGTTTCCAGCGGGAAGTGCTCGCGGTGGTGCTCGTCAACGATAATGTGCTCGACTTCCGGGCGCGCGGTCTCAATCACGATGTCTTGAACAATCACGGGAATATCCTCATGGGCTTCGTGCGGAAGCACCTGCCGGAACCATCCCACAACACCGGAGAGGGCGAGGACCGCGCCAAGCACGCTGACAGCGCCGTTGGTGACCATTCCCGCGAAGACCAGCGTAGTGCCGAAGGCCATCACGATCGGCCACGCGGTGGGAGCGGGGAGATGAACGGTTTCGACGTGCGTGCCCGATTTTTCTTCGTCGTTCATGGTTGCTTATCTCCCAACGATGTAAACCACGGTGAAGACGACGACCCAGATGGCATCGACGAAGTGCCAGTAAAGTGCCAATACCTGAATACGTTCGGAATGTTCATGGCGCACATGGCCGGTGAGGGTGAAGATGAGCACGAGCAGCAGCATCGACAGCCCCACGACGACGTGCGTTGCGTGCAGGCCGACCAGCGAGTAAAACGTTGTTCCAAAGAGGTTGGTACTTATGGTGAGGCCGTCGCGGTAGATCAGCTTGTGCCACTCGAATCCGGTTCCAACGATAAAAATCGCCCCAAGAATGAACGTAAGACCCCACCATGCCCCGAAGCGTTTGATCTGGCTGCGCTCGAGCGCCCGCTCCGCGAGCCAGATTGTGGCGCTGCTCGAGAAGAGGCAGATGGTGTTGAAGACAGGAACTTCAAGCACATCTTTCGGGGTCGGCCCTGACAGGCTGCGGCCGATGTAGTAGATGTAAGCGATAACAAAAATCGTAAAGATCGCCGACTCGCCGATGATGAGGCAGTACATGGCCACGCGTCCGCGGTAGGGAAGGTTCCAGGGCTGCTCGGGCGAGGTAAAAATATTGGGGGTCAGAGTAGTTGCGCTCATTCGTATTTCCAGTCTGGATCTTCGGGGTGCTTGAGGTCCCACAGCGGACGACGGCTTTGCACGACCGGATCTGTGGGGAAGTTATAGGCGGGCGGAGGCGAAGCAGTGGCCCACTCGAGCGTCCACGCGTCCCATGGATCATTCCCGGCAATTTTGCCTTTGGAGAGGGACGAGATGAGGTTGTACGCGAAAATGAGCACGGCGACACCCTGGATCAGGCCTCCGATGGAGACAACGAGATTAAGATTGGCCCATCCACGGTCGGCCTGATAGGTATATATCCAGCGTGGCATACCCTCGAAGCCAAGGAAGTGCATGGTATCGAAGGTCAAGTGGAATCCAATAAAGAAGAGCCAGAAGTGCCATTTGCCAAGCGTCTCGCTCATCATCCGGCCGGTTGCCTTGGGGAACCAATAGTAGATTCCGGCGAAGGTGTTGAAGACAATGGCGCCCACCAGTATGTAATGGAAGTGCGCGATCACAAAATAGGAAGTGTGCAACTGCCAGTTCCACGGAGCGGTGGATAGCATGATTCCGGTGAGTCCAGCGAGCATGAACTGAAAGACCATTGCCGTCGCAAACAGCATCGGTGTGGCAAAGCGAATTTTCCCGCCCCACATCGTTGCAACCCAGTTGAAGATCTTGATGCCGGTGGGGACTGCTACGAGACCGGTCGAGAGCACGAAGAAAGCATTCGAAACTGACGTCATGCCGATGGTGAACATGTGATGCGCCCACACGCCCGTGCTAATGAAGGCAATGCCAACCGACGCTGCGACCATGGCTGGGTATCCAAATATGGCCTTGCGCGAGAAAACCGGGATGACTTCGCTGGCTATGCCGAAGGCGGGAAAGACCAGCACATAGACCTCGGGATGGCCGAAGATCCAGAAGAAGTGCATCCAGATGGTTGCCGAGCCGCCCGCCTGAGTATCGAAGAAATGCGCCCCGAGATANCGGTCGATCACCAGCATGACCTGTGCGGCAGTGAGCGGCGTGATAGTGATCAGCAGAAGTCCGCTGTCCACGAGTATGAGCCAGGTGAAAAGGGGCATACGCATCAGAGTCATGCCTCGGCAGCGCATTGAAAATGCAGTAGCGATGACGTTGATCGCCCCACCGAGGGTTCCGACGCCGGTTACGATAAGCGCCAGAGCCCAGTAATCCGTGGCATGTCCAGGCGAAAAGGCTCGCGCCGTCAGAGGTGCATAGGCCCACCATGTGACGTCAGGGGCGTTGCCCATGCCGTAGAGCCCGGCACCCCCGATGAAGCTGTAGTAAAGCAGCAATCCGCCGAAGAGCGTCATCCAGAAACTAAAAGCGTTCAGACGCGGAAATGCCATATCTCGCGCGCCAATTTGCAAGGGGATGATGTAGTTGCCAAAAGCGAATACCAGCGGAATGCCCACGAGAAAGACCATGGTGGTGCCATGCATGGTGAAGAACCGGTTGAAGACCTGGGGCGAGAGGAAGTGCATGTCAGGCTGAATGAGCTGAATGCGGATACAGAGAACTTCAGCGCCCCCGACCAGCAGAAAGAAGATGGCCATCATCATGTACATCAGTCCAAGCTTCTTGTGGTCTACGGTGATAACCCAGTCGTGCAGAACCTCAAGCCAAAGAGGCCGTTCCACACGCTGCGGCGTGAGATCGAGGGTGCCTCCGATCGGAACTGATTGGTCTGCCATCGCCTCGTCCTTACTTCAATGTGGCCAGATAGGCCGTTAGCTGATCGACTTGTTCATCATTCAACTGCATGGCCGGCATCAGGCAGCCGGGTTTGAAGCTGTCGGGATCCTTGATCCACCGCCGGAGGTTCTCTTTTGTATTGAGCGCTGCGCCGGAGCCGAGTGTATCGCGGCTCATCAGATGCGTCAGATCGGGTCCGAAGCGTCCTGTAGCTGCGGTGCCGCGAATGGTATGGCAGTTCATGCAGGCCTGCGTCTCAAAGACGCGGCGCCCTGCGGCTACTGATGGATCCTGAATCCCCAGTTGCTGCTGGCCCTTTACCCATGCAGCAAATTGCTCGGGTGGATCGACGTAAACGCGAAGAAGCATCTTGGCGTGCTGGACGCCGCAGAACTGCGCGCACTGCCCGACGTAGAGGCCGGGAAGCAAGGGGTCGATCCACATGTCGTTCGGGTGATTGGGGATGAGGTCTGTTTTCCCCGCCAACTGTGGCACCCAGAAACTGTGAACGACGTCGGCGGAAAGAATTTTCAAGAAGGTCGGCGAAGGATGACTCGAATTACTGAGGGGGACGTGCAACTCATTCGCGGCGACGATGCCCAACTTCGGATAGCGGTACTCCCACCAGAATTGATGGCCGACGACTGTGACGTCGAGCGCACCCGGCGGCTTGGGCGCGTCCTGGATGGCGAAGATCACGCGCGCAGTGGTGAGAAACAGCACCACGACGATGAGTATGGGAATGACGGTCCAGCCAAGCTCAATTTGGGTACTGCCGAAGATCTGGGCNGGCTCGCGGTCATCATGCTTATCCGGGCGATAACGAAACCGGACGATTACATAAGCAAGCAGTCCACCGACAACCAAGAAAATCCCGGCGGTGACTGCCAGAACGAAATACGACAGATTGAGGATGCTATTCGCTGGAGTAGATGCCGGTGCAAAAATGCTGGGCGTGGCCTGGGGACCGTCGGCAAATGCCAGAGCAGACTTCAGCGTAAGGAGGAATGCTCCTGTTGCAATCCCGCGTAACGCCCGCAACAATCCGCGATTCATGATTTTCCTTTCCCGGAACATGTTTCAGTGCACGGGTGAGGACGAAAGGCCGACGAAGAAGACGAGACCCAGTTTAGCAGGGTTCCATGTTGATTTGGTTGAGGTTTCCACCGATCGGACGGACGGCGATGATCGGAGCCTAACCGCGCAACGTATATTTCTGCTGTTGGGGTTGCACGGCTAACATCCGGCAACACAGCAGGATTGGATGTGGAATTTTGCTCGAGAGCTTATCGATTGGAATCGCAAGCTGTAAGCGAATTGTTGAGATGCTGGAGCCGCTAGGCTAGCGGCTCCGCTATCGCATCGCGAATGATCTCCAGACAATTCCGGACAAAAATGGGAAAGGTATGTTGCTCCATGACTCGTTCGAAACCTGTTGTGGCCAGCCTTCGACACAGGCGATCGTCGTTAATCAGTCTCTGAATCGCACTACGAAGAGCTTCAACATCACCCACAGTGACGAGCAGCCCACTTTCATCCGGTGAAACGTAATCGCGAACACCATCAACATCAGATGCAATCACCGGTTTGCCAAGGGCTTCGGCCTCCAATACGACAACCTGCCCCGCAGATCGCCCCGACGCATAAAGGGGCACAATTACGAATCGCGCAGCTTTCAATAGATCGAGATACTGAGATCGAGGTATGTCACGGTATAAACGGACGTTCTTCGGCAGAGGCAGACCATCCATACTTTGGGCGTCGGCCACGACCACGAATTCATGATTGAAACCATCGATTGCCGAGAAGAATGTCTTCCAGTCACGGAGCGACCGGCCTGCGGCGAAACCGTATTCGCCATTGGCCGTAAGCTCCGGCTGAGTTGGCTCCTGGATGTTTGTATGAAAAGGAACGAAATGAAATCTCTCTGGCGGAAGCATGAGTTCCCGACTGTAGAGCCGGGTTTCAGCGCTCGAAAAGAGAATGAATCGGTCGACACGGGCCAGAGCAAAACGCCTGACTCCCCGCTTGATTTTCCACTTCGAACTCTCCGGTCTGGGCTCATCAAGAAAAATCTCACCAGCAATATGTGGTTTATTTCCCTTCCCTAGAATCCTGCAAAGAAAACCATAGGCCTGCGCTGGACGAATGCCGAGCGTATATACAGCCTCACACTTGCGCCGGCGAAGCAAGAGGAGGAGGGCCAGCCGGAGGGAGCCCCATGCTGTTTCCTCAGCGGATATCTTTGTTGTGGCGCGGTTCCAAATCTCGCTCTGCCAGAGAGAGGAGTTGGTCAAAATGCTGTGTGGCCTGGGGAACGTCTCGTCGATCCGACTGCTTTTCTGGTCTTTCACCGATGGTCCGCTGACTGAGGTTCCGTCCAGGTTCATGTCCTCTGTTGAGCTTGCGAGGAGTATAACGTGCAGAACAATATAATCAGGAGTTAGAAGAAAGGTTCGAGGGCAAAACCCATCATGCTGCAGACCATGAAAGCGCGCGTATTCCCGCATGCCATGCTGGAGGAGATTTACGAGCAGCCGGAGGCGCTCGCTGCAACAATCGAACGCTATGCGCCCGGCGGATCACTGGACGCGGATGCTTTTCCAAATATCGCGGAAATCCTACGCGGACGGCAGAGACTGGTAATCGCGGCGAGTGGATCTAGCCGCCANGCGGGGCTGGCNGGNGAAATCATGNTGGAGGATNACGCCGGGNTGGCCGTGGACGTGGAATATGCGAGCGAATATTCGTACCGCTCGACGCACACGNTGCANGATCCNGGNGTGNTGGTAATTTCTCAGTCAGGCGAGACGGCGGATACTCTGGCTGCGCTTCGCGAAGCTCGCTCGCGCGGGTTGGCAACTGTGGCAATCACGAATAATCCCGAATCGACCATGGCGCGCGAGGCTGACTCCTCGCTGCCGACGATTGCCGGAAAAGAAAAAGCCATTCCGGCAACGAAAAGCTTCACGACACAGTTGACGGTGCTGTACCTGCTCACGCTATATCTGGCGCGGCTGAGCGGGCGTATGACTTCACAGACAGTGTCCGCGCACCTCCAACATCTTAAGAACTTGCCAAAGCAGCTTGAGGATTCATTGCCGATATGGGAGGAGCAGGTCAGCGAGATCGCGAAGCAACTACACACCGCCAAGGGCTTCCTTTATCTGGGTCGCGCAATCCACTATGCGATTGCAAGGGAAGGCGCACTGAAGCTGAAAGAATCGGCGTATATGCAGGCTGAGGGCTATCCGGTCGGGGAGCTGAAGCATGGTCCCAATGCGCTGGTAAGTTCGGATGCTCCGCTAGTGGTTCTGGCTACGCGCGACAAGGACGATCCGGATTCGGTACTGCGTTACGAAAAAACCGTGCAGCTGATGCGCGACATGCATACGCAAGGCGCGACCATATTCTCCGTGGCGACCGAGGGCGACGAAGAGGTCGACAAACTCAGCAACCATTCTGTGGCGGTTCCTGCCGTAAATGAATTCCTGTTGCCGCTACTCGAAGTAGTGCCGCTTCAGTTGTTCGCGTACCTCACCGCCATTCTGAATGGTGTGAACGTGGATGCCCCGCGCAATCTTGTAAAGGCAGTCGTGGTCGAATAAAGACTCTTAGTTGGTTGATTCGCCTGCGACGAGGGCGAGTGCTTCTTTCTTGGTGTGGATTTTTCCTTCGAGCTGCGCATCTTCTGCGAGCGCCAGCAGTCGCTTGAATTCGGGACCTGGTTTATAACCCGCTTCGATCAGATCGCGTCCAGTAAGGATGAGCGTAGGCCGGACCTCCTGCTGCGGAGTCTGTTCGTACTTGGTCTTGGCGAAATCGTAAAGCTCGAGGCTCCCGTGGCTGGCGAGACAATCCATTCGGTGCAGCGCCAGGTGCTCGGGAAAATCCTTGAGGCGAAAGAATCGCTTCAACGTCGACTCTTTCATGCGCTTCACGTCTCCGAAGCGCATGTGATTTTCAACCAGAGCGACAATCTGATCCGTCTCGTCATTGGAGAAGCGCAATCGGCGACAGATGTCTTCGGCGATGCGGACGCCGACTTCAACATGGCCGTTGAAGCGGATTCGCCCCGGACCGGGCTGAAAAGTCGCCGGCTTGCCGACGTCATGCAGCAGCGTTCCCCACGCGAGTGTGGGCGAAGCGCCAACGGGCAATTGCTCAAGCATCATAAGGGTGTGCGTCCACACGTCGCCTTCGGGATGATACTCAGGTGGTTGCTCGACGCCGTGCAGACGATCGATCTCAGGCAGAACCTCCCTGAGCAAACTAGTGCGGTCAAGTAACTCGAATGCCCGACGTGCGTGGCCCTCAGTCAGCATGCGAGTCAGCTCGTCGCGGATGCGTTCGCAGCTTACCTGATGAATCTGCGGAGCGCAGCGCTTGATTGCCGCTTCGGTGCGCGGCTCTATCTGGAATCCGAAGCGGGCGGCGAAACGCACGGCACGCAGCATGCGGAGCTTGTCTTCATCGAATCGCTGATTGGGGTCGCCGATAGCGCGAATGATCTTCGCATCGAGGTCAGCACGTCCGCCTACGTAGTCGAGCACGCTGTTCGTCTGCGGGTCGAGCAGGATGCCGTTGATAGTGAAATCACGGCGAACGACGTCCTCTTCTGCGCTGTCGGAAAAACGAACCGCGTCGGGGCGTCGACCGTCGGTGTAGGCTCCGTCGCTGCGAAATGTTGCGACTTCTGTCACGATCTGCTGACCGTCGACCTCGTCGGCGACCAGGATGACGCCAAAATGGGCGCCGACCGCGAAGGTTCGTAGAAACATCGCGAGTACTGCGTCGGGGCGCGCGCTGGTTGCGACATCGAAGTCGGAGGGCGTATGTCCGAGCAGCAGATCGCGCACGCATCCGCCGGCGAAATAGGCATCGTAACCTGAGGCGCGCAGACGTTCAACGATACCTTCGGCGACGATTTGTGCGAGCGATTTCTCCACCTGTCTACTATAGAGAATGAGATGTGTAGCGGTTTAATTCTAGGAATCGAAAGCTCATGCGACGAGACTGCGGCGGCGGTAGTGCGCGGCGGGACGCAAACGTTGTCGAATATTGTCGCATCGCAGATTGCCACGCATTCACCGTACGGAGGCGTTGTGCCTGAGCTGGCCTCGCGTGAACACCTGCGCAATATTGTGCCGGTCGTGCGTGCAGCCTTCGCCGAGGCGAAGGTTTGCTTCGAGGATCTCGACGCGATTGCGGTGACTGAAGGTCCAGGGCTGGCGGGGGCGCTGCTGGTTGGAATCAGCTATGCCAAGGCTCTGGCGTTCGCAGTGGATAAGCCCTTGATTGCGGTGAATCATCTGGAAGGGCATATTCATGCCGTGCTGCTGGAACAGGCACAGCTCACGGGTGATTCGGCATTACAGCTCCCGGCGTTGGCTCTCGTAGTTTCCGGAGGACATACGCATCTTTATTTCGCGAAGCAGCACGTGGACCACTGGACGTATCGGAACGTAGGCCGGACAGTGGACGATGCTGCCGGCGAGGCGTTCGACAAAGTCGCCAAGCTGTTAGGACTCGGATATCCGGGAGGACCGTGGATCGATGCGCTGGCGCCACATGGGAATCCACACGCTGTGCCGTTCTCGTTTGCGCAGATCAAGCCAAAGGCGCACCGGAAAGACAGCCATCAAAGAGTAGCAGCTTCCACGCTGTTTTCCTTCAGCGGGATCAAGACGGCTGTTTTGCGGTACACGCAGGTTCGCAAGATGAGCGCCGGAATTGAGGAACGGCGCAGAAAGCTAAGGGAGCACTCGGGCATTCGTCCAGCGGAGGCGCTGGAATTCGTGGATGAGCAAACACTGAACCTGATTGCGTCGTTCCAGCGGGCCGTTATCGACGACCTCCGTCGCAAAACATTTCGCGCAGCAGAGAACCTTGGAGCGGCCAGCCTGATTGTGTCCGGTGGCGTCGCTGCCAACCGAGAACTGCGGACGCGATTCACAGCGGAGGCAGCTGAGCGTGGGCTGCGAATCGCATTTCCTTCGCTGGCGCTTTCGACGGATAACGCTGCCATGATTGCCGCTGCTGCGTGGCCGAAATTTGAGGCAGGAGACTTCGCCGCACCAACGGTAACTGCTGATCCCGCGCTCGCGCTGGGTCGCTGATTCGCTATAATCGGCAAGCAGCCATGGATATCCCCAACCCCATTCTGGACGGCAAGCAGGTGCTCGATATCGGCGACATCATGGCGATTTTGCCGCACCGCTTTCCTTTTCTTCTCATCGACCGCCTGATGGAAATTGAGCGCAAGAAACGNATNGTTGCACTGAAGAANGTAACGATTAACGAGCCTTTTTTTGCCGGACACTTTCCGAATTTTCCGATCATGCCAGGTGTTCTCATAGTCGAATCGATTGCGCAGGCCGGTGGCGCATTGCTGCTGACGGAGATTCCGGACCGCGAAAACAAGCTAATGGTCTTCACTGGAATCGATCGCGCCAAGTTTCGCCGCCCAGTTGTGCCGGGCGATCAGCTTCGCATTGAAGTGAATGTGATCAATTGGCGGCCGCGCGCTGTTCGCATGGATGGCCGGGTGACGG
>JGI12627J18819_10000363_pt1 | contig 14816 bp, 12 predicted proteins | sample TexAe_OM1H0_M2_FD_18819 | JGI IMG/M metagenome (IMG submission 18819)
CCTTTGGACTGAGGTCATCCCACGAGCCAAACTGACCATTGTCGAAAATGCCGGTCACTTGCCGCATGCCGAGCGGGCCGACGTAACCTCGAACGAAGTCAAAACGTTTCTTTCGCGCGCGGCTAGAAGGTTTCCGTTGACGCTTTAGGGGCCTTTGACGATCACGGGAGTTTGGATCATCAGTTCATTACCGATCCACCGTCAACGGAAAGCGTTTGCCCGGTAATAAAATCGCTCGCCGGGGAGGCGAGAAACAGAAGGGTTCCCACGATGTCGTCTGGTACGGCTTCGCGCTTCAGCGCACGGCTGTCGATGTTTTTCGCGACGACCTCCGGCGTATAGCTCGGATGATCGATCATGTTCTCGCTCAGCGTCAGGCCTGGCGCAATGCAGTTGACGTTGATCCCATAGTCACCAAGTTCGCGCGCCATCGCCCGCGTCATTGAGATCACGGCGCCCTTCGAGGCGACATAGTGAAGCAGTCCCGGCGACCCCTTGAGAGCCGTCCCGGAAGCGATATTGATGATCTTTCCGCGCGATCTCGCCTTCATCGCGGGCACTACTGCCTTTGCGCATTCGAAGGATCCGCGAACGTTGACGGCCATCACTCGATCCCACAGTTCGGTGGAAATCTCTGTGAAGGGCTCGAGCCGAAGTGCCCCCGATATCGCAGCGTTATTGACGAGAATATCGATGTCGCCGAGAGCAGCGGCGGCCCGCTGCACGAAATCCCGAACAGAGGTTGGATCCGTGACGTCCAGGTGACTGGCAAAGCAATCCCTGCCGGCTCCTTTGATCGTGCGGCTCGTCTCAGTCAGATCGTCAATATCCCCGATTGCCACTTTCGCGCCCGCAACCGCGAGCGCGGTCGCAAAGCGCGCTCCCAACCCTTGGGCCGCGCCTGTGACCAGCGCGACCCGACCCATTAGAGCCTCCATTTACGCACCTCCGGGCGCCGTTTGTCCAACCGAGCCAGAGGTAGGAAGCACTGCATTGGAGTCCTGCCGCTTTGCTTCGATGACGGAGAAGCGGCGGCCAGCCGTCTCTGGCAGTAGCAACGCCGCGATGAGGCAGGCAAAGGCCGCGATGACCCCGATCATCATGCCGTTGATGATCTGAGTGTTGAAGCCGGATACCACCATCGGCACGAGGAAAGGTGAGAAGCTTCCCACGCCACGACCAACGACGTAAATGGTGGAAACTGCGGTCGATCGAACTTCAACCGGATAAAGCTCCGAGAACCAGGGTCCGAACATGCCGGCTGAGACCTGACCGGCACCCCAAAGGGCGTACCAGCCAAGAAGCAGCCACATCAGGGACCCTGCATAGGGCGTTTCAGCGCTCGCGTAAATTCCTGCGTATCCGACGATCGCGATGAGAGTCGGCACGATGACGCTTATCTTGCGGCCGAGGCCGTCGCTGAACCATCCAAACCCGATATAGGAGAGCGCCATCACCCCCGACAGAATGAGGGAGACGGATCTCACCACACTCGGCGTTGCTCCCAAAGACGTCATATAGCCCGGCATGAAGACCGTGATGCTGTAGAACGCGAACATGTAGCCCGAAACCATCAAGAAGCCGATGAGCGTGTAGCGCAGCGACGGCCCCTTGAAAATTTCAACGATCGCTGTCTTTGCATTTTCCTTCTCGGGAGGCAATTGACCAGCGGCCCGCAACCGTTCGTATTCGAGCCAGAGTTTGGATTCAGGCATCCAGAACCGAACATAGACCATCAAAAGGATCGGAGACGAACCGGTAAGGAGTGCGATGCGCCAGCCCCAATCCGGGCTGAACGTGTTCAGCGCCCAGATCGAGATCACCGAGGCGGCGCCGAGTCCCGCGGTCGATGCAGCCTGGATGAGAGCGCTACCAAAACCCCTGCGGTTGCGGTCCCAGACTTCGTTGAAGAGCACGACGCCCGCGCCCCATTCGCCGCCGAGACCAATGCCGGTGACAAAGCGGAAGAAGAGAAGCGATGCAAAATCCCATGAGAAGGACGAAGCCAAAGCACCGAGTGAGAACAAACCAAGCGTCAAGAGCAGAGAGGTTTTGCGCCCAACCCGGTCGCCAATCCAACCAAAGAACACTCCGCCGATCACCGAGCCGACAAGGGTGACGGACGTAATGACGCCAGCCTGGGTGAGCGTCAGTCCGAGTGACTTCTGAATGGCACTCATTAGAAACGAAATGATAAGAATGTTATAAAAGTCCAGGCCGTAGCCAAAAAGCGTCGAGATGAAGACGCTCGCTCGCTCTTTTCGAGTGTAGGCCAGATCGCCGTCCACGGTATTCCTCCTCCATAAATTCAGAACGCAGGTGGTCCTTTGTTTCTATTGCCGATCTAGATCGGGGCCGTCGCCACCGGAGGACGCCGAAGGAACCAACCCGGCTCATTCGACTGTCAAGAAATCCTGGTGGACCTTTCCGCGCGCGCCTTTGGTGGACCGGTTAGGGTCTTTCGGCGAGTCTTAAAAGGACGTTTTAGGTTAGCGAACGCGCCGGGTCAGACGGCAATAAGGGATTTTGATACGGGTATCAGTTTCTGCTCGAGCCTCGATACGCCGCGTCGGAAGATATCATTTGTGCTGATGAGGTCATCAGGAGGCTCCATCTAGGAGGCAACCACGGTTCCATGGTTTGCAAGCTATGTCAAAACATTGCGTGCTCCATCCGCCGTACTGGTGACAAAACAAAAAAAGAGGATGGCGATGCCTACCACCGCAGTCGCAGCCGCCGATGAACTGCCCGCTCTGAGCGATTTCCTCGAGGAGGCCAACATCGAGTGTCCGGCGGAGGTCTTCCGGATCGCCGAGACCTATCAGGGCACTGGCGCGATGAATGTGGCTCATCCATACCCCGTCGCCGGACCTACGCCGGTCGGCATAGACAAGCTTGACCAGGTGGCCCCGATTGTAGCGAGCGATGCAGACATCGCGGCAGCAGTGAAGGATGCCGACTTTCCGGCCCTTCTGGCGGCGTTGGCCGTTTTGACGAACGACGAGAGACTGCTCGCGGACGACTTGCGGCCGCCGCCCTCGAGAATGGGGGCATCGATCCAGCCGCAGGGCGGTATGAGCACCGAGGCGTTGGGGAGGGCGCGCGCATTGTGCGTCCAGGCTCTCATCGCCTACCGCGACAGGGGATGCCAACTGCCGGACACGGCCGCGCCATTGCTCGAGCGGGCGATGACGTTTCTCGCCCGCGGCGCTGGTGCCGAGTACCTGCCGCTGCTGAAACGTGAGCTTGCGTTACCGCGAGATCTGGGAGCTCCCGCCTGGCACAAGTCCGATGTGGCGCCCGATCGCGATTTCTCCGTTGCAGTGATCGGCGCAGGGCTGTCGGGTGTTGCGGCCGCCCATCGCCTTGAGCAGGCTGGCGTGCGCTACAGGGTTTTCGAGAGAAACGCGGATGTTGGTGGCGTCTGGTGGGAAAACATCTACCCCGGATGCCGGCTGGATACGCCCAATTTCGCTTACAGCTATTCGTTCGCGCAAAAGCAGGACTGGCCCGAGCAGTTCTCGCGTCAAGCCGAAATCCAGAAGTATGTGTCGACGGTTGCCGATGCGACGTCCGTTCGATCGCGGATCGCATTCGAGACGAAAGTGATTTCACTGACCTATGACGATGCCACCTCGCGTTGGCACGTCCAGACGCGCGATACTGCTGGTCGGACGCGGACAGAGAGTTTCAACGCTATCATCACTGCGACGGGACAGCTCAGTCAGCCGGCCTATCCACACATTGCCGGGCTTCATGACTTCGGAGGCCAGCTGTTCCATTCCGCGCGATGGCCGGCCGGCCTGGATATTCGCGGCAAACGCGTTGCCGTGATCGGCACGGGAGCCAGCGCCTATCAAATCGTGCCTTCCATAGTGAACGAAGTTGCGCGATTGCTGGTATTCCAGCGCAATCCGCCCTGGATGCTTCCGACGCCCAACTACCATGAGCAGATCCGGCCCGGGATGGCGTGGCTGCTGCGGCACGTTCCATACTATGGGCGGTGGTTCAGATTCTGGCAGTTCTGGATCGCTGCCGAGGGCCGGCTTCCGCTGGTCGAAGTCGATCCCGATTGGGACCATCCGGTCTCGGTTGGCCGGGCTAATGAAGAACTCCGTCTCGAGTGCATCGAAAATTTGAAGTCCCAATTGTCTGACCGACCTGACCTGCTTCAAAAGTTGACGCCGAACTATCCCCCCGGCGCGAAGCGTATGTTGCGGGATAACGGCGTCTGGGTCGCCGCTCTGAAGCAGCCTCATGCGAGTCTCATCACGGAAGGTGTCATTCGTATCGAAGAGCACGGAATCGTCACAAGCGCCAACGTGCTGCACGAGGTCGACGTGATCGTGTTGGCAACCGGGTTTCAGGCGTCCGATTACCTGACACCGATCAAGGTCGTCGGTCGGGGCGGCAAAGATCTGCATCACTGGTGGGCCGGCGACTGCCGGGCCTATCTTGGCATCACCATGCCGGGCTTTCCGAACCTGTTCATGACCGGAGGCCCCACGACCAGCCTCGTGGTCAACGGCAGCGCAATATTCTCCGCGGAGTGCGCCGTAGAATACTCGCTTTCGGCGATCGGCGCTCTGCTGTCGGGCGGGTACGCCGCGATGGATGTCCGGCAGGCTCCGTTCGATGCGTTCAATGAGCGCGTCGATGCCGGCAATTTGACAAAGGCGTGGGGAGCCGCAAAAACTAACAGTTGGTACAAAAACCGGTTCGGGAGGGCGTCTCAGACTTGGCCATTCTCGCTTCTCGAATATTGGCGTCTGACAGAACAGGCCAATCTGTCAGACTATGAGATGATACAGACTAAGGCTTATTAGAGCGGCGCGAGAGATTGATTTGAGCCAAGCGCCGGCCGGCAAACTACGCTGAGCTATCGACCGAAGCGAGGTGGGACAAAAGAACCTGCGTGGCTTGATTGAAAGCGTGAATGATTTAGCCCAGCTTTGCGGCGTGGGCGACGGCGAAATTGCGGAACCCATCGGCGGCCGGTGACAGCGTGTATCCACGCCGCGTGAACATCGATACCTGCCGATGAACGACAGGTTGGACGGTCGGAACCGCGACCAGCTCGAAAGAGGGTAGCATCGGCCGCGCGGCAAGAGGCTGGGCAGTAATGCCTTGGCCGTACCTTACGAGGCCGAAAGCCGTAGCGAGATAGGAAACTTCATGAACTGGCGTGAGCGCGAGCGCCGACGATCCTGCGGAAAGATCGGCCTGAAGACGGGCGGTGAAATCTCTCGTCAGGCTGATAAAGGGAAAGCTCAATACTTGCCTCCAGGTGACCGTTCTCCGCTTCGCGAGCGCATGTCCACGCGGGCAGATCGCGTCGATGCGATCCACGAACAGTGGCGTCTCGGAGATTTCCGGCGGCGTAGGCCTGTGCGGCGCAACTCCGAGATCCGCTTCGCCAATCAGGATTCGTCGAAGCACGTCCTCGTTCAAGGTGTCCAGCAGTCGGATATCGATGTTGGGAAACTGCGCGCGAAATTCCGCGACGACTTGCGGAACGAACGTCGATGCATAGAGCGGAGTGCAGGCTACACGCACGATGCCTCGACGCCGGTCGCGGAGCTGGGCGGTACCTCCTACGGCTGCGTCGAGATCTTCAAGCACCTTGCTCGCCGGCGGGAGGAAGTCGGCGCCTGCGGCTGTAAGCGATATGCCACGGGGACCTCGGTCCATCAACCGCAGGCGTAGCTCGCGTTCGAGATCTCTGATCAGAAGGCTGAGTGCTGACTGCGTGACGTTCAAGCGTCTGGCCGCGAGAGTGAAGCTCCCGAGCTCGCTTACGGCGACGAACGCCCGCAATTGACGTATCGAGACATTCATAAGATTACCTCATCTTAGAATGAGAATATTCAATTTTTCTAATAGCACCGCCGGCGCTAACAAGGAAGCTGGGTCCACCCCGCGCAGACGAGTTAGACGTGAAGCCGCGGGCATGACAGGCGAAGACGATGCTCCGAATCGAACCAAATCTGCGCTGGTTGTTCACTGAACTGCCCATGCTCGACCGATACGCCGCCGCCGCGCGAGCCGGATTTAAGGGAGTGGAGGTCGCCTTTCCGTACGAGCATCCGGCGACGGAAATCGCGAAAAGATTGGACGACAACGGACTCGCACTCGTCCAAATCTTGTCTCCTTGCGACTGGGAAGCCGGCGAGAGGGGGATTGCGGCGTTACCGGACCGCGTTCAGAAATTCCGCGACGGCCTCGAGATGGCGTTGGAATTTTCCGTGCGCGTAGGAAAGCCGATGGTTCACGTCATGGCGGGCAATCCCCCGGATGGCATCGAACGAAGCCGCTGTTTCGATGTCTTCGTCGAGAACGTTTCTTTCGCCGCATCCAAGGCGGCCGCGGACGGCATTACCATCATTCTTGAGCCGTGCTGCAGGGCGCGATTTCCTAACTATTTCTACCGAAGACTTGACGAAGGCGTGGACGTCATCGAGCGCGTGGGAAAGGACAATGTGAAGCTTTGCTTCGACACCTTTCATGTCCAATCGGAAGAGGGCGCGCTCACCGAACGACTCAAGAAGTTTTATCGGTATATAGGCCATCTTCAAGTTGGGGACGTGCCTGGTCGACAGGAGCCCGGTACGGGCGAGATAAATTTTCCCTTCTTGTTTCGTCAAATCGAAGAACTGGGGTGGCGAGGCTGGATCGGTTGCGAGTACGCGCCGTCACGCGAAACCGACAAGACGCTCGGTTGGGCCGAACCCTTCGGCATTCGCTGACACACGGATTGTCCCGGGAAACGAAGAGAAACGCTATGCTCGTCTCTGCCGACAATGAACTACTGACCAAGACCGGTGCCGGTACGCCGATGGGGGAGTATTTCCGTCGTTTCTGGCAACCCGTTGCCCTGTCGCGCGAACTGCCGGAGCCGGATTGCCCGCCGATCAGAGTGAGAATTATGGGCGAGGATATGGTGGCGTTTCGAGACAGCAAGGGAAGGATCGGTTTCGTCGGCGCAAAGTGTCCGCACCGAGGAGCGTCGCTGTTCTACGGGCGAAACGAAGAATGCGGTCTGCGTTGCGTTTTCCACGGGTGGAAATTCGACGTCGAGGGGCGGGCGGTCGATCTGCCCAACGTCGCTCCCGAGTCGGATTATCACCGGAGCATGTCGATAAAGGCCTATCCGACTCAAGAGTACGGTGACATCGTGTGGGCTTACCTCGGCCCGCGAGAATTAATACCCGAAGTACCGCAGCTGGAACTTGGGTTGTTGCCGCCGTCACATCGGTTCGTGAGCAAGAAGCTGCAGGAATGCAATTGGGCTCAAGCCATCGAGGGCGGCCTCGACACATCACATTTCTCGTTCCTTCACATGCCGGCCCCGAGCGTTCCCTCCAACGCCAATCCCGACGCGCCGGCCGACGAAAAGAGGCTGCGTTGGATCCGCAATGATCCCATGCCGGCGTTTTCGATCCTCGATCACGACGTAGGGTTCGTCGTTGGCGGAGCCCGCAAAGCCGATGGAAAGGACATCTACTGGCGCATGGCACAGTTCATGCTGCCGTCGCACGCCACGACTCCGTCTACCTTGCCCGGCGAAAACTACTTTGGATACACATTCGTGCCGATCACCGATGAAGCCTGCTGGGTCTACACATACGCATGGAATCCGGATCGTGCCATTACGGACGAGGAGCGTGCGAAACTAGAATCGGGGCACGGAGTGGTGGCGGAGGTAGGATCCGACTACGTGCCGATTCGGAATCGCTCCAACGAGTACCTGCTCGACCGCAGTAGCCAAAAGCACGAATCTTATACGGGTGTGCGGGGCGTCGCAGAGCAGGACGCGATGATCCAAGAGAGCCAGGGAGCAATCGCGGATCGGACGCTCGAACATCTGACCGCCACCGACGCGGCCATCGTTCGGTTTCGACGGATGATGCTAAGCGGCGCGAAGTTGCTGCGCGACGGGCAGGAGCCGATCGCCCCGGCTCGACATCAGAGTTACCGCCTTCGTTCGGGTAGCTGGGTCGCTTCCGAAGGGACGCCGTTCGAGCGCGTGATGGTGGAAAGGTTCGGTGATCCCGCCGGCCGGATCGTGACGGCGGGCGCTTCATCCTGATCTTGCATGGCAACCAAGCGATAGCTCGAGGAAACATGTGGAGGGAGATCGCCAGTAAGTCGCGGACGTTCGTAGCTGCCCTGACGGCGTTCTCAGTCGTCATGATCGTCCAGTCGCCGGGCGATGACGGCTCCATTTATCCTCAGCGCCCTATCCGCATCGTGGTGCCGTATGCACCTGGCGGGTCGACCGACGTGATCGCGCGTCTCGTTGCCAAAGAGTTGACCGACGAACTAGGACAGCCATTTTACATCGAAAACAAACCGGGTGCCGGCGGCGTCATTGCACATACTATGATAAGCAATGCGCCGCTCGACGGTTCAACCTTGCTCTTCAGCGCGGCCGGCCCCTTGACGATGACGCCGCATGCCTATGCGTCGCTGCCGTATCGACCTATCGACGACTTTGCCCCGGTGAAGCTCGTCGCAACCGCGCCGTTGCTCTTGCTAATCAACCCCAGGGTTCGCGCATCGAGCGTGGGCGATCTGCTTGCCTTGGCGCGCGAGCGGCCCGGAACGTTGACCTATGGCTCCTTCGGCTATGGTAGCGCTGCGCATTTGGCCGGCGAAATGTTCAAACTTCGCGAGCACTTGGACATCGTCCACGTGCCTTTCAAAGGAAGTGCGCCGGCTCTTGCCGGGTTGCTCGGGGGCGAGATCGACATGATGTTCGACGTCCTGGTCACGGCCCTTCCGCAGGTGCAGGCCGGCACTCTGCGCGCTCTCGCGATTGCCTCCGAAACGCGTTCCGAACTGGCGCCCGACATTCCCACCTTTGCCGAAGCCGGAATGGCGAATTTCGAGGCGAGCACTTGGTTTGGACTTCTTGCCCGCGCCGGCACGGCTCCAGCTATCGTCGCGCGCCTTTCTGCGGCCTTGGACAAGAGTCTGGCCAAGCCGGAGTTCCGTTCCGTATTGACTTCGCAAGGTGCTGTTGTCGCGGGCGGTGCTCCTGATCAATTTGCGGCATTGATCCGCGCCGAGTTCGACAAGTGGGGCGCGGTGGTCAAGGACGCCGGCATAAAGGCCGAATGACTATTGGTTGGTGCGATAGATGACCGAGCGAGAAAGGGAAGCGGGCCGATTGCTCAAGGTGCAGCTAAGGTCGATCACCTACGAGGCGCTGGAAATCCGCTCGTACGAGTTTCGTGCCGTCGACGGAACCGAACTCCCTCCATTTGAAGCAGGCGCTCATGTCGACATCCATCTTCCGTCCGGTCATAGACGCTCTTATTCGCTGGTGAATCCAACGCACGAGCGTCACAGGTACGTAGTTGCAGTGAGCAAAGCACCCGACAGCCAAGGAGGCTCACGGTATATTCATGAGAGCCTCCGAGGCGGAGAGGTGCTTACCCTGGAAGGGCCTCGCAACAACTTCCGTCTTACAGAAGATGCCTCGCATACGCTGATGATCGCCGGGGGAATCGGGATAACTCCCGTCTGGAGCATGATCCAACGCCTTGAAGCGCTCAAGCGGCGCTGGGAGCTGTACTATTGCGCTAGAACGAGGAGACACGCTGCCTTCCTTGAAGAATTAAACGCCTGCGCCAGCGCAGGAGGAGGAGCAGTCCATTCCATCTTTGACCAAGAACCCGATGGATCGCCGCTTGATATAGGCGCGCTTGTCCGATCCGCGCCGGCCGAGACGCACCTCTATTGCTGCGGGCCGCACGGCATGCTCGCTGCTTTCGAGGCGGCTTGCCGCGACCTGCCTTCCTCGCAGGTGCATGTTGAGTATTTCAAACCCAAATCNGACTTCGCCTCGACCGCGGGCTTTTCTGTGAGGCTGGCGAGGTCCGGTCGAATCTTCGAGGTCGGGCCCAGTGAGACAATCCTGTCGGTGCTTTTGGCCGCTGGCATTTCGGTGCCAAACTCCTGCCGCCAAGGAGTATGCGGAAGTTGCGAAACACGCGTGATCTCGGGCACGCCCGAGCATCGCGACAGCGTCCTAGGTGCCCAAGAGCGGGCGTCCGGGGCGACGATGATGATCTGCTGCTCGGGGAGCAAGTCAGACAACCTTGTTCTCGACCTATAGATCAGGCCAAAGCCGCGTGGCGTGCCCTTCGCGAACCGCGCGCAGCCGACGCGAAAGCCGCGTCTTCGACCAACGGTCGTGTCCTAAACACTTGTTGCGAATGCCCGCGATCCTCTTGCATCTACTCCAGGAACACGTTGAGCAACCACTTGCAGTACAATCCAATTGCAGAGGACCCGATCCAGAGCGGCTCTCACTTCGAGGAGTTTCTTGCATCGATTGGTCCATCCATCAGCTGCATGAAGCTCACCGCTCCGCGATCCCAGGGCGCGTTTCGATGGCGCTCGGATGTCGTCGGGACGCAAGGCGTCAGCGTCATTCGGGCTCGTTACTCGTCGAGCTGGTCATTTGCTTCCGAGACGGACTACGAGGGGCTCAACGTGGCCTTTCTTACGTCGGGGGCCGCCAATATGACCGTCGGCACGAGATCAGTCGTAAGGACGCCGTCCTCGGTCGGCCTCTATCCGATCGCCGCGCTACGACGGCACGAGGTGTGCCCTGTCGACGGAAATTATGCCGCTACCACGCTTCGGTTCGACGCGAGTCTGGTTACTAAGGTCATGGCGGACATATTTGAGCATCAGAGGTTGACAACGCTCGACCTGACGCCGCTCGTGGACCTTTCGACGGGCGTGGGACAAAGTCTCCAATCTCTCGCGCGCACAATCGCTTCCGGATTACATGGCGAACAATTGCTGATGCGCTCACCGCGAGCGCTCGTGCTGCTATCGGAGGCGACTTTGCGTCTGATCTTCGAGAACGTGCCTCATGGCCTGATCGATCGACTAGACCGGGGCTGTCAGGAGGGCACACCTCGACACATCCGAGCAGCCATAGACTATATGCGGGCTAATCTTCACCTTCCTCTGGCGATGGCCGACGTAGCGGCGGCGGCCGGAGTTAGTCTTCGATCTATCGAACTGGGATTTCGCAGGTTCCTTGATACGACTCCTCTTGCTTACCTGCGAAGGATCCGTCTGGATGCAGTCCATGCAGAACTGTCACTTCCGCAAAACAGCCTTCTGGTGCACGAAGTCGCTGCAAAATGGGGCTTTTTGCATATGGGGCATTTTGCGGCGCAATACCGTTCGGTTTTCGGAGTGAGTCCGTCCGAAACCGTCCGGCGCGCAATTTTCAACCGCTAAGACGCTCGGGCAACCGATCGAGCAGCGAGTCACGAAGACCTTCGCGTTGCTGAGATCCGGCGAGCCGCGCCGGCTCCTCCGGCATCGCTCGACTATCGGGGCAACGAGGGAAATCTCCGTTGCTTGATTTTTATGCCCACGGGATGACCTTCCTCGAAGAGGAATACAATTCCGCATCGTTCCAGAGCCTCTTGAACTTTCAGGATCGTCCTCGGACTTGCTGTGGAGCCTCTTTCCAGCCGGTAAATCGTCGCGGCCTGGACACACGCTTGGTCCGCAAGCTCTCGTTGCGTAATTCCAAGCCAACCGCGTGCGGCACATACCTGCTGTGTGGATATCGGCAGCGCCGGAAAACCAAGCTCTTCAGTGTGATGTGCCGCGGTTGCCCCGCCTCGCGCGGTGACGCCATGATCGTTAAGGCCATCGTCGTCTTTGAAGAGTTCTTTGAGTTCGCCATGGTTAGTCAAGGCTTGTATTCCTCCTTGAGAATGCGGTCGTCGTTTGGGGCTCTAGGTGCCGCCCGTGCAGCGGGATCGGAATTCATATCGCCGAATGGTCAAGAAACTGGGCTCTCTTGCCATATAACCATATAACCAGCAGTTGCTTCGGTGGCATCAATCCGATATTCGCAATTGAAATCCAAATTTTGCAAGCGTTGCGGCCCGCCGGTTTGGTTTATGCTCGGCATGTGAACCATTGCTGGCGCGAATTGATCTGGCGCGCTCTGCGCCTTTCGCATTTGGGTCAGAGTTTTCGTTATTCGGCTAAGACAAGAAATCTGTTTTAATAGTTTCTTTTTTGCTGGACGGGCACTTTTCGCCTGACTCTTTCCGCCGCAACATGACTGCGCTCTCTCCTGGAATTTCGCATGAGAAAGCATGGTCGTTGGCGTTCGATCACGATAACCGCGACCGTACCGGCGAGGCTGGACGCGGCTTTGCCGTGGTTGCTTCGCAGTTGTTGCCCGCAGCATTGCCGGAACCGCTGAAGCGGCCGATAACGCCAATCGCTCGGCCGGGTTGGTTTTAGCTACAACCCACGAACTTTCCGATCAGGCAGGTCAACTCCGCCTCTCCGTGGACCGCTTCCTGTCGAACGTTGCGGCATGATTAAATTTCTACTTGCAAAAAGAGTCCTATTATTGAACGAATTGACGGGTAAAGCAGAGCTAATCGATCCATGCGGGGGCAAAGCAACTCAAGCAAGTTTTCCAGGACGTAGATCAACGCACGCAGAGGAAATCACCATGGAATTCACGACCGTTCATAATGGCGACATCACGTTGAACGTCGCCGTTAAAGGCGCCGGTCCTTTGATCCTATGCGTTCATGGGTGGCCGGAGCTTTGGTGTTCCTGGCGCAGCCAAATCGATTACTTTTCGTCCTGCGGCTATAAAGTCGCCGCGATGGATGTCCGGGGATACGGCGGAAGCTCCAGGCCATGGGAGATCGCCGCTTACAGCATGCAGAATCTGGCAGGAGACGTTGCTGCGCTAATTGATCAGTTGGGCGGCGGAAGCGCAATTCTTTTCGGGCACGACTGGGGAGCGCCGATCGTCTGGAACACCGCCCTTCTGCACGCGTCGAAGGTCGCCGCCGTGGCCGGCTTGAGCGTGCCCTATGTCCCGCGTGGCCCCGCTTCCGCCCTTGAGCTTATGGAAAAGGCCTATGCCGGGCGTTTCTTCTATCAGCTCTACTTTCAACGGGAGGGCGTCGCAGAAGCCGAATTGGAGGCGGACATTCCCGACGCCATCAGAAAGATCTTCTTCGCATGTTCTGGTGATGCGCCGCTTGATAGTTGGCTCGCCGAAAAGCCGCCGACGGCGGGGCTGTTGGACGGTATGATCGATCCTGATCCGGCCCCGAAATGGATGAGCGATGGCGAGCTCGATCTGTATATCGACGCTTTCCGCACCGGCGGATTTCGTGGCCCGTTGAACCGCTATCGCGCTCAGAAGATCGATTTTGTCGAGCTTTCCGATTATGAGCGGAGGCCGATTACGCAGCCGTCCTATTTTATCGGCGGTGAGCGAGACCCCGTCCGCCATTTCGTTCCCGGTCGGGATCTTTACGAAAACCCAGGGGCGGCGTGCCTTGACTTTCGAGGCTCTTGCATCGTCCCGCGCGTCGGACATTGGCTTCAGCAGGAGGCGCCTGATAGCACGAACGCAGCGCTCGCAGACTTCCTCGAGCAGCTCTGAGTTCGGGCCGATCGAAGCGGTCATGCGACCGAAGCGGCATGCGAGTTCTTCCGCGATCACCGGACTTCAACGAACAAATGATAAGTTGGGCCGCAAGCGATCCGCGAGAATTCGGCACAGACTATGTGTGCGTAAGGCGCGCCCGCGCCTGCCACTGGGCAGGCGCAGCGTTTTGCCGAAGGCCGTCCGCTCAGGCCGGCTACAAATTGCCGATGTGATGACCGAGGTTCTTCTCGAATTCTCCAGCGGTCCCGATGCCTCGTTCACGCAATTTGGGCATGCGTTCAATTGCTCCCGGCCATCCAAATGTCGTGAAAAAGGTATCTTGGGTGGCCTGAAGCTGAGCCTTGTCGGGCAAACCGAATTTGTTGAGGATTGCCTTGCAGGTGCTCAGCGCCTGCTTATCGAACGACAGAATCCGCCGTACAAAGTTGGCAACGAAATCATCGAGCTGCGCCTCCGGTATCGCGCGGTTGATCCAGCCGTACCGCTCGGCGGTTTCAGCATCGAAGTCGTCTGCACCAAGCACGATCTCGATAGCCCTTGAGCGTCCGACCAGAAGCGGTAAGCGCTCAAGGGAGCCTCCACCCGGAATAAGGCCGGTTCCAACTTCCGGCTGGCCGAAGATCGCTTTCTCGCGGCTGGCAAATCGAATGTCGCAAGCCAACGTGAATTCGCTTCCGCCTCCGCGCGCCCTGCCACGTATGACGGCTATGCTAAGGACATTGCTTTGCGCCAGCCTGGTTGCCGCATCGATCCAGGGCGGCACGCCGAATCTGCTTCGTGGCTCCGCCGTGCTGTAATGGGCGATGAAAAAGTCCGGGTTGGCGCTCTCGAAGGTCACGACCTTCAGCGACGGATCGGTCTCGATCTCCCCCACCAAATCGTGGAACTCATCGTACATACGATCGTCGATGGCGTTGATCGGCGGATTGTTCAAGGTGACACGCCAATATCCCGGTATCGTCTTGTCAGTAGTTATTTTCGTGCGGACGTCGTTCATGGATCCTCCAGTTGTCAACGCATCAAAATGTGAGCCGATTTGTTTCGCCCGTCGGCCGGATGAGACAGCCATGGCATTGCGTGCCGTGGGAATGCTGCACGCGTCAACACCTTCCACTAGCCCGCGCGGCCATATTGATTTAGTCGCATTATTGAACTTTTAGACTTGTGGAGCGGTCCTGGCAAGTGCGAGAATCCGCTCCATCGACAAGCCGACGAACTGTTTGACCCGTTGATGGGTGCGTCAGCAATTACTTCAGGAATCCGTCCCGGCTCGCAGGCCGCAGCCACTCGCGGATTTAGTGAGCAGTAGGCAGAAAATCGAAGCGCTCACCGCCAGATTCCC
>JGI12627J18819_10000365_pt1 | contig 14745 bp, 14 predicted proteins | sample TexAe_OM1H0_M2_FD_18819 | JGI IMG/M metagenome (IMG submission 18819)
AGCGTCCTGATCGATTTCTGGGCAACATGGTGCGGTCCCTGCCGAGCCATCGCCCCGATCGTGGACGAACTGGCAACCGAGTACCAGGGCAAAGTCAAGGTCGGCAAGATGGATGTTGACCGCAACTCGGCCACCCCAATGCGCTACGGCGTCCGTGGGATCCCCACCTTGCTCGTCTTCAAAGACGGCCAGGTGAAGGAACAGATCGTTGGTTATGTGCCGAAGGAGCAGATTCAGAAAGCGCTCGATAAGCACGTCGGCTAACTTCGGATTTCAGCGGAAATGACAACGCCCGGCCCTTGCCGGGCGTTATCTTTTTGTGGTCGACATCGGTCCTTTTGTAGGGCTAGAGCCAGAAGCCCAGAGCCTTTCTCAATACTTCCTCAGCACCCCAATCACTTTCCCTTGAAGCTCCACAGCCGCAGCCGGAACGATAATCGGCTGCATCACTGCATTCGAAGGCTGCAGCCGGATCTTCTCCCCGTCTTTGTAAAACCGCTTCAGCGTCGTCTCATCGCCATTGACGAGCGCCACCACCAATTCGCCATTGCGCGCGATTTTGGCTTTCTCGACCAGCACGTAATCGCCATCCATGATGTGCTCGTCTTGCATCGATTCACCCCGCACCTCGAGCACGAAAACTTCCTTCGAGCGCACGAAGTCCGCCAAAGAAATAGTGTTGCCGTCGCGCTGTTCCATGGCTTCGATCGGCAAACCGGCGGCAATCCGCCCCACGACTGGGAGCACCAGGCCGGTGTTGACTGCCATGGATTGCTTGAGTTTTCCCTTGGGCGCAACCAGGTCGATCGACCGGCTGCGGTTGTAGTCTCGCGTCAGGAGACCTTTTTTCTCCAGGTTCGACACATGTTTGTGCACTGTTGCAAGCGAACTCAATCTCAGCCCTTCCGCAATTTCCTCAAATGAGGGAGAGTACCCACGCTCCGCCACGAACCGTGAAATGAAGTCGTACAACTCGCGCTGCCGCCGCGTGATCGCCATAGGCGGATTGTGAGCGAATAAAAGGCGAATGTCAAGGGAACAGTTAGCGTCGGCGCCCCGCGCGCGAAAATGGGAGCATGCTACTGTCCCTCCAACTCAATTTTCATCACGTGAATCTGGTTCACCTTGGGATCCAGCGTGCCGGTGATTTTCACCTTCTGGCCTTCAAAGCCATGTACCAGGTCCGGCCGATCCAGCCGGTAGACCTCCTTTCCTGCGGAGAGCACCAGCGACCCGCCCAGATGCTCGATGCAATACACCGCGCAGGTATTCGAGGTCCCGCCCATGGATTTGGACTTGAGCATCTCCTGGTGAGAGCGCGTGAGGGAATGAACATTCAACGCGCACTGGCTGTCGGAGACGTCGCCCCGAAACACCCGCGTCCCCTGACCATGTGCGACTCCGGCGAAGGCCAGAACCACACCCAATCCAACTATCATTGTTCGATTCATAGAGATCAACCTTTCTAGGGGAGCACTGTCACTTTCAAATGCATGCCTTCATGGTCTTCACTGCAGATCACCGTGCAAACCGCCTCGTATTCCCCGGGTTCGGGAGCCGTCAGCAGAAACTCCTGCGTTCCTGGCTTGAACAGAAGGTCCCAGCCCTCCACTTTGCTGCGATCCTTGGCGCGGAGCAGCGCGAAGCCGTGAATCGATCCATCGCGGTTCCATGACTTGCCCTTTCGCGCCGTGACCCGCAGCAGTACCTGCTCGCCGCTTCGGACGGTGATCTCCGGCGTGCGCTGGCCGGCGATTTTGTAGCGGCTATCGTGATCCGCCGTGAGCTCGATCACGCGCGGCTGCGCAGCAGCGCAGGGAAGAAGCGCAAGGAAGAGGACCGTCGCGACGACGAAGACGATCTGGCGCAGTCGGGCATCCCTCATAAAATGTGATTCGTTATTGCGTCATGTAGAAGAGGACAAGTCGCATATCCTCGTCTGTGATGGTGGCGCGCACACGCATGTGGCGCAATACCGTGCTCATGGCTCGCGGTGGAAACTTCTGGGGAGCCGCATGGCAGCGTCCGCAGTTTGCGCGGAATCGCTGCTCGCCCAGCATTCGCATCGTATCGGCGTCAGCGGCGTGCACGGCCGGTGTGGTTGACGACGGTCCTTTCTTGCTGGAAGATCCGGCAAAAGCCGAAAGCGCAAGCATCAGCAGGAAAACGAAGATCAGAGTGCGTTTCATGGCGTGCCCTCGCGTCCCAGCGGCACGAGAAAGCGATAAACGATCCCGAACGTCCACTGGTTGAAGTCGCCCGCCGAACTGAACTGGCGCCCGTAGCTTGCCACTGCCTTGAAGCCGTCCTTTAGAAAATAGTTCACGCCGAAATCCGTCTCGCGTGTGCCGGCGCCCGGCAGTCCGAGCGACTGGGCTTCGTCGGAGCTGATATTCCCGCTGAAAAACTGCTGTTCCCGCGCGACCAGTTCCGTGCGTCGCATTGCTTTCTGCCAAAACTGCGCCTGGCTCAGCCGGTAGGCGCCTTCTACCCAGTACCCGCTTCCTTGATTCGACCGCACGATTTCCGAATGCATGCTTAATGGCACGGCTGCGGGTTGCCAGGCGAAATGAAATCCGAACGCGTTCTTGCGATCGTCCTGCAATGCCTTCTGCCACGACCCCCCGACCTCGAAACGCGAATGCGGAAAGAAAAATCCCAGACGCGCGCCAACATGGCGCTCAGATTCCACGCCATTCACGCCGATGCCGGTGGCCGACACGTACGCCGCGTAGTTGAGATTTGCCGCCGGACTTACCGGGAACCCTCCGCGCAGCATCGCCCCATCGCTCGAGGCAGTCGCCATCGGCAGAATCAACGGATCTGGTTGCAACGCGCGAATCCACTCGGGATAGAGCCGCTCATTGAAAATTCCGAATGGCGTGAGAAATCGTCCCGCCGTGACCGTGACGTAGCGGTTCGCGATGTAGTCGGCCTGCAGATAATCGAGGTGCTTGTCGACGGGACCGCCAAACGCACCGCCTCCAGGCTGACGCTGGAACTGTCCTTCAAACTCTCCTCGCGATTCCACCAGCCAGTGATCGCCGAGGGGCACAAGCAGAACTGGATTGATCTGCGTATCCAGCAGCGTCTGGCCCGCGGTCACGCTGGTTAGAAATCCAGCTGTGCCGCTGACAACAGGAACCGGTTTTTCGTTTTCGATGACCTGCGATTGGCCTCGGCCAGTGGCAAAGCACTGAAGAAGCAATATCCCAACGAGCCGCGGCAACAGTTTCCGCCAGCGGCGTGGAAAACCCGATTTCTGATTCCGGCAATGCAACTTCAACCCCACGTGTAACTTCCGCGATTGTCCTTGAGTGAGGAAAGCAGGGGAATGTAACCGAAGTAATGTTGTGTTCGGGAATTGCGGGAATAACGCGCTCAGGTTGTTGAGAGCGCACGAGATGCTGCACTAGTAAATGGCATGTAAAAAGCTTGTCACTGCGACGGGATGGCTAACATTGCTTGACAATCGCGCCTGGCCACAGGCGATTTCAAAAGAGCGAAAGAAAAGGGACCGGCAGTTCGGTCCCTTCCCTGTTCATGATTCGGGATTGCTTACTTGATGTGGATGGTCTTGCCGTCGGGATCAAGCGTTCCCTTGATCCGGACTTTCTTGCCTTCGTACTGCTTCAGGGCTTCCTGGTGATCAACATCGTAAGTCTTGCCGCTGGTGTCCTGCAGGACGTACTTGTCGCCGGTCTTCGCAATGGTGCCGCTGAAAGTCTGGCCTTCGTCGGCCGATTGTTGTCCCTGGGCGTTGCTTCCAGACTGTCCGGCAGGCGGTTGTGAGGGCTGCGCCTGGTCGGGTGCCTGCTGCTGCGACTGCGACGAGGGCGAAGTCGATGATTGTGAGTCAGATTGCGCGAAGAGAGGTGCTGTGCATAACGCCAGCGCCAGTGCTCCTAGCATCCACAACGATTGGGTCGTTTTGGTCATGTCATCCTCCGAAGAATGTATGCGGCTCTGTGGTTCTATAGCAAGAACTGGGCCAACAGAGTGGGCATCTCTGAGCATTTCCTCTGAATCTTCGGAGCCAATGTCGGACTGTTTACGATGAGTGTTTTAGGGTGAATGTCGCGCATCCGGTATGAAGCAGAAATTTTGCCTCTCAGGGGCTCCCGCTCAAAAGCTACAGCAATAGCCTGAGCAGTCCCGGGAGTAGAACGCGCACGCCATCAGGAATTATTTTCACGCCCTACGGGCTGCACAGGAACGACGAAGAACGTGAGTAGTTCTCAAATGCAGAACTCTGTCATAACCCGCGCAAATAGGGACTAGGTCCCTGGCGCAAGGTCAGGAGCCTAAGTAATTTGCCTCCATGCGAAGTGCTGCATAGGCTGACTATGACCGAGCGCCACCTGAGAGGACAATATGAGGAATAAATTATGGATGTCAGTGTTCCTTGCCGTTACCGTGGCAACGTCGGGCATTGCCCGGGCAGACGGGCACGGTCATGGCAAGCACGATCGCGATGATGACGATGATCACGGACATCACTACTATAGTGATCACGATCGCGGTGAGATGCGCGAGTGGTATCACGAACGCGATCGCGATGACCATCTGCCGCCGGGACTCGCCAAGCGGGACCGCTTGCCTCCAGGACTGGAAAAACAGCTAAGAGTACGCGGCACGCTGCCGCCGGGATTGCGGAAGAAGATGATGCCATGCCCGGAAGAAGTCGAGCGTCGCCTGCCTCCTCCGCCGGTTGGATGCGAGCACGTAGTCATTGGCGGACATGTGGTGCTGGTGAATCGAAGCACTTACATCGTGATGGATATTATTCATTTCGAGCTCTAGGAACGCTCGAACCAACTGGATGATCTGGCGTATGCGCCGCAACACGCATACGCCTTTCTTATTTGGAGATGCTGCCGCGAAGTACCGTGATGGACGCCGCCGGCAGAAGGTAGAGAGTATCTTTTTCAGCTTTTATTTTCGCCGCAACGGGCGGCCCGTCGGGATCTGCGTGCCCGTCTTTTTCTGTTTGTATCGAAGTGTCGTAATTGCGTTCCGGGTGAGCCATAAAGACGGTGCGCGCCGGGTGCCACAGATATTGCGCGCGTCCGAAGCTGGTTACACTGACCTCACCGGTGAAGGTGGCCTCACTCCGGCTTGCTTCATCACGAAAACGCACGCGGACTTTGTGCGCATTGTCCTGGTCGTGATTGACTACCATCAACGACCACTGGCCATCGGGGCGCTCGAGGGCATACGCCATGACAAGCGCGTGTCCTGCTCCGTCGTCGATGTCCGCCTTGACGGGAAAAACACGATGGGCTTCCTTTCCGGGCTGGACCCATTCCGACGTGATTAATTTTGCCGCGAAGTATTGCGGCAATGCTTGCTGAATCTGGTAATCATTCCCAACCGTAAACATCCCGAAAGTGCCGGGAGAGTCGTTGCAGCCATGCTCCATGGGGAGCGGGAGGTAGTGAAAGTAGTAGACTCCCTTCCCCCCAGCAGTGAGAAACGATCCGATGTAATCGGCGAGCCAGAGCCCGGAGAAAATGTCCATGTATGTCTCGCTCGCGCCCGAAGCGAGATTGCTTTCCGTAATGAGCAGCGGCATGCCCGCGGGCAGTCCGTCTTCGCGCCAGGTCTGCATGATGCGCGTCACGAGTTCGGGTTCGTCGTAGAGGCTGGCCCACGTGAGCTTGCAGGGATCGTACGGATAATGTTCGAAGGAGAAGAAAGACAGATCCGCCAGCCGATGGTGCTCGTCCAGGTAGCTGACGAAGCGCCGCACCCACGAACTCTGACCGCTGGGATCAGGCCACACTTCGATGTCTTTGTTTACTCCCTGGAATGAGGGGCCGCCTAGTTTCAGTGAAGGATCGAGGCGATGAAGCGCGTCGGCCCACTCGAGGTAAAGCGCACCGTAATCTTCCGGAAGCATGTACTGGCCATCGGACTCCTCACCCATCTCCACATAAGAGATCGGGTAATTGCGCTTCTTCAGATAGGAGATCTCGGCGACGGCGTCTTCAGGTGTGCCGTAGATCAGCGCGATCGGAACCATAGCCGGCAGTCCCCGCGTAACGCCGCTGGTGTAGAAGATATCAAAACCGAGTTGCGCTTGCTTCGTGGTGGGCAGATCCGCAGAACTGTGCCACGGGTCTACCGAGGAGCAATAAGTGGTCGTCTGCTCCTGGTCGGCGGTGTGGCGGGTCAGGTCATGCAGCAAGCCGCCGGCAGTGGTGGTTCCGACATAGAGTTCACGGATGGCGTAGCCAACACAGTTGCGGGGGTCAGAGGATCCGTGCGAATCGCAAGTATTGGAAGATTCCGTCATCCAGATGCGCAGGAACCGCACCGCCAGCGGTTCGGCGGAGAGTCGAAGGGTTTCGGTGCCTCCTTTACCGGCCCCGGTATTTCCCATCGGAAACGCCTGCCACACGCCTCGGGTCGGAGCTTTGATCGGATCGTCCCCAGTCCAGTATTGAACGACGTAGTGCGTAGCGTACGGATCGGACCAGGCGATGCGGATGGTATCGACCTTCTGTGATTGCCAAAGATCGACAATCACCCATTGTGGATGAGTCGAGTCGGGTTCGCCGGTGAATTTCTGCGTCAGGTACGGGTTACTTTTCCAGTAGGTATTCTCGTCCCCATCGGTCAGGCGCGAGAAGCCGGCGTTGCCGGTGCCATCGTTCCTGGTGAAGCCGCGATGCGGCAATGCATAACCATAGGAGTAATGGATGGGTTTGCCCAGGCTCGCCGAACCGGTGAAGTAGCCTTCGCCTTTGGGATCACTCCAGGTTCCGTCCGGATTCCAATGCCATGCCTCGACCAGCAACTCGGTATTCTGGCGATAGCTGACGGTCTGCCAACCCGCCGACAGAGTCTTCGCGAGCACAGGCTGAGACAGCAGAGGATCAATCGACTTCGTGGCAATGCGGTCGATTCCCGCTCCCAGCGTCTCCGTGGGAACAAACCGATTTGTGGCGTGGGCGGAAGTGATATCAACATCAATGGTTTGTGCGAATAGCGGAAATTGCAGAATAATCAACCAGATTGCAATCAGGGCAATTCTCAACAGGGCCATCCTTTCTCCGGGATGCTCGTACTGCATTGAAATCAATGGATCAGCAGCGGGATTATAGCTGGCTGGGCGGCTTCGAATTGGACGAAACTTTTTGCAATCTCAGCACTCCAATCCAGTGGACGCTCGTATCCGTTCTTATGGAGGGCAGCATGTCGAACTCATCGTGGACAAACGGACTGATCGCGGTCGCTCTTTCAGCGGCCATTGTGGTTTTCCCGCTCGCCGCCCGGGCGAAGAAGGGAACTGAAATTCCGGCGCCGGCCATCGACGCGGCGCTCGCCCAGACGTCTGGCCAGGAGTCGGTTGTATTTGCCGGCGGCTGTTTTTGGGGAATTCAGGCCGTGTTCCAGCACGTGAACGGGGTAATCAGCGCCACCTCTGGATATTCGGGAGGCGAAGCCAAGACAGCCGATTACGAAGTGGTGAGCACGGGACAAACCGGGCATGCCGAGTCGGTGAAGGTGGTGTTCGATCCATCACAAATCACATATGGACAACTTCTGCACGTGTTCTTTTCCGTCGCGCACGACCCGACTGAACTGAACCGGCAGGGACCCGACGAAGGCACCCAATACCGCTCGGTGGTCTTTTATACAAGCCCCGATCAGTTGCGGATCACAAAGGCATATATCGAACAGTTGAACGCGGCCCACGTCTTCAAACACGAGATCGTCACGCAGCTGGTGCCCATGAAGGAGTTTTATCCGGCTGAGGCGTATCACCAGAACTATGCGACGGTGCATCCCGACAGCATGTATATCCGCTTCAACGATGCCCCGAAGGTGGAGAACCTGAAAAAGGACTTTCCGCAGATGTACCGCGAATCGCCGAACCTCGTGGCGGTGAAGTGAATAGCGCTGACGACTGAAGACTGATGACGGACGGCTGGAGTTCACAATCATGTTTGAATCCGATATTGAGCAAGACGGCGCCAAACTCGAAAAGCGCAGGACGTTTCTGACCCTTGCGGCAAGCGCTGTAGCAGGAGGCCTGCTGTGGTCGCTGCGCAAGCCGACCATCCTCGCTTCCGCGCACACAGCGCGAAGCACCCCGGGGGAAGTGACCATCGTTCAGTTCTCTGATGATGGCAAGCGCCTCCAGAAAGTGCGCCTCGCCAAGGTCGTCAGGAGCGATGAGGAGTGGAGGAAGATGCTTTCTCCTCTCGCCTTCGATATCACCCGACACGCCGATACCGAGCGGGCCTTCACAGGCCAGTACTGGAACGTGCATGATAAGGGCCTCTACCGCTGCATCTGTTGCGACAACGCGCTTTTCAGTTCCGACACCAAGTTTGAGTCTGGCACCGGATGGCCAAGTTTCTGGGCACCGATTGCAGAAGAAAATGTCCGCAAGGAGCGCGACACGACCCTCGGCATGGTTCGCGACGCGGTGAACTGCACGCTCTGCGATGCGCACCTCGGTCACGTGTTCGACGACGGTCCACCCCCGACCGGGCTGCGGTATTGCATGAATTCGGCATCGCTGAAATTCGTGAAGAGAGCATGAAGGGCGGTGCAGAGGTTTCCCGGGGCGACGCGACAGCTGACCCGCTTCTCTCACCGCCACTTCTTTACTTCTGGCCAAATCTGCGCCAGCGTGCCGATGACCTTTGCGCTTTAAGGTTTTGGGGGGAATGTCTTGCTCGCCGCCAATTATTCCAGCACGCTGTCGTCGAGCTTTTTTCTCCCCCAGTCCGCCGCAGCCTGCACAAAGGCGAGCACCAGCGGATGAGGTTTCTTCGGCTTGGAGCTGAGTTGCGGCTGAAACAGAGTTGCAATGAAGAACCGGTGCGTGGGCGATTCAATCGCGCGTACTTCTCCCTCGGGTCCGCGCGCCGCAATCGGGAATCCCGCTTCGATCGAGCACCATTCATAATCGGGATTGAGCTCAAAATTGCAGAAGAATTCCTCCTCAATCACGTCTTTGCTGTAAAAGGTTTGCAGGTATGAGCCGGGACGGATGCGAATCTCGCGCACCATGCCAGAAAGTTTGGGAGCCTCGCCGGCACGATTGGGCACAGCGCACGCAACTGGAGAAATGATGATGTTCTTCGAACCGGAACTGTTTTCGGCGGTGTCGGCGTCTTTCATGCCGAGCACGTTCCGGGCACACTCAATAACGGCGTACTGGAAGCCACCGCAGGTGCCCAGGAATGGCCAGTCGCGCCGGCGCGCGAACTCGATCCCCTTGAGCATGCCATCCATGCTTTTGTAGGGACTTCCGGGTGAAGCCCAAAGTCCGTCGAAACTTTCGAGTTTCTTCTCTGCGCCTGGTGCCGCCAGCGAAGGCGTCGGCAGCCATTCGGATTCGACTTTCAGGTCGAGCTTGGAAGCGGCGTGTTGCAACGCCTCGTTGGTCGCGTGATGGGAGCGGAACTCAGGATTGAAGTCGCCCAGGATTCCAATGCGAACGGAGTCGGCCACATGGGCATTCTAAACAATGCGCGGGAAACGCAGGCGACAATCGATGCACATGGGTTAGAAGGAAGGTGCGTTCTTAGCTGACAGCCAATCGCTGATGGCTGATGGCGGATTTTTTATGCACATTTCACGAGGCGACTGGCATATTGAATGCTTCGCCACCAGCTAACGACTATCAGCCATCAGCCCGCTCACAGCCACCCAAAATGCGAAGCCAGAATATAAATGCATGCCAGAGTGAGCGCCGGACCTCCCCAGATCATGAGACTGGTCTGCCGGTCGACGCTGTAATTCTGGTCGCGGGTAGGTAACTGAAGCGCGGGCGCGGTCGACTTCTGCTGGAGGACGCGGGAGACGTCGACATCTTTCGCCGCCGGAGGTGATTCGCTTTCGGGCTGGTCCACAACGCGGATTTCGTTTTGACCATGATGATCAGCCCACGTCACTGGATTCGGAATGCCGGCCCTCAGAAGCGCGGCGGCGATCTTCGCCTGCTGCGTCATCGACTCAGAACCGTTCGCTTGCGTCTCGAGGGGAGTCAATTGAATGACTTCGTGGGAATTGCGCTTGGATGCATCTGCACTCTTGGGGGGAGCCGGCGGCGGCACGCGCACGGGATTCTTCGTGACTACCCGGGCAGCGGAAAAGCGGTGTTCCTGGAGCCGCGAGAAGCCATGAAAGAAAAAGAAGAGACCAGCCATCGCACCCAGGGCGGCAAACACCATCAGAATGCCGGAAAACGTTACGGAAAATGGCAGAGAGGAACTCAAGCGGTTGCGTCCGGGCACGGCGCATCGTGCACACCGACCTCGCCTTCGAGCATAGCGGGACGCAGAGAAGTGGGGCAGCAGAAAAGCGNAAATCGCGCTTACGTCAGTAACGTTACTTGTGGGGAAGAGGGCGGAGCAGGCTTTCAGCTTTTTGTCTAGCGGGTGGCGAAGGTGCGTTCCTTCAGAATCTCCTCCACTGCTCTAATGGCAATATCCAGTTCTTCATCTTTCGTGTAGAAGTGCGGCGACATGCGTACGCCCGCCTTCGGGCGCCAATCCACAAGAATTTCGCGTCTGATCAGTTCCGCACACACTTGTTGCGAATCCGGCATGTCAATCGAAACCGTGCCGCCCCGCTGATCCGGATCTCGCGGACTGTTCACGCGCCAGCCCCGCTGATCCGCCAGTTCGATCAACTTTGCCGTTTGCCGCCGAGACTTCTCTCGGATCTTGTCGACACCCACCTCAGCGATGATCCTGATGCCGGGGCGCGCGGCTTCGAGTGAGGGAATGTGCAGCGTGCCGTTCATGAACCGGTACGGCCCCTCTGTGTAACGGATCGGCCCGGCTTCGAACTCGAAGGGCTGCTGGTGGGCGTGCCATCCAGTGAAGCGCGGCTCGAGCTTTTGGCCGAGATCAGGGCGAACATAGAGGTACGCAACTCCGGGCCCGCCGCACAACCACTTCAGTACGCCGCCGCAGGCGAAGTCCACGTTAAGCGCCTGCACATCCACGGGAACCGAACCTAAGGATTGGAATGTATCCAACAAAACGTAGGCGCCCACTCGGTGCGCTTTCTCAATGATTGCCCGGGCGTCCTGGACGAACGAACTGCGGAAAATGACATGCGAAACTGGCACGATGAGCGTGTGCTCGTCGATTGCGTCCAGCAATCGCTCCGTCGGAACCGTGACCCCATCGTCGGTCTTCACCATGTGCACACGCGCGCCGCTAGCCCGCTGCGCTTCCCAGAAATACATGACCGAGGGGAAATTCATGTCGCTGTAGACGACCTTGTTGCGCTTGCCGGAGAAATCGAGGCAGGACGCGATGATGGCCTGACATGTGGTCACGTTCTGATGGGTCGATACGCTGCCCGCAGGCGCATTCATCAACGCGCCAAGTTCGTCTCCAACCTCGACCGCCAGCATCCACCAGCGTTCTTCCCATGCGCGCACGCCCCGCGTCGCCCAAGTGTCGGCGTAACCCTTCAGAGCGTCATAGACCCCGCGGGGCATTGCGCCCAGCGAATTGCTGATCAGATAGTTTGTGCGCTCGAGGATGGGGAATTCTGAGCGGTAGCGGAGCAGAGCGTCGGCCATGAAGATATTGTACGAGATCGCTCGCAGCGCGCAGCTCGTGGCTCCTGGCTATTTTCGCGCCTTCTTGATCATCCACCACGCCGCAGTCAGCAGCAACAGATACAGAACTCCGCTGACCAGATTCACCCGCGAGTCGTACCATCCTTTCAGAATCACGGCGCAGATCACCGTAAAGCCCACCACTGATCCGCCGACTCCCAGCGGGGAACGCAGCGGCAGTTCCTGCATTTCCGTGGAGTTCCTTCGCCGCCGAAAAGAGACGTGTGCGGCCAGCGATACAACCCAGGAAAGCATCATGCCGAAAAACGCCGCTCGCAAGATGAACTCAAAAGCATTGCGCGGCGCCCACTTCTCCAGAACCAGCGCCACCACGATTCCGTAGGAAGAAGCCAGCACTGCCAGCTTGGGAGAACCGCGCGCATTCAGTTCCCCGAGCCGCGCCGGTGCCCATCCCGTCCGCGCCATGGAGAACAGCATGCGCGAGGATACATAGAGAGCCGCATTCGCTCCAGAAAGCGCCGCCGTCAGCACTACGAAATTCATCAGGTGACTGGCTCCCGGGAGATTGACTGAGCGAAAAACCGTCACGAACGGACTCTCGCTCACTCCGGCGCGATTCCACGGCATTACCCCGACTAGGACTGCAATCGCTCCCAGATAGACCAGCGTCAGCAGCGCGAATGTAATGCGTGTGGCCTTTGCGATCTCATGGGAAGATCGCGCCTCCCCCGACGAGACCGCCACGAACTCGATGCCGCCAAATGCGTAAATCGCAAATGTCATCGCCAGAAACGGAGCCAGGACCCCCAGCGGGAAAAATCCACCCTGCGCTGTGTACTGGGGCGCAACCCGTCCGCTTAATAACAGGGCGGCTCCGAGCACGACAAACGCGGCAATGGTCACCACCTTCACCATGGCGAACCAGAATTCGAAGCGGCCGTAATCGTGCACGTCCAGCAGATTCACCAGCAGAAGCAGGGCCGAGAAGAGTGCGACCCAAACGATGGCAGGTACTGTCGGAAACCAGTGCGCCATATAAACGGCCGAGGCCACCATCTCAGCGCCAATCGAGACCGCGATTGCCGCCCAGTATCCTGCACGCGACAGGAATCCAGCCCAATCGTTGAGATAGAGGTCGCCATACACCCCGAACGACCCCGCGGCCGGATGCGCGCATGCCAACTCCCCCAGGGCACAAGCGACGGTGAAGTTGATGAAGGCGGCGAGTACGAAGCTGAGAATCACTGCCGGCCCGGCCAGCCCGATCGCAGTTGCCGAGCCCAGCAAAAGTCCGGTACCGATCGAACCTCCGACTGCCACCATGGCCATCTGCCCGGCCGTCAGCTTATGGTGAAGTCCTTGTTCTTCCTTTGCGTTGCAGACCTCTTGCATCCGGAACATATACCAGAAAAGGAATCCAGCTCCCAACCGCGGGAGTGAGAATGACCTTCGTAACCGCGCCCGGCCGTTACTTCATTGCTGCCCATTTCCCCAACTCCTAGAATCACCTTGCAGGTTACTCCGCAGATTACCTACATGCCGGATCGAGCCGAAATCGCGAAACGTGTCGCGCAAGCGGAGAAGCTTCTGCAAAGAGGCAAGACCAGCGACGCCCTGGACGAATATCTACAGGTCCTGCTCGAGGATCCGGAAAACGACAATGTGCGTTCCATGGCCGCCGACCTCTGCCTGTCGTTGAGCCGGACTGCAGAAGCCGTGTCGCTTCTGGGCGATCTGTTTGAGCGGCAGGTCGGGTTGGGTGATGCCACGCGGGCCAGCCTGACTTATAAAAAGCTGGCGCGTCATGGGAATCCCACTTGGCAGCAGAAATTCCGCTTCGGACAGTTACTCGAGCACTCCAACAAAAAGCTGGCCATCGGCACTTACGAGAATGCGCTCGATGACCTGTGGAAGCAGCGCAAGAAAGCGGAGTCTTTGCAGGTGCTGGGCCGCATCGTAACCCTCGAGCCGACGCAGGCGAACTACCTGCGCATGGCCGAGCTCTGTTCCGAACTCGGCGAGAACAAGCCTTCCGCCGCGGCGTTTTTGAAGACAGCGGAACTCGCCGAGGCCGCCGGGGCCGACGCGTCGCAATACTTCGAGAGCGCTTACGGCGAGGATCCCAGCGATCCCCGCATCGCCCTTGCCTACGGCAAAAGCCTGCTGGCACAAGGACAGATCGGCGCAGCGATATTCATTTTCGAGCCCCACGTCACCGCCGGAAATCCGTCGCTCGAACTGCGTGATTATTACAGTCAGGCGCTGCTTGCGGCCAATCGCCTTGCCGAAGCCGAGCCCCTGGTTTGGCAACTCTTCGAGCAGAACCCGGGACGGTTGCAACAGGTCGTGACCCTGATCGGCCAGATGATCGACTCGCAGCAGGACGCCGAGGCCGTCGCCCTCGCCCGCAAACTGGAACTGTTCCAGCGCCGGCGCGGAGAACGCCGGGCCTTCGTCGCCATGATGCAGGACCTGGTGGGCAGCCATCGGTCCTCGCCCGAGATGCTCGAGTTCCTCAGCGAGCTTTTCAATTCCTCCAATCGCGAGAACGACTACTGTCAGACCCTGCTGAAGCTCTTTGATCTCTACGTCAGCACGGGCAACTTTCAGAAGGCCGGGGAATGTCTCGATCGCGCCGCCGACGTCGATCCCTATGAACATGGCCATCAGAAGCGGCTCGAAATTCTGCGCGGCAAAATTCCCGATGATCGTTTCAAGGTCATCGCTTCGCGCCTGAGCCAGCTGAACAAGTCGGTTCCCGAAGCGGTGCGGCCGGAAGAGCCGACGCTTGGCGCCGCCGCCTTGCAGGACCTCATGCTGCAGGCCGAAATCCTGGTTCAGTACGGAATGCGCTCAAAAGCGGTGGAACGGCTGCATCGCATCCAGGAATTATTTCCCCGCGAAGAGGAACGCAACGAAGACCTGCAGCGCCTCTACCTCGCTGCGGGAATCACTCCCCGCTACGCTGGTTCCGCGCCCGTTCCCACCCCGGCAGTGGCTCCGTCTGCCCCCGCTCCCGCGGTGCAGCCCATGACTGTTCCCGCGCCTGTGAACGGCGAACAAGCCGACGTCAGCAGCTTCACGCGTGTCGCGGAAATCACGCGCAAGCTCTATCAGCAGAACAATGCGACCGCCGTGCTGGCCACCGCCGCGAATGAAATGGGCAGCCAGTGGAAGGTGAC